>Ga0209502_10000044_pt1 | contig 126217 bp, 77 predicted proteins | sample ArcticOcean_MG_C_10_FD_187442 | JGI IMG/M metagenome (GOLD analysis project Ga0209502, IMG submission 187442) | Marine microbial communities from western Arctic Ocean - ArcticOcean_MG_CB11_90 (SPAdes) (version 2) | ecosystem: Environmental > Aquatic > Marine > Oceanic | place: Arctic Ocean... | reverse complement strand
GCAGGACGTGCAGGTTGGCGAGATAATCTGCGTGATGGTCGAGGAACAGGGGGACTGCGAGAAGTTCGCGGACTTCGCGCCGACCGCGGCCGCGCCCGCTGCGCCTGTTGCACCTGTCGCGCCTGCCGCGCCTGCCCCTGCCGCCGCTGCGTCTCCCCCTCGACCCACCTCCGGCGACCGGGTCTTCGCGTCCCCAAAGGCGCGGGTGATGGCGAAGGCGGCTGGTATAGACATCGCGCTGGTCAACGGCACCGGTCCGAACGGCCGGGTCGTGATGTCCGACGTTCAAAACGCGATTGAAACCGGCGGTGGGTCTGTCACCGGTGCATCCGGCACCGGTGTCACCGGTGACCAAAACGGGTTCGCCAGGTTCTTCCCTGCGTTCGAGGACGTCAACCTGACTAACATCAAAAAGATCACCGCGGCGAGACTCACGGAGAGCAAGCAAACGGTGCCGCATTTCTACCTCTCCGTTGACGTGCGCATGGACGCGCTTTCTGCGCTGCGCGCGCAGTTGAACGAGGGTTTGCAAAAGGCAGGCGGTAAGATCTCGGTAAACGATTTCGTGGTGAGCGCGTCCGCGAAGGCGCTTTTGGCCGTACCGGAGGTCAACGCGAGCTGGATGGGGGACAAGATCCGGCGGTACAAAAAGGCAGACGTCGCCGTCGCCGTGCAGACGCCCCAGGGGTTGATGGTGCCGGTGGTGCGTGGGGCGTGCGGGTTAGGTCTGAGTGGCATTTCGGGTGAAGTCAAGGCGCTCGCTGGTAAGGCGAAAGAAGGCAAACTAGCACCCGCCGACATGATCGGCGGGACGTTTACGATTTCCAACCTCGGGATGTTCGGCGTCAAGAACTTCGCCGCGATTGTCAACCCGCCGCAAGCCGCGATTCTCGCGGTGGGCGCCGCGCGCGTGGAGGTCGTCAAAAAAGAAGACGGCACCGGGTACGAAGAGGCCTCGGTGATGAATGTCACGCTGTCATGCGACCACAGAGTGATAGACGGCGCGGACGGCGCCACCTGGCTGGGCGCGTTCAAGGGGTTCATGGAAGACCCGGTCACCATGCTGCTGTGATGAGAACATTTATAAAGATGGATTGTTGTGAATCTCGTTGAACCACGGAGTGAGATTAATATTGTCGTCGTTACAAGGCTCTTGCGATTGCGAAAGGTACTCTCGTTCTAGTACTCCAGTACTCTCGTTCTCCTCTCCGCGCTGCTTTCTATTTCCGGTACCGGTTTCGTCGCCGCGCGCGCTTGCCGATCGTTTCGCCGCGACGCGCGCTTGTCATTTGGTGACGCAATCAGAAAACCTCAATCAGAACACCTCGAATTCATCCTCCATCGGCCTTTCCGTGACAAACGGAAGCTCCACATCCACCGCGTCGTGGTACAGTGCCTCTATGTCGTAGAACTCCCGTGACTGCGGCGTGAACACGTGCACCACGACCTCACCGCAGTCCACGCACACCCAGTCCCCCTGTTGCGTCACGTTCTTGGCGAGACCCATGCCGTGGTTTTCGTTCAAGTGCTCCCGCATCTTCGTCGCGACCGCTTGCATCTGCGGGCGGTTAAACGCGGTGGCTAGGATGAAGTACCGCGCCCAGTGCACTTTCCGCGACACCCCCAGAACTCGCACGTCCGCGGCTCTCGTTTCGTCCGCGATCACCGCCAGCTCAAGCGCGATTGTCCTCGCCGCGAGCTCCGCGGCATCCTCCTCGGGCCCGGGCTCGCTGGCCCTGCCGGGGGCGCGCTCCACCTCACCGGGGCCCGCGGTGGGGGGGTCTGCAACCGCGCGCGTGAGGTGCACGGTGCGCCGTGATTCGCCACTGAAACGTCCGGATTGGCGAATGCCTCGCGCGCAACCGCGCGATTTGGGCGCGAGGAGTCGCGCCGAAGGCACGTGGACGCGGGTCGTCGAAGCGAGCATGGCCATTTTCTATCCACCGACTTTTTTTGCGCGGCGCGTGCGTCCCTTTCCCGAGGATGGGGCGGTGGGAACGATGAACCCTACGCGTTGGCGGAACCGAACACGAACGAGAACGCACACGAGGGTGAGCTTGCGCAAGTGTTACAAAGGCCGCGGGGGTCAGACCTGCGACGCGAAGACTGAGGCAGGCGTGAACGCGTCGCCGACTCTCCTTCACGAAAAGTAAGTCCAGCCGCCGCCCCGCAAAGCCGCCTCGTCGACGTCAGTGAGCTCGATGAAACGACTGATGAAACGCTCGCTTTTACGTGCAAATGTATTAAATAAAGCGCGCTACCCCGCTCCTTCGTACTTGCTCCCCCCCTTGGTCAGCGCGGTGAGCGCTGCTGCGAGGCCGCTTTCCTTCCCCTCCTTCTCCTTGACCACTTTGACAAGCGCGGCGGCGGCTTCTTCCGAGACGGTGGGTGACTCCGCGCCGGCGGCGTCGTCTTTTCCAGATTTCGACTCGTCGTCCAAGGACACGACACCTAGAATTTTCGGCGCCACACGGACGTCGTTTTTCCGGCACGTCTCGAGAAACGCGTTTAGTAGGTCACCCTGAATCGCGAAGAACTGGTCTTTGTTCACGGCTTCCACGAAGAAAGAAATCTTGACGTGCAGTCCCTCCGTGCTGACTGATTCTAGGTAAACCCGTCGGTGTAGTGACCGCACCACGCGTGGGTCGTTTTTCACCACGGACCGAAAGTTGCTCATTGCGTTTGACAGTTTTGGGGCGTCATCCAGGCGCACGACGATCACTTTCTTCACACGGAAGTGTTTCCCCCGTCTAGACACGTTGAGCACCGCCAAGGTGCTGAAAAGCGAGTTGGGGAGGTAATACACCTCACGTTGCATGCTCCGGATCGTGGTCCTGAACAGCCCGATATCGAGCACGTAGCCTTTGATGTCCTTCACCTGAGATTGTAAAAAAGAAAGTGTCAGTCTTGTATATCGCGATGTATGGACAAACAGTCAGAGGGAATAGTCCCTTCTGGTACGAGTATGGGCAATCAGGGAGGCGGAATGTGGTGATTGGGAAATACGCACCTGGCTCGTGCTAAACAAAATCTCATCCCCGCTTTTGAACGGCGCCGTGGCGTACAGCATCAGGCCCATGAACGCGTTTTCCAGGATCTGCCGCCCCGCCAGGCCGATGGCGAGACCTGATATCCCGCCGAAGGTGACAAGCGCGCCGACGTCGACGCCGCAGACTTTCAGCCCGAGCACCGCGGCCAAGACGTACGTCGCGATCGTCGAGAGTTTCTGAATCCCCGCCAGGCGCTCGCTTTTCAGCGTCTCGCCCTGCAGGTCATACGTCTCCGCTTGGGTTTGGTACGCGCGTTGCTGCCAAGAAAGGAACACCCGCGAGAACGCCAGCACAAGCACCGCCCGTACCACCGTGTCGATCACCAGCGTGAACGTCACAGGCACCACCAAACCGAAGTGCTCCACCCCCGCTTGCACGCACCGCAGGCTCGCGACGCTGATAAGAAAAACCTCGATAGGCGCGTACACTTCCATCACGAACCAGTGCAGCGAGCTTTGTTGCCATGTCTTTTCCGAGGTCTTCGTGGTGGTCCACCAGAAGTACAGCGCGCGCGTAGACCTCTCCAGAAACAGACGCGACACGAGAATGGAAAACACGCAAAGAAACGCCTCCGCTAATCCGTCGGTTGATTTCGTGCCGGTGGCGAGTCGCTTGATGAGCGACACGCCGACTCGCGCGAATGTTTTCGCGGTTTGTGGGTCAAAAGCCACCGCAACGGCGGCTACCCATAGCACCAGAAGCGACGCGACGATTGGTATCGCGCGCTTGAGGCGAAGATTTGGATCGTCGGCGCCGTCGCCCGTGGCGACGGCGCCGGCGTCGCCCAAGCCATCCGCCTCGTCCATCGTCGCCGCCGCCTTCTCCGCTTTCTTCGCCTTTTCCGCCTTCTCCAGGGCTTTCTCCACCGCCGCCTTATCCGCGGCTTCCTTTCGCGCTTTCTTGTCTTTTTTGTCCTTCTTTTGCGCGCCCTCCACCGCGAGCGTTTCCTTCTCCGCGTTCACTGCCTCCTCGATTTTTTTCTTGAGCTGTTTCTTGGTCATCTGTTCATCAACCGCAACCCCCGCGCTTTTCGCCGCCGCACGCAGCTTTTCCAGCGTCTCCACCGCGACCCCCGCGCGTTGCATCGCCTCGCGCAGCTGTTTCGTGCTCATCTGCTCGTCCACGGTCATCCCCGCGCGTTCCGCCATCTGCCGCAGCTGCTTCTTGGTCATGCCATCGCCGTCTTTTTTTTTCACCTTCGGGGGATGGGTCCACACCACCCAACGCTCGGAAATGCCCCGGCGAGTTTGAAAAGAAACGCGACCCACGTTCGGGGTGCCGTGACGTGCGGGGCGCGGCGATGGGACGCCACTGATGCGCGCGCGGCGAGGCGTGACCCACGATGCCGTCGGTGCGACGAGCATCGTCACCCACGAAGGACAAGGTCACCCACGAAGGCAACCCCGTGGGTGCCCCCGATTGTGAACGGACTTTGATGAAAAAGCGCGTTTTGGAGATCTACGGTACTTTTTCCGGATTACACGTGCAGACACTTTTCCCGACTCCGCGCTAGTCGTATCTCTCTCTAAAGATCGTATCACCCGCGTCGTCCCCTCCACGCCCCTGTGACGAGCATCGCTGCTAACGACCACGCTCCACTCCGCTCGATGCCGCACCCTACCCACCCTATGGTACGCCACGTCCAGACGTTCACAATGAGCGTCGCGCCCGCCCTGGCCCACCGGCGCGGTTTTTTTGCAGCACCTTTTTTCACCGGGCGAGTCGTTCGCGTTTGCGTTTTCAGGAGAACCGCATTCTCTTTTCGTGACCCCAAATCCGGCGGTATTTTCGGCGCGAACTTAACGGACGTCAACGTCATCACCGCCAGCACGAAGAAATTCAAAGCGGGAACTTTGAGGAACCATTTCAAGTCAGTGTGATCCTCGTGTGCGGCGTCAGGAAGAAAGGAACTCGACCCGTTTTGTTTTTTTCGCGTCCCGTCCCTCTCGGTCGTCTCGTCACTCTCGAGAGAGATCTCGTCACCGACGATATCGTCGAACTGCACGGAAAGCAATTCCGACGTGCCCCCTAGACTTGGTGGAAGAATGTCTCGCGCGAAGATTTCGTACAGCTGAGTTTGGTCCGTACGGTCGAGCGGCTTAATTTTCGGCGGCGTGTACCGTCCCAGTAAGGGTTTCAAGACTCGTAGCAGTAACCGTCCTTTTCTGCCCGTGGGGTACATGTAGAACCTGTGCAGGCGTCCTCGGAACCCGCGTCGCAGGGCTCTTTGTAAAATCTCCCCGAGCCGACACAGCGCGGGGAGTTGCACGCGGTGGCAGTTTGTCATGTCCAGCAAAATCGTAAACTTGCCGTGATTAGAGTTTACTGTCGCGTCGCAGGTCTCGTCCATCTCCAAATCCATCTCTCGGCACACCAGCTCGCACGTCCAAACCAGCGTGCTTTCCACGAATTTGGCGTTTCCCTGGTACTGCGCCACGTCGGTGTAAATCACAGGGCACCCGTCCGCGTCCCTAGCGGTGGGCCACAGCGACGGCGTGGAGAGTTGCAGAAAAGTCAAAGCTTGTGTTTGTTGTGGAGTCTGTGTGGTTTGTGGGTCCGTCTGTGTTGGCGGCGGCGCGTGTCTCGGGTCCAACAGACGCATGGTGTGTCGCTGTCGCATTTCGTGCGAAACCCCGGGAGACCGAGGCAAGCTGTCGTCGTCCAAACCGCGTTCCACGCGATAGGAGTGGTATTGCTTCAACAGCACCAACGTCCGACCTTTGTCAAAACCCCTGGTCTCCGCGAAACGACGAATAAGGCGCGTGTCCCTCAGCGCGGGAGACAGGTTTAGGTTTTGGACTTCGCGAAGCAGGGACGTGACGATATCACGCCGTCGGGCCTCTTCCTGAGACAGGGACTCGATGGACGCGGAGGTCATAGCAGGCGACGGCGGCGACGGCGCTCGGTTGTGTGCTGAAAAGCAACAACAGCCTGTCCGAGGAAACGCACGAAATTTTTCTCATGAGGCAAGCTGCCTCCACGCAGCTGGCAAGGCGACGGACCTCCACCGCACTTTCTTTTCGTCCAGCTCGCGCCGTACACCTCAGAAGTGCGACGCGCCGACACCGGCTGCGCCCTACGAAACCTATTGACCCGTCGCTTTCGTGAACCCGACGTGGCACGATGCTTCGCCCTTCGTCTCGCACGGAAGCGCGCAAGAAGGGCTTCAAGAAAGCCACCGATGCGGATGAGGCTCGCCGCAAGCGCGAAGAGGGGATGATCCAGATCCGCAAGGACAAACGCGAAGAGGCGATGCAAAAGAAGCGCAGGTGAGTCGATATCTGTGGCGTGTGTACACGCAGTGCGTGCGGAACATCGTCCGCGGTGTACGGTCGGGAACCGCCGTCCCACACCCCGGACGTGCCTCGGGAACGCCGTCATCTTTCGAATCTGTGGCTGTTTTGTGCGCACGGGGGTTTCCCCCAACAAAGCACGCCAGCCGTAGATCTGGCCCACCTCCCTCTCCACCCACCACGATCCACCCAGTTGCTGACCGCAACCCCCGCCCCAAACTCTTCCAACCACAAACGCAGGGACGGCCCGTCCACCGGCAGCGACTCCACCGCCATGACCGGCGGGGGCGGCGGCACCGCGAAGGTACGGGCTTTGGATCTTTTGTCCCCCTTTTTGTTTTTTTTTGCAGGCTGATCATCTTGTTTTTTTATTTCGCCGCCGCGACGGAGGGGTTGAATTTTCTTCCGATTCCGTCGCCAGCGCGTCGCATCGGACACCGTGATGACTTCCACAACACTGACCTCGTTCCCACCTCCCGTCCCCCCCCCTTTCACAGCTCGAGTCCTTGCCCCAGATGGTCACGGGCGTCAAGACGGACGACGCGCAAACGCAGCTGGAAGCCACGACGCAGTTCAGGAAGTTGCTTTCCATCGAGCGCGCGCCTCCGATTGAGGAAGTCATCCGGGCCGGTGTCGTGCCTTACTTCGTGGAGTTTCTGAAACGGGAAGAGTTTCCCCAGCTCCAGTTCGAAGCCGCGTGGGCGTTAACGAACATCGCGTCCGGAACAAGCGAAAACACGGGCGTGGTGATCGACAGCGGCGCCGTGCCTATTTTCGTCGCCCTCCTACGGTCGCCCTCGGACGACGTCCGGGAACAAGCAGTGTGGGCGCTGGGGAACATCGCGGGTGACTCCCCGAAGTGCAGGGACATGGTGCTCGGGCAAAACGCCCTGCTCCCGCTGTTGGAGCAACTCAACGCGGAAAGCAAACTCACCATGCTTCGCAACGCGACGTGGACGCTTTCCAACTTTTGCCGGGGGAAGCCGCAGCCGCAGTTTGACCAGCTGAAAGACGCGCTTCCCGCGCTGGCGCGGTTGGTGCACTCCAACGACGAAGAAGTCCTAACAGACGCGTGCTGGGCGCTTTCGTACCTCAGCGACGGCACGAATGACAAAATCCAAGCCGTGATTGAAGCCGGGGTGTGCCGGCGTTTAGTGGAGCTGTTGGGAAGCACGCACGCCAGCGTGTTGATTCCCGCGCTACGGACAGTGGGCAACATCGTGACCGGTGACGATTACCAAACCCAGATAATCATCAACTGCCGTGCCCTGCCTTCCCTTCTCGCCCTGCTCACAAGCGACCACAAGAAGTCCATCAAAAAAGAAGCGTGCTGGACGATTTCCAACATCACCGCGGGGAACAAGGATCAGATTCAAGCCATCGTGGATTCCAACATCGTGCCGCCGCTGATTTACCTCCTCGCGCACTCCGAGTTTGACATCAAAAAAGAAGCGGCGTGGGCCGTGTCGAACGCCACATCAGGAGGGACGCACCAGCAGATCTCGTACCTCGTGGCGAGCGGCGCGATCAAGCCGCTGTGTGACTTGATCGTGTGCAGCGACGCTCGTATCGTCACCGTGGCGCTGGAGGGTTTGGAGAACATCCTGAAAGTCGGGGAAGCGCTGCGGGCGAACACGCCGGGGGGCGCGCCGAACCAGTACGCGCAGCTCATCGACGAAGCGGAGGGGTTAGAGAAAATCGAGAACTTGCAGAACCACAACAACAACGACATCTACGACAAAGCCGTGAAAATCATGGAGGAGTATTTCGGTTTGGAGGACGAGGAGGACCAGAACCTGGCCCCGGCGCTGGACGCGGGGGCGAACCAATTCGCGTTCGCGCAGCCGGCGGCGCCGACGGGGGGGTTCGACTTTGGAGGGATGCAATGAGCTCGCAACCAAGTGCGAGGCGTGCGATGCATTGAACTTCAGAGGTGACTTGACATTATTAGCTTGACATCCGCGAATACACTGGTGGTGTTTCCGGATCACTTGACATCCGGGAATACACCATCTGTGTTTCCGGAGCACTGACAGAATTAGCTGACCAACGAGGAAGTAACTTTCTAGAAGTTATTTGCTCTAGCTGACACGCGTGACGAGGCCCCGTACTCGACCTCATCGCGAAACCGTTAACCCCGCGCACCTAGCACCGCGCGGTGAGGGCACGGCGCAACGACTTGAGCCGTGCCGCTTTGTGATAACCACGAAAACGTTCGACGATACAACGAAATCACGAAACTACTCTTTGTGCTTTGTTATCCGACATCGCGCTACCTTCCTATTCTCTCGCCTCTTCCAGTCGCGTCGAGAAGCTCAGCGCGTCTCGCTGCGGCACCCAGTCTTTGTTCCACACCTGGTCGTACTCGAACTGCGCGTCCAAAAGCGTTGTTTCGTACCGCCCAGCGCTCGTGGCAACGTACTCAAGGAAGTCAGGCGCGCCGGGATACACGACGTTGTCCGCCACGACGACCGTGTTTGCTTTTATAAGCCCGGCGTTTTCAAACAGCACCAAGTCGGGAAGGTAACACTGTTTGCAGTGGTCGAAAAACACAAAGTCTGCTGGTGTGTTTCGACCCAGTTTGCTAACCACGTCAGGCACCCGGTCTTGTCCTGAGCCTTGTAAAATAGTCACCACATCACTCACCCCCGCGAAGTCAATCAGTCGCCGCGCGACGTCGACGTGCCTCTGTTCAAACTCCACGCAAATCAGCGACGCGCCGGGCGACAACTGAAGCGCCGTCCAGATAGCGCTATACCCCAGAAACGTACCCACCTCCACGCACCGAATCGGGTTCCGGTCCCGCACAAGCTTCGCGAGCATCGCACCCTTCTCGTCACCAAGCTTGTACATCGGGTAGTACCTCCCGAACTCGTCCATGGCGGTTAGTACGCTTTGCGGGTCGCCCGCCGTGGCGGTGGCCAAAACGAAAGGCACGATGTCGGAAGGCTGCGCGTATTGCCACCTTGCGTAGAACGACGGGTCTTTTGCGAACTGTTTTGAGGTAGCAATTTCTGCTGCCGCGTTTGCGTGGGAAGAAACGCCGACGTTGGCGACCGCGGACACCAGGGGAAACAACGTCGCGGCCAGAACCGCGGCGCGTCGGGACGACACTTGTGAAGATTCGGACTCGGTTTCGGTATCCGATGGAGCTCGGAGCGCGCGGATTAAACTCGGTGTACTCGCACAACCCGGGCCACGCGTAGTCGCCGAGGTCGTGGCCAACGCACTCCGTTGACACGACATCTTGGGAACCGCGGGGTAGGTCGACGCCATATCGCAACCGCGCGCTCCCGAGTGTCGGCGGTGCCGACGTGGACCTCAATCCTCAAATCGGCAAAATTTTGAGATCCCTGAAAGAAGGCACGCCGAAAGGAACGGGCAACTCTTCATTGACCAAGGGCACGGCGCGATGTCCGACCCGTTCGCGGCGCGGCCGCCTCGGGACCCTGGGTATTACGAGATGGATGGCGAGTTCGACTCGCCATCGGGTGAGACGCGCGGTCAGAAAACGCACCTGTTTTCGGTGGACATCGAGGACGGCGGGGAGGCGTACGTTCCGTCGGATTCGTTCGCGCGACGGGCGGTTTCCGGACGCGAGCAAACGCCGTTCGTGAGCTCATCGGGTGACGTGTCCGATGACGCGGAGGATGACATCTCCGCCGCCGTCAGGGTTCCCCACGCCACCGGGGGGGGCGCGCGAACGGCGCGACGAACCACGCGGGCGAAAATCGAGTCCTTCGAGTACTACCCCACGGACTCAGAGGCGTACCGGGCGTGGCTCACGAAGCAGCCTATTTATCGCAACGTCGATCGGTGGATTTTGTTCTTCGCGGTGGGCCTCGGGGTTGGTTTGATGGCCAGAGTGCTATACACGGGCATGGACGGTCTTTCCGATTTGAAGTTCGACACGTTACGGGATTTGCTGAACCGACGACAGGTGTTCGTGGCGTGGCTTTTCAGCACCACCTACAGCGGCGCGCTAGTTTTCCTCGCCGCGTACCCGGTCGCTTACTTCGCGCCGGCGGCGGGCGGGTCGGGGGTCCCGGACGTGATGGCCTATCTAAACGGCATCGATGTCCCTAGGGTGTTCGACCTGAGAACCTTCCTTGTGAAGTTCGTCAGCACGATGTGCGCGGTGGCGAGCGGGTTACCCGTGGGGCCGGAAGGGCCGATGATCCACCTGGGCGCCACCATAGCGGCCGGGCTTTCGCAAGGTACGTGTTGGGCCTTTCCCAAATCCAGGCACACTGTTTACAGCCCCTGGTCGAGTGCACTACTCGTGATGTTTGTAGCAGTTGCCAGTACTTGTGATGTATGTAGTACTGTGTACTGCACACTACTACTAGTTACATTTACCAGTACTGGCAACTGTTACAAACCTATACTCAAGACTCAAGACTGACACTTTTCTTTCACAAAAGGCGACACCGGCGCGCTCGGGTTCACCACGCCGCGGTGGATCACGGACGGCGCGGTTTCTTTCCGTAGGTTCAGGAACGATAAAGACAAGCGGGATTTCGTCACCGCGGGCGCTGCGTGTGGCGTCGCGACCGCCTTCGGGGCGCCCATCGGCGGCCTGTTATTCGCGTACGAAGAGGTTGCTTCGCACTGGTCCCCCGCCCTCGCCGTGCTCACGTTTTTCGCCTGCATGACCGCGATGTTCACGGATAAGTTTCTGGAAAGCGCGCAGCGGGTTTGGGTTACGAGCGAAGGTAGTTTTGGTACCGTCACGCCTGACATGTCCACGGTGTTCCAAGTAAACCGGAACGTGAGCACGCACCTTCTGTCCGTGTTCCCCGCCGCGCTGGTGGGGTTACTCACCGGCGCGTTCGCCGCCGGGTTCACGCACGCCAACTTGTGGGTCGTGGGGTTGCGCAAGAAGTACATCGGAGGTAACAAAATGTACCAAGTCATGGAGCCTGTTTTGCTGGTGGTGCTTTTTTCGTTAATAACCGTAGTGGTGCCGATGTGGTTCCCGTGCACGTCTAGTGGGTGTGTGGACACCAGAGGCACAGGGGCGGGGTACCCGCCTGGTAAGTATTTCCCATGTAACACATTTCGCCTCCCTGATTGCCCATACAATACTGACATTTCCTTTTTTTCAATCAGGCCCGCCGTCGCCGCCGCCGCCGCCGCCCGGTTTCTTCGACGAGAGAAACGCCCGGGACGTGTTTTGCGACGGCGGCAGCGACCACCTGCACCAGATCGTGGAGGAGTCTATCATGACGTACACGTGCAAGTCGCACAGTACCGGGACCGGGATTAACGGGACAAACGCGGGGGGCGATCAGGACTACAACGAGCTCGCCACGTTGTTGCACGTGTCGGGCGAAGACGCGATTAAGCACCTGCTGACGCGCGGAACGCACCGCGAGTTTGGGTACACGCCGTTGCTTGTTTTCCTGATGCTATACGCGGTGTTCGCCACCGTGGTTGCGGGGAGCAGCCTGTCATCCGGGCTGTTCGTCCCGATGCTAGTCATGGGAAGCGCCCTCGGCCGGCTCGTGGGGTTGATGCTGTACGACGTCGCGGTGGCGATGGGGTACAGCGAGCAAAGTTTAGCGAGCGGCGGGTTGAGCACGGCGTGGGTAGACCCGGGGGTTTTCGCGTTGCTCGGCGCGGGGGCGTTCATGGGCGGGGTTACCCGGCTAACCGTGTCCCTCGCGGTGATCGTGATGGAGATGAGCGGTGAGATTCACTTCTTGTTACCCATTTTGCTCGGGATCACCGTGGCGAAGTGGACCGCCGACGCCCTGGCGCCGCCGCTGTACCACGCGCTGCTTCACGTGAAGCACGCGCCGTTTCTTCCGTCGGACCCGCACGGCGCGCCCGGGTTGCATTTGCACGACGTGTCTGCGATAATGAAGAAGCTCCCGCTCACTACGCTGCGAGAGCGGGAAACGGTGACCAACATCAGACACGCCATGAAGCACACCACGCACCAGGGGTTCCCGGTGGTGAGGAAGGCGGACGGCGCGCCGTATGACGTTCTGGCGGGGAGCGTGAGCCGGGAACACTTAAGGGCGGTCATGGCGGAAATAAGTGGTGCCGCGGGGACTGTGGGACGAACGGACACCCCAAACAACGCGCAAAGCGGTGCTTTAAAAAGAAGAATAGCGTACGAAGAGCTGGACCGCATGGTGCTGACGCCGGCGGAGCGGATGGCGAGGGGGTTCGAAATTACCGGCGCGACGTCTCCAAGCGCGGGGGGGGTGGAGATGGGTACCCTTTCCGGTGGCATGGCTTCCCTTCAGAACGAACGCACGCGGATCGGCGGCGGCGGTGGCCCGGAGCACGAGCACGAAGCAGCTCTTGGTCTCGTGGATTTGCGGCCGTACATGAACCGAAGCGCGGCGCGGGTGCCGGATACGGTACGTATTCCCTTTCCCAAATCCGTCAACACACTGTTTGCCCGTACGGGACTGACACTTTTCTTTTTTACAATCAGTACTCCGTCGCGCGCGTGTACGACATGTTCCGGACGCTCGGGTTGCGGCACCTCATGGTGGTTGACGATTGCAACCGCGTGGTGGGCGTGGTGACTCGAAAAGAGCTCCTGGATGACTGGCTCGAGGAACGTTTGGACCACAAAGGCCACAACGCCGCGGGGTTTCGCGTACAGGCGCACGACCGGGAGGCGCGGGAAAACGGAACGCACGCGCTGTGACCGCTCACGGGTGATGCGTGATGCGTCCCGAAGGTAGTATTTCCAAGAAACGAGTTTAGCGAATTGGTACATGAAACACACACCCCTTGTTTCGTTCCGTCCGTCGTTACTGTCCCGCGCGCCGTGTGCAGGGAGGACGGGGTCGCCATGCCTCTCGCGCGCCGAACCGATCTCGGCGACAGCAACTACGCCGGCCTGGAGGTTGCGTATTGCCACGACTTGCGTCGCAGTTTAGCGCACACGCTGGATGGTGGGTTCGATTTCCTCGTCGCGCCGCTGGCGCATCCTCGGCACCGCCGACCCGCTGCGAGCGCCCTTGATCCGTCCGCGCCTCCCCCCGCGCCCTTCGCGCGATCGGATCTTCTCCTGAACTCCACGCAGTGGAGCTCGCAGGTAGTGGGTAAGACCTCGCCGTGGATTGACTGCGACAGCGCGTCCGTCCCGAACCGGCGCGACGGCGAGGCGGCGCTGAGGCAGGAGCTGATGTGGGCCGCACACCTGTCCCTGCACGCGGTGTTACTCCCGGCGCCTTCGTGTTCCGCAACGAACTACGCGAGGGTGGTGAACCAGTTTCTCAGCGCGCTATCTAGTACCGCGCTGTGGGTCAGGGTACCGGTCGTCGCGCCCGAGATAGAGGCGGCGGCGGCGAGGGGCGAACCCGAACCGTCGTCGGAATGTCACCGCCACCGAGACCCATTCGAACAGTGGGCGACTTTCCGCGCGCTGTGCGAGGGGCACCCTTCGCTCGGGGTGTGTCTTGATGTGGGCGCGGCGCTGCCCTCGGCAAGCGAGATGCACCGGTGGGTCGGGGAACCCGTACGCGCGGTGTGCCTTCGCGACGACGCGTTCGTGGCGAACAAACGCGGGTTCCCGGTGTTACCCAAACCGCACCAGGACTTTGTGACGCTCATGATGCGCAAAAACGTGCAGGTGATTCTTCGCGGCGCCGGGGACACGTCCGGAGTTGACGTTGAGAGTGAAACACGAGATGCAGACGTCATTGCAATGGACATTGCTGCGACGAGTGGAACTCGAAACGAACCGACTCCCGCGGAGGCGTTACGTGATGCACAAACCGGAGGAGCAGAGCCCGCGAACAAACACCCGATGCGCGCCAAGTGGGAGTACGTCGTGTACCTGTTCCGCAAAATACCCACCACCACGGAACAGGAACTTCAGGAGTTGGGGTACCGGGATTACCTCCAGGCGCCGTTGCAGCCGTTGATGGACAACCTGGAAAGCGCGACGTACGAGACGTTCGAGAAAGACGCGAGCAAGTACATTCAGTACGAAAACGCCGTGTTGGCGTGTTTGCGGGATCTGGTGAGCGACGCGGACGCGGTTGCGGGCAGGGAAACGGTGCTGATGGTGGTGGGCGCGGGAAGGGGGCCGCTGGTACGCGCCTCACTGCGCGCCGCAGACCGTTCCGGCAGAGTAATACGAGTATTCGCCGTGGAGAAAAACCCAAACGCGGTGATTACGTTGCAAAGCCTGGTGGAATCCGAGGGGTGGGGGGACCGGGTGACGGTTGTGAATTGCGACATGCGGGCGTGGGAGTTTTCGGAAAAGGCGGACGTGCTGGTTTCCGAGCTCTTGGGGAGCTTCGGGGACAACGAACTATCCCCGGAGTGTTTGGACGGGGCGCAGCGTTTTTTAAAGCCAGGTGGCGTTTGCATCCCGCAAAGCTACACGAGCTACCTCGCGCCGATCACGTCGTCGAAGCTTTGGAACGACGCGAAAGCGCGCGGCGGGTTGGCCGCCATGGAAACGCCGTACGTGGTGAAGCTGCACCGCCACGCGTTGGTCGCGGCGGCGCAACCGGTGTTCACGTTTATGCACCCCAACGTTGAGAAAGTGATCGACAACAGTAGGTACTGCAAGTTGACCTTCCCGCGGTCGCGCGATGACAAAGCCGCCACCGTGCACGGCTTCGCGGGGTACTTCGACGCTACGCTCTACGCCGGACCCGCGGGCGCCGTGAGTTGCAGCATATATCCGCCCACGCACACAAGTGGCCCGGGTGGCGAGAACATGTTCAGCTGGTTCCCTATTTACTTCCCCATCCGAGCGCCTGTTGACGTCCCACAAGGACAAGACGTGCAGGCGCACATGTGGCGGTGCGTCGGGAGCGGGAAGGTGTGGTACGAGTGGGCGGTCACGAAACCGGCGGTCGGGCCGGTGCACAACGTAAACGGCCGGTCGTACTGGGTCGGGTTGTGAGTGGCGGTGCGTTTTGGATTGTTTTAGAACAATACTTTCCTCGGAGTTTCATGGAGGTCATCGGCGTTTTCGTTCGTCTTCCCGATACTCTGGGCAGCCGTTATAGCGCAGCCATTGTAGCACCTCGAGGTGACCGTAATGCTCCGCAAGTTTGCACGTATCTTCGTCCCACGGGCAGCCGTTCTCGCGCGCCCACTGCAGCACCTCGAGGTGTCCGCCATCCGCTGCCCCCGAGCACGTGGCTGGGTTCCACGGGCAGCCGTTCGCGCGCGCCCACTGCAGCGCCTCGAGTTGCCCGCAACTCGCCGCGAACGCGCACGTCTTCCAGTCCCACGGGCAGCCGTTCTCGCGCGCCCACTGCAGCACCTCGAGGTGCCCGTCCTTCGCCGCGGTCATGCACGTCTCCTTGTTCCACGGGCAGCCGTTCTCGTGCGCCCACTGCAGCACCTCGAGGTGCCCCTCACTTGCCGCGGACATACACGTTAGTGAGTTCCACGGGCAGCCGTTCGCGCGCGCCCACTGCAGCACCTCGAGGTGCCCGCCCCTCGCCACCCTCGAGCACGTCTCCTCATCCCACGGGCAGCCGTTCGCGCGCGCCCACTGCAGCATCTCGAGGTGCCCGCCCTCCGCCGCGAACGAGCTTGTCAACTGGTTCCACTGGCAACCGTTCGCGCGCAACCACTGCAGCACCTCGAGATGCCCGCTATTCGCCGCTCACGCGCACGTGTAATTGTCCCATGGTGCGCCGTTCACGTGCGCCCACTGTAGCACCTCGAGGTGCCCGCCCTTTGCCGCTGCCCAACACGCGCCTTTGTCCCACGGACGGCCGTTCGCGCGCAACAACTGCAACTTCTCGAGCTGTCCGCTCCTCGCCGCTGCGTCACACAAGTATTCTTGACGCGACAGGTGACCTCGCCGTTGCCGGCGCTCTAAAGCGCTTAAACATCCAAGATGTATCGCTTCATCTTCATCAAGCTCCTCAAACCGAAGCCCCGTTCCTGCCACCGTGTCGCGCATCGCGCGGCTCACCGCTGGGAGCCGTGCGAGATCGGCGGGGTCGTCGAAATACTCAGATCTGAGAATGAGAGTGGCGACGATGTCGTTGAGAAGGCGGGGGATGGCCTCGCCCGCGTTAGCATCGCGGCGCTCGCGCTTTCTCGTACGCGCGCGAGTTTCCATACCGAGCGTTGGGTTGAAAGACATCGTGGAGGGTGGGGTGTGCGCGTCGTTGTGCGGCGATTGTGTCGCGGCAATCCGAGAAAGTGTTTAATTTTAGCGAAGATTTGAAATCGAAAAAATCCTTTCATTGTCACCGCTCATCCTCCTCCACCTTCTTTTCCTTTTTCTTGCTTCGCTCGATTCGGTGTCGCCTCAAGTCCACGTCGCGCTGCGCCATCGCGCTTCGCATGGCGACGCGCAGCTGCGAGCATTTGTGCAGCGCGGCGACTCGCTGTTCCGGCGTCTTGGCGAGGGTGACGTTTTTTTCCGTCAACCGCAAATCCTTCTCCAGATCCTCAAACCCTCTTTTGGCGTTGGTGGGGTCCTTACCCGCGACCCTCGAGGCGACCCGCGCGGCTTCTTCCGCCTGCAATAGTTTCGCATCAGGCACGTACGTCCCAGCCCTCTTCGCCTCCTCGACGTCCTCCGCCGCGGCCTTTTCCTTCGCTTTGATCGATTTTACCGTAGCCGTGGCTAATTCAAACGCGCGCCGCGAACACTTGGAACACAGTTTCGGGTTTTCTTTTTCGGGTCGTATCTTCCCTTGGTTCGCTTTCCTGGCATTCGCACCAGCCACCTCGCGTAACGCGATGCACACGTCGCACGGCTCGATCACCACGACCGGCCGCGCGTCGAATTTTGCAGACGAGGCTTGTTTCTTTTTCCTAATCTCGCTCTTGTTATCAGCCACCGCGTTTTCCAGCCGTCGCGCGCCGTTCTCGGAGAGGACCATACTCGCCAGCATAGCCTCTTCCGCAGCGCGAGTTTCTTTCATGCGCCGAAGCTTCGCCTCTTTCTTACGCAACCTGCGGTGGGAAAGATAAGGTCAGAGGGTGGTCAGGGAGGCGGGGGATGGAAGAAATGCGATGCCGTTCCGAGGAAGGGGGGAGTGAGGGAGTGAGGGCACACCTTTCCCGAACCGCATCGAGGTCGGCTTTGGCTTGCCGTCCCGCCTCCGCTCGAAGCACGCGCATCTTCTGCGCGCGCACCTCCGCGGTGTGCCCCAAGGGCAGGTGCTCCGTCATGCGCCTCCGACAGTGTCGGAGCACGCGAGAGATTCGCAACGGAACGAAAACCTCGGTGGCGCGAAGCGGGGGCAGTCCTCGTGGGTGTAACACACATCTCTTGGAACACCCATTCTCGGATGAGCCAGTATCAGCTGCGCCCCGGGCCAGCGAGAGCTGGGAGGGCTTCGACGGCGATGGTGTTCGCTGCGGGCGAGAAGACTCCTTTGCGCGTCGGGGAGGAGGGTGATGGACGCCAGGGCGACGCGTCGTCGTCCGGCACGCACCACGGCGTGCATCGCGTTTCGTATCAAGATTCCGATGCCGCGGCGCTTCGATCGGGCTCTCCGGGAAGAGGTGTACGGTCAAATAGTGTTGAAGAACCTGCGCCTTCTGATGTCGATCGGCGACGCGCAGTTTGCGGTGTGATGCGTTCCATAGGCGCAGCCGCGACGATGGCCGCCACCGCGGCCGCGCTCGTAGTCATGGTGTGGACGCAGCGCACGCACACGTTACAGGACTCGTGGCGCCCCGTGCCCGGCCTGGACCTGGATTTCACGTTCGGGGCGGGCGAGGCAGGGGCGGGGGCGCGAGGGTTCGCCAGCAGGGTCATGGGCGGTATCTCCCAAGGAAACGGCGGAGGCTTGGTGGACGCGGAGGCCCGCCTCGGCGCTTCCGAGGCGAACGCACCGCCGAGCGCGCCCACCAAGTTTTACTTATACGACGAGATTTACGCGCTGTTCGAGCCGGTGGTCGCCTGCGCGACGAGGGCGGATGAACACGCACACCTCGGTGACCTCGACGCACTTAGGGTGAACGCAGAGCTGGAGTTTTACAAATCACTAAAAACGCACCCGTGGCGCGTCAACCGCCCGTGCGACGCCACGGTGTTCGTGGTGCCGGCGCTGCCGCACACGGAGCGCTCGTTGAAACCGGGGTGCGCGCCGGAAAACTTCGCAATCGAGGAACTGCACGAGAAGGTCCTAGCGGTGCTTGCCAAGTCCAAATACTTCGCCGCGAATTTGGGACGGGACCACATGCTGTTCTCCGCGGAAACCGACCCGAAGGTCGCACCGGGAGGTGGAGGTGGTAAAAAGGCGGCGCTGGGATTGGGCGAAGACGGCGCTTTGAGAAACGTGGTCACCGCGGCGCCCGGGCTGGGTCTCGTGGACTCGGCGGACTCGGTGCTCTCCGCACCGTCCGCGGCGCTGGGAGGGACGCTGGCAGGAGGGCAGGGTTTTGATTTGTCAGTCGTCAAGGACATCGACGTCGTGGTGGTGCCTTTGCGCGCGGATGATTTTGAAATGAAACGAGTGGTTACGATGGCGGCGCGCTTGGCGTCCGTGGCGGTGGTGGAGACGGCGAGTGATGGTGGAACGTCGGAAAGAAAGAATTCACGTGTCCTGTTAAGCGACCCTCGCGACGCCATGTTCCCCCAGGGCGTCAAGCCGCAGTACTACGTGATCAAGGAGATCCAGACACCCAAACCGAGAGTGTTCAACGCCGCGAAAAGCGACGAGGCGCTGGCCAAGGCGCTCAGGGACGCCGCCGTGGTTCGCGCCGCCGCGACGCCGGTGGTTTCGAATCAGCGGCAATTGGAGATCAACGCCGCGAAGGCGGCGCGCGCGTTACCGGCTTCGCTCGAAGCCCAGTCGGTCGTCGTCGAGACGCGCAAGTTAATGCCGGGGAGGTGGGGCCAGGCCCCGGGACTCCAGGTTTCTCTCGCCGCGCTCGGCGACGGCCGCCCGACGGAGTCTCGTTTGGACCCGGCGTCGCGGCGCGCGCACGATTGGTGGGCGAAACACTTCGACTCTGTTGGCACCGCTTCACTCGGCAAGGCTTCTTCGAAAATGCGATCCACAGAGGATTCGGTGTGCCTTACCGACGCCGCTGCCGCGTTTAAACGCGGGAACTACTGCGTCTTGGCGCGTCCCCGCGCCGGCGGCGCCTTCCACGGCGCCTCCCTCGACGCCGCCGTAGCCTCCGCCGCGGCGAGCGCGGTGGCGGCGGAGTGCGTCCCGGTTTTAGTGGCGGACGTTTACCCCACGTTGTTCGCCAGGCACGCGCAGTGGCCCACGTTCGTGATCCTGGTGCCGCACAAGTTTTGGGAAGCGGACGCGGGCAAGGTGCTGCGCGTGCTGCGAAAGGTGTACGGCGATCCGCGAGACGGTTCGAGCGCGGGATCGAGGAAACTCGCGGCGCTTCGAGCCTCCGCGCCGGACGTTTTGTGGCATCACCCGCACTCGCGGGTGCTGAAGCACCTCCTGGAAAGCGTCGCTGAACGGTCAAAAACGAAGCTCGCCGCGGTGGCGAAAACAGGAAAGGCGGAGACGGGAAAGGCGGCGTGCGATGAATCGGCGTCGGCGCCGACGCTGGCGCTTTCCGAACTCGGCGCCGCCGCTTCGTCGGCGCGGAGGGCCGGTCTCGAGGGCGTGGCTTTTGGCGGCGAAAAGTCAGGAAGGCGAAAGAGCAGGCGGAGCAAGCTAGGCAGCGATGATACGGAGTCGCTGCTCGCTGAGCTCGTGAGTGATACGAAGCATGCGAGTCTTCCGGAAATCGCCTCGAACGATCCAACCTCCCTGATCGACGAGCTCACCACACCCAGTGCGAAACAACCGAAAACCGAGGCGTTCGATTTGCCCGCGGATGCAACTTTAGTGGAAGCGCCGGTTCCGGCTGGCGGGTCGTTGGAGGTTCCGGAGCGCACGTTCCAGCTTCCAGACGATCAGGTGGTGGAGGTGGGCGGGTCCGTGGAGGTTCCGGAAGAGGAAACAATCGGAATCGGCTCTGCTCCGGTGCCGGTTCCGGAAACGGAAACGACGACCGCGGCGGTGGGCACCGCCGCGTACGCCGCGGTGCAGGTTGGCGGGTCGATTCCGGTTCTGAAAAAGAAAGCACGCGGCCGCGGCGACGAAAACACCGAGCTGGACATCGAAGCCGCCGCCGCGCTGGCGGACATGGAAGGTGAGGAGTTTGAGACGCCTGAGGAGGATGAGGTGGAGGAACCTGAGATGGAGGAACCCGAGGTGGAGGACCCTGAATCAACAACCGTTACCGAGGAAGAGTCTGAATCAACAACTCCGGAACCTGAATCAACAACCGTTCCCACGGAGGATGACTTGTTCGAGCCCGCGGCCGCGGAACTGACGCGGACGTCGCCGACCGAAACGCCTCAATCGCGTCCGGTTGCGGAGACGCCGGAGAAAATAAGTGGTGGTGTCGAGGAAACTCCCGGTGTCGTTTCTGTCGAGGAATCCCCAGGTATAGACCAATTCGAGGAAACATCCGGTGTCCTGTACGACACCGCGAATGCGGATGATACGTTCGCCAACGCAATCGCGGAGGCGCTCCACGCCGATTCCGGCGAGCGCGAATCGAGAGTCGCCGCGAGGTCCGTGGCGAAGGAACTGAAAAAAGTCAACACCTTCCCTCAAAAAGCACCCGCGGTGAAAGGTTCCGAAAACCGCCATTCGGTTTTGTCGTACGCACCTGAAATGGGCGACTCGGAGTCGTCGGAGGAGCGTTTAGCGGAACGCGTCGCGGAGTTACTCCGGCCGAGCATTACTAACACCAACGCCGGCGGGTTCGGCGGCGGCGGAGGCGGCGCGCCGTTGGTGTCCATCAACGTCAACACGAACACGGGCGGCGTCGCGCCCGATTTGGCGCGCGCCGAGACACCGTCCGTGACGCAAACCGTTCCCGAAACCGACGCCTCCACCTCGACGGCTTTGTACCAGCGCCTGTTGCGTGCGCTGAGCGCGAAGAGCGGAGAGGGCGAGGCAACTCCCGCGCTTCGCGAGGCGGCGAAACACTTCGTGGACGAGCTCGCCGCCGCGGTTGGCGACAACAAGAAAATAAAAGACCCCGTTTCGAAACCGGTTGCGAAACAACCAGACGCCGATGTAGAACCGTTGCCCTCGGACAGAGCGGGCGCGCACGTCACGGAAACGGCGCAAGCCGTGGGGCTGGACGATACGCTTGACCGCGCTGCGACGCGTTCTGCGGTGAACCCGTCCGACGCCGGCGCGGTGAACGATGGCGATCGCGGTGACTGGACCGACGCTCGGTTGCCCGCGTGGGCGCGAGGTAAAGCGGGCGAGGACGCGACGCGCGAGGACCAGGAGTCCCTAAAATTGCGTCCGCAGACGTCGAGGAAGGACACTTCGGAAAACAAACCCAAGAAATCGAAGGATGACGACGACCATTTCTGGGACGAAGTTTCTGAAGCGCTCGTCCACACAACGCCCGGTGATGAGCACGTTTTGAAACCGAAACCGAAAAAGAAGAAACGCACAAAGCGAGAAGAAATGCAAGAGCTTCCCGACGCGCGTCAGGATTTTTTGGCGCGAGAGAAAGCCGGGCGCGCGTCGAAAAAAGACAGACAGACTTCCAAGACGGGTAAGTCGAGGATCGGGTCGGGCATGCAAGATGACCCGCTTGATGAGGATCCCGACGCGAGGGAGATGGCCGGCATCGACGGCGTGATTCGCACCGCCGAGGCAATGTCCAAGGTGTGGGCGTCGACACCCAAAATCAAGGTCGGCGATACACGCGACGCGCCCGCGGACGTCGCGAAAGACACGGAGGTCGTGGACGCGCAGGTCAAGCTCAACTCAAGTTAGCACGGTTGTTGTATACACGCGAACCGAATTTAGTTTATCTGAATCTCTTTCCGCGCGTCTCGGCATTACATGTTTTGTACAATTTTCAGTCTTTCTTCCGTCCGCTCTCTCCGCGTTCGTCCTGCGGTTCACGCCAAGCTGTACTTGCACTCCTTGAGTTGCTTTTTTTCCTCCCTGGCGCACGCGTCGCTGAAAAACGCGAGGATCATGCCTTCGTCCGCGTCGTTTCTGCAGGATTTGGGAACGTAAATTGGCAGAAGGTTCGGGAGCTGCAGTTCGATGCCCAGAAACGGCGCGTACGAAAGCGGGGATCTGGTGACTAGGAACTGGTTGAGCCACACCACGGGGGCGACTTCATCCGCGGACAAGGCTTTCTCGCACGCGCGTTCCAGAACCGGGATGTCCGCCAACTGATCCTCCGTCCAAAACTCCTGCGCATCTTGTTTGCACCACCCGCCCACGGGGTTGGCGGACGGTTTAAGGTGGCGCGAACACGCCTCCGCGGCGTCGTCGCCCACGACTTTGGCGTCGTCGAAAACTTTTCCGATCGCGTCAAGGTAACCCTGGTCCTTGTTCAAAATGTCGTACGCGGCAGAGCACTTCTCCGTGAGCAGCATGGTGGCGGTGGCCTCCATCACGGGAAACACGGGGATGGCGGTGAATCTCGAGGCGGAATCCGAGACCGAGGACTGCGTCGCGAGACGCGAACCAAGGGACAACGCGCCGTGGGGCTCGTGGCGCAACGCGGACGCGCCGCCGACCAGGGACGCGAGGAGCAGGAACGATCGCATTTCGTGCCGCGGGATGGTGGCAGGCTGGTGTGTGCCACCGGGAGTGGGGGGCAACCTGGCAATGAGGACACCTGGAAAATTCTTCGTGATTTCTTTTGGCAACACCCTCTCTGAAATGCGTTTTGCCAAATGTACGCCGATGCGAGTCGGTCGCCGAATCGTGCCTGCCACGACGCCGTCGCAGGTCACGTGGTTTGTCTCGCCGTGTCGCGGTGCGACGGGTGGATTTCTCATTCGCGCGCGCGGTGGTTTACCAGGTGGTGAATATTAAAATACCACCGAAGGTTCTAGGTTCTTGGGCTTTTGTTTCCACGCACTTTTCCTCCTCATCTCTCTCTGCGTCTGCACTCACATCACCACGCAGCAGGACTCCCGGGGCTTGGGCTTCTCTTGCGGGATGTCGCTTGGTTTGATCGGGGACATCGGCACTGTAGCGTGGGGTGTCTCTTTCTTCGGGGTTTCGGGCTTGGGTTCCTCCGGAGCTTCCTCCGGAGCTTCCTCCAAAACCACCTCCACGGCTTTCGCACCCGGCGCCGACGCAGCGTCGGCAGCGACAAGCGCGTCGGCCGCGGCGGCGGCCGCGGCTTCGTCTTCCGATTTCTTTTTCGTTGAAGCAGCGGCAGCCGCGGCTTCCAGAGCGGCGTCGGCCTTGGCAGGCGCAGGGGCGGTTTTGGGCGCGGGGATGGCCGCGCTTGATGATTCGGCGGTTTCGGGAACCAGAGGTTCTTTTGTCGGGGTATCGGGAGGAGCCTTGGGCTTGGGGACCGCGCCAGCACTCGCAGCGGGGGCACCACCGGCGCCACCGGCGCCGCCACCGCCACCCGCGGGCTTCTTCTTCTTCTTACCACCAGCCATTGTTTGGCGTACGACGGGGAAATCGCGTCGTAATGTGATGACCCCGATCGATGGGCATGTTCTCCAACGGAAAATCCAAATTTTCCGTGACAGAATCGGCGAAAAATGTGCTGCATCGTCAGCACAAAGCACGGTGAGAATTCACCTTGGCTGCGTCCGCCGCTTCGGGGCGCACACGCATCTTTTTGCGCCTCGTACGCTTGGAGATTCTAGCACATGAGTGCAGCGTCCATTCCTGCGTTTTTGGGCGCCGCTGGCCATGCGGAAGGCCTCATGCATGTCGTCACGCGGCACAACCCCCTCGAAAACTGAGCGTTTTCGGTGGTTTTTGGGATTGGCAAAATGGAGCGGACTTTTTTCATTGAAGGTGTCGACACGTCGCCCCTGCTCGCGACCTTCCCGTCCATGCCAGCGTGCCTGATGTACAACGGGAACTGGGTTCTTCGTGGGTAACGCTGCGTAGACTGGTACAGAGTGGGTCGGTTGGTGGGTGTGCGGGAGTTCAGAGGTGGACGTCGTGGGTTCGATTCCTAACGTTGAAACTGAAATTCCATACTAACCAGAATCAAAAACCCTCGACTACTTGTTAATCGGGGCCTGCGACCGGCCTTCGAAGCCCGGGCGATTTCTCTTTTTTTCCCGTTTCTCGATGCGCTTCTCGACCTTCACATCCGCCCGGCCTTTAAGCGAGTCCTTGCGTTTCTTTTGCTTCGCCGCCATTTGCTCCGTTGTGCGGTCGTTACGCAGCGCCCACTTCTCCGCGCTTTTCTTTTTCATACGCAGCTCGTTTTTGACGGATTTCTGTAACAACTTCGGGTCGTCCAAAACTTTTTCGCCGCCCGCCCTGGCGAGCGCCGCGTCCCAGGAGTACTTCTCGGCGACTTTTTTGCCGGCCGCGGTGTCCTCGCCTCCGGCGGCTTCCACTTCTCTCTTTTGGGAAAGCGCCTTTTTCAGCAGAGCTTCTTTTGACATTCTCTTCTTTTTCGGGGGCCCGCCTATCTTGCCCTCCACCTCTACTCGGCCAAACTCCAAGTTAGTGTCGTCCTTGTCGGAGCCGGAGTCGGAATCATCATCTGCTTTGCGTTTTTTCGACCCGTCGTCACCCGCCCCATCCTTCCCGCTCTTCGCCCCCGCCGCCTTTTCCCGTTTCTTCTTTTCGTTTTTCGTTTTCTTCTTCTCCTCCCGCCACTCCTTCGCTTGTTTAATCTTGGTGTGGTCCTCCTCCGCCTTCCGTGCCACACGCGACGCCGCGATTTTAGCCGCCAAGCGCTCCCGGAGCTCCTCCATCTGGTCGCCTTTATTGGCGCCAGTTTTAGGTACGGACCACCCGCTGGCGGTGGGCGGCGCGCCTGCTGCGGGCGCGGCAGTTTTCGCGTCCTTCACCTCCGTATCCTTCCCATTTTTAGTGTCAGGCTCTTCGTCACTCACGTCGTCTTCGAAATCGGACTCGTTGGCTTCCTCATCCGATGACTCGTCGCCCTCGTCCTCGTCGTCATCGCCGTCATCGCCATCCCCGGCCGGCTGTCGCGCCTTGCTTTTGATCTTTTCAAGCGTGGACAGCGCCCCCGGTTGCAGCTTCGCCCGGAGCGCCTTCTTGCTGTTTTCCTTCGCCTCAAGCTTCGCAATCGCCTTGGCGCTTTTGGTTTTGTTGAACTTGCTTCGCTCGGGGTCACGTTCGTCAGGGACGTAGTGCCGCGCGGGAATAAGCTCCACCAACCTGTCGAAGAAATCGCTGTGGCCCTTCACGCGCGCCTCCAGGGGGGCGGCGGCCATGGCGCCGGCCCCGAAACAAGGGACGGTCCGCGAGATTATGGTGACAGCCGGTACCTGCAGGGGAACGCAACGCGAACCGAACTTGCCGCTGACCCGAACCCGAACGCGACCGGCCGTGGGGCGTCTTGCGGAATGGATGACCGCCGCCGGAACGCGAAAGCAAAGTCGCCGCCGCCGTGGTGATGACTGCACCAAATTACAATACTGTTTGCCCATACAAGATTGCGAAGGCAGTGTCACCCCTTCATGTGCCCTGCTGCAGCCTGTAGCAGTGATTCCCAAGTGCGATCTTTTTGGCCACGTTTTCACCGGCGCGTCACCCCGCACTGCACGCCCGCGCGTCCCAGGCGCCCCGGGATCGTCGCGACATGAGTTCCTTCGCGATGTCGGCCTCGGCCTCGGCTGCGGTGAACCTTGTATCCCGCGCCCGCGCACCCCCCCGCCGCGTCGCGACGCACCGCGCGTCTTCCACGCGCGTTCGCGCGATCCAGGAGCCCACAGGCGAGACCGCGACTGCTGAGGAAGAAGCGCAGCCCGCGTCCCGCGCCGCGGACGAGGACATCCCCGCCCCAGTTGGCACCGCGTCCAAAGAAGAATTCATGGCCTGGATGCTTGGTGTGCAAAAGCTCCCGGAAGGCAAGATGGATTTGGTGGTTGACCTTCCCGAAGGCAGGGGGTTGGTGGCGAGGGAAGATGTGCGGAAAGGCGAGAGTTTGTTGGAGATCCCGGACGCCACGCTGATCACCGTGGCGAGGGCGGTTTCGGAATCCAAGCTAGGGCCGGCGCACGTGAAGCTTCAGGAGTGGTCCTTGTTAGCCGCGTTTCTCGCGGAACAGGCGCTGGCGATCGAACAGGGGGACGAGTCCGGGAAGTTCGCCGTGTACATCCGAGCGCTTCCGCGACGCACGGGCGGCGTGCTCGATTGGCCGGAAGAGGACATCAACACCCTGCTCGCGGGGTCACCCAGCCTAAGAGCGGCGAAGGACAGGCAAACAAGTGTGGAGAGCGCCATCTTAACGATTCGGGGAGAGTTTCCCCAGCTCACCCCGGGTGCGCTGCGGTGGGCGTTTGACGTGCTGTTTTCGAGGCTGATCCGGCTCCCGTCCCGAGGCGGCGAACTCGCCCTGGTGCCGTGGGCGGACATGCTGAACCACAAGCCCGGGTGCGAGGCGTACATAGACGATAGCGGCGGGATGGTGTGCCTGTCACCGGACAGGAAATACAGACCGGGAGAACAAGTCTTCGCGAGCTACGGCGCGCGGCCGTCGAGTGAGTTACTGATTTCGTACGGCTTCGCGCCGCCCGTGGGCGAGAACCCGGATGACTTTTACGACTTGGTCCTCGGCGTGGACCCGGATGACCGGTGGGCGGAGCAGAAAGCGGCAGCGCTGCGAGGCCTAGGCCTAAGGCCGGTTGAGACGTTCCCCCTACGCCTAAACGGCTACCCCAAGCAACTCCTGCAGTACGCCTCGTTCATCCTGTGCGACCCGGAGGATCCGAGCGAACTGCCCGAGGTACGTATTGTGCGTTTCCCAAATCATGACACACTCTTTGCCGATTGTCCAGAGTAATTACGTGATACACATGGCCCGACATCACAAGTGCACTGTTCGGCCCGAATCCCGCCGACCGTTTATTCACACAAGTCACGGGAAGACTGACCCTTTTCGTTTCCAAAAACAGCTCGCGCAGCGCGCGCTCATCGGGAACAAAGCCATCGGCGGGTTGCTCGGGATGGTGACGAAGAAGCGGGGGACCCAGGGGGAGGTTCTTGGCGGTGAGGCGGGGGAAATCGCGGTACGGGAGATGGTCGCCGATATCACCACGGACGCGCTGAGCAGGTACCCGAACACGCTCGAGAAAGACCGGGACATCGCGTCGCAAGACCCGTCCAAGCCGTCCAAGGGTAAAAAATCGAAATTCGCAGAAGAGGTGATGCCGCCATCCGCCGCCACCGGGAACGACGGCGCGTTTCCAAACGCGGACGCCTGGGTAGGGGTGTTCTCGGAACCCGTGCGGCAAACGCAGCGGTCTGTCGCCGCGGCGCGAGTGCGCGTAAGCGAACGCCGAATTCTGGCGAAAACAGACAGCGAAGTGCGTCTGCAGTTAAGGAAAATAAAAGCAGACATGATGACCAAGAGCAGCAAGAGCCAGTGAGTGATTTTTTTAATATCCGACCGATTTTTTTAGAAGCAATGACGTAATGGACATTACATTCCACCCCCCCCGTGTCATCCGACACCTCGTTGCGCGCTTAGTTCGCGCTCTCCGACGCGGGCGGGAACTCGAAGGACACTTCCTTGCCGGTCATTTTCTTGTACACGCCCGCGAACGCGTCCAGCTTGTACTCGGTGGTGTTCCGGTCTTTTTCGTCCAGGAAAACCTTCAGCAGGCGCGACCCATCCAGGCGGTAGCGCTGGCGCTTCCCCACAATCTCCGTGGGGTACACCAAATCCTCCAGCAGCGCGGCGTGCACCGCGGTCAGGGTGCGGCTTCGGGGGCGGGCACGCGAGAAACCGCCCGCGGGAACGGGCATGATCTTGCGGTTCGCCACGATCAAAACATCCTTACCGCTGAATTTCTTTTCCAGCTCGCGCACCAAACGCAGTTGGATCTTGTGGAACTGCTTGAGCAGGCGGAAAGGCACGGAAATAACAATCGCGGTTCTTCCCTCGCCAACCGCGATCTCCTGAGCACCGTTGATGTACAGATCCTTCAGCTCAGCCTTGAGCTCGGAGCTGGTGGCCTCCAGGTCGAAAAGCGCCTAAAGAAATGAGAGAGAAGCAAAGGTGAGTTCGTGGGCGCATGGATGATTGTTGGACGATGGTGATGGTTGCGCGACCACCCCCCCCGGTCGACACTTGGAATACCCCGCAAAAACCGAACCGCGGCGATGCTTGGTACCCTGTGTGACGCCCAGCGCGCGTCCACGCGCGGTCGCGTATCGCTCGGCTTTTCCTACCACACTCGCCGCCGGGTGCGCAGATGTTCGGCTTTTTTACCCTCGCGTGTTGGTGGGAAACCCTAGAAAATGACGCATCGCCTCCGTCGGGCGATCGCGCGGCACGTACCTGCGCGACGGTCTCTTCGAAGGGACCGAGGGTGGCACCATCGGCCTTCACAATCTGTTTGGCAAAGAGGAAAGGGGATAGGTCGTCAGGGACCGTGGTGGTGGTGCGACACGGGCGACGCGGGCCACTTCGATGTGGCGCGCGGAAAAAACCGAAGCGCGACGTGCAGAGGTGCGTGCGATGGCGGTAAAACCGACCACGCGACCCGGGCTCCGTGGGCGACGCCGTCCGCGATTCGGTTCGCAGTAGTAGCGCAGCAGCGCCGAGAAGGGCAACGCACCTTCTTACGAGCCGTGAACGCCATGTTGAACGCGTCGAGGTGCGTTTGTAAAAGGGCGGGCGGATGCGAGAGTCGGCCGAGTTGTCCATCGCGCAAAAGCAACGAAAGTGCAGGCCGAGTTTTCTGCCGGTTTTTGGAAGGTTCGATAAAAGGCGAAGAGGCCAAAAAATACTCACAAAAACAGAACAACGTGATTGAACTCCCCACGCTACTACACCCACACACCTAATAAGACACCCACCCCCCCCAACTCATCATCACACCGGCATGGGTTTATATTTGATCGGCGCCGGTTCACCCCCCCCCATGCGTTCCTTCCGGTGCTCTTCGTACTCGTCGTAGGACCCGGCGAAGAAGGTGACTTTTGAGTCGCCTTCGTAGGCCAGGATGTGCGTGGCGATTTTGTTCAGAAACCACCGGTCGTGCGAGATGCACATCGTCACGCCGTTCCACATCGTCACCGCTTCTTCCAGGGCACGTAGGGTGGTGACGTCTAAATCGTTCGTGGGTTCGTCAAGCATCAAAACGTTACCCCCGGATGTCAAAGTTTGCGCCAGCTGCAACCGGTTCCGCTCGCCCCCCGAAAGATCTTTCACTTTTTTCTGCTGGTCCCCGCTCTTGAAGTTGTACCACGCACAGTACGCTCTTGCGTTTACTTGCCTGCTTCCCAACGTGATCTCCTCCGCGCCGTTTGACAAGGTCTCGTAAACCGTCTTTTCGCCGTTCAAAGAGGCGCCTCGGTCCTGGTCGACGTACATGAGTTTCACGGTCTCGCCCACCACAACCGTGCCCGCGTCGGGTTTATCAATCCCCGTGATCATCTTGAACAACGTCGTCTTGCCCGCGCCGTTCGCGCCCACGATTCTGCGAGTGTGAACGAAAGAAAGTGTCAGTCCTTACGTCTCGTGATGGGCGATGCATACCTACGTGAACAACCAGTCTTGGTGCACTTTTGTGTTCGTAAGACTTGCGTAAACGCGTTCCATCATACGGGCGTCAAACGGCCGGTGCCTGGATTTGGGAAAGCCAAGAAATACATACCCGACTACGGCGCCCGCAGGGATTGTACAGTCCAGGTCCTCGATGAGCAAACCTCTGCCTTCGTAGCCCTTGCTGACGCCTGTGACGGTGATGACTTCACTACCCAGCCGAGGCGCGGACGGAATCGTAATTGAATCAAGCTCGGACCTCCCCGTGAACTGGTTTGCGGCTTCGCACAGCTCTTCGTACTGCCGCAACCGCGCTTTTCCTTTCTTTTGCTGTCCCTTTGCGTTCGACCGTACCCACTCCAGTTCCTGGTTAATAGTTCTCTGCAGTGAGTTTTGCTTTTTGCCTTCCTGTTCCATTCGGTTCGACGCGCTTTCTAGCCAGGATGAGTAGTTGCCTTCGAACGGAATGCCCTCGCCGCGATCCAGCTCCAAAATCCAACCAGCCACGTTGTCCAGAAAGTACCGGTCGTGCGTGATGGCGACGACGGTGCCTTTGAACGTGGCGAGGAACTGCTCCAGCCACGCCACGGATTGCGCGTCCAGGTGGTTAGTGGGTTCGTCTAACAGTAAAATGTCAGGCTGCGCTAGCAGCAGCCTGCAAATAGCCACCCTTCTGCGCTCTCCGCCTGACAAGTTCGCAACCAGGGCGTCGCCGGGCGGACACCGCAGCGCGTCCATCGCGCGTTCCACCGTTCGCTCAATTTCCCACGCGTTCGATGCGTCCAGCTTCGTCTGTAACTGGTCCATCCTGGCCATGAGCTTGTCCATGTCGCAATCGGGGACGGCCATGTCCGCCGAGATCTGTTGGTACTCGTCCAGGTCCGCTTTAACTGCGGCGACACCGACCTGGATGTTTTCCATTACCGTTGGGCCGTCGTCAAGCGGCGGTTCCTGGGGTAAATACCCAACCTTGATGCCGTCGTCCAGATGAATCTCGCCGTCGAACTCCTTGTCCACGCCCGCCAGGATTTTCATAAGCGTCGACTTCCCACTGCCGTTCGCGCCGAGAATCCCAATCTTCGCGCCTAGGTACATCCCTAGGTTGATGTTTCGAATCAGCTCCTTGCCGTTCGGAGTGACTTTCCGCACTTTTGCGAGGGAAAGGATTATCTTGCGCGTTTCGGTTTGATACGCGCTGCCTTCCTTGACCTTCCCCGGGGACTTGAGGCCTTGGTTCCCAGCAGGTTTAGCCCCACCGCCGCCACCGCCGCCGCCGCCGCCGCCGCCGGCGCCTTTGCGCTTGTCCTTCTTGCCAGCGCGGACGCACAGGTCGCCGCGCGTGGGGGGGGGTGGGGGCTTAGCGCCGGGAAGGAGGGCGCCGGCGACGCGGTGGCGCCACGACACGGAGGAGCGCGCGTTGGATGCGACGGGGAGCGCCGCCGAGGCGCGCACGCCGCGGCGCGAGCCGACGGCGCTGACGCCAAGAACAGAGGGCGATGCGCACACGGAAGCCATCGCGTCGATGAAGGTGCGTGATGAGGAACCGAGCTCCTTGCGCGACCACCAATGACCTCTATCCGCCCTGTTTGGGTTTTGGACGACGACTTCGAGGCGAAGTTCCGAACACAATTCATCCGCGGCACTCTTTGGATCGCCTGCGCTCGCGCGATGGCTGGCACCCGATCCTTGTCGGCGAAAGCTGCGGCGGAGGAGATGGCGATGGACGACGCGTTACACGTCGCCGCGCCTTTCGCGCACTTAGTGCTGATCGCCCTCGCGGTCGCCCCTCTTTTCACGCCCGTGGACACGAACTGCAACATCCTGGGCACCGCGACGTTGGCGGTGTTCGCCGGTGCGTTTCGCAGCGTGCGCCCTGTTGCGGCGGGAAACACGGAGTCCATGACGAAACAAGACGCCATGCGATTCCCGTTGATTGGAAGCGTAGTGTTGTTCTCCTTCTTCCTGTTGTTCAAGTTCCTCCCGAAGGATCTGGTGAACAAACTGTTAACGGGGTACTTCGTTTTGATTGGCATCTTCGCCCTAACGGGCACGCTCGCGCCGGTAGCCGCCGTGCCCATGCCGCGCGCCATGAGCACCAGGACTGTGTATTTCGGTACGGTGCCCCAAATACCCTTCCTGATGGACGAGCCTTTCCGGGTGGAAGCTTCCGTTTCCGAACTCTTCGCCGGGTGCGGCGCCGTCGCGTTTTGCGCGTGGTACGTCTCCGAAAAGCACTGGCTCGCGAACAACGCGCTTGGGTTGGCGTTTTCGTTACAGGGAATCGAGTTTCTGACACTGGATAGCGTACAGATCGGCGTGATTCTGTTGACCGGGCTGTTCTTCTACGACATATTCTGGGTGTTCTTCACGCCCGTCATGGTCACAGTGGCGAAGAGCTTCGACGCGCCAATCAAGCTGCTGTTCCCGCGAGCGACCGTCGCGGACGGCGTGCCGCCGTTCTCCATGCTCGGCCTCGGGGATATCGTCATTCCCGGAATCTACGTCGCCCTGGCGCTGCGCATGGACTTGGCCCGGCGGGCTCGCGCGATAGCAACTGGCGACCAGAAGAAAACGCCGCAATACTTCCCCGCGGTAATCACGGGGTACTTCTTAGGACTGGTCACGACTATTTTCGTGATGAACTACTTCAAAGCCGCGCAGCCCGCGCTTTTGTACATCGTGCCCGGCGTTTTAGGGGCGACTTTTGCAAGAGCACTCGTGTGGGGAGGCATTCGGGAGGTGAAACTCGTGTGGGGGTTCGACGAGAATGCGGAGGAGAAAACGGTGGTGGAGGAGAAAAAGACGAAATAATAAAGGGACGATGATGGCGACGCCGACGATGAGATGAGCGCGAACCTTTAGTCTAAAGTGTCTTTTTTTTTACAGCACACCAAAAATGGCACACACACCGTGTGTTTGTATCAGCTTCTTTTCGGGCCTCCCGCGAAGTGCATCGCGGCCGCTTCCGTTGCGTTCCTCGCGCCCCGGGGATTCGGTTGTTGCCGATCGCCGTTTTGCGGCAACTGATTCAGCGCGGCGGCGAACTTCTCGCGCGCGAAATCCACCACCCCCTGGGCTCGCTTCACCACCACGTCCCCTATGGATGTGTTGGTTTCGTCGATGTGCCTATCGATTGCCTGTTCGTGCTTCGTCAAGAACGGACTCACGAATGCGTCGTACACGTAAAGCGCGCCTTGCGTCCGTGGGTGCCACAGGTACACCACGAACGCGACCTTCGCCTCCGCGTACATCGGTAACCAAAACACGAACCGATCCGTGACTTGCACCCCCGTGGTGTACAACGCCATGACGGTCCAGTAAATACACCATCCGCGCAACGCCTCGGGCTTGCGTTTGTGTTTCTCGAGCGCCTGTGAGTGAGAGGGGAAGGGGTTAGGAGGCCGGGCGGGGGGAAGAAATGTGTGTCATCTCAGATCCGCGTGGGTGCACCTAGCGGCAGCGCGTATACACGGCGACGCACCTTGAAGCACAGATACGCCGGGTAGACATATCCCAGCACCGCGATGAGTAGCGCGGTGAGATAATCGCCCAACATAGCACCCGACAGGTGTGCCTTCCAGCGGACGTCGCGCGACGAGAACTGCCCGCGCTCTCGGACAGTGATTGATGAGAGTGAAAAGGAAACTGAAAAGTGACGGTTGACGAACGGCACTCTGTGTCCCGAAAAGGCGCGACATTCCATGTGGTGAGGCGGACGCGTCCCTGAAGAGACACTGCTCCTCGCGCGAAGACCGGTGGAAGCGTCCCACCTCGCGCGGCGCGAAGGACGTCCACACACGTCGATCGCCCGAAGGCATGCCTCCGCTCATGCCTCCGGGTCGCCCCCAACCCCGGGGCGATGAGCGGGGACACAGCGATGGGGGGCCGACACATCCTGGACCGGGATACAGCGACCGAAGACCCCCCGGGTCTCCCGTTGGTTTGGAGAGCCGCATGACCGAGCGCGTATCACGACGAGCTGTTGCGAATGCGCATCCGCCCGGGATGGGCACGATGGGTCGGCCTCCCGCGCGCACCACGTCCGGTTCCGCGCCTTCGTCACCCGCGCACAGCGTTGACAGCAGTGGCAATCTGAGCGGCACGAGCCGGGCCGCGGTTTCCGCGGTGAAAGTCGTGGTCCGGGTCCGGCCGCTCAACAGTGGCGAGCTGTCACGCGGGGAGGAGGAAATCGTCAGCGCGTCTAGTGACCAGCGAAGTTTACAAGTAGGCAACAGGAGCTTCGACTTCAACGCGTGTCTCTCACCGGACACCACGCAACCCGACGTTATGATCAAATGTGGCGTCCAGCGGTTGCTGGACAGCGCGCTTCACGGGTACGCCGCATCCATTTTCGCGTACGGGCAGACCGGGAGTGGTAAGACGTTCAGCATGTCCGGCAGGGAAGAGGTGATGCACAAACAGGACTGGATGGGAGGTACGGGGGAAGATGGAATCATGACCCGGTCGCTGGCGCACATATTCGCCAAAACCGGTAAAGCCGCGCCGGGCGCGGAGTACGTGGTGCGGTGTTCGTACTTGGAAATCTACAACGAAGCTATTTACGACTTGCTTACGGGGGACCACCAGACGCAGCTCCAGGAGCGCATGGAGACGGGCCGGGGGTTCCACGTCCCGGGCCTAAAAACCGTGGAGTGTTTCCGGTTGGAAGACGCGTTGGCGGTGGTCGGCACCGGGACGCGGAACCGGCACGTCGGGTCCCACGAACTGAACAAAGACTCGTCCCGGTCGCACAGCATCATGACCGTGCACATCGAGTCGCACACCGATGTCGGGGGCGTGACGGTGAGCAAGTTCGGGAAGGTGAGTTTCATCGACCTCGCGGGGTCGGAACGGCTAAAGCAAAGCAAAAGCGACGGCACTATGGCGAAGGAAACCGCCAACATCAACCGCTCGCTATTCATGTTAGGCAAGGTCATCGCCATGCTCAGCGACGGCGCCACGTCGGCGGATCGGAAACACATCCCGTACCGCGACTCCAAGCTCACGAAACTGTTAATGGACTCGCTAGGGGGGTCTTCCTTGGCGCTGATGATCGCCTGCGTCTCGCCGTCACAGGCGCACGCCGAGGAAACCCTGAACACCCTGCACTACGCGTCGCGAGCCCGGAACATCATCAACCGGCCGACCGCGAGCGAAGACCCGACGCAGGCGCTTGTTTCGCGGCTGCGCAAAGAAAACGAAACGCTTAGGAAGGAAAACGGTTTCCTGAAACAGAAACTGGGTATGACCTTGGAACACCAGGTAACGGGCCTGGAACGGCTAGCGTTGGACGACGTCCGCGCAGCCGGCGGAGGTGACGCGGACCTCCAATACAACCTCCAATCCAACCGAGGCTCGCCGCCTGGGGAGTCTCCTCCGCGGCCGGTTGGCGGCAGGGGGGGGGGACGGGGCGACCGTGTTCGAGGAGGGAGGGGCGGCCGAGGAGGCGTGTCGAACGGCGACACCGCCTCTGCCGAGCCTCGGTCAAGGCGCAACCTCGACGATGAGCTTATGGGCAGCGTCCCTATTGATCCCCAGTTCGAAGGGATGAACAAAGCGGATTTGGCGTCGCGAGTGGAGCGGGCGGAGGCTTTGTTGGCGCACCAGATGGAGGAGTGCCGGCAGTTGGAACACGAGAACGACGACCTGAGAGGCTCGAAGCAACTGCTTGAGATGGAACACCGAACCGCACTAGAGGACGCCGCGGAGTTAACCTCGCGGTTAGACTCCCTGGAACACGCGTTTCTGACGGAACAAGACGGAACTGTGGAGGGGTTCGGGTTCGCGGAGCACGGTAACTACGGTTCCAACTCGGATTTCTTCGCAACCGAAAGGGGAACCGCGTCGCGCAAAAGCAGCGCCGGGTCCATCAAACCGCGCGACCCACGGGCTGCCGCGATCGCGCGCGTGTACGGCGGCCCAGGGCTGGCCAGCCTGACCGCGAAACCGGTACCCATCGAACAGCGCGGGGATTGGCAGAAATAGAAACAGTTGTGTAGACGAGCAGCATTTCTTTTTGCCGAGTCTCCAAATAAAATAACAAAATCAAACAGACTCAGTACTCAGAAGCAAGTCACGCCTTGGTCGGTACTCATACACAAACGGTCTTCACGCCGTTGTGGCGGGCTCACCCTGCACCGCGGGCAGTTTCCCAACCTGCTTGATTTCGTCGTCGTCGTCTTCAAAGTCGCCGTTATCAATCGGCACGCAAAGCGCGTACGCGATCGGCGCCACGGTTACGACGCCGATGATGAGTACGTACCCGAAAACGACAATCCCCCAGGTCGGGTAGTTATCCGCGATACCCTTACCGGACGCGTCTTTCACGATGTTGTCCATGATCATCCACGTCAGGACCGCGGGGATGGTATATTTCATGGAGGCGACGAAAAACGGGTGCAGTTTCGTCCACCGCGGGTCGGTTTCCGAGTTCGCCGCGACTTGCGAGAAGATGCGCTCCACGCCGCCTCGCAGGACGTAACAAATAACCAGCGTCTCCGCGATTCCGGTTAAAATGGTTTGGTAATTCGCGAGGAACGTATCCACGATGTCGATGAACGCGTACCCGGCTTCGCACACGAACAATAATCCGATGAGGTACTGGAACGCCACGAAGCCCACCAGGATTTCTCGCCGGCGTTTTTCCATCAGCTCGGGGTACAGATCCCCGAGGAACGTGATGATGGCTTGAAGCAAGGAAATCGAGGAGCTCAGGCCGAGGGTGGCGATCATGAGGAAGAAAAGAAGCCCCATTACGTTAGACGCGCCGGACGGCATGTACGCCAACACGGTGGGAATAGTGGTGAACACCAGCCCAAACCCGCCGCTTGAAATTTCCGAAACCGGCACGTCTCGTTTGTGCGCCAGGAACCCGATGAACATGAAAATGGGAAACCCGCACGTAAACGACGCGAACGCGTTCGCGGCGGTCACAACCGTGGCGTTGTACACGATCGGGGCTTTTTTGTTCAAATCACTGCCGTACGACTGCATCACCCCCATGGCGACAGAGAGCCCGAAAAACAACTGCCCGATCGCGTCGATCCACACGTCGCTCTTACCGAGCTGCGCCCAATCCGGGGTGAAGTACTCCGTTAAGCCGTTCCCGGCGCCCGGTAACGTGGCGCCGTAAATCAGGGTGATGAAAATCACGACGAAGGGAATGGGAGTCAGGATTTTTGAAACCGCGCCTATTGTTTTCGTGCCGTTCCACATGCACGCGATTACCAGCGCGCGCTGCAGGAGCAACGCCAGCGCGACTTTCCACGCGATTGATCCCGTGGTGTTGATGGACCCCGAGAACTCGATAACGTCCTTCAGGAAATACTCGTTCGCACCGACTTTCTCCCACTGGAACGTCTTTTCGAAACAAAGGAAGAAATAAATCCACGCCCAAGCTGCGATTACCGCGTAGTACAGGGTCAACATGAACGTACCGGCCATCGCGACGTACGCGATGCCTCGCGCGCGCGAATCCGCTTTCATCATACATCCGTAAATCCCCTCCTGCAGTTGTTGCCCCATGGCCATCTCCGTGCACAGCAAAGGCCACCCGAGAAACACGGTGGCGAGTAACCAGGGCCAAATGAACGTCCCGCCGCCGTACGTGTACGCCTTGCTCGGGAAGCGCATGATGTTCCCAAGGCCGACCGCGGAACCGACGGCGGCGAGGATGAACTCGTTGTTCGAGCTCCATTTATCGCCACCCGCGGTGCCCATCGATCGCTGGCGAGTCAACGAACGCATGGCGTTCATCGGGGAGGGGTTGGACATCGCTTCCGTTGGAGGAGGTGTGGTAGGGTAGGTACGTGGGAATTTGGAGCGCGGATGTGCCCTCGGTGCGTTCTACGCGCCGTCGGCGTGTGACTCCGATCGGTGTGTCACTAACGGTTTTTCTTGGAAATAGAGGAACTGAAACGTTATCTTTTTAGTTGCAGAGCAGGATGACAAACCCAACGCCTCGCTGACCTTGACCTCTGGCGCGGCTCACCCACCCGTCCGTCCCGTGGTCTTCATCGCCATCCATAATTCACGTGTGTATCACACATCGAGCATAACCGGTCGATCACACACGTTGCCCCCACGCCGGGGACGAATCACCGAAACAACCGACAATGTCGAATGTCGCATGTCATGATCAAGCGGATTCGTCGAACTGCGAAGGCAGATCTGGTTTCGGCACGTCCTCCAAAAAGCAACGACTTCCAAAAGCAACGACGTCGAACTGCACGTCGCTGCCCCGCGCCCGCCCGCACCATGTCCTCCTCCGATACTTCCGATACGCTTCCTATCAACGCGCGGTCCAAGCTCCGGACCTTGCTTCAATCCCTCGCCGCGCCCGCGGACTTCGCGGGGGGTATCACGCTCGCGAAAGACGCGGTGCTTCCCGTGATAAGTATCCCGCAGCCTTCTTCGGACTCCGGGAAACGGACGCGCGCGAGAAGGAATACGCTGCGACTACCCGTGGAGAAGGCCACGCAGCAGTACGACGCGCTTGTTAAGGTACTCCTTCGCGCGCGCTTCATCCCGTACGTCGTCTCACGCTCCTGACTTCGTTTCCACCAACCCTAAACCACAGGCTTCCTCGCACGCGAAAGTTGGCGCGAAAAACGAGACGGTCGTAAACTTAAACGCGCGGACGTGCTTGCAAGTCCTTCCCGGCGTGGGCGACCTTCTCATCGAAAACGTGGAACAACGCCACGCTTGCACCGCTGCTCACGGAAATCACGGCCAAGCTAGGCTGCGAGCAATGGGCTCCTATACGCGCCGATTTGTACAAGCTCCTCGTGTACGAAGAAGGGTGTTTTTTCCGCAAACACAGGGACGACGAACGCATGGAAGGGTGCTTCGGGACGCTCGTTATCCAGCTCCCGTCAATTTTCAAAGGCGACGAGCTCACGGTATGGCAACCCTCGGACCCCATCGAGTCGGAAGCGAACAGCAGCACGGCGCTTACGTTCAGCGAGCAAGGCGCGAGGGGTAGGAACCAAGCGCACGCGTTTTTCTTCTACGCGGATTGCTACCACGAGCTCGAGGACATAACATCCGGGTGCCGCGTCGCGCTGGTGTACACGCTGAATCACAACGACGCCGCGACTGTTCCGAATGACAGACTGCTCGTTCCATCCAGCACGCCGCCTCAGCCGGTGGACGGAAACGTCGCGAAGGAAATCGCGGACGTCGTGAAGGAGTGGTCCACCGAAAGCCCGCTTCTGTACTACTTCGCGGATGTGAAGAAGGAAGGCCAAGGCCTTGAGAACCCGTACAAGCTCGCCGTGTACGCGCACGCGCGCTATCGCGCGCGTACACGCCAAACGCTTTGAAAAACAACAGCCTTCGCGCGCTGAAAGGACGCGACCGAGTGCTCGGGAACCTTCTCGAGGCGGCTCGGCGGATTGCCACGCGCGAGCCCCTAAGCCTCGACACCCTCGCCGCGAAGGGAGTCGTACGTCACGCGGATGCGGCCGACGCGAAGAACCCTGGACCCGTAGAGGCTGGGGTGATGAAAGAAGCGCTCGGGAAGTTCTCCGCCGCGGCCGCCGCGGAGGAACCGTACGCCTTGGACGTGTTCCTCGCCACGATGACGTCCACTCAGTACGTCGACGAAAACAACGGTCAGCCGCACGACAACGAAGTCGAAAACGCGTACACTACTGGGGATGTATGTCCACTACTTCCCAGTGACCCGCCTGTGTTTTTCGTTGATGAAAACGCACGCGTCTCTCCTTGCTGGTTCGAAGAGTCGCGCGACGGCGTCCAAACTCTCGGCGATCTGTATTTCAAGTTCAATCACGAGGACGAATGTGGATACCCTTCAAAAGAGATTAAGGACAGCTTAGTAAGCGCCGGTGTTTTGGATCCCAAGACCGGGAAGCTCGAGGACGGCGGGTTCGATGACGACCCTCCCGACGAGTGAATGGAGTGGTTCGAGGAAAACCCAGAGTGGGGCGGACGAAAATTCGACGCCTTTGGAAAGGCGACCTTCGCGTCGGTCTGACCGAGCTTCTTCTAACCGACTCTACACTCATCAAAGAGCAGGAGAAAGTCGCCAAGGTGCGCACGTTGAAACAAGCTGAAAGGAAATACGACAACGAATGGATGCGAGCGTTCGGCGATTTATACGGCAAGTGCCACTGCAACGACAAGCGCCACATGCACCAACAAGTAGAAGATGCAGACGCGAAAGACTTCGAGTTCACCGGTAACAGCATGGTCATATCAGCAGCGCACTGGTACACGCGTGCCGCTCTGATCTTCTGGCCTCGTTCGCACCGCGCGGACGCTAAGAAGAAGATGTACCGCGACGGCGGCGAATACAGGAAGGCTCACAAGTTTTGATTGTTCCAGTGAACGCTTCCACGGCGAAGTCAGAGAGCGAGAGAGTGAGGAACAGATACGATACGTTTTGAAGCAAGATACGATACGTAGAGAAGGTCTTTTTTCTATCTTTTCTTTCATCGTTCGTCGCCTTTTTCCAAGTCTATCTATTTCTCGTCTTGGTTCGGTATCATCGCGAGGAACTCGTCAATCGCGGCGCCGGCTTCCGTTACGTCCACGTCGTACGCGGATAACGGGTCGTCACACATCTTACCCGCTTCCACTAAATCGCGCTCTGTGTTATCGTCGTCGGCGGCGTCGTCGCTCGTTTCGCTCTCGTCGCTCTCGTCACTTCCCGAGCCAGTTTCCGAGCCAGTTTCCGAATCCTCACCCGCGAGTGTCAGCGCCTCCGCCGCGGCGATTGCGTCGCCGCCAGCCGCGTCCAGCGCGGCCTGGGCCATTTCGGAATCGAACCCCATACCCACGAGCGCGGTGTGGGGATCCACGTTTTCGTCCGAAAGCCGGGTATGCATGTCACTGACGTCCTCGTCCCCGTCCTCGCCGTCATCCGCTTCCTCCACATCCGCGCTGACTCGCCGGCGCTTTCGCGCTTCGCGGCGCGCGTCCGCCCTTTCCGCCGCCGCCGCCGCAGCCGCCGCCGCCATTTCCATCCCGTCGCGGTCAAAGGCCAGGGCATCCAACGCCGATTGTGAGTTGTTTTCCGTTGCGCGAAGCGCCTCCGCGGCGAGCGCGCGCAGGAACCCCATGCTCTCCATGGACGCGAGCGCGTTTAGGTCCACCAAAGCGCCTTTTGCGGTGCGCCCGAACCGCCGAGCGGCGCGCTCGGTTTCGCGCCGCGCCGCCGCCGCCTTCGCCGCCGTCTCCGCCTTTGCGCGAGCGTCCATGACGTGCGCGGCGGCGGCGGCGACGTTCCCGTCGCAGAAACGAAGCGCTCGAGTGGCTTCTGAGGTGTCGATTCCCATGGATAACAGCGCGCCAATCGCCTCTGGGCGCACCACGCGCGTCAAGGTGTCGCGCTTATCCCTCGCGGCGACGAGTTTACCCCTAGCGGCGACGAAATCACCCGCCCGGAGGAAAAGCACGCCCTCCAGGAGTTCAAGGCGCACGTACAAACCAAGCTCGGGGGCGCACCCTCCGTGTACGGCCCTTAGACGTTCCAGGTTCGGGCCGTGCGCTCGCGCGAACCCTTCACGACACAAACGCAGCCGGCGCGCGCCCGCCGCCAAAGTCTCCGCCGTCTCCGCCGCCGAGGTTTGCTGGTTTCGTTGGTCGCTCGTTACCCGCCGAAACTCGCGGAACTGCGCCCACGCGGCGTCTAAATGTAGAATGGGAACGTTGTCCAGGTTCGCGGTGAGTGCTGGGTCCGCGACGGCGAAAGCCTCCTCGGCGAGCTCCATGACACCCAGCGCGTCCGCGAAGTCCCCACCGTCAAGCAGCAAACGTCCTTTCTGGTGAAGCGTCAAACCGGTGACGAGCGCTTTTCTGTCGTTCTCTCCAACCCCAGCGAGTCCATCACCGTCCTGGTCCTCCAGCTCGAAGCGGTGCCCGTGCCCTCCCGCCCGGTTGGCCAGCGTCTCCGCCGCCTTTTCGATCCGTCCCAGACGGTCAGCCCGCGCTTGTTCCAACGCCTCCTTTTTCGCCTGCGCCTCGATGGCGGGGTCTCTTCGCACGCGACTCACGACCAGTCGCGTGGTGGCTGAAAAGCCGAGCGATTCGAGCGTCGTGGTTTCTGAAGCGGGTAACAAGCGCCCACCTGCGATGACCTTGAGTTCCCCAGCGTCGCACGCGCACCGTTTCGCCAGACAAACAACCAGCTCCCCCACCGTGGCAACGTCGCCCACATCAACCGCACCGGACACCGCCCCCGCGCAGCGAAGCAGCATGGTGCGGGAACGTGTGGCGACCCCCGACCCTCGGAACCGCCGACAGATAAAGAAGGATGTCAAACAAAATCAACAATTTGGATGAAATAAAAGTGCGCTGCTACCGCCGCTCTCGGCGCAAATCAAGTCCCTCCCAAAGCGCTCCCTCCCTTCCCCGACACGCCGGACACCGACGGTAGCGTTCGCGCGAACGCGCTGTCCGCGATTGCCATGTCGATTCGCTCCAGCGCGGTTTCCACGCGTGTTTTCGTCCCGGCATCGGCGCAGAAAACGTCCCGGTTTCCGTACCGCACCGCCACGGCGTGGTTGTCCACTTTGAACTCGAGTTTTTGGTCGCCTTCGTCCACGTTCGGTTCCCCAAACTGCACGCCCAGCATCGCGGCGACAATACGCAGACGTGCGTTTTGCGCTGCATTTTTATCCTTCGCCTCGATGGCGCTTTTGTGCGCCTTCTCCGCCTCCACCAACCCCGCGGGTTCCTCCTCGAGCTGCAAAATCACGGAAAGCACGGCGTCTGCGATCATGTCCGTCAGCGGGTCGCTTGACCACTCAATCAACGCGTGCTCCACGCCGGTTTTGCCGGTGGCGTTTCGTTTTACGATTGTCAGGGCACCGGCGTTGACGCTCAGACCATCAGGTTCTGTTAAGTTCAGTTTCGTGTCCACGCCGAATTCCTCCTTGACGCCGTCCTCTGTCTTGACGTCAACCTCCGCGGGTTCCTCCTTCTTTACTTTCTTTTTACCGGAGGCTTTCGGTTGCGTTGTCGGAGACCCACCACCTGTCGCCCCCTCGTTAGTAGACCCGCCACCCGCGCCGCCCAGCGTCGTGACCGTGTGGATCCCCTCGAAAAGCGCCTCCAACGCGAACCTCAAATCACCAAGCGGTTTCGACGTGGGAATCATCTGCCGCTGCGTCAACGCCGCCGTTCTTAGTTTCGTGTATTCCGGCAAATCCCGCGGCGCCACGAGCACGTGTCCAAAATCCTTCCTGACAAGCAAACCCCGCACGCGGTCGCCCTCCTTTGGCGGGTGTTCCGCGAGCGCGCCCATGACCTTCGCGGTTTTCGACCCGGAGTGCTTTATTTCCACGGCCTGGCAGTTCTTTGGCGAGTACACCTGCATTTTTTTCCCGTCAGCGGCGGCTTTGCCCTCCAGCGCGCGCTTCAGCTTACCCATCTCGCCGGCTTCGCCGTGCACCAGCACTACGTGCGGCGGCGCCAGGGCGTCCAGGAACTGCTGGGTTTGCGGGTAGTCCGCGTGCGCGGAGAAGGAAATCGCGTCCACGGACATTTTCAGCGGTAACTCACCGCCGTTCCGGCTGGTGATTGTTTTGCAATCAGAAAGAATCTCCCGCGCCAACGTGCCTTGCACCGCGAAGTCGGCGATGATCACGCCGTTGTCGGAGTCGCCGCACCACAGCTCGAACAACTCCCTTGATAAGCCGCTCTGTAGCATGGAAGGCGTCGCGAGCACCACACACGGCCCGACGTCATCCAACCCGTTCGCGCTCGCGAGGTGGTGCACGTGGTTAAACACAAACGGATTGGCTTCTTCGAATTGGGCTTTCATATCGGAATTCAACACGTTGATGTAGGTTTGGTAAACCGTCATGGCGCGCCGCGCAAGCGCGCTTGCTTGGTAAATAGGCACACCCCGTAACTCGGCGTGTTTTGTCCAGTAGTCCTCCAGGATAAGCAGCAGCTCTTGTGCCCTTCCTAGTGCCACCACGGGTAGCAAAACCTTACCTCCCCGGTTCAAGATCTGGTGCACCCGATCCGTGAACCGCCGCTCCCGCTCCTCCCTCGGCGAGTGCGGCGACACCCCGTACGTGGATTCGCAAATCACGACGTGCGGCGGAACGCTGGGTAAATCCGCGCCGGGTAAGTGTCGGTCGGGGGTTCGCGAGTAATCCCCGGTGTATAAAACTCGCAAACCGCCGATATCAACGTAGAACATACACGCACCTAACACGTGCCCGGCGCGGTAGGGGGTTACCTTGATGCCGTCGATGTCAACCTGGAGATTTTAGAAAAAAGAAAAAAGAAAAAAGAAACGTCAGATGCTTGTTTCCGCGCGCTCAGGACGTCGCGCGCCGAAACGGCGCGGGGCGGTTTCTGGGGCGGGGGCGGACGACTTTGTGTTGCGTAACAAGAAAGATCGTACCTCTTGGTGGAAATCTATAACCTCGATGCGCTCCATGCACGTCTTGACGTCCTTGTCGCTGAACAGCGCTTCCGAGTCGCTTTGTTTGTTGAGCTTGACGAAATCCGTCATCAACATGCTGAAGATGGCTTTCGTGGGGTGCGTCATCAAGATGCGGCCGCGGAAGTTGGTGTGGCCCACCAGGAACGGCACCGCGGCGCAGTGGTCGAGGTGGAAGTGCGTGACCAACAAGCAGTCCACGGTGGACAGGTCCACTTCGTCGAAATACGGAAGCGACGCGATGCCGGCATAGCCGGGATGGACACCGCAGTCGAACATCACGGACTTGCCCTTGTACTTGGCCAAAACGCAGGATCGGCCAACCTCGGACCCGGCACCCAGGGGTATGATCTCCAACAGGTCGTCGCCCTCCGTGGGCATCGACCGTTTCATCCCGGCGCTGATTTCGATGGGTGGCGCCGCCATGTTGGCTGCCGGCGCGAGACGAAGTGCCGCGCGCGATCGGGGCATTTTCTTTAACCGCCAAGAAGGAACTTGCAACAGAAGGCAGGTCCCGTGAAAATGTGAAGTTACGACACGTCGACGTCGGCAGTCCACCGCGCGCATCCGTCAGCGCGATGGGCTCATCTGAAGCCCCCCCCACCGCTGAGGCATGGCGCGCCTCGGCGACGACGATGAACTTCAAGAGCCGGCGCACTTGCGCACTTGGTACCAACGGCATGGTGGCTTGCTCACAGAGTCTCGCGACCGCGGCTGGTTTAGAAATATTGCGGAAGGGAGGTACCGCCGCGGATGCGGCTGTTGCCGTGACCGCGGCGCTGAACGTGTGCGAGCCGACGAGCACGGGCATTGGAGGTGATGCTTTCTGTTTGTACTTCGACGCCGCTACCAAGAAAGTCAGTGCGGTTCGCGGTGGCGGGCGAAGCCCCGCTGGTTTGACTTTGGATTTAGTGCGTTCGCGCGGCCATTCCGGTTTGGAGATTTCGCCATCCACGGATGCGTTGTGCGCCGTCGTGCCAGGCGCGGCTGCGGCGTGGGAGGACGTCGTAAATCGTTTCGGGTCGGGAAAACTAAGCCTCGGTGAGATTTTGCAACCGGCTATCGAGCTCGCGGAAACTGGCCCGCCAATAGGCGCGGTCACCGCGCAGCTATGGGCGGCGCAAGAAGGTTTGCTTCAAAAACAGGGCGCGAGCTGCATGCTAAACGAAAATGGCCGCGCGCCCAAAGCGGGCGAGCGCAAGCCCAACAGAGAGCTCGCGAACACGTTCCGCTTGCTGGCGAAGCACGGTGCTAAAAAAGGGTTCTACGAAGGCCCTGTGGCTGATGCCATTGTGCAGGCGGTACGGAGTAGAGGCGGCGTTTTGACAAAAGACGACCTCAAGGCGCACCGCACCACGTTCCCGACGCCAATCGCCACGACGTTTCGAAACAAAGTCACGGTGTGGGAACTCCCACCTCCTAACCACGGCGTCGCGGCGCTTGAAGCGATAAATATTTTTGAGAAGTTCTATAGCGGGAGTGAAGAGGAGAGTAGCGAGAGCCATGGCGCTGGCGAGAATCGTACGAGCAAACAGTCGAAAGCGGACGAAGAAGAAACCCGACGCGCGCACGCCGCGATTGAAGCCATGCGCCTCGCCTTCGCCGACGCCATGGAACACTGCGGCGATCCCGATTTCGTGGACGCGACGGACACGACTTCTTCTCGAGTTTCCACGGAGACGCTTTGCTCGAAAGCGTTCGCGTTGGCACGGGCAAGAACGAGTGGGTTTTCGAAACACGGACCTCCTTTGCCTGGCCCTGAACCAAGTCATCCAGGGCACCTCGTACGGCAATCGCCCGATACCGTGTACTTCGCCGTGGTGGACAAACACGGCAACGCGTGCAGTTTCATAAACTCAAACTACGACGGGTTCGGGCTTGGGATCGCCCCCGAGGGGTGCGGGTTCACGCTACAGAACCGCGGGCATAACTTCATTTTGAGTGAGGGACATGTGAACTGTTTGGGTCCTAACAAACGGCCGTACCACACCATCATCCCCGGTCTTGCCACGCGCGTGGACGACAACGCGTTGTTCTGCGTCTTCGGCGTGATGGGCGGGTTCATGCAGCCGCAAGGGCACCTTCAGGTTTTATCCAACATGCTAGACAAAGGGATGGACCCGCAAAGCGCGCTTGACTTCCCGCGCTGGTGCTTGAAAGGCATCGGCAGCGAGCGAGGATCTGGGTCCGTGCTGGACGCGGAGGTCGCAGTGGAACAGCGCGGGTGTTGCGGTGACCAGAATGACACTTCTGATACGTCGGCGAGAACGGAGCGCGGCAAACGCGGAAAGTGGGCGCTCGCGAACGCGCTGCAGCAAATGGGACACAAAGTCGTCCGGGTGGACGAAACGCTCGGCCGCACTTTGTTCGGCAGGGGGCAAATCATCGCTCGGGACGACTCCGGGGTGCTTTGGGGGGGCACCGATCCGCGAGGGGACGGGTGCGCGATGGGGCTGTAGCGAGGTCTGATTTGATTTTAGTGGATAGAGTGGAGTATTTAATGTTTACACGTCAGTGGATCGAGTAGAGTATTGAGTATACGCGTACGTTAACCGCCCCCGGCGAAGGGTGCGTTTTTTCTTGCGGACGCAGTCCATTCATCACAGCTCGGTGGCGATATCCCGCAACGCTTCCACTTTGAGTCGTTCTTTCGTTCTGTTCATCATCACCACGACGAGTTTGTGCGCCTGCTCCACGTCCACGATGGTCATTTTCTCCCGCAAACGCTCATCCTGAAGACTCATCACCGGCAGCACTTCGTCCAGGTACCCGGCGAACGCCATTTTGTCCACGTGCGCCTCGCCTTGCTTGTCAAACTCCTCCTGCATCATGAGTTTCACCTTCCCGATACTCACCGGGATCTCGCCGGCTTCCATCAGCTCCAAATCCTCCGCGGTGAACTCGTCCATCAGCCGTGACCCGAACTCAAGCGCCGCTTTCGCCGCGGGGGCGTACGTTTCCTTGAACTTCAGTAGCAGGACGTCGTACACCGACCGCAGGAGATCGAGAATGTCCTGCTCCTGGCCAGCCTGTTCGTTTTGCTCCACACACACCCTCGCCGCATCCACCACGCCTTTGGTGAGCAAACCGTTCTTCGCAATCAGGTCAACCTTTTCCTTAAGCTCCTCCCCGGTTTCACTGTCAAGCAGCTCCACCACTAACGCGTAGTCCTCGGGAGCCACGGCATCGGGGTCAACTTCCGCGTCGCCGTCGGATGCGCTTCGTTCGACACTTCGTCTCGGCAATCGCACGGCGTTTTTCGTCCACCGCACGGACGTTCGGACAGGCGCGACGGCGCTACCGCAACCACCTCTAGGCGCGGCAACACGAGTCACGCTGAACGCACAGGACGCGGCGACCACGCAGGTCGCGGCCATCCTGGAACCGACGGAGGGTCTGGTCGGTGCGGTGCGGAAAGAATTGCTTTATCCATTCGCGATGGAGCTGGCCAGCTGGCACTGGAAGAGTGAGAAAAACTGGGGCGTCGATCGCCGAGTTACATTATTACATGACCACGCATTCACTCCCGCTTTGCCCTTTCTGCTCCTTCATCTCTCGCTGGTGACTCGGCAGGTTCTTTTTCATCTCCTGCATCGCCTCCTCCCTTTGCGTTTTCTCCTTCTCCTCGCCGTTCTTCTCCCCCGACAACTTGAACCCCTGTTTCCGCAGTTTCTTCATCCGGTGCTGCGTGTGCGAGAAATCTTTATCCAAATCCTCAACCATCCGCGCCTGCGTATCCACCTCTTCCCGGATCATGTTGCTTGTCATTTTCAGCTTACTCACCATCGAATCAAGCGTATCCATCGCGTCGTCTTGCGATCGCATCTGCGAACGCTGGAGCTGTAGTAATTCCTGAGAAGACAACCCGCGGACTTTTTGTTGCTCTTCTTGTTTTTTAATTCCAGCACTCGCCGCGGCGGTCGCGCCGGCGATCGACGCGTTGACCCCACTCGTCACCCGCACGGCTTCGCTAGCCGCGGTGCTCACCACTAGTTCCAGCTTTCCAAGCACTGTTTCGGGAGCTCGGTCCTCTACGGTGACACTAGGCGTGCCCCCCGCAAACGTCACGTTCAACCTGAGAGCGTCTTCCCTGAAACTTTCAATCAAAACGTGCCGATCCTCAAGCTCCAAACTTGAAGGCGAACCGTCAGTCACGAGGTCACCCAAGTCATCCACGATGTCCTCGAACCGCGTCAACTTCCTGCGCTGTAACGCGGTGAACCGAACGCGGTCTTTCTCGTCCATAACTCCGGAAGGGCCGGGCGTGGCGCTGCGTGACGTGGAGAGGAGATGGGGTGGGTGGGTGTTGCGAAGTCAGATTCGGGTCTCTCACGGCCAACACGAGCGGCGTTCCCCATGGAACGCGCAGGGGCAGGGCACGCACCGCAACTCGTTCAGCACTTGTTTCGCATCCCGGATGCGCGCGGTCCACACGGCACCGCGGTCGTCTGCCATGCCGGCGGCTGTGCCTGCCGGGTGCGGCGAGTTGTGATTTCTGCTCGAATAATACGCCCGCGGCTTCAGACCATCCAAGAAAACGGCACCTGGAGGTCCTCTGCCCCACATCCCCTTCGCACCAGCCTTCTGGCCCACAATTTAGGAGACTGATCCATGGCCTCACACGGTGCCTCGATGACACACACGGGGGTCCGTGTGCGTCCCCGGAGTGACGTCGCGGTGAAGCCGACCCGCTGTGTCCGACGCGCGGCGCTTTCGGGGCGCGACTCACTAGCCAAGTGCCCACCAGTCACGTCCACATCCACGGTCCACGGCGCCGAGACCCCGAGGCGAGCGGTGCTTACCGGTTTGCTCGCGCTGTCGCTACTTCCCCGACCTGCGAGTGCTGGGGAGCTTCTCAGCACACGGCTGGAGAAAAAGGATTTCACCAAGCCGGTGTTCAACAGCCGAAGACCGGGCGCACAGGAGTACCCCGACTGGATGGAAGGCACGTGGTCGGCAACCGCGGAGTTTTCGGGATACGCGTTCCCGAGCAAAACCATGAACCCCGCACTTCTGATAAAGGAACCCACGATTCCGGGGTTCCAGAAGCTGAGCCTTGTTTATTTACCGGACGTGGGGTCGACACAGGTTTCGTACGAAATGAGGTTTGCGCGGCGCGAGCCAAACGGCCCGGTTTTGGAAGACCGAAAGTTCAACCTGACCTCGCTGGTGACCGCGTATTTGAACCAAAACGCGGGTCCCACAATGCGTAAAAAAGTAGTCGAGGAGGTGGAGTACGACAACACCAAGGACGCGAACCGAACCACGGTACGGCTAGTACAAGGCGTCTCCGTTAACGCGGAACGAATAGAGCTGTTCACGAACGCGCGCGAGAGCGAACTGCGGGAAGCCGACGGAACCTTCTTTTGCGCCGAGTCGTTGCGGCAGGTGAGTTTAGGGTACGGGCGCGAATTTGGAAACGCGCGCGTGGTGAACACGGACTACCAGCACGTCTGGACGTTCACGCCGGTGTATTCTGATGACGAGGATGACGATGATGGCGAAACAGACAAACGCAACGGGAGTGGAAAAAAACAAAGAAAAGTAAACAGAGTGAAAGTTTCGCTGAGCACGGCGGGGTATGCGCAGCCGTCCGACGCGTTGCGTTTGTCCGCGTCGCCGCAAACGGGCGGCGGCGCGCCCATCCCGCAAATGGGCGCCGCGGGGATAAGCGCGTTTGAACCCGCGGTGCTTTACTCGCACACAATAGAGTTGGTGCGGAATTAGATTAGGGCTAAGGTCAGACGATCGATAAATGATTGAACTTTTCTTGTGACATCTCGTTGTTGAAATTGACTACTGGTAGAAACTGGTACCCTCCTGTTACCCTCCGCCCGCTCTCTGTTGCGACGACCCCCCCGTGGGTTGCGGCGAGTACTCGTCAAGCAGTCCCGCGAGTTGCTCCACCCTGAACGGTTTCGAGATCCACGCGGTGAAACCGTTCTTCAAACACTTCTCCCGTGACTCCTCCACCGCGTCCGCCGTGACCGCGACGATCGGAACGGTTGAATCCGGAAACGCCGCACGCAACCGCCGCACGCACTCCATCCCGCCCATGCGCGGCATGTGCAAATCCATGAGCACCACGTCGAAGGAATCCAGGCCGTTCGGGAGCTTGCCCACCTTCTCCAACACCTCCACCCCGTCCTTCGCAATGGTCACGTCCTTGTGCCCGCACTTCGCAAGCACCGCGCACGCCACTTTCATGTTGATGTGGTGGTCCTCCGCGAGGAGAATGCGCAGCTTTTTGGGAAGCGGTTTCGGCGCCGCGACCGCGGGGGGTTGCTGCGACTCGGCGGTTTGCCCGCTGCCGCCGTTCGCCATGGCGCTCAGTTGGAAATCCTTCCCCTGGCCTCTCCTGTTCGTCTCCGCGCTCGAAAACAAGTCACTGGCCACCGTGGCTAGTAACTTTTGTAACCTCGCGTGCTGCACCGGCCGCGACATGATCTCCGCTTCCTTCGAATTCAGAAACTCGTCAACCTCGTCGTCCACCTCCGTGCCCGTCCCCCGCGTCTCAGCGTCGCTCCCCGAGTTACTTCCGTTCAGGTTGTCCAAACTCTCCCGGGACAAACCCTCGATGTTGCCCCACGAAAACCCGTCGCCGCTGTCGCTCCTGGCGTATCCAGGCCACGTCAGCAAAATGAACTTCGGGCACCACACGCTCGGCGTGGATGACTCGCCGTCCCGCGCTCCGTCGTCCACGCTCCCCTCGGCGCTTGGCCGCGCGGACGGGCCGTCGCCTTCGCCGCGCTTTTTTGTCGCGATTTGCTTTCGCGACTCCGCCCACCGCCGCACCGCTTTGACGAACGTCTTGCTCTTCTCCGCGACGATGATGTCGTATGGCGCGGATTTCGCGTCGCACCCCGCACCAGCGTCCAGCGCGGCGACGATGTCGTCCCCACTCTCCGCCGTGGTGACCGAAACCCCCCACCGCTCAATCGCCGTGGTAAGGGTTTGGCGCATCATTTTGCTTTCGTCGTACAGCAAAATACGCAACTCCCGGCCGTTGCACATCGAGGCAAACGTCATCGTGGACGGGGTTCGTGCCATGCGTTTCACCGCGGTGGTGGTGGCACCGCTGGCGCGCACCGCGAGCCGGGCAGCGGTGACTTTCTTCGCCTCAATCGGACACCCGCGCGCGCCGCCCGGAACAGGCGCAGGCGTCGCGTCCTCCGTGCTAACCGCGGAGTGCACCACGGGTTCGCACCGGATGCTGAAGTGGAACGTGCTTCCCATGCCCAGCCCGGGTGACTCGGCCCACATACGGCCCCCCATGGCTTCGCACAGCTTCTGGGAAATCGCTAGCCCCAAACCGGTGCCGTCGTACTTCCGCGTGGGGGACAAGTCAACCTGCTGGAACGAGTTGAAGATCGTGGAAACCGACGACGCGCTTAAACCGATGCCCGTGTCTTTCACGTAAAAGTGAAGCGCCATCTCGTCGTCGAGCCCCCCCTCGGCACAGGGTTCCTTGTCCCCACTCGTGGACGGCCCGTCGTACGCGGCGAGGGATTTCGGCAGCTCCAGCCAGTCCGTCAACGTGGCGCGCTTGAACGCGTTGGACATCCCGCGTTTGGTTTCGTCTTCCCGCCATTGCCGAGTCGGCTCTTCGCCCCCCGACGCGCCTTCGGATTCGCACGAAGCGCGGTTCGCGCGGTCAAACGCTTCCTCCGCGTCGCGTCGCTTTCCGACGTACATGCGGATCATGATGTCCCCTTTCTCCGTGAACTTGATCGCGTTGTTGATGGTGTTCAGTAAGACCTGTTGCATGCGCATGGCGTCCCCTATGACCAACTCCGGGACGTTCTCGTCGAGGTGGTACCCGATGTTCAACCGCATGCGCGCGGAGTGCAGGCCGACGATCTTAATCACCGTGGCGATCACGGCCTGCGGGTTGAAGGGTTCTTTCCGCAACACGAGCTTGTCCGCCTCGACGCGGGAGAAATCGAGAATATCCGCAATCAGGGCCTGCAACGTTTCCCCCGACGAACGGATCGTGCTGACGTAATCGCGCTGAATCCGGTCCAGGCTGGTGTCCTCCAACAACTGCCCCACCGCGATCAGGCCGTTGAGCGGGGTGCGAATTTCGTGGCTCATGTGCGCGAGGAATTTGGATTTCGCGTCAGTCGCCGCCTGCGCCACCGTGGCTTTTTTCAAAGCGTCAAGCTCCGCCGAGCGCGTGTTTACCAGTTCCGTGATGTCGCTCTGAATCCCGACGTAGTGCGTCACCCGGCCGCGCGCCGTGCGAATCGGGGTCAGGGAGAGGTAGTTAATGAACTCCTCGCCCGTTTTCCGGTAGTTCTTGATCTGCACCGTACACGGCAAACCGGCGCTGATGCACCGTCGGATGTGCGCCAGCTTTTCCGGTTCCGTGTTCGGGCCTTGCAGGAACCGGCAGTTGTGCCCCACCGTCTCTTCGATCGAGTACCCCGTGATTTCCTCGAAACCGTGGTTGGCGTAAATCAAAGGCTGGTCGGGAAGGGAAAAGTCCGCAATCGTCACTCCCTCCAACACGCTGTCCATCGCGAGCTCCTTCAAAGCACTAAGCGCCATGGGCTCCTCCTTGAAACTGTCTTGCCGCAGGGTTTGCCGAGCCCCCGTTTGTTGTTTAGTTTGGGCCGGGGCGTGGTGCGTGGTGTCCGACGGCGCGGAAGGGGAGCCGCTTTTCGTTTCCGTTTCAGGCGCAACCCGCTTATCCCCAGCGTGCGCCGCGTACGACGGGCACCCGCTCGCGCCGGCTCTCGCCGCGTGCGCGGGACACCCGGGCGGCGGCTCTTCGCCCGTAAACACGCGCTCTTGGAGATGGTCGCGCACCGCGTCGCGGTGGTCGCGCACCGCGTCGCGGTGGTCGCGCACCGCGTCGCGAACGTTCTGGGCGTCGTCCCGTCCGCCGGCCCTCCCCAGCAACCGGCCGTGCAGCTCCGCCACACGCGCTCTTTCCTCGGAAAGGTGCCGCTGCATGATCTGCAGGTTGCTGTCCATGAGTTTCAAGTTGCGGTCCTGCGCCGCCGCTTTTTCGCGAAGCGACGCGATCAAATCCTGCGCCTCCCCAAGCGCCTTGGCATCTTCGGTTTCCCCGGGGGGGTCCCTTCCCGCGCGCGTGGACGTCGCGTCACCTTGCGAGGGCGCGCTGGTTTCAGCCGGTGAGGGTTTCTGGCGCTTAGAGCGACGGGTCGTGCCCATCTCTCCGTGGCCCATCGCGAACGGGACTGCGGGGCACGCGAGCTCGGAGGTTCGGGGGGATGCCTGTTCGAAAAGGTTCGCGCTTTTAGCTTTTTCCTATCCGCTTTTTGTCTTTACGCTTTTTGACGCGCGACGTGAACGTGCGTGGCGCGTGCGGCGAATGCGGTCGCGCGCTCGAGTGTCGAAGCGTGACCTTCGATAATCAAGAGCGAACGTACGCGCGCGCAAACCCACCCGTGCGCGGACTTGTGCGTTCGCCACGGAGCGCCCAACTTGCAGATTTCCCCCGCGCGAGTTTCCGGGGCCGCCCAAGGGCGTTTTGTCTACTTTCGCTGTGAGCCGTGGAAAAAAAATGGCGATTGGAGATCAAGGACGAAAAAGTGCAGCCGATGTGATCGGATGCGGTGACACGTGGCGATGTACAGTCACACACAGTGGACACGTGGACAGTGTTGCAGCTTGCAGGGTGATGAATTCTCATTTCAAACCCCGCGAACTCACACCCCTTTTGAGGAGTCCTCTTTCTGCTCATCTGCTGGAAAGTTTGTGAGGGGCAGTTTTCAAGATGCGATTATAATTTCGGCACTCGCAAACTCTGCGGCCGAGTCTTCCCCCGGTGTCGACAAGTGATGTCCACCGCGGATGCGCGTACGCGCACGGTGGATGCCTCGGGCGCTGGTTCAAACCGAGATGCGCCGATGACGGTGGACCAAGCCAAGGCTTTGTTGCGAGGGGTGAAACGGAAAGACAAGGACAAAAAAGGTGAGAAGAAGAAACACGGGAAGAAGGAGAAGAAGGAGAAGCACGGAAAGAAGGACAAGAAACACGGAAAGAAACGACGAAGGCGGGATGGCAGTGGCTCGGATAGCGACAGCTCGGACGACTCTGATTCTGATGACAGGGGTGCTGGCAAACAACGACGGTGGGGGGGTAACAACGGGGTGGGCGATGGCGGTGGTAAAAAAAAGATGGAAAAAACGCATTGGGGATCGCCGCCCGACGCGACCGTGGAAATACCCACAATTACGGAAGACGATTATTACCTCAAGAACAAGGAGTTCTCGATGTGGCTGCAACACATGCACAAAACGTACTTCACCGATCTTCTCGCCGCGGATGCGCGGGTCCGGTTTGGTGAATTCGTCAACGTGTGGAACGAACGGGGGTTGCCGGGGACGTTTTACGAAGACGGCGGGATTGATTTGTCGGGGCGACGATGAGAGGCCCTACACTAAACCCTAAACTCTAGTATCGGTAGTATCATAGTTTGTTACACCACAACACCTGCGACGGTTCGCGCTGTGCACTCCGGGACGACCTTAAGATTGTATACGGCACGAACCTGACCACAATGGAAGCTTCACAAATCGAGGGCTAATAAAGACGTCTTCTCACAGGTCCACGACTCTCGATAGCTTTTGGATCCGGTTCAGCAGGTTGTCGCCCTCTTTGATGTAGGACTGGTAAAGCGCGTTCTTGGCGTCCGGCCTGTTCGTGACCAAAACTCCGTTGACCTTGTCAATCTTCACGTTCAACCTTCCCTCCACGATGAAGTTTGAAAGTTCGTTATCAAGGAACTCTTCGCTCACGGTGAACGCCTTGGCCATGGACGCGGTGGTGACGGATTTGTACGACTGCAAGTACTGCTGGTACGCCAACACCCTGGCTTCTCGCAGGAAGAACCGGTGGTGGTTCGTGAGCCAGGTGTTGTTTAAAACCCCGTCCGCGACTACCGGGAACGCGGTCATGAAATCTTTGTACCTGCACTGGTGCAGGGCGTTGATCAGGGACCCGACGCCGGGCAGGGAGTCGATCACGGCAAGGACTTCGGGCGAGTCGATCAGTTTTTCCTTCAACTCAACTCGCTTCAGCGAAACAACCCCGCACACGCACGCATGGTGCACGAAGTCCGTGTACGTCATTAATTCGTACGTAGTGAACGTGGAGAGGGACTCCAGAAAGAGGGTCGTGGCGCCTTTGAAGTCCCTGCACGCGGCTAAACAAACCCCCTCGTACACTTTCAGTTTATTTTTGCGTTCCCAATCCGCGCCACCGGGTTGTTCCAGGAAATCCTTAAGCTTCGCGATCTGGGTTTTGACTTCGTGCCAGTCATCGTGGAAAATGTGCAGCCGCATGACGCTGAACACCATCTCCATTTTCTGGCCGATCGCGACGGTTTTCGTCTCGCACTGCTCAAACGCGACGAGCGCGGATGGCCGGTCGCCAACGCTCGCGAGAAAAACAGCCTTTTCCAACAAAGCGTCCCGCACCTCCACGTCCCCCAGGTTCTGCGTGGCGTCGGCGATTTTCAGGTCCAGGTCGGCGATTTTCTGCCCGTTTCTGGCGATCATGGATGCCAAAACAGACTCGTCGAGCATCCACCCGAAGCGTTCGCAGTACCCGGGGTAAAGGGTGGCCATGCCTGACAGGGTTCGGGAGAAGACGACGGGCGTGAGATTGGTGTGTACACAGATTAATAAAAAAAGGACGCTCAGATCTGGCGATCATCGGAGATGACGTTTGCGGATCGTTCGCGAAGGAGGTGGGTACTACCCGTGATGTCTTGGAAGGCGCGACGTCGGTGGCTTCCCGACGAGAAAATCAATTGATTCCACGTAGGTCTTGGCACAGTACTTACCGTTCGCCAAAACAAGTCGCTTCACCTCCTCCCCGAGCGCGGCGACGTCCACGCCAGCCGAGGGGTTCGCGAGGGCGAAGATCTTGTGACACAGCAGTATGCTCGCGTCCACCTCCTGGCTTTCCTCAGGCAAGGTCGTGGTCTCGACATCCATGTTCTCTTCACCCATGGTGTCCCTTGGCGTGCCTTCCTCGCGCGCGTCCTGCAGGCGCGTCCTTCGGAGTGAACGAAGGGCGATCGGACTCTGGGTCGTCAACGGATGTAAATGTTTCAAAGTTGACGAGCGTCATTTTTCGCAAATCTGTTTCCTCTGCCGCCACCCACAACCGCGCGCGGCGGTGCGGTGCGATGGAGTCTTCGCCCGGCGCTCCCGGGGTTTCCGTGTCTGCCAAGCCTTCTTTTGGCCTCGGGGCTTTGAATGCGGCCACTACGCCACTACGCGAAGAGGCGCTGCGGTTGTGTTCCCCGGGTGAGGCGGATGGCGATGCGAGCACGAGCGCGATTGAGGCGGGGGGCGAGGCAAAAAGCAGGGAGGAGAAGACCGATGAGAGCGAGGATATCACCGGTGCATCAGAGCATGCATCCGAGGATGACGGTGGCGACGGTGGCGACGGTGGCGAAAGTAGCTCCGAAGAGCAGCTCACCGGTCTCGCAGCCCTGATCCGCAAACTCACCATAAAGAAACAGTTGGAGGAGAGTTTACGGCAAGACGCGGTACCGGCGGTACCCCCGCCCGCTCCGGTGTTATCCAGCCCCGACTTGCCCGGCATCGCGGCGCACATTTTAAGTGGCAAGTGCCAGCACATAATCGTCATGTGCGGTGCCGGCATTTCCGTGAGCGCGGGGATTCCCGACTTCAGGACGCCCGGAACCGGGCTGTACGACAACTTGCAGCGGTATGACTTGCCGCACCCCAGCGCGGTTTTCGAGCTCGCTTTCTTCCGCGCAAACCCCGCGCCTTTCTACGCGCTCGCGAAAGAGTTGTACCCGGGAAGGCACCCGCCCACCGTGACGCACCACTTCATAAAGCTGCTGCACGACAAAGGTTTGTTACAAAGGTGCTTCACCCAAAACATCGACTCCCTGGAGCGGGCCACCGGTTTGCCGGCGCACAAAATCGTCGCCGCGCACGGGAACTTCGACACCGCGCGGTGTTTGTTGGGCCACCACGCGTGCGTTTTGCAGGTCAAATCTCACGTCGACCGAGGCGAGGCGATGCATTGCCAGGAATGCGTTTCAGTCGGCGTCCACACCCTGGTCAAACCCGACATCGTGTTTTTCGGCGAGAACCTCCCGGAGCGCTTCGACGACCTCGCCGCCAGCGATTTCCCAACCTGCGACCTGCTGATCGTCGCAGGCACGTCCCTGGAGGTCCACCCGTTCGCGGGGCTGATACACCACCCTAAAAGTGGGGTACCACGCTTATTGGTGAACCGAGAGGTGGTCGGGGAGATGTCCCCGCGCGCGCGGAAAATGGCCTCCCTAGTCGGGCACGGCGGGTTCGGGTTTGACTTTGACTCGCCGACGAACCGCCGCGACGCGCTGTTCCTGGGGGACTGCGACGACGGGTTTTGCGAGCTGGCACAGTTGCTGGGGTGGAAAGACGAACTCACCGCGCTGGTGGAGGCGGGGAGGGTGAGTTGCAAGGGGCAAACTAGTTAAAAATAGCGTATTAAGGTTACTTAAGTTTAGATAGAATACATTGGTTTTGAATCTCTGGGGAGAGGATGACATCGTGGTCAAAATCATCTCACTCCGCAACCTTCGCGGCTGATAACTCCGCCTCCATGTCCCGCAACCGGCGCTTCATCGCCTGCACCTGCTCGAACTTTTCGTGAATATCCTGTCTGTGCGTTAAAACAGCGTGCGTCTCGAGTTCGTCTCTAAGCAGCTCGTTCCTCGTTTCCCGGAGGTACGCCGCTTCTCGCTCGATTTCCTCGTCCGTGAGCAGCCGGATGCCGCACACGATTTCAATGGGATTCGCCCTGGCGTGCTCGGTGTACTCGGGCATAAAACCCAGCGCGCCGTGCAGGGGTGACCGGTAGAAGTCAACCCCCGTACGCGCCTTAGTTGGAAAGGGAGACATGTCTCCTCCGCCCGGTGAGGGCGCGGGGCAATTCTGTATGACAATCGGCATTGTGATCCAAAAGTGCCCATTTTCCTTGCAACTGTTTCTTCAGGATTGTCGCCGCCTCCATCACTCGGCCAGCACGCACTTCCCGGGTCACCGCGCGTTGTCGCGATGGGCGCACTCGCGCGGGCGCGAGCCAAGGACCCGCGATGGCTCACCACCCTCGGCGGATCCCCCCCGCCCCCCTTCGACGACGGCCTGGACCTGCCGTGGTGCGCGCTGTGTTTGCGGCGAGAAAACGACCATGATGATGACGAGGCGAACGGTGAAACGTTGTCTCTGGGCGACACCTCGGCGTGCTTCACGGGAACGCACCTGTTCTGCGTGAGGTGCATTGACGTGTGCGGAGGCTCAATACTGACACAGGACAAGCGGTGTCCTTTGTGCCGTTTAAGCGCCAACGCGCACGGCATGAACGCGTTCAACAAGATCGTCCAGGAGTCGGAACCGCTTAAGCTCCCGAAACCCGCGGTGGCGTTCGCGGGCGCCAAGCGGTTGATGCTGAGGGACACGATATCGAACGATGACCGGTGCGAGCTCGCGGTGGCGATCGCGGCGGACCGGTGCAAGGAGTTGCGGGAGTCCATGCGGCCGAAACCGGGGACGGAAACACCGCCGAAGGAGTGGAAAGAGCACGAAAGCGAAACCGAAACGGAAACGCAACCGTACGACCCGAGCGACGTCGCGGCGACGCTGGCGCGGTTCGTGGCCGCGCTGCCAACAGAAAGCGACCTCCCGGACGGACTCAGTGAGAACATGGCCGTGGTGAGCAACTCCTCGGCTTTACTAGGGCTGGGTCTGGGGGCTGAAATCGATCAGTATAAAAGTGTGGTGCGCTTCAACGAGTACGCCCGGGCGGGGTTGGAAAACTTCGAAAAAGACGTCGGCGGGAGAACCACCTTGCACGTGGTAAGCGAACAAGTGATCGGTGGATTTCTGACGGACCCGGCCATGCTAAATTCGCTACGAGAAACCCCAATGACACTGTGGATGCCCCCCCTCGCGTGGGGCAACTCGCGGTCGTACACCAGGTACGTCCGTCTTTTGCTGAGCGCGCGCGCGGACGACGGGTTGGATTTAACCAGCGCGCAAAGGAAACGAGTCGTGGTGCTTCGGCCGTGCGTCAGTTTTTCCATATGGAAGTACTTCAGGCCGAGTTGTACGACGAGTTGTACGGTGGGTTTTGGTAATGACAGTGGGAACGAGGATTTGCAAGACGACGACGATTTAGACGACGAACACGAACACGCAAACTTCTCGGAGCACAGCAACACGCACGACCGGCCCACCACCGGCACGACGGGGTTCAAGTTTTTTCTATTAGCCATGGGCATTTCGGAGAACGTCGCGCTCTTCGGGTTTGAAGACGACCCGCGGAACAAAGTCGACAAAAGAGGCGGACACTTCTTCAACCCGAAACATTCGCAAGAGGACGCGTACGATATCGCGTGGGAACGCAAGGAAATGAGACGCTACGAAGCCAACGAGTGCGTCCGGCTGGTACCATCGCACAAATGAAGGGGTACCGCCGCGCCTCGAGTGAAAGACATTCGATTTTTAGCTCGTCTCGCTCGTAGTTCGTATTCGTCGATTCATCTCCGTCTAATTGCTCTTCTGGACCACCCGTTCTTCCTCCCTCGCCGCTCACGCCTCCTCCTCGCTTTCTTCGCTGTCCTCCGGTCCCCCAACCCTCTCGCGTTTCCCCCCCTGCTGGCTCGCGGGGATCATCGCGTCCCCCACGAAGTTCAAGGCTTCGTCCAGCGTCACTTCCCTCACGTTGCTCACCTTGTGCGAGTGCTGCACGCCTTGGATGCACCCCGCGACCTTCACGAGCTCAGGCCTGAACGTGGTGGTGATGAACTGGGTGCCGCCGTCGGCTTGCGACCGAATCATCGCCGCAACGGCGGTCCGGTACTGCGGGTCAAGCGCGGCGTCGATTTCGTCGAACAGGTAAAAAGGCATGGGGTCGCACCGCTGGATTGCGAAAATCAACCCAACCGCCACCACGGTTTTCTGCCCGCCGCTCAGCTGTTTCATCATCATCGTCTCCCCCGCGCCGAAGGAAACCTTTATTTTCACGCCGCTGTACTTCTCCGCGAACCCTTGCGCGGCTTTCGCGGTTTCCTTTGCCACGGCCGGGTCCGCGTTCTGGTCTGAGCCAACCCCCACCCCGGGCTTCTTCCGTTGCATCACCAGCTCGCCCTTGCCGCCCGGCACGAGCTTGGAAAACACCTCACGGAAGTTAAGCGATACTTGCTTGAACGTGCGCTCGATGGACTCGTCTTTTTTCTGGTCCAGGTGAATCATGAGCTCGCCGATCTTCGCGTGCGCCTTGTCCAGCTCGCCCCGGCGAATCTCCATGGCTTCCCTTTGCTCCGTGAACTGCTGGTACTGGTCCAGGGCTTTTTTGTTCACGTGCCCTAAGCGCGCGAGCTGTTCGTTGGTTTTCCCGAGAAGCGAGTGTACCGTTTTAAGCGCTTTGCCTCGGTACCGCTCAAACGCGTCCGAAGGGAGGGACCCAAGCTCGCGAATCTTCCGTTGCAGCCCTTCGCGTTTGGCTTGTAACGTGGTGCGCTTCGCCATCAACCCTTCCATCTCGCGCTCATCGTCCGCCATCGCGCTTTTGATGTCGTCTTGTTCCGAACGCAAGCGGTCAATCGTGTTTTTGCACTCCTGCACGTCCGACGTCGCTTGCGCGAGTTTAGCGGCAAGCTCGGCGTGCCTGGCGCTCGCTTCCGCTTCTTCAGCAGCAGCAGCGGCGGCGTTCGCCTCGCATCGAGCTTGCTCGGCTTGAATGCCAACCATATCCACCTCGCTCGTCGTGGCCTCGATTTGAAGCTGCCTGCGCTCCAAGTTGGACTCGAGCGTCGCCTTGAGCTCGCCGAGCTCCGTCTCCGCCGCGAGTCGCGCCGCGCTCGCCGCGACACGCTCCTCCTTGAGCTCGTCCAAGCGCGGGTTGAGCTGCGCCAGTTCCGTCAGTTCTTCCTTCGTGAGCTTCGCGTTGAGGTCGGTTCGCATCTCCTTCCTCAGATCCTCAGCCTGCGCTTCCAAATCGCTCACGGTCACGCGGATCGCCGCAACTGTCTTTTCCTTGACGCGAAGCGAGTCCTCCGCGCGCGCCGCCGCGTACGCGCACTCCTTTGCGTCAGCCTTGAGTCGTAAAATCGCGGCTTGGCGGTGCCGCCGCGCGGACTCCATGCGCTGAATATCCCCAAGCACAGCGGTCACAGCCTGTTCCGCCGCCTGAAGCTTGTCCTTCACCTCGGCTTGGTTCTTCTTGAGCTCGGCACGCACTTTCTGCGCTTCGCGAAGCATGCGCATGTTCACCATGCGCGAGCGGCCGGAGTCTTGGTACCCCCCGGAGATCGCGCCGCGGTTGGAAACGCAGTCGCCGTCCATGGTCACGCAGTCTAAGCTGGTTGATCCCGCGAACTTCACCGCGACGTCGAGGTTGCGACAGATCAAAACGTTCCCGAACACCTTGTCCAGGGCGGGTCGGATTTTCTCGTCGTGCCGTATTTTCGACAACATCGGGAACACGTCTTGCGAATCGGGGTAGTCCCGGTTCCGGGTTTTTAAGCGGTTCAAAGGAAGGAACGTTACCCGTCCGGCTTTGTCTTTGTTCAAGTACTCGATGATCTTGGACGCCACGGCGTCGTCATCCACCACGACGTGGAACAGCTGGTTCGTCGCCGCGGCTTCCACGGCGGCGAAGAAACGCTCGTCGCACTCCATCAGCTCTTACGATAAATAAAAGCGGCCGTGTCAGTCTTTCGTAACGTGTATTGCGTAAACAGTCAGAGGTAATAACCGTCCCTTCTGGTGCGAGTATGGGCAAACGTGGAGGCGGGATTTGGGTAACTGGAAACGCCGTACCTATTAAAGGTCCGTGTACGCCCTGAATGCCGTGGTCCTTTACGATTCGCTGCACCGCGCTGAGCCCCCGGAACAGCTCCCGTGGCATGGTGAACTCCAGCTGTTTATCCCTGCGCTTCACCTCTTCCGTTTTCGACGAAAGCTCCGCGTCGGTTTCGGCGTCCGCGCGTTGCAGTTCCTTGCGCTCGTCCTGCGCCGCGTTGCGCCGCGCGATTTTTGCGCCGTACTCCTCCTCGGACTCGCCAAGCGTGGCGATTTCCTCCACGAGCTTGCCTTTGATTCCGTGCTCGTTTTTCTTTTCCCGGGTCGCGGATTTCGTCAACTCCGTAACGTCCCGGTCCAAAATGCCGATCTCGTCGCGCTTGCGCCCGAGCGTGCTTTCGCAATCCGCGACTTGTTCCTTGAGCCACGCGTCTCTTTCCTGTTTCGTTTTGAATTGGGACCCGCGGCCTTGCCTTTGGTGCAGCACCTGCAGCCTCCGGTTCACCTCGCCAATCTCCGCATTCGCGGTCTCTTCGCGTTGCAGCTCGGCAGACACTTTGGGGCGCACCGCTTCCATCTTGGCCTCCGTCGCCGCGACGGCGCAGTCCAAATGCGCTTGGTCGCCGCGCACGCCCGCGAGCGCCGCCTCACCCGACGCCACTTTCTCCGCGAGTTCCTGGCAATCCAAATCGCACGCGGTTTTCGTATCCACCGCGCGTCGCAGCTCGATATCCGCGCTGAGGAGCTCCTCACGCGCCGTCGTCGTCGCCCGTTCCCGATCCTTGCACTCGCGCTCGTTGAGTTTGATTTCGTCGTGAAGCGCGTGCGCTCGTTCGTCTTCGTTCCGCGCGCCGTCCACGTGCTGCCGCCGTCTTTCCTCCACGTCGTCCAGCTTGGTTCTGGTTTCCCCGAGGTCTTTTTCGTGCACGGTGTACTCCAAGCTCCGCCGCGTGCGGTCCAGCTCGGTGTACGCCTGCAGCTCATCCTTCTCCTCGTCCAGCTCGGCGAGCCTGGATTCGATGAAGTCGACGGTTTCCTGGATCTGGTCTCTTCGCGACTTGGTGTCCTCCATGATTTTTAGCGATTCCCGCCGCTTGTCTTCGTACACGCTTGTGCCGCCGATTTCCTTCAGCAAGTCAAGCCGCTCTTCGTCCTGCATCGTCGCCATCTTCATGATTTCGCCTTGCTTGACGCAGTAGTACCTGTTTTGGAAAAGAAAAGTGTCAGTCTTGAGTCTTGGGTGTACTGTATGGGCAGACAGTGCACTTGTGATGTATTTAGTTGAACAGTTGTTACTAGTAGTACACTCGAACAGTCACGGAGGGGCAGTAAACAGTGTTTGGATTTGGGAAACGCCCAACACGTACGGGTTCGTCCGCGAAAACCCGGCGGATTCAAGCAAGTTGATAACCTCGGCTTTCGTGATGTGTTTTTTATCCAGGTAGTACTCATCCTTCTTCAGGCCGATGTTCCGTCTCAAACGAACCTCTTCCCGATCCACGGGCAAGCGGTTGTCCGAGTTATCGAACACGATCTCGGCGTACGCGCTCATCACGGCGTGCCCGGCGCCTTCGTGCAGCAGTTTCTGGCGCTCATCCGCGCGTAGGGAGGAGAAGATATCGGACAGCACGAAGCGAATGGCGTGGAACAGGTTGGACTTACCGGAACCGTTCGCGCCGACTGCGATGGGAGAGGGAGAGGAAATGGAATGGAGGGTTTCCAGGTCAGGCAGGCGCGACGTCGAGACCGTGGATGCGTCAGAACTGGTTTGAAAACATAAAAAACGCGGTGTGCCCACGAACGACGAGCGTTCCCGCGTGATGTTTGCAGAGACGCGTGGGGCGTATCGCGGGTCAATAAGACGCGCAGAAAGACGCGAAACGCACCAATGCAGTTCAAATGAGGCTGGAAGTCCACCGTGGTTTGTTCGCGGTAGGTCTTGAACCCTTCCACCACGACTTGCTTGATGTGCATGGTGCCAAATTCGGGGGTGCGAGAGCGCCAAAGTTTTTTCTGGGAAACGCCGACTCGAAACGACTGAAAGACCGCCCTTGCCTCGCGACACTACGTCGGTTTCGGGTCGAGGCGCGCGGAGAGGAACAGTGATGCTTCGAGGAACGAAGTGTCGTGGCTCACGGCGCGGCGCGCGCTCGGTCTGCGCGTTGGGCCCGTGGTCGTGGTTTGGGAAACTCAGATTTAAAAAACGTGGAGGTAAAAGAGGGGTTCGGAGAGCGCTTCTTTTCACTGCACCACTATTCCCAAATCTATCGCTAAGGCTTGGCCAGCTTCTCAATCTCCTCTGGCGACATCCCCTCGAACGGGTCCACGTCGTCCGCGCCCGCGAAGTTCCGCCGTTTGTGGTCCTGCAGGATCCCCGACTCAATCGCCACGCGCGCGCGGGTTTCACGCGCGTCCACCTCTCGTTGCTTACTCGCTGATTTTTTTCTCTCGTTCGTCACCGCGAACCTTCCCACGAATCCAAACACAAGCACCACCCCTGTGATGAACGCCAGGTTCTTCCAACGCGGTATCACCCGTCCGTCATCAACCTCGAGGTCGACGTGCGAAAACAAAGGGCTGCTCCACGCTCGAACGGTGCTCGCCGCGTCCTCCTCCGCTGCGGTGCGACGTGCGGCGGCACCGGTATCCTCCTCCGAGCCCTGCTTGGGTTTCGTCAACGACGCAGAAGAAGTCGACACACCGCGGATGTTCCGGAACACCGGCCGCCCTGCATCCACCACGAGCGGAGGGAGCGCACGCGACACCGCGCGCGACGCGTGACGAAGCATCCCGACGCAGGCGCGTTCGCGGCTGCGGCTCTGCGACCCTCGCTGTGGTGCGAAAATTGTCGGCACCTGGTTTTTTCGCGACACTTAAAGTCAACTTTTTCTCGGGACAGGACGAATGAGTCCACATTTTGGTGCGCGATGCGGGTTCGGCTCCGCGCGCCCGGCGGGCAACACACCGCGGAGCTCGCCGATGACGCCACCGTGGGCGACCTGAAGTCTGTGGTGTTCGAAAAAACAGGCGTCGCCCCCGAGGCGCAGGAGTTGAAGGCTGGTTTCCCCCTCAAAACAATCGAGGGCGAAGATGGTTTGTCGCTCGCGTCTTGTGGCGTGACGAACGGCGAGTCAATAACCGTCGCAGAGGTTGCCACAGCAGCCCCGGCTGCGGCACCTGGGCCGGCCGCCGTGGCCGCGATGCACGAACCGATGGACGAAGACGAGGTGCTGGCCAGGGCCATCGCCGCATCCTTGGAAGACACACACGGAGATGGAGTTGGGTTGTCGCCATCGGAAGCTGTGGAAACGAACGCCGTGCGCGTGGTGATCGACGCCGACAACAGTTGTTTGTTCAACGCCGTGGGGTACGTGATGCGCAAGTCACTAAAAGAAGCCCCACAGTTACGGAAGGTCATCGCGGATGTTGTCTCCGGTGACGAGTTCACGTACAACGAAGGTTTCTTGGGAAAACCCAACGCCGAGTATTGCGCTTGGATTCTCGGCCCCAACCACTGGGGCGGCGCCGTGGAGCTTTCCATTTTGTGTAAACACTTCGAAACCGAAATAGCGGCGTATGACATTCAAACCAAGCGATGTGACTTGTACGGCCAAGACCAAGGGTACCCCGAAAGAGTCATGCTGCTTTACGACGGCCTGCACTACGACGCGATGGCGCTTGCGAAACCGGGCGCGGCGCGCGGGGACGACGCGACGATTGTGCGCTCAACCGGCCCGGAGGCGGCGGAGGCGGACGCCAAGGCGCGCGCGGTGGTGGAACAGGCGCACGCGGCGCGGCAGTTCACGGATACCGCTAACTTCGCCCTAAGGTGCTTGGTGTGCCAACTCGGCTTGAAGGGAGAGAAAGAAGCGGTGGAGCACGCAAAGGCGACGGGACACCAAAATTTCGGAGAGTATTGAGAGTTATTGAGTTAATTGAGTGAGTTTTAGTTAGTTATTGGTCACGTCTTCGGCTTGAGCCCGCTGCTAATTCCCAGCCCCAGGTCATCCGTGGGGCCGTCGCCGTCGTCCACTTGAAGCGGCGACCCCCTGCCAAGCTTTTTGGAAATCGCGATGCGCTTCGTCATCGGCGCGGTGAGCGCGGTGTACGCGTTGATGAACGTCTTCGCTTTCTTCCAACGCGCCCGCGCGTTTAGGATGGTCACGCTGACGTCGCTGTCGCTCAGCGCCTCTTCCTCGGCGGCGGCGGCGGCGGCGAGTTGCGCGGCGCGCGCGTTTTCTTGCGCTTCTTTGTCCGCCTCTTCGTCCGTTTTTCCTGGGAACCACTTGATGGGCATGAGCCTGGCGACCAGACCCACGGGCAACGCGCCCGTTCCGATGAGCACCGATACCCACCACTCCGTGCTGCTGAGGTTCATGAATCCGACGGCGGGCCCCACGACCGAGCGCCCGACCCCCTCGATTAACGCGACTTGCGTCGCAACCGTGGCGATGATGATACTAATGAACACCGGCGATTTGTGGATGTTCTCAAACACGGCGATTTCGGAAATCTTCCTACTGTTGATTTCGCTGAACACCTGCATCATCACGAAGGTGTTGAAAATCACGCTGTTCAGGCGCAACACCACGTAGTGGTGGTCCCCTTTGTTTTTTAAGTTCAGAAGATCCTCCCCCGCGAAGAGCAACACCAAACACACGATGAGCTGGTACGTGCTCATGACGATGACGTTCCTCCACATTTCTTTGTTCACCAAAGGCGCGAACCTTCCGAAGGGTTTGCGTTCCATCAGTTTCGGGCTCGGCGGCTCCGTCGCCAACGCCAGCGCGCCCATGCTGTCCATGATCATGTTCACCCACAGCAAAGGCACCGCCGCCAGCGGCAGCTCTTCGATCCCGGCGCACGCGGAGATGAAGTTCAAACTCACCGCCACGACGTTCACGACGAGCTGGAATTGAAGAAACTTGCGAATGCTTTGGAACACGTTCCTCCCCCACAGCACGGCTTTCGCCATGGATTGGATGTTATCGTCCAGAATGACGATGTCGCACGCTTCTTTTGCGATTTCCGTTCCCGCGATGCCCAGCGCGAAACCGACGTCCGCTTCTTTCAACGCGGGGGCGTCGTTCGTGCCGTCGCCCGTCACCGACACGACTTCCCCCAACGCCTTTTGCAAGTTGACCAGCGTGAGCTTGTCCGCGGGCGACGACCGCGCCAACACCCGGATCTTCACCGCGACTGATTCTTTTTCCTTTTGGCTCATCTTGCGGAAAACAGGCCCCTCCAGCACCAATCCCTCCTCGCCGTCCACGAGAATTCCCGCCTCACGCGCGATCGCGGTCGCGGTCAACACGTTGTCCCCAGTCACCATGCGCACCACCACACCAGCGCCTCGCAGCAAACGAACCGCCTCCCTCGTTTCCGGGCGAATAGGATCTTTAATGCCGACGATACCGAGCAACGTGAGATTTTCCTCGGGAGCGTCCTCCGGCAACGCACCGGGTGCCGTTTTCAAGTCGACGTACGCGATGCACAGCGTGCGCAGCCCGGTGGATGCCATTGCCGTGATCGCGTCGTTCGCCGCGTCCAGGTCCGCTGGCTTGAAGTCCACAACAGAGCCGTCCGTCATCATCATCTTCGAGCACATCGTAACCACGATCTCAGACGCGCCTTTGCAGTGCAAGCGCGAACCGTCGCCGCTCGGCGACGCGATTGCCGTGCTCATGCGCTTACGCGCGCTGGTAAAATGGTACCGCTGCGCGACTTCGTGCGCTTCCCTTTTCGCGACGTACGCGAAGTGCTGTGAGGGTGGCGCATTGCCTTTGCCCGCGTTCCGCAGGTCCTCCACGAGTTGCAAAAGCGCGCACTCGGTTTTCGACCCGATGTGGTCTGTGATTCCTTTATCCACGTCCTTGGCGAGGTTCGCGTCGGAGTTGACGCAGCAACTCTCGGCGAGCATGTCCGCGAAGGCATCGGACGCATCCCCCGGGGGCATGACGTCGTACTGTTTCCCCCCGAACCACGCGTCCGTGACCGTCATGCGGTTCTGCGTCAACGTCCCGGTCTTATCGGCGTTGAGCTGCGTGGCGCTGCCCATGGTTTCGCACGCCTCCAGGCGGCGCACCAGGTTCTGGTCCGCCATCATCTTGCGCATGGCGAAGGCCAGGCCTAGCGTGATGGCGATGGGCAGCCCTTCCGGGATCGCCACCACGACAATGGTCACGGAGTTTATGAGAAACTCCAGAATCTTCAACCCGTCCCACCCCTTGCCGTTCGCGCCGTTTATGATCCAGCGGATCATCGACGCGAGGAACGTCAAAACAGCGGCGCCGATGCCGAAGTTACCGATGGTCACCACTAACACATCCAGCCGGTCTTGTAACGGCGTGCTGCCCGGTTCCACGATGAGTGTTTTTAAAATCACCCCCCACTGCGACCGGCCGCCCACGCACGTGACGATCATCCGTCCGCTGCCCTCGGAAATCGACGTCCCCGAAAGCATAAACGGGTCTCTCTCCGTGTCTTTCCCGATGTCGATCGGCTCGCCCGTCATCGCGGCTTCGTTGGCTTTGAATTTCATGCCTTCCACGAAGATGCCATCCGCGGGGACTTTGTCACCCGCGACGAGCTCAACCAGGTCGCCAACCAGAACCTCCCCAGCAGTCACCGCGTGCACCTCGCCGCCCCGCACCACCTTCACCGCGTAGTTATCCTTCACGCTGTTCAGCTGTCGAAACTTGATCTCCTTTGAGTAGTCGATACCGGCCTGCAGTAACACCACGAAACACACCACCGCGACAATCGCGATGCCTTCCAGGTACCCGTACTCCTCGCGGTGGCTCGCGACCCCAGCGCCGATGCCGAGGCTGATCAGCGCGGCGACGCACAGGATCTGAATCGTGAGGTCGTTAAACGCGGCGGCACACAGTCGCAGGAAGGTTTTGGGGGGCGGGTATTCGAACTCGTTGCGGCCGTACGCTTCGCGCCGAGCCTCCAGAGCGGCATCGCCGAGCTGCTCGCCGTGTAATCCTTGCTTGGTGTCTGTCTTGAGCTTGCTCGCGAGGCCGAAGACGCCGCCCGCGTTTACCAACAGGCTCTTCTCACGTTCGGTGATGCACTCTTCCAGGGATTCCGCGGTGACGAGGAACATCAGGCCCGCTTCACTCCCCGCGTCCGAAGACGAGAGCAGCAGCGGATCGGGATCAGGGGTGATTGTACGCTTCACGCGTCGACAAGAAAATGCGCCGACAACTGTGGGTGTTCGGAGTGTGGCGCGCGCGCTTCTGCCCATTGTTAGCTCCGAGAAAACGCGTGGAGCAACCAACGGGCCTACGTGTCGGCACCCCCATTGACACGACGCTTCGACAGTCGTGATGAATGTGGTCCAAGTTGGAGCTGACACTTCCAAGGAGTTCAAAAACTTGCCAGAAGTCGTGGCCCTGTGGTCGACCTGTGGAGGCACCGGGGCGCGCTGCGATGGCTGAGGACGTGCGGAAGGAGTTCGTGGTGAGTACGGTACTCGACGCGGTGGCCACCGCGGGAACCCGAGATGAGCTCTTCATGCAACTCGCGTCGGATGCTTCCGGAGCGATGCGCGCTTTTCTGGACGACCAAACCACGATGGTGTTTCAAGCGACCGTTTCCGGCAACCGCCTGGTGTCATCCAACGTGGTTTCCTTCGACACCGGGTCGTCGTGCCAGGTGGTGCTTACTAAGCTCAAAGCAGGCGCGCTTACCGAGGGTGACATCCCGGCGAACGTCGCGGTGTCCTCCATGTCGCACTCGCCCATAAGCGCGCTGTACAACCAGCTGAAGCGCGTGTACGGCCCTATGATGAGCGAAGGAAAGGACGGCCTGGGCGTGGACGCTAAGCTGGTCAGCCTCGTGGCCGAGCTCGAGGCGGGCCTCGGGAACCACTTGCGGTTAACCGGCGGGGTGCCGTCCGTCTCAGGCGCGGTGGACCCCGCCACCGCCCCCCTGGTGGGCATCGTCACGCCTCTTGATGAGATCAAGATGTGGTCGGAAGTTGCGTTTTCAGACGCGGCGCCGGCGAGGGTTAAGGCGAGCGCGTCTGCGGTGTACCGTGCGTTGGAGCCTTTGAAGAGTCGGCTGGAAAATCTGCACACCAACTTAAACGACGAGGACGTGCTCGATTTAGTGGACGCGGTTTCCGATTGTCTGGACCAAGCGTGGAACGCGGGCGACGGCGCTTTTGCGCAACGCCGAGCGGCGCATTTCATGCGCTGCGTCGGGGTTTGCTTCGTCGGCCATGCGCAGGATCGTCTGCGGAAAATACACGTCTGGGTGGACAAGTGGAAGTCGGTGGAACCCGTGTTGCGTTTCACGCACCGAATGCTCGGGAAGTGGGAAACCGTGGTGCACGAACTCACGGCGATGCTTTGGGCGGACGGCGGAAGCACGCGGAACGCGTGGCTCGGCGCGCCGTTTACCGACGCGACGACGACGAAAGCCAAGGCTCGAATAGACGAGGTTTTCAAAATGCGGGAAGCACAAGCGGAGCTCACCGCGCTTTTGACAAAAGAGGAACGAAGGAGCCTGACCTTGGCAGAGGTGTTCGCGCCGTTCGCGGGCCTAGACCCCCTGCAAGTCAGCACGTACGTCGCGCCGCTTTGGGACGCGGCGTTGAGCGATTACGACGCGCGCATGTTGCCGGTGGAGACGCGGATTTCCGAAAAACTCCGGGAACACTTCGGCGCGCGTCTGTTACCGTCGCTTGCCATGGCGCTCTTGAACCACGAAGACCCGGGCGCGGACGCGTCTCCGCAGCCGCACCAGGTGTTCCGGGAAGTCATGAAATACACAGAGCTGTTGCGCCGACCGGCGGTGGCGCGCGCGCTGGACAAAGAGCGCGCCGCCGTCGCCGACGGCCTGGACAAGTTTCTTTCGGATGTCAAAACATGGTGTGACACCCGAAGCGCGTCTTTGCTGATGGGGCAGACACACAAAGAAAAAGGGCAAACAAGAACGGGCAGAAACACCACGGAAGTGATCGAGGGCGTGGTGTGGTGCGTGCAGTTTCTGGAGCGCGTGGCGACGGCGCGGTCCGCCGCGAGCGCGCTCGTCGCGAGACGCGCCGAGGCCGACGGCGATTTCGAGGCCGACGCCGTGGACAAACGAGGCACTGTGTTACAACAGGAGATCGAGGAGCTGTGCCGAGAACTCCTTGAGCTCAAGAACACGCTGTTCGTGGAGTGGCAGGAGAGCATCGTCGAGCATCTCGGGGATTTCAAGCTGGATTTGGGATCCAAGCTGATGGACCTGGACGCGAGCGCGTCTGGAAACGTCAAGTTGCACTACAACTCCGAGCTCGTGAGCTTGCTCCGGGAAGTTAGGCAGCTCACCGCGCTGGGGTTCACGGTTCGGAAAGATATTGCCGCCGAGGCGGAAACGGCGAGGAAGTTTTACCGGCACGGCATGGTGCTTCGTCAGGTTGCGAACTTTTACAACAACATCGCGAGCGAGATGATTTTCTGTCAGAAACCCATGATGTTGGATGAAGCCGTGCGGTTCGAGTCCGTGCTGACGAACCCCAAGGACGGGCTAGGGCAAGTCATCACCTGGAACAACCCCACCGCGCTTGAAACCTACATAAGCAAGCTGCAAGGCGTGGCGGGGACGTTGACCGATAAAAACCGGCGGCTGCGAAAGTGGCACCGAACGCTCGCGGAAAAAGTCACGCACCTGTTTTCCAACGACTTGGTGCGTCAGAAAGAGGCGTGGAAACGTGGAGTGAAGGAAATTCGGACGATTTTCGCCACCCTGGAACCCGAGTTCCGAAAAGAACTGCAGTCGGCGTGGCGCGTGCATTGGGACTACCAGCTGTACAAAGCGCTGGAGTACCAGTACCATCGGGGGCTGGAAACCCTGAACGACGTGCTCCCCACGATGAACGTGTCCCTCGTGTTCAAACAAAGGCGACTTCAATTCGACCCGCCTCTTGAGGAAATCAGGACGAACCACTACAAGCAAGTCAAGGATTTTCTAAACCTGCCCCTCGCGTTTAAAGGCGTAAGCGCCGCGAGCGAAAAGCCGGGATTCTTCCGCGGCATGGTGGACAGTCCCGCTGGCGCCGCCGGGTGCGCTCGGGTGTACGAGAAAACGGAAGCGCTTTTCGTGAAGCTCGCGGATGAACACAAGCGGTACGAAAACTGGGTCACGTTAGGTACGGTTGATTTGGAGGCGTTCGTGGAGACGAGGTTTCAATCCAGCGAGGATTTCGAAAACGGTTTCGCGCTCGTGAAAACATCCTCGAAACAAGCGGAGCGGATTCCCGCCGAGGTTAGAGTCGAGTGTTACGTCGTTTCGTGCGCGCCCCTGAAGTCGGCGGTGGAGAAACACATTCGCGCGCTACAAACCGCGCTTTCTGGGTGCCTCACTCGTAAGGTCACCGCGCAGAAAGAAACGATGGAGACGTTTCTCACCACGGGCAAAGACCTGCTGGCGTTCAACGCGCAGACCATTGAGGAAATCGGAAACACGCGCGTGGCTGCGAAAAAACTCCAGGAGGAGTTCGGCGGCCGGATCACGACAATGCGCAAGGGCGCCGGTTTCCTCGCGAAGCTCCTCAAACAATCCGGGGGCGTCTCATCCAACACAGGGTCGTGGATTGATTTCTCGTCACTGGATTCGGAGTGGGAGAACCTGTCCACGAAACTCGGGCAACTCGAAACGCACCTCGAGGCGCAGAAGGAAAACCTCAAGGTTCAAATCGTGCGCAAAATCGACGAGTTCCGAGGCAAAGCCGAGGCGTTCCGGGACCGGTGGCTCGAGTTCAAGCCGCGAAGCATGCCTCAAGGCGACCCCACGTTGATAATCGGTAAGCTGGAGGACGATCACCGAGTTTTAACGGAGTTCCGGGAGGAAGGCGACGGAATCCGTCGCGACTGCGAACACTTTTCAATGCAGCGACCCGAGTTTCCCGTCCTGGACGAAGTCGCGGAGGACATCACGCAGACGCGCGAAGCGTGGAGTCGCTTGGGCGAGTTCCTGGTGGAACAAAAGAGCTTGTCGCAAAGAGACTGGATCTCAATCAGAGGCAAGCTGTACGAGCTTGACGATTTCCTGGCCAAGTGGGGCGACAAAGCGCTGTCCGACTCGGAGACGTCGAAAGACGGCGTCGCGGTGTTACTGTTGTCCACAATCGAGGAGTACAAAAAAGCCATGCCCGCGTTGAAGTTCTGCCGCGGCGAAGGGTGGGAAAGCACGCACTGGGCGCAGTTGTTTTCCCTGCTTCAGTTCCCTACGAAAGGCCCTGAAGCGGTGACGCGCGAGAATTTAACGCTGCAGCACTTCCTTGATAAAGCCGATTTGCTCATCGACAAGATGGACGATTTGAAAACCCTGCACTCGCAGGCGCAAGGCGAAGTCACGCTGAGGGAGGCGCTTCACCAGCTAAAAGTATGGGGTCTGGATCGGCGATTTTCTTTGGTAACACACGCGGTTTCCGGGAAACGCGGAGGCACGGTTTCTTTAATCAAAGAGTGGAAGGACTTGTTCACCGAGGTTGCGGATAACCAGAACCTGGTGAGTTCGTTGAAGGACTCGTCGTTTTTCCTACCCTTCAAAGACGAAACCGAGGTTTGGGAAAGCACGTTATCCACACTCGCCGACCGGCTCACCGCGATGAACGCGATTCAGCGCAAGTGGCTATACCTGCAGCCGATTTTCGCCAGAGGCGCGCTGCCTCAAGAGCAACCCCGGTTCAGGCGCGTGGATGAGGATTTCCAAAACGTCATGGCCGCCATTGCGGGCGATTCGCTGGTGAAATCCTTCGCGCAAACGCGAATGCGCCCGACGCACTTCACCGAGATGTCCGCGCAACTCGATTTGTGCCAGAAAGCGCTGGCGGAGTACCTGGAAGAGAAACGGTCCATGTTACCCCGGTTCTACTTCATCGGCGATGACGACTTGCTTGAAATCCTAGGCCAAGCCAAGAACCCGGAGGTGATCCAGGCGCACTTAAAGAAACTCTTCGCGGGGATACACTCGGTGGTGTTCAGCGAAGGGGCGCGGCACATCACGGCGATGAAAAGTATCGCGGGCGAAGTCGTGCCTCTGCGCGAGCCCGTCGCGGTGACGGAAGCGGTTGAGGTGTGGCTCGCGGATCTGTCGGAAAGCATGACACGCACGTTGAGTGCCATGCTCGTGAAGTGCCTCGCGGAGAAGGACTACGAGAAGTTCCCGTCGCAGATCCTTTCCCTGGCGGACCAGGTACACTTCAGCAAGCGCTGCGAAGTCGCGATCGCGCGCGGCGCGCTTCCCGCGCTTCTCAGCGACCTTCGGGACCAGCTGCAGGAGTACACGTCCTTCGACGTGGAGGGCATGCGTGTTATGCAGCTGAAGATCCAAAGCTTGGTGCTGGACCTGATTCACTCAATAGACGTGGTGGAGCAGCTGCAGACGGAGAACTGCAGCGAGACCACGAATTGGGCGTGGCAGCGCCAACTTCGGTACTACGACAACCCGCGCGGCGAGGTCACGGTGCACATGGACAACGGCCGGTTTTCGTACTCCAACGAGTACCAAGGCAACGCCCCGAGGCTGGTGTACACCCCGCTCACGGACAAGTGCTACCTGACCCTAACACAAGGCATGCACCTCGGGTACGGCGGTAACCCGTACGGCCCCGCGGGTACGGGAAAAACCGAAAGCGTAAAAGCCCTGGGGCAGGCGCTCGGGCGACAAGTGTTGGTGTTCAACTGCGACGAGGAGTTTGACTTTAAATCAATGGGGCGGATATTCACCGGGCTACTAAAGTGCGGCGCCTGGGGGTGTTTCGACGAGTTCAACCGGCTAGAGGAAGAAGTCCTAAGCGCGGTGTCGAGCCAGATCCAAACCATCCAAGCCGCGCTGAAATCGAAAGCGACGACGATGACGTTCATGTCGCGGGAAATCGACGTGAACCACGACGCCGGGATTTTCGTCACCCTGAACCCGGCTGGTAAGGGGTACGGGGGCCGTTCCAAGCTCCCGGATAACTTGAAACAGCTGTTTCGATCCGTCGCGATGACCGTACCGAACTTCGAGCTCATCGCGGAGGTGATTTTGCTCTCCGAGGGGTTCAAACAAGCGCGCGCGCTTGGCCGGAAACTCGTGTCGCTGTTTTCCCTGAGCAAGCAACTCTTGTCGCCGCAGCAGCACTACGACTGGGGTTTGCGGGCTTTGAAAACGGTGCTTGGGATCGCGGGGAAGCTGTTGCGGGACGCGCGAGGTGCTGGCGATGCCGTGGACGACGCGATGGAGGCGCAGATCGTGATTCGCGCGACGCGAGTCACCACGCTCCCCAAGCTTACGTTCGCGGACGGTTCGCGGTTCGCGGAGTTACTAAACGACGTGTACCCGGGCGTTGTTGTGAGCGACGTGAGCGACGCCACGCTGGAGGCCGCGATCAGAGAGGTGCTTATTGACATGCACTACGAAGACGTACCGTCGCAAGTGGAGAAAGTCCTGCAGCTGCACGTCGCGTGTTCTCAACGAATCGGGATCATCATCGTCGGCCCGAGCGGGTCGGGGAAGAGCGCGCTTTGGCACATCCTGGAGGGGGCGTACAAAAAGCTGGGCCGGCCGGTGAAGCGGCACGTGATGAACCCGAAAGCGATTCACCGCCAGCAGTTGCTGGGGCACATGGACATTGATACGAGGGAGTGGTTCGATGGCGTCCTCACTGACGCGGCGCGGCAAGTCGTGAAGGAATCCTTAGAGCAGCACAGCTGGATCATTTGCGACGGCGACGTGGATCCCGAGTGGATCGAATCCCTGAACTCGGTGCTGGACGATAACCGGCTGTTAACCCTGCCGTCCGGCGAGCGCATTCAGTTCGGGTCTAATGTTAACTTCATCTTCGAGTGCGACGATTTGAAGTTCGCATCCCCCGCCACGGTTTCACGAACGGCGATGCTTTTCCTGTCCGAGGAAGCCGTGGAGCCTTCCCTGATCGTCAAGGGGTGGCTCGTTTCCCAGTCCACAGAAAAACGAAACAAGCTCAGCGCGTGGTGCGACGAGTACTTCTTCAAAGCGCTCGCCGCGGCGAATGCGGTGGCCACCGCGTGCCGCACCACGAAGGTTGGCACCATTAAGAACGCGCTTTCGCACTTGACATCGGCGGACAGCAAAGCCGAGTTCGCACGGGGTTTGGCGCGCGGGTTTGGCGGTAACATGGAACCCGCGGAGAGGGACGATTTTTTGTCCCACCTCACGCGCCTCACCGGCGAGAAAGATTTGCTACACGTCGCCGCCTCATCGATCGATCGGTACGACGCCCCAGCCTCCGGGATCGTCGACGGTAAGTGGAAGGGCGTGGTGATGGTGGACCACGTCGCGATGGCGCAGTCGCTGGTCATGCCTTGGTTGGAAAGCGGCCAGCCCTTCGTGTTGGTCGGGCCGGAAGGGTGCGGCAAAGCCATGGTCCTCGAGGATTGCTTCTCGCGGTTGCGAAGCACCGCGGTCGCGAGCGTGTCGTGCTCCGCGCAGACCACCGCGTCGAACGTGATACAGAAACTCGCGCAGTGCTGCGGCCCACCTCAAAGCACCGCTGGGTCGGCGCACCGAGTGTTGCGTCCAAAAGACGCGGAACGCTTGGTGTTGTACCTGAAAGACATCAACCTCCCCAAACCCGATAAGTACGACACGATCCAGCTCATCGCGTTTTTGCAGCAGCTTTTAACGTACGGCGGCTTCTACGACGACGCCCAGGAGTTTATCGGTTTGAAGAACGTCCAGATCGTGTGCAGCATGAACCCCGCCACGACCGTGGGACGGCACCCGATCACCACCCGGTTCACCGCAATCGCGGGCATCGCGTACATGGCGTACGTACCTCACGGTGAGATGCAAACCGTGTACGCCGAGATGTTCGCCGGGTTCACCGCGGCCTCGCAGTACGCCTCGCCGTCGCAGCGAGGGCTCCTCGCGCAAACGGTGCTTGATTTGTACGACGTCGTTACCAAAACCTTCAGCGCGGACGATCACCGGCATTACAAGTTCACGCCAAGGACGATCACGGAGTGGATCCAGCAGGTACACCGGTACGACCTGGTAAGCGTGGATTTAGTTGAAGCGCTGCGGTACGAAGCGAACAGGACGTTTCGCGACCGGCTTGTCGGGCCCGACGCGCGCGCCAAGTTCGACGCGCTTCTCGCGGACGTGTTTTCCAAACACTGGAGGGTCCCTCGGAGTAACACATCCACCGACTGTGTATTCACCACGTGGGCAGGTTCTTCCGGCGTCGGTGACGAGGCCGGCGTGATGTCCGCCATGCCCGCTGATCACTTCGAGCAACACGTCGCCGCGAAGCTGGTGTCGTACGAGCGGGAAATCAAAGAGCTGAACATTTTGCTCTTCCCGGAAGTTTTACAACGCGTCGCGCGGTTCAACCGCGTGCTATCGCAGCCTGGTGGGCACTTGCTTTTGGCGGGAAAGAGTGGCGTGGGAAGGCGCACCACGTGCTCACTAGTCGCGCACGCGCACGCGATGGAGTTTGTGAGCCCGAAAATGACATTGAAGTACGACGAGCGGTCCTTCCGGGTGGATTTGAAAAAAATCCTCGCCGACGTGGGCGTGGACAATAAAGAAACCTTGTTGTACCTGGAGGACCACCAGCTCGTGAATTCGGCGATTCTGGAAACCGTGAATTCGCTCCTCTCGGGCGGTGAGGTTCCCGGGCTGTTCACCAACCCCGAGCTCGAGACGATGTACGCGCCGTTACGGGAACAAATGGCCACGGAAGGCAGCGCGTTATCGCCCTTCGAGTTCTTCACCCAACGCGTCAAACACAAGCTTCACGTCGCGCTCTCCATGGACCCGAGCGACTCTCAGTGGGCGGTGCGGTGCGAATCCAACCCAGCGCTGTTCACGCGGTGCAGCGTGCACTGGATGGACGGCTGGAGTGATGTTGGGATGCGGGCGGTGCCGCGCACGAGGTTGAAGGAGGTGTTGGCATCGGCGCACGCGAGCGAGGAAAACGGGGACATCGTGGAACAGATGTGCGCGATTCAAAACATGGTCGGCGGTACGCCTCGGCAGTACGTCACCTTCGTGGATCAGTACGCGCGAATTTTCGAAAGCAAGCGTGAGGCCCACGTTACATCCAAAAACCACCTCACCGCGGGTCTCACGAAACTCGAAGAAGCCGCGGGGGCGGTGGCGGAGCTGTCAGTACAAGCCGCGGAGCAGCAGGTGTTGTTGGCGGAGAAACAACACCTCGCGGACGAGGCGTTGTCGCGAATCACGACGAGCATGTCCGCGGCGAGCGAGAGGAAAAAAGAGGTTGAGACGTTGAAGGAAAAAACCAGCAAGGAAGAGGCCGATTTGAACGTGCAAAAGGTAGGCATCGAGGACGAACTTAAAGATGTCCAGCCGTTGATCGACTCCGCGCGCGCCGCGGTTGGCCAGATCAAGTCGGATAACATCAACGAAATCAAATCCCTGCGAACGCCACCCGAGGGTATTCTCGTGGTGTTGGAAGCGGTGTTGCTTCTTATGAACAACCCTGATACGAGCTGGGCGGGGCAGAAGAAGTTTTTAGGGTCGCGAGGCGTGAAGGACGAAATCGTCAACTTCGACGCGCACGTCGTGACGGCGAAGAACAGGGAAATCGTGAGGAAGATTCTCAAGGAAAAGGCGGATTTGTTTGAGCATAAAAATATCCTGCGCGTCAGCGTCGCGGCGGCGCCGCTCGCGGCGTGGGTCAAGGCGAACGTCAAGTTCTCCCTTGTTCTCGAAAAAATCGCCCCGCTGGAGAACATTTTAAAGCAGCTCACCGGGTCGCTTGACACGTCAACAAAACGCGTGGAGGAGTGCGAAAACGAGCTCGTCGCGCTGGATTTGGAAGTGGTGGAGATGAAACTCGAGTTTGGCCGCCGCACGAGCGAAGCGGAGGCGCTGAAGTTGAATTTGAAAAAAGCGCAGGACTCGCTCTTCGCGGCGGAACGGCTTCTTGGGAAGCTGGGCGGCGAGAAGGACCGGTGGAAAGGCCAAGTGGTTAGCCTGGATGCTGATTTGAAAGCCCTACCTCTAAACGCCTTACTCGCGGCGGGGTTCATCGCGTACCTCGCGTCGTCGCCGGAAGACACGCGCGTGGCGACGCTTGGGCGGTGGACGGCGTACCTGGGCGTGGGTGACCGGCCGTTCGACCTGAGGCGGTTCATGTCCACCGAAACCGAAATGCTCACGTGGAAACAGCAAGGCCTTCCCGGTGATACGCTTTCCATGGAAAACGCGATTGTGATTTTGCGTGTCACGGCGGCGCCGCTGATCATCGACCCGTCCAATCGCGCGGTGGCGTGGCTCAAAGCGTTTGTCGGCGCCGACGCGAGCGCGTCGCTTGAAACCGTCGCGGCGCAGGACCCGCGCTTCGCGAACAAACTGGAGCTGGCGGTGCGTTTCGGCAAAACCCTGATACTCGAAGAAGTGGACTGCATCGAACCCATTCTGTACCCGGTGGTGCGTAAGGACCTGTGGCGGGTCGGCGCGAGGTTCGCGGTCGCCGTCGGGGACAAAACCGTGGAGTACAACGAAAATTTCAAAATGTTCCTCGTCACGCGCAACCCGTACCCGGTCATACCCCCATCCGCCGCCTCCGTCATCGCCCCGGTGAACTTCACCGTGACGCGGTCTGGACTTTTGGGGCAGCTGCTAGGGCTGGTTATTCAGCACGAACAGCCCACGCTGGAGGCGCAAAAAACCAACCTGCTCCGCGTCGAGGAGGATTTGAAAACGCAGCTCGCGGGTTTGGAAAAGACGTTGCTCGGCGCGCTCGCCGCGTCGACGGGGAACATTTTGGAAAACGAAGCGCTGCTTCAGTCCCTGGATGAAACCAAGGCCAAGGGAACCACGGTGAGCGAGTCGCTTTTGGAATCCACGACGCTTCAACAGAGCTTGGACACGCAGCGCGACTCGTACAGGCCCGTCGCGGCGCAAGGTTCGAAGATGTTCTTCCTCACGCGCGACTTGAAAGCGTTGAACCACACGTATCAGTTTTCCCTGAACTCGTTCATCGCGTTGTTCAAGCGCGCGCTCGAGGAAAGCGCGCCGTCGTCGGATTTGGACCGACGGATCGACATGCTATCGCACGCGCTGCTTCGTTTGGTGTTCGGGCACGTCAGCCGGAGCATCTTCAACCACGACCGTCTCACCTTTGGCATGCACTTTGCGCGTCACCTCGCAAAGACGCAAGCGGACGCGGAGTCGTGGAACTTCTACTTTGGTCTGGACGCCGGCGACGCGGGCGGCCGCGGAGGCGGAGCCGTGCCCCGGTGGGTCCCAGCGGAAATAGGAAGGCGCTACGGCAACCTGGTCAGCGCGTTTCCCGCCATCGCGGACGCGTACGACCTGGACGACGAAGGGAAGTGGAGCGACTGGTTGCGGTTGCCGAACGCGGAGACCCGCGTGCCTTCCGGCGGACAACTCGACAAGTTCGCCGAGCTCCTCCTGGTGCAGGCGATGCGTCCGGACCGTTTGGCGTCCGCGATGTCCTCGTTCGTGTGCGGCGAGCTCGGCGTGGAGTCCATCGCGCCCGCGCCGCTGTCCATGCACCGCGTGTGCGAAGAGGCGAGCGCGGCGTCGCCCGTGCTGTTCATCGTCACGCCCGGCTCGGACCCTTCCCAGGAGCTGGAGGAGCACGCTTCGTCGCGAGGGAAGGGGCGGTACCACCAGCTCGCGATGGGGCAGGGGCAGGCGGAAGAAGCCCTGCGTCTGCTTCACGAGTGCGCGAAAAGTGGCGATTGGCTGTGCCTCAAGAACCTGCACCTGGTCGTTTCCTGGTTACCAAACCTGGAGAAGGAGATTTACGTCCTGGACGCGCACCGCGAGTTCCGGCTGTTTTTCACGTCCGAGGCGCACGACAAGTTCCCGTCGTCGCTGCTGGAGGGGTGTTTGAAAGTAACCTACGAAGCTCCTCCTGGGCTGAAACGCAACGTGCAACGCACGTACGAAGCGTGGTCGCCGACGTACATCTCGGACGGTACCCCGCTCCGGGCGAAACTGCTGTTCCTGCTGGCGTGGTTCCACGCCGTGGTACAAGAGCGCCGGGCGTACGTGCCGCAGGGGTGGTCGAAATTTTACGAGTTTTCCTTTGCGGATTTGCGAAGCGGTGCGGATATCATCGACCAGGCGTGCCAACACGGATCGAACCCGCAGTGGTCGCAGCTGCACGGGTTGCTGGAACGGGCGATTTACGGCGGACGGGTGGACAGCGCGTACGACATCGTGGTGTTGCGAACGTACCTTCGCCAGTTCTTCAGCGGCGAGATGACGGGCGGCGGCGGCGTTCGCGTGCGGTCGCTTCCCGGCACGGACGCACAGTTGCCGCAAACCGCGAACCATCGCGATTTCGTCGCGCTTTTACGAACGCTGGACGACGGGAACTCGCCTTCGCTGTTTTCCCTGCCCGTGAACGTGGACCGAACGGTCCAGATACGCCACAGCGAACACGTCATCGCGTCGCTGCGTTTGATGGCGACCGCGGCGGGTACGGCGCTCGGGTTTGACCGCGTGGCGTGGTCCGTAGCCCTGGCGCCGCTTCTTCGGGCGTGGGACCGCTTGATGGAGGGAAACCCGGGGCTTCGCGACCTGCAACGACCGGCACATGCACATATCTCTGGGACGCAGTTGTCCCCAGTGGACGCGTTCGTGGAGCTGGAACGCGCGCGCGGCCAACGTCTTTTGGAGGAGGTGGACGACACGCTCGCGGCGCTCGGTAAGACGCTCGGCGGCCAAACCCCGCTCACGCCGAAATCGTTCGCGGCGGGTGCTCTTTTGATGCAAGGCGCGGTGCCTGGTTCGTGGGACAAACTCTGGGAAGGCCCAGAGGAACCGGTTGGGTATTGCAAAGCAGTGGTGGCCAGGATGCTCGCGGTGAATGCGCTGTGCGAGCGATGCCAAAGCGGGGCGCTGCTTTCCAAACCAGTCACCCTGGATGACTTTTTCCACCCCGAGACGTTCCTCAACGCCCTGCGGCAGCAAAGCGCGCGGGAGTCAGGCGTGGCGATTGATAATCTGGTACTCGTGACGAGTTGGGATTTAAATTCCATGAAAACCGGGGTCGTCGTGGAAGGATTGAGAATACAAGGCGCGGTGTTCGACGGCGAACGACTCAACGAACCCGCCCCCGACGCGCGGGCGTTTCAAAACCTGCAACGCGCGCGCCTCGCCTGGCTCCCGCCAAACGCGCCGGGCGCGGGCGGGCCGCGATGCGTGGGGAACGACCTCCCGCTCAGCGTGCCCCTTTACCTCACCGCGGCACGAGAAAAGGCGATAGCGGAGGTACAGTTTCCCATCTTCGACCCGGAGGAAACCGCGAGGTGGGTGCTCGCCGGAACGGCGTGCTTCGCCGGAGGAGACTGATGAGTTTTAATTTTATTGTGACTTTTATTTCTTTCGGTCACAGTCTTTTCAAACCAGATCGTGTCTCGCCGTCACCCACTGTGGGTGACCGCGCGGCGCGCGTGGTCGGGTCGCGATGTTCCGGAAGCGCGCGAACCTCCGCGGTGGCAAGAAAGGGGACGATGACGATGACGACGCGCCGGGCGTCTTGTCTGCCCCATCCGCGAAAGCCGGCACTGATGCGAGTGACAAAAAGGCCAAGAAGCCCGCGGCGAAGGCGGCGCTGCTGAGCTTTGAGGACGAAGAAACCGACGCGGAGGTGTTTCAGGTGAAGAAGGTAAAGATGAAGAAGAAGTCCATGCGCGCGCCTGATGCGCGGGGAGACGTCGCGGTCGTCCAAACCTCATCCGCGGGCGGGGCGTATTCATCACAGGCGCTTCGCGAGCTCCAAGAGGCGCAGAAAAGCTTGGGTGCGCGACCGTCGGAGCACCTGGACCCCGACGCGCCGGAGATTACGATGCGGGGCACGGTGAAGGCGAGTGGGTCCACTGGACTTATACCGCCGCCTTCGCGGGATCCCGTGCGCTACGTCCCTCCGCCGCCGCCCATGCCATTCGAAGTCGGCGGCGCTTCCTCGAATTCTGCGCAGCAGGCGGAGGATGCGGAGATGGGTGCTATCGCCGTCCCGGACGCGGCGGCCATTCTCGCCGCGAAGGCGCGACGCGAGCATGCGCGAGCCTCAGGGTTGCGCGGACCAGGATCCACAGATGTCGCCATGGCCGACGCGGACGTCGTCGGCGAGGCGGAGGGCGGGGAATGGGAAGACCAGCAGCTCCGCAAGGCGATGAGCGTGCGAGCCGCCGCGCCGGCGCCGAAAACAATCCCCTCCAGAGGTCCGTCGGGCACCCGCGGCGCGAACTCTTTGAGTACCGCGGATGACATTGTGGCGGGTGGCGCGCGCGCGCTCGCGTCGCTTCGCTTGGGGGTGTCACGCACGGCGTCCACAACACGCGCCGCGGAAGACGAGATGAAACGCGCCGAAGCGTCCTTGGCGTCGTCGGCGTCGATGCTCGATGCGTACAAAGAGCGTCTCTCCTCGGCGGGCGAGCGCTACGCGTTTGTGCAGGAGTTACGGGATTACTTCAGGGACTTATGTCAGTGTCTTCACGACAAGGACCACATCATTCAGGAGCTTGAGACGCACGCGCGTGTGCTCCACGAGGCGCGGGGCGCATCCGCGGCGTACGCGTCGGCGACGGACGTAGCTGATGAGGCAGCGGAGGCGGAGGCGGCGGTGGAAGCGGCGCAGTACGCGCTGATGCGCGGCGCGTCCCGAACAGAGGCTGCTGCGGAGTCACAGGCGGCGGCAGAAAACGTGTTGGCCTCGCGGTTTTCCGATGAGGGGAAACCCGCAGAGCTGGACGATTTCGGACGAGACGTCGGCGCGGCGCGGCGCTCGGCGGCGGCGCGGCGGGCGTCGGCGCGACAAACGCTTCGTTTCGCCGAGTCGCAAAGCGGGACACGGTCCGGGGAAACCGACGACCAGGAGAACGCCGAGGAAATGCGTTTATTCAACAAGGGGTGGCTTGATGTTCGGGACGCGGCGGTTTGCGTGATGCGGGACGCCGGGTCGGAGTACGCGACAATCGCGCCGGTCAAAGCAAAGGCGGAGGATTGGAAACGACGGTTCCCGAAGACGTACAAAGACGCGTGGATGTCTCACGCCGCGCCTACGATTTTCGCGCCGTTCGTTCTGCTGGAGTTGTTGTCGTGGTCGCCGCTGTTTCTTGCCGGGTCTGGTGACGGCCCCGCGCCGCCCCTGGATGGCATGAATTGGTACGCCGAGCTCCTGGAGTACGGCGGCGCGGCGGACGCGGAGGACCCTGACGGAAACCTGGTGCCGACGTTGGTGGAGAAGCTCGTTGCGCCCGCGGTGGCGCACGCGGTGGCATCCGCGTGGGATCCGTCTTGCGTGGCGCAGTCCCAACGCCTCGCGGGGGTCGCGGCTGATCTGTTGGTGTACCTCGACCCGAGGTCGTGCGACCCTATGGCGCGCGTTTTGGCGTCCGCGGCGCGGCGGCTACTGGAGACGGCAACGACGCGGTGCGCGATTCCGGGATGGGCGCCGGTCGCGACGGCGGCGGCGCCCGTCGCGCAGGCACACGTGCGACGGCAGTTCGGCGTGGCCCTGCGCTGCGCGCGCGCGGCGACGGCGTGGACGGGAATCCTTCCCACCGCCGACGTCGCGTCCGTGGTTCGAGATCACATCGTGGCGCGCGAAATCGCGCCGCACCTACGACTCGCGCTCGCGCGTCCGGGAGAGTGTCTGGACGGCCTCGAGCGCGTCGCGGAGGTTGTCCCGCGCGAGTGGCTCGAGTCCGCGCGCGGGGTCGCGGCGACGCTTGCGCAGCTCGCGATGGCGAGCCCGGAGGCGCACACGGCGGCTGCGGCGGCGCGGGACCCGGCCGGCGCGGTGGACCCGTCACGGCTGGTCAAGGTTCTCGCCGCCGTCGGTGCGTTCGACGAGGCGGCGGCGGCGGCGAAACTGTTTGGGGTCTCCGCGAAGGATGGCGCGCGATGAGGCGCGTGTGGTTTTTGTAGCAAACAATGAGCCAACACATGTAGATCCAGTGCGAGCACCGTGGTTGAAAACAATAAAATATGAATAGCTGGTTATACGTTTTCACTCGTACAGAAAATACCCCACTTCCAAGTCTCGTTTCGGCGCGGAGAGCAGCGCGTTACCCACGACGTGCTTCAGGAGCATCTCCGTTCTTTCCTCAAGGTTCGACGGCTGTGCGGTTGTTGGGTCTGGGTTAAACCTGATGATTTTCAGCGGCACCCCCAGCGCGGCTTGCAGCTCGCGCATGCGCGTTTCCTCCGCGCTCGCGCTGTAGCGCTTGTGCGCGAACTCGTCAACCTCGATGATCAGCCCCCATATTCTGCCTTTACCTTCGTCCACTTCGATGACCATATCCGGCTTTATCATGCGCTCCTTGGCCTGGACCGCGTAGTTGTACCGCATCGCGCGCACGCGTTGGCGCGCGCGGCAAGGCGGCTCTGTATCGTCGGGCGCGCGCCACCACCCGTCAATCGCGTCAAACACGAATTGCTGCTTCTCTTCGTACGCCGAAGACGCTTTGCCCCAGCCGTTGACGACGGCGGTTTGCGTGGAGGCTCGGGTTGTGGTGTCCGCGTCTGCCCCGCCGTCCACGTCACCCATCCATTGCACCGCCGCGTCCCCCTCCCCTCGCGCTCCCGAACCCCCCTCGCCGTTCCGCACCGCCCACGGCGAGACGTTTTGCCGCACGTGAAACGCGGCTCTTTTCGACCCCCACAGTTTCTTCAGCATCGCGAGCTTGGGTTCCCAATCCAGGCCCAAATCCGTGAGCGCCTTCGCTTTGTGCTCGGGCAAGGTTCCTGCCCTGAACGACTTCCGTTGCCGGTACACCCAGCTCCCGAGCCGCTTGTTGTGCCTCCACGCCGCGGGGACGTTGCAATGGCCGTGCTCTTTTCGAAACGAACAAAGCTCGTCGAAGCGCCCGTCCCACGTCGCCTTTTCGCGCGTCGCCAGCGCAAACCCGACCTCGCGCAACTTCGCGGCGCGCGACGCCTCCAGTTCTCCGCGGCGGTGCTTGCGCCTCTGCTCGTGCATCCACGCGTGGAGCTTGGGGTCGTGCGTTTTTTTAACCTCGCAGTTGCCAAACTTGGTGTGAAACAATTGGAGCTTGTGGAACATGGCGAGCCACTGGTCCGTGTTCCAGTGTACCCTAGGCGCGTACTGTTGGCCTTTTTTGCGCCCTGGGGTGGGATGCCAGTCGAACCCGAGGTCGTCCAAGGGAGAAATCCGAGTCTCCATGAGCGTACCCTCGCGACGCATCTTGCGCTGCTGGTACATCCAGTTGTGCAGCGGTCGATGCGTGGGAGTGGCACGCACGTTGACGTGGCCGTGTGTTTCCTTGAACTCGCGGAGCTCGTTGAGTCGGCCTTGCCATCTCGCCTCGTTGACGCGAGGTGGCAAAAAATACTCATCCTGGGCCCTGGGAGCTGACTTGCGCGCTTCGCCGTCCAGGGCGACGCACGAGATAGGCACACGCCAACGCTGATGTGTGGTCGTCCCCAGCTGTCGCGCACGCACCACACAGCGCGTGCCGTGAAGCACGGAACGTGAAAGCACGTGCGCGCGGGCGTGGGTTGTCGACGATGACGTCGTCGGCTGCGCCGACAAATGGGCGGTCGCCGCCCTCGACCCCGCACACGCGGCGAGCGCGAGAGCCATCGCCATGGTGACCTACCGCACCCGATGAACACGTCAACCGCCCGACGCGACGCGCCAAGCACGCCGAGTGCCGCTCTTGGTGCGCGCGCTTGTGAAGGCAGGCAGGCGTCGAGACGCACGCGTTTTCCCGAGACACGTGGTATCCAAAGCGACCAAGTTTTCACGAGACGATACGTATCATCTTGCGACGGATGTATGATAGTTCCTTATATACACCGCACCGTGCTAGTAGTACGTCTCTTCTCCTCCCACGTCGTCAAACTGCGGGTCGTACGCGGTTTCCCGGTACGTCCCCGCAGCGCGCGCGGTGGCGAACCCGTCGTCGCCTTCGTTTACGTCGTACCCGTCGCTTCCGTCGTCGCCGCCGTCGTTCGCGCCCAAAACGCCTCGCCCGAACCCCGGCCAAAACCCAAACCCGCCGCCGCCCGCCGTGTGTCCGAACCCACCCCCGGCTGTTTCGCCAAACCCATCTCCAGTAGTCACTTGCTGACGCCGTTGCCGCCCCCATCCGTCCTCGGACTCCTCGTCGCTGCTATCCTCGTCGAACGAGTCCTCGTCCTCGGGGTAATCCGCGCCCGGCCCGTCTTCGCGGTTGCTGTCTTGCGAATCGTCGTCGGTTTCGGTTTCGTCGCCGAGGCCGTCCATGGCGTCGAAGAAATACGCCGCGTCAACGCCTCCTGCGAAAATCAACTTTGTGGTCTCGTCGTCGTCCTCCTTGTCCCGCCTATCACCCTCACCCTCATTGCCCATCTCCTCCTCCTCCTCCTGCACGTACACGTCGTACACGAACTCGTCCTCCGCGTTTGGCGCTTTCGTCGCATCGCGGGTTCCCGCGGCGTCCGCGCTGGTTCCCACGAACTCGCGCACCATGGGTAAGTAATTCACCATAAGCGTCGCTTCTTCCGAATTGCGTTTGTTGCTGTTACCACTTGTACCCAGCACTGACCCATCACCAGCCCCCTCGACCCCAGCCTCCAAATCAAACATGCGGAAGTGGCCTTCCATGGCGTCGGCGCCGATGTCGGCGGTTCGCGGCGCCGGCCGCGACAGCGTCGTCGCGCGTTTCTTACTCTTGGCCAACGACGCCTCCAAGCGAGACGCGACAACGTACCCTTGTGACGACAACGTGGGTTCGTCGTTCACTTCGGGTGCGTTTCGTTTTTTCGAGTGGGAAGACGCCGCCGCGATTTGCCGCGCCAGCTCACGCACCACCGCGTCATCTGACGCGTCAGCCACGGACAGCGTCATCTGCACTCGGCGGAATCGTCGGCGGTTGGGACGCGCGGCGATTTCGCCCGCGCGCGCGGACACGTCCGCGCCAGCCCCACCTTGCGCGCGGGAGGTATCCGTCTCCTGTTTGGTCACAGCTCCCCCGGCCATCGCCCCCGCCAGCACCGCGTCGAGCTCAGCCGCGAGCGCGGCGTCATGCGCCCGACGTTTCGCAGCGGGCGTCTCATCAGCCTCGACCACGATTGTGTCCACCGGTTCGAGGTTCCGCTTGCGCTTGACGCGAACCACAACAGGCAGCCCGGCAGGCACCATCGGGTCCTCGCAACGTCGACACGTGGTCCGACCCTAACTCGACTACCGCACGGTCGGTCTCTGGGCGGCTAGGTGTGCAGCGCGACGCGTTTTGAACTGCATTACCAGTTACCACACACCTGGTTCACCTGCACACGCGGTGACACCCCTCGTCCCCACTTTACCCAGGAGAACCAGGGACGCCGCGGCCCAAATTTAGAACGCCGAGGCCAGCAGACGAGGCCAGCAGTGCCACCGCCCCAGCACGCATAATCGATACGCGCCCGTTCGCTGGTGAACCCAACGCGTACTTCGCAAGGGAACTCGACGTTTGCGCGCATAGCAGGCTTCGCCACGCACCCAAGGGCGAACGAAGCGACGGTGACAACATTCTCAATCGTCGCAAACACCCGGCACGATGAGCAACAGCGACAAGGTTCCCGTCCTCAGGCCAGGTGCGTGTTCGCTCCGGAACCCAGCGCAGTTACCTCCACAAGTTTTATAAGTCACGGAATCGAATCCACCGAATAGACGCGTTCCCACGCGTGTCCCGACCGTGCCGTCCGCGTCCGTCGACCGCGCCCTCCCTCCGCGAGGGCGCGGCACTTTTTACGACACGGGTTGTTCACAATGCTGACGCGAGTTCGTTTCCCTGCTTGTGTCTCTCCTCCCTCTTACCGCTGACGCACAGGGGGGCGGGAGGGCAAGCAGTGCTACATGATCTGGAAGAGTTTGTTCGAGATCGACAAGAAGTACGTTCCAATCAAGCCTATCGGTAAGGGCGCGTACGGGGTGGTGTGCAGCGCGCGTGACACGGAAACCGGCACGAAGGTTGCGATCAAGAAGATCGCAAACGCGTTTGACAACGTGACGGATGCGCGGCGCACGTTGCGGGAGATGAAGCTGTTACGACGGTTACAACACGAGAACATCGTTTTGTTGAGGGATATAATGAAACCGCCATCCATGGACAGGGCGGATTTCAACGACGTGTATTTGGTGTACGAGCTGATGGACACCGATTTGCACCAGATAGTGCGCTCGCAGCAGCAGCTCTCGGACGAACACTCGCAATATTTTCTGTACCAGATCCTGCGCGGGCTGAAGTACGTGCACACGGCGAAGGTGCTGCACCGGGATTTGAAGCCGTCTAATTTGCTTTTGAACGCGAATTGCGATTTGAAAATATGTGACTTCGGGTTAGCAAGGACCTCGAGTGAGTCTGGTTTGATGACGGAATACGGTACGTATTTGGGCTTTCCCAAATCCTGACACAATGTATTGTTTGCCGCTGATACGAGACTGACCTTTTCCGTAAAAAACAATCAGTCGTCACGCGCTGGTACCGCGCCCCCGAGCTTTTAATGTCGTGCGAGGACTACACCAGCGCGATTGATATCTGGTCCATGGGTTGTATTCTGGCCGAGATTCTCGGAAGGAGGCCGCTGTTTCCCGGAAAGGACTACATCCACCAGATGCGCCTGATAATCGAAGTCCTCGGGTCGCCGAGCGAATTGGACATGGCGTTCATCACGAGCGCGAAAGCCAAAGACTACATCCGAGCGTTACCCCGGGCGCCAACGGCGGCGTTCGATTTGATGTACCCCGAGGCGAACCCCCTGGCGATCGATTTGTTGACGAAAATGCTCGAGTTTCACCCGGCACGGAGGATCACCGTGGAACAGGCGCTGGCGCACCCGTACCTCGCGTCCCTGCACGACCCCACTGTGGAACCCGCATCGGAGGAACCCGAGCCCTTCGAGTTTGACTTTGAAGACGAAGAACTTTTGGAGAACGATTTGCGGCGGAAGGTGTGGGAGGAAATGCTGTGCTTTCACGGCGAGGGGGCAACGAGGGGGGGGGGGGTGGAGGCGATGATGACGTGACACGTGTTACGTCGTTGTGCGTCGATAGATTAGTTGCGCACGATAGCCGACGACGTTTAGCGTTTAACGTACTGTCGCACCTCAAAAGCACGCCTGCTCACGCCTCATTTACGAATCCTAAAACACACCTCACCGCGCGGACTCGTGTCGCGATGTTCCCAGATGGAGCATCGTTCAGCGGCTGGATGGCAGCGCTGGTCGTCGCGTGTGCCGCGCTGGCGCTCAACCTGTGCGTGTTGGCGCACGTTCGACGGAAGCACGGTGTGGCGCTCGCGGGTTGGCGACGCGTGTTGCTTGTGATTTCGCATCCGGACGACGAGACAATGTTCTTCGGGCCCACCCTGCAGGCTTTGCGCAGCGTGGGCGCCAGGACGCACGTTCTGTGTCTTTCCAACGGCGACGCGGACGGACTAGGTGCTGTCCGGGAGAAGGAGCTGGAGACCGCGGCGGGGTTTCTCGGGGTTGAGTTCGTTGAGGTGGTGAACGATTTGAAAATGCGAGACGGGTTCAACGAGAAGTGGCCGGAGGATGTAGTCGCGGCGCGCGTGGAGACCGCCGTGCGCCGTGCGAAGGCTGATGTGGTGTTGACGTTCGACTCGGAGGGGGTATCAGGGCATCCCAACCACGTTGCCGCACACAGAGGCGTTGTTCGTTGGCGGAAAACACACACGGAGACAGAGGTCAAGTCGAAAAACCCAAAGGCGTGGGCGTTGGTCACGGTGCACCCGGCGCGAAAGTTCACCATGTTCGCAGACGTCTTCGCGTCCTGGGCGTGTGAAACGCACGTTTTAGCCGCGGCGACCTGCCCAGCCGACCTACGCCGCGCCATGCAAATGCACCGAACCCAGTGGGTGTGGTACCGGAAACTCTTCGTGGTGTTCAGTAGGTACGCCTACGTCAACAGCCTGAGGCGGTTGTAAAAGAGATTTCGGAAGAGCTGCTATTCGTTACAAGTTTTCATCGTCTTGAAGTAAGACTACGTCTATTTCGCCTGATCAGGGGCGTAGCATCGCCCGGTCCACGCGTGTGTATCACGCGTCTATTCACCTCCGGTCAACTCGCCGCGGCTGGAGGGCCACCCACGTTGAGGCTGGACATGGCGTCCGACAAGCTCGCGGTGGCGGATGCGGCCGGCGCCGGCGCCGCGTTTGGCGCGCCCGTCGCCGGGACGGGCGTGGACCAGAACCCTATGCTCCCGTCGTACGACCCGCTGTACACCGTCTCCGCGTCCTCACCGGTGCTGGTCAGCACGCGCACGGCGTCTTCGTGTCCTTCGAACTTCCCGACGCACGTGAACGACTCGGTGTTCCAGAACCGCACGGTGGTGTCGTAGCTGCCCGAAATCAAGTGCGAGCGCATCACCGTGAGCGCCAGCACCGCCTCTACGTGTCCCTCCAGCACCTTGACGCACTGCAGCGTGCGCATGTCCCACACACGGATGGTTTTGTCCCACGAACCGCTGTACAGGTGCTTGGAGTCCGCGGTTAACACGCGGACGTTATCGGCGTGGCCGTCGAACACCGCCACGCAGTTGAACGAGTTCGCGTCCCACACCCTGACCGTGGCGTCGTCGGAACCGGAGAAGACGTAATTGCACTCCTCCACTGGTGACGCGGTGAGCGCTCTTACTGCGTCCGTGTGGCCTTCCAACACCGCGAGAGACTCGAGGGAAACCGTGTCCCACACGCGCACGGTTTTGTCGTAACTCCCGCTGAACAACTGAGACGATTAACAAGAAAGTGTCAGTCTCTCGTAACGTGTATCCGGGATTGGAAAGGGGTCCGACGGAGTGGGGTCCGTACTTTCCGACTGTACTCCATACAAAGCAGCAATCAGGGAGGCGGAACGTGGAAATGGGAAAGTTCCTTACCTTTCCGGCCAGCACGGCGAGCGTGCGCACCGGTTCGGTGTGTCCTTCCAGCACTTTCAAGGGCTTCAGGGTGTTGATGTCGAACGCGCGTACGGTGCTGTCGTATGACCCGGAAAACAGAACATCACCACACACCGCGAGCGCCCTCACCGCGTCCGTGTGCCCGTGAAGGCTCTTCACCCTGCGATACGTGTTTAGATCCCAGACGCGAATGGAACAGTCGTAGGACCCGGAAAACAGCTTCGCGTGCCGCTCACTCACCGCAAGCGAAAGCACCGGCCGCGTGTGTTCCTCCAGGACATGCAGACACCGCCTGGTTGTCGTGTCCCACACCCGGATTGTTTTGTCCGCGCTGGCGCTGAACAAATGCCGCGCCGTCGCCTCCACCGCCCACACGATCTCGTCGTGGCCCTCGATGACGCTGTGCGGCACCGAACTGCACCCCCCCGCCGCGCCTTCCTCTCCCTCCCCCGCGGTGTTCACCACCGCTTTTTCCATCACGCTCGTCAACGACGACGTGTTCAACACGATACCGTTCGCGGTGGCCCAGTCCTGAATCGCCATCCTCAGCGCGAAGTTGGGGGTGAGCTCCAACGACCGGAGCTTGATTCCAGTCACCGGGCACGTCTTGTTTCCGCTCTCCAGCCAGCGCTGGATGAACGGCCGGTCGTACGTGTGCCCGGTCACCACCATCACCGGGTCCACCATCAGCTCCATGGATACCGGGCACGAGAAGTGCGCCGGGACCGGGACCTTGGACTTACCGTCGGAACCGGGGGTGGAGGCCATCGCGCCTCGGTGCCTGCGCCTCGCGGAAAAGGGGAACAAACGACGAAACGAACGAAGCTCTTTTGCGTCTGCTGCTCCGCGTCGCAGCACTCTCACCCCAGGTGACTGCACAGAAAAAGCTTCCCGTCAGACGAGCGCTGTCACTTCCGTCCGTATCCGAGACGACACACTCGGTGCGCGTCGGTCTTGCGCCCACGGGTGTGGGGGCTGGAGAGTTGAACGCGTTTGTTGACCACAGATTGGCGTGGGCGCTCCGAAATGCACGCGACGACCCATGCCACAGTAAACAGTCCAACTTTTTTGCGATTCGTACCATTTGTTTTTTTTCTGTTTCCAATTTTTTGTTGGGCATCCTTCGTAGAAGGCCAAACAGGGCTCGCTTTTTCTTTTTTTTGCACCGCCACAAGGAGCCGCGCAGCACCCGAGTATTCGGTTGAATGGGCGCGTGACCGTCATCGCATGCACGCGGGTTCGATTTTGCCTCGGTGGGCGTTTCGCACCGCGCTCCCGCGTGTTCGTCGTGCGTCTGTGCGGTGTTCCGAGTGTACGCTCACGGCGGAGGACTCCTTGAGGATGGACATGAATAAAAACAACACCAAAAAGGCACCTTCAATGGCGAAAAGCGTCCACACCCCCGACACCACGGCTCGGTGTGTTACGCTGTTGCGCGATTGCGAGTCCCTTGACGCACTTATCGTTTCTTTCCAGGTGTCGAAACCACACGTCGAGGGCGTTGACAAGCTTCGTCGCGCGGTGCTTCGAGAACGCGAAGTCGCGTTGCGCTTACAAACCGCGCAAGATGCGGCGCGAGAAAAAAGCGTCACCGGGTTGGAAAACAACCTTCGCGGGTTTCAACTCGAGTTGGATTGCGCGAGCTTTTTCCCGGAGGTCACCGCGGTGCGCAAGCGCTTCGCAACGCGGCCCCCTTCTGCCCACGCCAAGCTAACGGACGACGAGGTGTGCGAGGTGGACGTCGTGGCGCGGGGCGGGGCGTATTGGATCGAGTGCAAAGCCGAGAAAGGGCGCGTCGCGAGCGGGTTGGTGCAACAAGCGCTGGCGCTGCAAAGGTACGCGCGGGCGCCGTGCAATGCGCGTCCGTTTGGAGTCGCACCGAAGGTGTGCGTGTTTCTCACCGGTGCGTTGGGGGAGCACGACGCGCGGGTTTTGGGTGACGCGGGAATTGTGACGCTTTTGCGCGGCGCGCGAGACGGCGGGGGCGCGGCGCTTGATCCTGAATCCGCGTTGCCGCCGGAACCGGCGCCGGTCACCACGGCGAACCTCGACATCACCGCGTTGTTCGCGCTTGTTTCCGAAGTCGCTGCTGCCACCGCGAGCGACGACTTCGAAACGTTTACCGAACACAAAGCCATAAAGGAGTGGTCTTTGAAAAAACCGCAGCACGCCGCGTGTCTCTCCGCCGAATTGGCGGATCCGACGCGCTTGGACCAGGCGCTGGCGCGGTACAAACGGCTCGTCGCGCACCCGTCCGTGCTCATTCGGTTCGCAAAGATTCTGCGCACCAGTGGCGGCCCGAGGGAGCGAGAACGGTGGGAAACGCTGTGGCGCGCGAGGGTGGAGGTTCTCGAGGTTCCGCTTGAGCTCGACTCGCGCGCGGCGGCGCGAAAAACGCAAGTGCGAGCCCTGGAAAGAATCGCGAACCATCAACTCGACGCGTTTGAACTCGGCGAAACCTGCGTCGCGAAGACGTTCACCGCGAACGGCCGAGCCGTGCAGAGCGCGGCGGAACAAGGCGTGGTGCTTGACGCGCACGTGCATCGTGCCATATGGCTAGTAGGCTTGTAACTTGTGTAACTGTACCATGGTAACTTTAGCGAACTCCATGATAAGTTGGACACTCCGAAATCCTCTTTTAAAACACTACGACACGTCACGCTTTCACACTTTTTCGGGCGCGTGTGTCGCCCTCGCAGGCGCATGGCGGCCAGCGCGCTGGCCACGCGCGCGATACGGGGTCTCGCCAAGATGCGGATGTCGACATCCTCCGCGGCGGCGCGCGGCAAGGCGACCAAGGCTGCGGGCGGGTGTGTGGCTGTTGTGTACATCTCCGAGGGAAAGGATGCGGTGGTGATGGACGAACTGGAGTCGACCGCGGAGCGCGCGTGCGCCAAGCACGGCGCGCGCGTGGTGAACGTGTTTCGCGACGTCGAGTACAACCGGACGGGGTTTACTCTCGGCGTGCGTCTCGACGTTGGCGAGGTGGACGCGGCGGGACCTCTCGGTGCGGTCGCCACGATTCTCGCCGAGCGCGCGCTGTCACTTGTGGATCTGCGCGAGCACGCCGCGACGCACCCTCGTTGCGGGGTCGTGGACCACATCAGCTGTCATGTCGTGGGTGACACCGACGCGGGGGTTGCGGTCGCACTCGCACATCGCATTGGCGCGCATATCGGCGAACACCTCAGCGTGCCCGTGCTTTTGTACGGCGCGGCGAGCGCAAAAAAAAAGGGGCTGGCGGATCTGCGGCGGGCGCACGGGTATTTCAGGGAAACCGCGGGCGCGGGGGGGTGGGCCGGCGCGCATTTCGTTGAGGGTGGTTTCGTGGACCCCGAGTACGGCCCGAAGCAAGTACCGCCAGCGGCGGGAATCGTCATGGTCGGCGCGACACCGTGGGTGTGTAACTACAACGTCCCGATTTGCGCCGTCGAGCGATTTGGAAAACTAACTACAAACGGCGACGGCGACGACGCGACTTCCACGTCGCGCGCCGTGCGCGCGGGTCGCCGGTTGGCGAAGAAATTAAGCGAGCGAGGCGGCGGCCTTCCGGGAGTGCAGGCCATGGCGCTGCCTCATGGGCACGACCAATTTGGTGTGATTGTGGAGATCGCGTGCAACCTGTTGGACTCCAAACGAGCCGGCCCGCAGGCGGTGCAGATGGAAATAAAACGTCTGTGCGCCCTTGAAACAAGCGACGGCGAGTGCGATTTCGATTGGAACGCTCGCGACGGGTACGTCACCAACCTCACCCCGGAAACGATTTTGGAACGATTAGCGGCAGAGCGGTAGGGGGTGTTGAACGTCGGAAGCGATTGTAGCCATTCATTAACAAGCGTTGACGCAATCCTGCAATTTGGCAAACAAATCTTTTTTGCGCGTACTCTTTCAAACCACGACAACAGGATCTGCTCTCACATTCGAACGCGCCGGCGGAGAGAGGCACGTTGGTTGTGACGTTCTTGCCGCGTTCGAAGAATATACGCCGACTCCAGAGACTATGCGACTCCGTTAACGTTCGCCAAGAGAGAAACCGACGCCGGAGACTGTCACCACCATGCAAGACCTCGGTCCGTCCGCTGTGCCCAGACATCTCAGTGGGCTCCTTTTTGACCACGTACGAGCCCAACTATGGGTGACCGCGGTGCACGACGGGACGCGCGCTCGCGCGCTGTCTCCCAGCGACGCGCTCACCCTCGGGGTGTTACTGGCTCGATGCTCCACCACCGGTCGTGGCGAGACGACGCGCGCGGCTGAAGCCACGCTGGGACGCGCGGTAGCGCGCCGAACGCTCGGATCGAACGTGGTGCGTGACGCCGGGAAACTCGCCGAGGAGGTTGAAGTCGCGTCGTCCACTGGAAAAGACCAAGGCTGTGATGACGCGCATCCTTGGCTTCGCAACGCCGTTCCCGCGCTTCTCGCCGCGCTGTTGCGTTCCGACTCGCCTCGGGCGTGGGCGCTCGCCGAGGAGAGTGCCCCGCTCGTCGCGGCGCTTTCACGTCAACGCGACGCCGACTCGCTTATGCCTCTGCTCGAGACGCTTGTTCGCGCGTCGCGAGCGAATGACATGGGGGGCGCAGAGAATGGCGATGGTGACCGCGTAGCTGGCGCCGCGGCGGCCGCGCGTGCGTTGAACGCGGCGCTCTCTGCGGTTCCGTCGTCGACGCTTGCGTTGCCTCGCATGTGGCGCGCTCTCGTCGACGCCGCGCCGGCGCGCCAGCGAGGCCCGCCCGACGCTTGCGCCCCGACGCCGTTGATGTCCGCTGTCGGGCGCGCGCTCGCGCGCGTCTCGAAGGCCAACGAGGAAAGACGCGATGAGCTGTGCGGGATGATCGAAAGCAAGTTGAACGGCGGCAGCGCGCGCGCGCGAGGCACCGGTTTGGATTTGCTACGAGCGGTGTTGAGCGCCCCGGAACGACCGTTTCCGTTGTCGCACGTCGCGTTATCCGTGCGATGGGCGTTGCACGCCGCGAGCACGGTTGACGAGGCAACGACGACAGAAGCACAGGATGAAACAATTGTGGCGACACACGGGCTCTTGATATCGGCGGCGGCGACGCTCGTCGCGGCAGCGCGGTACCTCGCCCCCGCCGACCTCGCGGCGATTCGGGACGGTTGGCTCGCGCCTCGCTTACGCTCGCAGGCGCTGGTGTGGCGCTCCGATGGCGACACAGACGCACCAGTGTGCACCGTACAAAGCCACGCGCGCGTGCCTTGCAACCAGCGCCTGCCTCTAGATGCCGTCTCCGCGCTGTTCTACGCGGAGTTGTTGCTCACGGCGCGCGTCGACCCCGCGACGTTCAAAGCGCGCGTGACTCGCGGGGTGACGGACCTGAAGGACCGGAGGAATTCCGACGCTGCGGACATCGATACGACGCGACTGGAAAACGCGACGGCTTCGGCGGTGATGGCGACTTTAGCAAACGCGTTGCAATCCTGCCTCGACACCGATGGCATCGAACTCGGAGCGCCGGCGGCGGAGACGCGAAACGCGCTGCTGCGCCGGGTGTCGAGTTTGTTGGAGCTGCAACGCGGACCCGGCCCTGGCGTTGAAAGAAACGAACTTCCCACCACGCCGACGCCCTGCACAACGCGAGTGCAAGTCAGCGCGTGGATTTCCGTGGTGGAGAGCGTGTTGTCTGAAGACGAAGAAGAGACGCGAGGCGTGGACCTGCGCGCGCAAGCTGGGGTGTTGAAGCGCGCCGCTGAAGCCGTTTCCGTGGTTTTCGGGTTGGAGACAAGTGGGCGTGTTTCTGCTGGGGCGCACGACCCGAGCGTCGCACTTCGCGCGCTCGTTACTCGGGACGTGTTGCGAAGAGCGATGAAACTCGCTGAGCGTCTGGCGCCGAGTGTCGCAGACTCCGAGGACGCGGGCGAGAAGCGCCGGTTACTCGCCGACCGCATCGGATCGCCCCTGGTAGGAACCTCCGCGTCCGGGACCGGAAGGACCGGACGAACCGAAGCGACCGGTGTCGAACGTTGGGCGTTGGCACCGGTGTCAACGCGCGCGTCCGTCGTCGCGGGTTGCTTCGAATTGTGTTTTGCCGCCGCGCAAGCACCGTCGCCCCCACCCCTTGAGGCGTCTGTCATCTCCGCGCTCGCGGCGCCGGCGCTTCATCTGGAGACGTCTGAGGAGATTCACGACGATCCCGACGCTCCAAACAGCAGGCTCGTGTTGTTACACTGGGTCACGGCGCGCGCCACTGAGTGCGGTGCGCTTCGAGCTGCCGCGCCCGCACTGCAGCTCGCCGCGACGCTTCTCTCCGGCTTATCCGAAGAGACCGCGGGCGCGTGTGCGTCGATGGTGGTCACCGCGCACGCCTCCGCCGCGCTGTGGGGCGGCGCGGATGCCGATCCCGACGAGTTCGAACGACGCCGCGTCGGTGTTTCGAGTTTGGGGGGGAGGTTGTTGTCAGGCACCGCGGAAGAGCGTTTTTTCGTCAAAAATGTCGTCGTCACCAATGTCGTCGATGGCGATGACGACGTGGCGGATCGAGTGCGCCGCGCGTCCGTCTTGGAAGCGGCGCATCATCTTGCGCTCGCGCACAACGGCGCCGCCGCCGCGGTTTCCACGCTCGCTGACGTAGTGCACGTGCTCTGTTCCACCGCGAACCCGGTGCCTGCTGCCGCTGCTGTGACGAACGCGGCTGTGGTACTTACTCTTCTCGCCGCGCACGCGCACCGCGCCGTGGACGGCGCACGAGCCGCCGTGTTCGCGCAGTCGCCCGTTCCTGGAACCCCACTGAAAGGCGCGCGCGTCGCCGTGGACGTGCCCGGGACGCTCCGGCTGGGCCGACTCGTGTGCCAGACTTTGGACGCCGTAACGGCGACGGTGAAACGTAACGGATTTGGAGATGGGAGCGTTTCCCGGACTTCGCTCACTGCTGCGAAGGTAGCAGAGGCGCTTCACGGCGCCAACGCCGCGATCGCTGCGCTCGTGGCTGTCGGGAACTATTTCCCGCAAGGCGGCGGCGGCGCGTCGTCGGCGTCGTCTCGATTCGACGACATCGCGCACGCGGCGTATCAGAGCGCGGGGAAGCTGGGCGCCGCTGTGGACGCGCGATCCATCAGCCTCACGTCAAACAAATTGACGTGTGTTAAAAATCAAATCACGCGGCTTCGAGCGCAACGCACGGCGTTGCGCGCCCTCGTCGCGTTGCGCGGTGGCGAGCGCCTTTTGGACGACGCGCCCCCCGGCGGCGATCCCGACAGCAGAGCCACACGCAAGTTTCAGCGAAAGTACGGCGGGTTACACTGGGTCGACCTCGCCGCGGCGGAGCCCTCGTCCGAGGAGAGCGAGAGCGACGCTTCGGAGGAAGACGACGATGAAGAGATGTTCTGCGTGCGCCCGAACGACCGCGAGGGCATCGCCGGGTGGGGCTTGGTGGACGGCGCGCCGTTCCCGGAGGCGAAGCCGGCGCCCGTGCGACGGAAAGGTACGAAAAAGGAGAGACGTTCGTCGGAGCGCGACGACGGCGACGACAACGCCGGGGAGTCTGGGGACGACGGTGAGACGAAAACGCCGCGCGGCTCTGTTGAGAAATCGAGGAAACGCAAGGGCGAACGACTCGACTCGGAAGATCCAACCTCCGACGCGGACGACGCGGAAGACGCGCCCATAGGCTCGAAGGCGTCGTTCACGTCCCTCCTGGAAAAGTTGCATCGCAAGGCTGGCGGGAAACTGCGAGTCCCCACGTTTTGCGGCGAGAAGCTCGATTTGCACAAGCTGTTCTGTGAGGTTCAATCACGCGGGGGCTCGGAAGCTGTGACGGAACAGCGCAAGTGGAAACAAGTCGCGCTTGTGATGTGCGGGGATCTGGAGGGCCAGACCGCGGCGTCGTACGCCATTCGGTCCAAGTACGCGAAAACCATTCTCGCGCACGAAGATCGGCTCGCGGAGATTTTCTTTGCAAAGAAGAATCAAAAGAGCAAGCTTCGCGAAGAGGAAAAAACGTCCGAGCAGGAGAATGAAACACCGTGAACCGAAAGTGTCACTTGCATAGCACTATTAGACTATTAATACGCACTAGGTACATGCGCTAATGCTATCGTCACAACGGAGACGTAGAATTCAAAATCATGCAACAGCCCAAAATTTCGTTTTTTTTTTGCGAGACGGACTTCTACGACATCTCCCTACTTCATCCTACTACTACTCCCACGAAGCGACCACCAGCACGCTTGGTGGGTGTCCGATGGAACTCGCGGGCAGGGGCAGAATTTCCGTTTTGATCGCCCCCGCTGCTTTTGCAGCGTTGAGAAACGCGGCCCTGCATCCGATCGCTCGCTCTTTTTCAGGCTCGGCGATGACCACGGTACCCTTTCCTTGCACCAAGCCAGCGCAGCAGCCAGCTAAAAGCGCTGCTGTAGCTGGATCATACAAGCAATCGGCAGCTACGATGAGATCGATTCCCTGCCCCAGCGCTTGCGGGTCAGCCCAATCGAGGAGAGAGCCCGAGCACGCGCCGGCTTCGGCGTCGGCGAGGTCTTGTACGGCGACGACGATTAATCCCGACACAGCGGCGGAGCTTAAAGCGCAGTGAATTGCGACTGGCTCTCTGTCGCAGAAAATCACGGAAGCGGCGCCACTCTTTGCAGCGGCCAGCCCCACGAGTCCCAGACCGCATCCAAGCTCGGCGACTCTTTTGCCATTGACGGAAACAAGTGCGTTGGTTCCGTCGACGATGTTTGCTGCGAGCGCTTTCGATGTCTCCCAAAGTTTCCCCCACGATGGATCAGCTTCCATGTTCCCAGTCTGCACGTACCATGTCCATAACTCGTCCATGTCAGGAGGCTTCACGACCCTGATTATTTCCCCGTTTCCCACCTTCACCGCCACCTCGATGAGAGGGGGCAAAGCCGCATCGCCGGCCGTCAAGAATTGCACCACAGTCTCGTCCTCCTCAGCAAACAACAGCGCACGCATCGGCCGAACCGTGCTTCTCGTCCGAACCGTGCTTGACCTTGAGAGCTTCATGCTCCATCGTGAAGATGGTCGAATACTTCGACACGTGGACGCCATGACACTAACCGTCGTCGTCCCGCGGACGACGCGCGGACTGTGCTCCACAGAATGTTGGTGTTTACGATCTAAAACATGAGTGTGAAGTTCTGAAGGGGTGCGACGAGAGTACAAGTCATCGTAGTCTCGTGTTGTGTTGTGAATACCTTGGTTTAAGATTGCGTCATTCTCATTACACGCCTCGCCTAATCTTTATCTTCCGCCATGAACGCCGGGTTCTTTTTCACAATCACGACGCCTTCGAGCATCGACGTCACCGGGATGTACTCATCCGTCGCCAGCTCCGCCCGATCACCTGACGCAAGCAGCACGGGGCTGGTATGCTGCGCCATCCCAGTAATAGTCTTGGGCTTACCAGCCTGACCCACGACGTCAACAGCCTGCCCGACGCGCACCGCGCACGGAATCGGCTTGCCGTCTTCGTCCACGGTCATCAGCATGCGAGGCTGCGCCGCGACGAACAGGTAGTACAGCATGAAGTGGTACTTCGCGAGAATCGTCTGCTTCATGTCCAGCATGCAGAACGCGTTGATAACGAGGCCGGCGAGGGCAACGTTGGAGTGCAGCGAACGGTCGGAGTGCGACGGGGACAGGGTGAGCAGACCCTTTCCGAGGTGCACGAGACCCTGCGAAATGCGCACGAGGAACAGCAGCGAAGGGTCCTTGTAGTAGTAGCTCGACAGCTGACGAAGCTGCGTAGCGAGGCGAGCGTTGTTGGTGCCGGCGCCGACGATACCGAGAGCGAGGGTGGCCGCCTGCGCGACGTCCTCGTTGCTGTCGTGGCTAAGGCGTCCGAGCACATCCGTGACCTGCAATTTGGGGTTGGAGATGTGCAACATAGCAAGACCAACAGGACACGCCTTGCGCACGGCGGCGTCACCGTACTGGATCAGGTGATCGTACGCGCGCACCGCCATGTCCGACCCGAGCTCTTCTCCCGAAGCAATCAACGCCACGCCGAGGGCGGCGATTGACTGCGGGTCGGCGAGCCATTCCTTGGACTCAACTTCACCCGATTCACCCGCGGCGGGTTCCTCACCCTCGGCTGTCTCATCACCGTCAAGATCGGGGTGCGCACCGCACCTCGCGAGCATCGCCTGCACCTTGAGCACGTTGCCGCTGCCGGCGTACGCGCACACCTCGAGCGTCACCTGAAGGAACTCGCTTACGCGGGGGCACAACGTTTTGGCAACCTCCAGCGTCGCCTCCACCTCAGCCTGTCGTTGCAGGAACAGCAGGCCAAGGCCGAGGCAGAGGAACTTAGTGAAGGGGTGCTCCAAATCCTTTTCCGGGCGGAGCATCAGCGCCTGAACGATGGCCTGCACGCACTCTTCGTGGCAGGTACCGACGAAGACCAGGCCGAGGGAAAGCGCGGCGAACGCCACGACGTCCATGGGGACGGACTCGTCGGTGATGATGGGGACGAGGAGCTCTTGCACCTCTTCTTTTTGGCAACCGGCGTACGCAAGTCCAAGACCCATGATAGCACCGATGCGTACAGAGGAGTCTTCCTTGTTCACGCTCTCGTACAGCAGACCGTACGCCGGGTCGCAGTCGTTGCGCACGTTGACGTTGATAAGGCCGACGGCGAGCAAGCCACCCGCGACAACCTGCTGTTCCATACTGTACAAGTAGTTGTCCACGCGAGGCAAACCGTCATCCACATCCCAAAGTAGGATCGAACCAAGACTCGCGGCCGCAGACATCTTTCCGTGATCCTTGTTCTTGAAAATCCAGCTCACGTTAGACCCGGCGCCGGCGTCACCCTCACCGCCTTCGGCGCCCTCAGACGTCGTGAGCAGCTTGTCTTGACCGAAACCGGCGTTGACAAAGGCGTTGACAAACGTCGACGCCAAGTTCGCGCGGGCACTGTCGACGGCGGCACCAGCCGGTGCGCGACCCTCAATCAAGTGCGTCTTGTAGATGTCTTCAGGAAGCTTGGCTTCCATCACGTCGAGATCGCGCGCGAGGGTGAGATAATTAGCGCTGAGGTTGGAGTTGCTCATGATTTGCTGCAGCTCCTCTAGTTCATCGCCATCCGTCACTTCACAAGGACCCTCGTCGAGTTTAAGCGGGTGGCCGTGTCTCGCGAGCATGTAGCACATCTGGCGCTTTACGAGCTTGTCATCCGCAGCGTTGAACGTCTGTTCCATCGTCTCCTGCACACCCAGACGACACGCCACGCGCATGGCTTCGGTGTACTTTTCAACCTTCATGAAAATAGCGTGCGCGACTTTTAGCACCTCGGCATCCTCGGGCTCGGGCAAAAAACTCGAGCAGCTGAACAGATACAGACACGTACGTGCGTGGTTCGCTGTGGTGACATGGTCGGCCAGAATGTCCAGTCTCTCAACCTCAATAAGTAGATCCACCGCTTCGGGCTCGGCGTTGTGCTTCATGTGGAAGGGCACGATGACGTTGATGAGCCCCATCAGATCTTCGTTGTCCACCTGCATGCTGTCAGTACCCGCTTCTTCCTGGCGACGGTGAAACTCCGTACCGATCTCGGACGCGAGGTTACGAACGTACTGGGGGATCGGAGCGAGGAACGGGTGGTCAGTTTGGTGTGACGGGCAATAGAAAACGTCACGAGATCTCGGTGGAGTCAAGGTTTGCGCGCTAGATCTGGCGTCAAAACAGTGACGCGCAGCCGCGTTGTGACTTACCTCGTGTCCCCAGGTTCCGATATCCTCGTCGGAGCCCAAGAGGCGATACTTCAGCGACTCAGGCATGACGTTTTCGACGGGGGCGTCGGTCATGGCGAGTAGAGAGATGATGTCCGCCAATAGTTTCTTGTTTTCCTCAGGCTTTTTCATCTTGGCAAACGTGTCCTTCAGGGTTTGCAGATGCGGGCGAAGGAACTTGAGCGGCTTAGGGACGCTTGTCATGGAGCTGCGAAGGGTGAAAGAAGTGGGGATATGTCAGCGACGTTATTCTCGAACGCTTGGAAGGACCGCGCGCGCATTCGATGCGAGAAAAACTCCGCACGCGTCAGATCGTGACACGCGTCGATCGACGACGTTAGATCTCGGTTTCGTTTAGGCACTGACCTGGTGGAAGACTTGATCTCGCTCCTCATCGTCTCCATGGCCAGCTTAGCGACGCCGGCTTTGGAATCCGAGCTCCGGGTCACCATGAGCTCAAGGTTCTCTTTCAACGCGAGGTCCTCATCCGAAAGCTCAGCCTCTTTCTTCTCCTCCTTCTTCTTGCCTTTGGCGTCATCCTTCGACGGTTCGCCTTTCTTTCCATCCTCCTTGGGGGCTGCTTTCTCGGCTGCCATGACGTCCGCTGGTTCGACTGTTCCTGGCCTCGCCTCCTGTCCTTCGTCGCCGAAGCCTCGCCTGGATTAGTAACAGGCGCTCGTCTCCGTTCCAACCGACGACCGCCGCGTCGAGGACGCGCTAGACGTGTATGACGAGCGCGATCGCGGCGAGGTGACTTCTTCAACGGGCTTTTGAACGCGCGTCTGCTGGCCCACGGATGACGAATCGAGTGTGTTTTTCTGTCTAAAAAAGAGGACTGCGCTGCGACGTAAACACTACAACTAACTACCTATCCTTCATCGCCTTTTCCGCGAGCTCGTCGATTTTCCTGAATTGCCAAGGCCATCGCACATTATACAGGAATGGACGAAGGTCAAACCGGTTGTCCTCTGGTGAGTAATTCTCGGCGTGATACGACGGCGTGAGGGTCGTCATTTTGTGCCGATTCGCGGCGTAGAAAAAGAAGAATTTCTTAACCTTTGCCGCAATCTCCGCGGGCGTTCCTCGATCTTTCCACTCGTGCAGCAGTCGCTTGTACATTTCCACAGGACCGAGCCTGGTGATTTTACGTAGCCGGCCGTAAACCCCTAGCTCCTCGTACGTCATGCCCATATCCTCCTCGTCAGTTTGCACGTGATCTTCACGAATGGGCTCGAGCTCCGCGGTGGGCGGCGCTTCTTCGACGCTCGCCAGCGTGGGAAACCCCAGGTTTTGCGCGCCCCAGCGGAGAAACGATCGCAGATCCGCTTTACTAATACCCCCGATGGGGTTGATATCCGCGGAAGAGCAGTCGTATTTAGTCATGTACCCACGCAGACCCTCGTCGACGTTCACGCTTCCAAGCACGAGAAAGAAACCGTTTCTCCCGTTTACCCACGGCATGAGTTGCGCCAACACAAACGAAAGAATCATCCGAACGCGCGCTTGGATGTTTTGCAGCGCCAAATTCTCCACGTTGCTCCCGCCATCCACCTTGAACTTTGGTGTCCTGCGTGTAATTGCCACGAAGAACGCGATGATTGCGGCGACTACGGTGTCGATTTTGACGTCGAGGTGCGAAGATCCAACCTCATCGGCTAAGGCTTTTGAGCGACTGCGGGTTTCGTTACTGCTGTTCTCCGAGCCGAGGTATACCGTGGTCAGTACACGTGCCGCGAATTCCTTCGCCGACGGCACGGGCGCGTTGTCGTCCAGCTGTGCTATGCGCCTAATGTCCGCCAACGCGCATTCGTCGCCCGCCGCGGCAGCCTTCGTGGCGAGTTGGCACATTGAACCCACCAGCGCGGCGGTGGAAGAGCTGTCAGCACCACCCGAGAGAGGCAGTAAATATCCACTCGCACCCGATCGTCGGAGGTAATCCCAAAGCCAACACGCGGGTCCCATCGCGATCTCCTCTTCTGGCGTGTGATACCGAACCGACACAGGTTTGGAAACCGCGGCTCCGAGTGGGTCCGGTACGCACAACAAGAAACCCACCTCAATCAAAGGTTGCTTTTCACTCGCGGCCGCTTGGACGGACATGCTTTGAAACGCACCTCTGAAACCCACTACCGTATCCAAGTCCACGGTTGCGGTCACGACTTCAACTTCTTGAACCGCGAACTGTTCGCCCTGCGCCACGATTTCCCCATTCACGGCGATGCACGCGCAGCCGTCGTAATACATTCGACCACCGTCGCATCCTCGCTGATTGGCATACAAATACACCCCACCACCTTTTGCAGTCGCGGACTGGATGAGCTCCACGCGCTGGTTGAGTTTTCGAAGCTGATGATGGCTGCCGCTGCCGTTACTGATGACCTCGACGCCGCTCAGCGCGAGCTGAATGTGCGGAGCGTTCGGAGTAAACAACTCTTCGCATGTCTCGCTGCCGAGACTTCCGTCGATGAACTCCAGAGCGGCGTCACCAAACGGCACGTGCGTTTGATTCGTCACGTCGGACACAAGCAAAGGAAGCCTGAATTTTTCCACTTTCTTTGGGTGCTGCCACGCCGTGAACCAGCGCGTTTCCCGGTAGTTGCCATCATTCGCCAAACACAATTTCGGCCTGATGAGGAGGATTTCCCGGTTCAGGACGAACACCCTGCAGTTGTATCGAACCCCACCGTGAATTACCGGCATGCCGATATCACACACGATATCATCGGTATCATCCCCGGCGAGGAGCTGCGAGAGGCACTCCCACGAGTGCTCAATCGTGTCCAACTCCAGGAAATGATCCTCGCACCCGTACCCGGGAAGCTCCAATTCAGGACCGACACGGTACCGAGCTCCTTTCGCCTTTGCCTGCGCAATCGACTCCTTGACTCGAGCGAGGTTCCCTTCAAAGTCCAGTGCCCACTGGTTGAGCGCACATGTCGCCAAGATCGTAACCCGCATGCTGCTGGGCCACCGCTCTCCACGCAATGACGTAAACTTCGGCACAAGAGAGAATGGAAAAGACGAAAAATTGTGGCCAAACTGGCAGTTTCATTCGTTTACAACGCGGCTCGGTCTCCAGAGCAAGGAAAACGAAACGCCCATCACCTTCTCCCTGGGTGCTAGCACTAGATCTCCCTCATCGTCGTACTTCACTCCTCGGATCAGGGTTTTTCCCACGTAATCGTCTCGATTAGCCGACGTAACGTAGTGCGTGACTGTCCACTGTTCACTGTCGGTGAAATTAAAAGTCGCCGCAGCTTCGTACGATAACGTAGAAGAGACGTTGTTCTCAGTGGTAATATTCTGCCCCCCAAGAAACGCTTTTACTGTGGCGTTCAACATTATTCCTTGGGTCTCGGCGAACGAGGACAGGTCACAGGAGTACTGGGGAATTATTTGTTGCGGGTCAGAAAAGGTTTTAGGGATTCAGGCTTCAGGGTGGACAAAAAGTTTAGGGGTCCTCAGGCTCCAGGGTGGAACTTACGGAGAGATTCCCGATCTCGGGCGAGACGCGCCGAAGCACGGGGAAGCTCGACGCCCTTAGAGCATCCTCGCCTAGCACGGGGAGAGAAACCAAGGTATCCACAAGCTGCCACGATTCTGTTTCGCACACTGCGTTCACAACTCGTTGTGTGTCGGTTTTGGTTGCTCCCTGGCTGCAGCTAAGAGCTGTAACTAAGACCGCCACCGCGAGGGCGGAGAGAGACTTCATTCGAGTGTGGTTCCAGAGCACCACGCGTCGTTTAATGACTCGAGAAGCTGCCCTCGTGTGCTGCGCGCTCTGGGTGTGTTCATCCGACGCGATGGCCGCTCCTTTTCCTGGGACGCTTCGAGACTTGTATATCCTAGGACGGACAAAAAAGTCCTCTGACTTTTTTCAAGACGAGCCAGACTCAACGAGGACTTTCAAAACTTCGGGCGCTTCCGACCTAAAGCGACCTCCGGGTCGGCTGGAGCTATGCCACAGGAACTTCCAGCCTTCCTAAAGGCGCGGCTGAAGGCGCGGGGCATCAACGTTGACGGTGAGGGCGATGAGACGCCGGAAGCGAACAACAGGGGCGGTGCGGCGGAGATCAATTCGTCGCCTCTTCCGCCCGGTTGGCTAGAGGCGGTGGACATGAAGCATGGACACACGTATTATTACAACGCTAACTTAGGGAAGAGCTCCTGGGTACGACCTACGAAGAAAGATGCACACGTGATTGGGGTGACGGTGGCAGCTGCGGCCCCGGTGACACTTCCGCCGGGATGGAAGGCGGCGATCGACCCGGCGACGAAGAGGACGTATTATTGTAATCAGGCCATGAACGTGAGAACCTGGGAACCTCCCGTGAAGGTGATCATTCCAGTTCATAATGCTGTTCCCGTGCGGGCAGCGCCAGTAGCTGCTGGGAGGAAAAGACAACGTGCGGCACAAGGAGGCATCGATCCCATGGATCCAGCGAGTTACAGCGATGCACCCGTTGGGAATTGGGGTGCCGGGCTCAATTCGACGAAAGAGGCGGGTGGAGCGAGTGGACGGCCACTTCCGAGCCCTGGTGACGTGTTGCGTCAGAACGCGCAAGCTGAGCAGCCGTCAGAGTCGTTTGACTTGCAGAAGAACGGCATTGGTGAGGCAGATTGAGTGAAACCGCTCACAACGAGTGCTAGTCACAGTCACCGTCTGGATATAGGAAACCATTTGAAAACAGATCGTGCACGAGCGCGACACTTTCGCCATCAATGTCACCTTGCCATTCCTCAGCAGGAATTTCTTCGTTGTTCGCGATGTGTCGAGCAAGCTCAGCACTTCCAGGAGACTTTAGCTCCCATACCTCACCGCCTGCGAAAAATAAGCATCCTTCAAGACTGCCGTCAGCAACCTCGTCTATGAAAGCAAACTTGACGTCTGCGCGACGAATCAGCGCACCCTCTTCCGCCCAGACTTCTTGTACCTCGTCGGGATTGAGTTTTTCTTCGGGCATCGCCTGCTCTCCGTCAAATCCCACGCTACCAGTCACGTGACACCCGAACCACCTAGCAATATCTGCCTCTGTTTTTGGCATTGCGTCACGGATAATGTCTCCGGCGCGCGTCACGGCAGTTTGCGATATTTGTCCCGCTTCTGCCTGAGGCTCGAGCCACGGATCACTCCAGCGTTCTGTAACGGCGTTCCGTGTGTCAACCGCCGACTGTGCGTACGATAATATCAAGTCGTCATGTGTCGGGGCGAGGAAACCGATACTGTACGTCACGCAAACTGCATCACAGCCCTCCGCGATACCGTGGTGTGCCACTTTCGGTGGTAAGTACAGCACGTCTCCCGGCTCCAGAAGACTGCACGCCTTCGGCTGAAAGTCCTTCAGCACTCGCACGTCGATATTCTCAAAGAAAGACTCCTCCTTCTCGGGTGCGTACTTTGGATCATCCGATATAGACCACCGTTTCCGACCTTCACCTTGCATCAGAAATACGTCGAACTGGTCAGAGTGCGCTCCGACACCTCCACCCTCTGCACACAGGCTAGCCTGCATGTCAGCCACGCGCCAGCGCGGAAAACGGTCAAAGTTGTCGAGGAGTTTCGCCGCCGCGGGGATATGTTTCTCCAAGTCGTTGACCACGACACACCACGACCCGTCCGTTGGAAGGGACTGGAGTTCCTCTTCCGTAAAAGGCCCGAGTTCATTGGACCAGTCAGACGGGCCGTTAGACCCTTTCTTGAGGATGCGAGGCTGAAAGTCGGATTCGCACGCCAACCCAGCCAGTTCGCCGGAATCGATTGGCATGGCCTCCCCGGGCTGAAGCGCCCCACGGATGACTACGGGTCGCTTCTGCCAGTATTTTTTCATGAAGTACCCCAACTCTTCGTTATCGAAGGGGAATGTCGCATGCAGCTCTTCGATCTGTCCTATGTTCCCATCGCCCTGTGCAGCCGCGCACCATGAAGCATCCTTGCTCCGTTGTGCCCGAGCAGCTTGAACCCCAAAACGCCCGCCGACCCTTTTTGAGTGCGTAGCTCTCAAGTTCGTCAGGGCCGGGTGGACATGAACCGAGTGAGCACTCATGAAACGGTGCGCGCAAATCACCCAGCCCTCGGCGACGCGTTGCCGGTTGCGCAAGAGCTGGCTGGGGGTGGCCCCAAAGCGCGCGCTTCGCGTTCTGAAAGGGATTTGATGCATGCACTTTCGACAGGCTCGGAAATAGGTGGGACAAGGCGACTTCGAGTTTATTTCTGCAGCCTACAGATAAGATACCTAAACAAATGCTATTATCTACTTCGCAACCTCCTGGTCGGCAAGCGTCATCGCCCTATGTGCCGCCTGCGATGACGTTGACTTCATGAGCTCTCTGATGACCATAGTCGCGTAAGAACTGGTGGGGAGCGCAAAACTGAGACGAAGCGCGAGAAGCGCACCATCCTTGTCTTCGCCCGAGGCTTGCACTGAATCGTCGCCAGCCTCTACGCGCATCAAGTCTGTCGCTGTCAATTCAGCGCTAGGATCGGAATACCTCGCGAAAGAGTATTCGATTTTATCCGGCTTGACAACTAGCTTCCTGTACGCGCCAGCAAGGTACCCGAAGGAATATTCCCTCACCGTGTGCGCGTACCCAGTGAGCTGCACCCCGTCCTTCTTGCAAATTTCTTCGTACAGCGACTTAAGACTTTCGGAATATATCACTCTGCTCCCTGGAAGAGGTAACACGACATCCGTGATGTTAAATGTCCCGGATGCTGCCTCTTTCTCTGTGACTTCGCGGACTTTTGAAAAGACGTCGCCATCGTCCTCTTCAGCGTATTGCATCCCCATGCTTTCGTCGACGATTAAATCTCCAGCCACGGCGCGGCTCAAACCGTGGCGCTTGACGCGCTCGCTCGCAGCCTGATTCCACATGTAGCTCTGATACGCGTGCACGTACATCTTCCGTGTGGTTCGAGGAATACCATATAGCGGGTTGACTAGATCGTTTTTGTCGCATTTGCCCAAGAGTTCGAGAAGTCCACGCTCAGCCATACAGAACCGCGGCATACGTTTTAAAGCGGCGGCTGTGTCACCCGTTTCCGCGTAGATTTTGCGAGCAGCGGCGGCGTCGTCGTTGTCGCCGTCTCGCGGTTTGAGGATAAGATCGTGCACTTCCGCCCAAGCTCCACGTAACAAAGCAGAACCAATCTCATGCGTGCCGATGGAATGCGTTCCAAACCTCTGAAGCCCAAAATAATTAATGGCGCCGCTCAACTTGAGCTCGTTTACCGCGCGCGTGACAGTCTCTTCAGTTCCTCCTTCGATGCCGCGAAGAGTAAGCGTGAAAAGGTTACCCCTGAGATCGCCGAGGCCAAGCTCGCGATGCACGTATTTGAAGTTTCCCACTTTCATTTGATGCAGGTTCAGCTTCGCCAATCGCGAGGCCCGCACTTTGTGCAGTGTCATTCGTTGACTGGTGACACCTCGTCTGTCCTTTGTTCCGGCAAAGCCGAAATCCCTGGGCTTGGTGTGAAGGATGCGCGATATCACTCCCATAGCGTCTTGAGTCTCCTTGTTCGACTTACACAAGGTAAACTCGAGGTATTCCGGGACATCAGTGGGCCATCGGTTATGCCCCTTCTTCCAGCTGCCATTTCCCCCGTCGTCGTCTCGATCACGTTTCTTATCACCTCCGCCTTTCTTCCCTTTCGCGTGTTTCGGGTGTACGCGAATGCTCAAAGGTGGTTTCTTCGAATCCTTCTTCGTCGGACCGCTTGCTTCGGCTCCAGCAGCCATCTCGACCGAGTCCGTGGCGAGCTGAAAATGCGCATTAAAGAATACGTGTAGACCTGTTCGATATGCTTTGTCGTTGCTCGCACCAAGAAGAAGAGGTGAAGGTGTTTCGGATCCTTCCGGCGCCGGCGAAAGCACGCCGGGCTGCTCCAGAAACGTTTTCAATCGGGCTGCTTCTTCAGCCCCGGCGAGCTTGGTAAATTCGGTAACCGCAGCCTCTATCTTTTCGTTTTGCAGAGCCGTGGCCTCAGCCGAGCTGATCTCAGGTGCGGGCGTGTCAGCGGGCGCCGCAGCGAGGGTAGGCTCACTGGTGCCCTCAGCCTTCTCGGGCGCAGGGGGCGCATCAAACTTTTGTCGCTTTTGCTCCCTCGCGTCGATTTCGTCGTCGATTGAAGCGTCGAGGGTCGTCAGGTGCACCACCTCTCCATCCTGGTCGATCTCATTCACCACAAAGTCGGTGAATCTCTCTTTAAGAATAGCCCGAAATCCCTGTGCTGTGTTGGCATTGCACTCGATGCCCACTGATCCTTCCTCCGCGCCCATCCTCGTTGGCGGCTCGGGCGGCGGAAGCGAAAGTGAGGAGGGCCGATGCCAAGAAAAGGAAAACCACAAAAGCAGATTTCGCAAAAAAAAAAATCAAACGAGCGGCGCCGTTTCGCCTCCTCCCAAGCGGTCCCAGGAAATCTCGCGTCTGTCTCCCTTCAAAGGGTTGGTTCTGCGTGTTGTCACGCTCACTGTATTGTCGCACCTTCCGCTGCAAGTATCAACATGTCGTCCGAAAGTCGCTTTTCGGGAGATGAAGACTTCTGGTATGCACGCGCTTCTTCTTCTCGTGGCGTGTGTGTACGAGTTGGTGTGGCATCTGTGAACGAACATCTGAGCGGACCAGCAAAGCGCAACTAACCATGTTTCTGTTCCCAACAACGCAGGCTTATGAAGATGGGTTACGTCAAGACTCAAGCAGACGCCGCTCTAAAGGCTGGCAACTACAAGGATGCATACTCCAAGTGCGTCACACTCCTTCAGCAACCGCAAGCTCCTCTCCCAACTCGGCGTCCGCACGGTTCCTGTGGCAAAAAAAGTAAAAAAAAAACAAATCTGACAGATCTCTGTTCCCGAGTTTGCGCACAGGTACTCTGATTGTTTGAACATCCTTCCAGAAGGCCACAAGGAGTCTGTTGCGCTGTACACGAACCGTTCGTTAGCCTATGCTAAGGTGCGTATCTCTCCATGTCATGTTCACGCCAAGAGGTGCGGTAGACAACGATTTCATCGACTGACATCCATTTGTTTTTTTTTGTGCGACGCGACATGTCACCGCAGGCGAACAAGTTTGCCGAGGCACTGCAAGATGCTGAGCGCGCTTGCGAGTTGAACAGCGGGTGGGCGAAGGCTTGGTGGAGAAAAGCCACAGCTCTCCGAAGTTTGCAGCAATACAGCCAGGCTCTTGACGCTTTCAGCCAGTCATACAAGCTGGTTGAGGACAAAGCAAAGTCGCGCAACGAGTACCAACGCGCTGTTTCTGAGATTGCAGGTCGAATGACGCGAGAACAGCTCGCGGATTTCATCATCGCTGCCTTGCACGACTACGAGAGCAGAGGAATCATCGCAAAGCCGACGAAACAGAACGTTTCCCCGCAGGAAAAGCGAGAATCAATGTTCCTTCAAATCAAGACGTGGCAAAGCAACACGAAAAAAACCCAAACAGACTACCAAAACTGCGTCGCAAACTGGACCCTGACGCCGATGACCGCGACGATGGCGTACGTACAGGTGCGTAAATTCTTCCCGGTGCGAAACGTGAATAATTCAATGCGATTGCAACGCGCTAACTAACTTTACGAGCAAATTATAGCGCGCGTGCATGTACAAATTTGCGCTGTGTTTCAAACAGGTCGTCGCGGACGCTCGAGCAGCGCTGAGACTGATTTCCGATGACGCGGCCAACAACGAGATCATGATCAAGACCGTACTAAAGGCGCCTGGCACGCCAAAACCGTGGGAGTAAGTATTGTGCGCGACCCCTAATCAATTCTGTTTCGATGTAAGTTACTGACAATCAACTCGTGTAGACAAAAGAAGTACCCTCTCGAGCCGTGGGCGTGGTTCCTTCAAGGCGAGGGGTTCAAAGCGTCAGACAAGAGCGAAGGCGGTGACGTCGTGAAGGCGGCAAGCTGCTTTCAAATTGCAAAGCAACTGGTACGCTGTTAATCCCTTTCTGTTCGAAAACGACACGATTTTCACGTGCTTACATTACATCCCAATTAATGAAACCCGCAGGACCCCGACAACGAAGACTACTCGACCGAGTGCGAGGAGTTATGCAAGAAGCTCACGCACGCGCAGTCCAGTGCAGTCCTGAGCGTGGTTAACGAGCAACAACTCGCGGTTGAGCACGGACTCACAATCGACACGGACAAAGTTGCTGAGAACATTTTCTTTGTGAAGGGCACGCTTCGATACGATTGCGACAAGCTTGGCCGTTTCGGGGCTGAAGCTCGGCGGTTGATGAAGGACATGTTTGCAACAAGTATCGACATCAGTTTCAAGGATGTGCTCATCGAGCGCGTGTCACTTTGCTCCGAACGAAAACTGAAGGTAAGTTCTCGGTTGATTTGTTGTTTCATGCATTTCCCGTATTGAATTTCTCTTGTACGCGCAGATTGATTACCAGTTCCAAGTTGAAAACAAACAGCGCGGTGAGGTACGTGATTATCAATCTACTTTTGAATTATTCCGAAGCTCACTTTTTTATTGTACTCGCAGGCCTGCGTCGCGATTTTGAAGAACATCGGTGATGATTCATCTCTCGTCAACGCGCTCGGCCCACTGATTGCGCACGAGTGTTTCGTTGAAGAAGTCGATCTTACAGACACAAAGGTAACTTTTCAGGAGCGCATGATCGCCGAAGAAAGTTCCACCGCGCTGGTCGAGGTCTCCCGTCCGTCTCTTGCGATGAACTTGCCTTACCAGTCGTACTCGCTCACTCGCGCCAATGGTGATCCAGTTGAGCGTATTGACAAACACGCGTTTTGCATGGCTCGCGTGCACTACGACCGCTCTGAAATAGACCAGGACGTTTGGTTCTCTCCATCACACGGTCGGTGCAGATGGCGACAGAGTGCTTCTGAAATAACCGTTCTCGTTCTTGGCATTCAGCCTGGCACTGCCGGTTCTGCTCTCGACGTCGACATCTCGGCGACTCACGTGTGCGTGCGGGACAAAAATCGGGACCGAGTGTACCTTTCCGGGGACTTGGATGATCGTGTAGTGCCCGATATGTGTGCTTGGGACGTGGACGAGGATGGTGTCGTCACCTTGTTTCTGCACAAAACAAATTTAGCGCTCTACGCGTCTCCCCACGAACACTCGAACTCGGAATGGAAACGCTTATTTCGCGACGACGGGTATGAGATTAAATTCGATGACACCTCGAAGGATTATTCTGACCTACCCGCGCCGGTCATGAGAGACCATCGTGTGAGCTCAGCTGAAGACCAACAACGTCGCCATCTCGAGTGGAACGAAACGAAGAGTCGAGACAGAGATTCTGAGCAGGATGACCTCAGAAGACGCAACCGACAGACCCGTTTGGCGGTACTCCGTGGGAAGCCATTTAAAGGCTGGGTGCAGCTCGATCGCGAGAGCATACCGAGTGCATGAGAGTTTAGGATCTAGCCGCACAGTTAGCTTGAAGTTCGTAAGAAAAAAAAGAGTAAATGAGAGGTTTGATTTTTTTTGGTTTTCGTCGGAGCGAAAACTAGAAATCTTTTTAGGAAAGGAGTTGAGTTTTACTAAAAAACCGGTCTTTGAAATCACAAATCAGGAGGACTCCTACATCATCTCGTTGGACCCAATCTTCGCGAGGAACTCGCTTTTCGCTGAAGAGGACCACCCAAACGCACCGGCAATCTGATTGACCAACGCCACTCTCTGTGCGTGAGAGTACTCAGCGTGTGTCATGCACCAATACTCGAGTTTGTCCGCGGCGATGTAAAACGCCTTTACGTACTCGAGCGCGAAACCGAATTCGAGTTTCGAGCCCTTAGGGGCTAGGTGTCTGATGTTTCCATAAAGTACCTGCACATCCAGAGCCATGAGTGCGCGACCTTCGGACGAACACTTCTTGACACGCGCGAATCCTGCCACAATCATGGATGCGGTCTGTGCAATAGCGTAGTTCCAAAGCATCACAAGTGCCTCGGCGGTGACGTCTGCTATCGCGAGCTTCGCGCCGAACTGCGTGAGTTCCGTGGACAGATCATTTACCCACTTGTTATGCTCCGTGCTGGGGTTGGACTTCGCGTACTTGCCCGTCTTGAGCGCATCAGCCAGCTTTTCACTATCGCCAATAACTTCAGGAATCCAGGAAAGATCAAGAAGCAATCTGGCAACATGCCCGTACACGTGCTCGCGAAGATCCTCCACACTGACGATTGTCTGTCCGAAGAATCTCTCCAACTTGGCATCTTCGCTGGACGGCAAGGTTTGCTTGAGTCCCACTTTCAGGCGCTTGAACTCTTCCGCGAGACACGAGAGGGATTCGAGCGCAACAACACGCTCACGCAATCCATACATATTCCCTGATGAGTTTACCATTGTTGGCGCACTTGAACCCATTCCACTGCTCTGGTTCACAATGGTGCTCAGCGACGTGCCATTCAGCAAACGGACGAGAGTGTTTCGAAGTCTCAGAGTGATAAGATGGGATCGTGAATGCAGCGCTTCGTGCTGGCCAAACGCGGCGAAGATGCGGACGAGTGTCGTCTCGAAGAGAGAGCAAAGACCTTGGAAAATAACAGGCATCGAAGGGGTCAGCACTCGCATCAAGCGAAGGTACTCGGAAACGCCCTGGAGCATGTAAAGCGATGACGCCGTGAGCGTCGCGTTGCGAGCATCGAGTCCCTTGGAATCCCCTTGTCTGCAGGCAGCATCCGCAACGGCGACGGCTGTGCGCGCTTCGCGGCGCGCTCTTCTAATCTCAGGGCTGAGCGTTTCGTCGTCATCATCATCTTCGTCGATAAACGCGGCTGATACCGCGGCGTCCTCATCGTCATCCTCCTCCCTGGTCGCCGTGGCTGTTTCGCCAGCACCGTTCAACTCCGAACCTTCTTCGTCCACGTCGGCTGTCAAAAAATCCGTACTCGCACTCGTTCCTAAACTTTGTGTAAAGGGATTTCCCTTAGCAATCAAAGCCTCGAATGCGCTCCCGTCCGCAGCAGCACCGTCGAAAGCAGCAACCCCAAACCCGGATGATACGCCCCGTCCACCACGTGCTGCCGCCCTGATATCGCTACGCGCCTGTTCAGCGGCAGCTTGAGGGAGTCGCGTCCACATCTCGCTCTCCAGCATCTCGCGCATCGCTTCAAGCCTTTGCAAGTGCAGCTGTTGAAAGTAGCGGTCACCAGCTCGTTCGAGATGTCCTCGCAACGTCGAGGCCTGCGTGCCACAGAACGCTTCGGTAGTCTCGATAAATGCCTTTGCCCAATCTAAAACTTGCTTGAATTGCCCAGATGATGGAGCAGAGGATGCCTGTAGAAGAGCGGCGATGCGCGCGCCCGCCATATCCGCGATCGCACGGCGGCTCCGCGCAAGCGCACCGATGACTGCTTTGTACGCTTCCACACGCGTTCGGTTTCCGCTCTCGTCATCACCCTTCGCCTCCATGGCTTCAACCTGTGCCTCATGCCAGCGAAGCATTCTATGGTGGCTCGTGAGGAGTGTAAAGAGAACTTCTAGTGTTTTCTGGAAGCACGGAAAGAACTGCGTCGGCAAGAGCTGCTGGCACAACTCTTTGTACGGCATCCGAGCCTTACGCGCCGCAACGTCATCATCAACCTCGGTAACACTGGGTATACCAATACGCGGCACGGTTGTAAACGCGTGTAGACGAAGCATACCTTCCGTCTGGGTTTCAACCGAGCGTAAGAAAAGCTCTTGCACTTTGTCGCCGAGAGGCTTGACCTCGTTTCCGACTTGCATGTAAGCGTCGAAAAGAGGGCTGTACTCTTCTGGCTTGAAATCTCCACACACGTTGAACAAAACTGACTCGACGCTGTTCATCAGATCCCATAGTAGCGCACGTAGGTCTTGGCCCAGCGTCGCCGCGCATGTCAACCCATTCAACGATTTCAAGATGTTCATAGCTTGCGCATACTCTACCACCGCGTCAACGAAGCGCGATGCCTCGAGGCTGGAGCATATTCGCGCCAACAAACTTTGGCATTCTCGCACGCGAACCAGCATGTCAAGAGCGGCCATGAGGGACTTTTTCCGCGTGTGTGACTCTGCGACTCTCATAGCACGGCCCACGCTTTCTCGCGCCGAGGCAATGTTTCTCCGCCCATTCTTAACAATCACGAAGCTCTGCTCTAGACCATCAGTGAGCTCGGAAATGTTCCTCATGCCCTGCACGAAGTCTTCGTAGTGCGCGTTAACATCCTTTGCGAGTTTTGTCGATACAGCTTCCACCTGGTTTGACAAGCGCTCCTCTTGTTCGTGAAGCACGTCTACAGTGATGTCTCGGTCTGCCTCTGACATAGCCTCCAACACATGCCTAAGTGGATCGAAGTCTCCCTCAGGAAGGAAAAAGTTTTCGTGAAGGGTCTTGACGATTTCCTCCGCAGACGCGGCGTCGCTCCCTTGTTCCCGCCGACGTATCGCAGCGACGTCTTCGCGCGGCCCGGCGTCCGTGGAATCGCGTCTGAACGCATCAGAAACATCGACGTCATCGGCTATGAGCTGGTATGGCTCGGATCCACTTTTCGCAAAAGCCTGGCGCAATGCCTCAGCGTCCAAGGCTGCTCCTGAGAAGGCGCCGAGTCGCGCCGCCGTGCTGCTCGCGCCGGCGGGACTCACCGCTTGCGCGAAACTTTCACGAGCTTTGTCAACACCGGTGAACACCTCTACGTTCTCTCGGATCTTCCTTCCTTTTTCCGATGCATCGCTGAACCTTTGCTTTGCTTTATCCTTCAGCTCCGACGCCCGCTCTGACGCCTCGCTGAGCCTCTGCTTCGTCTTCTCTCTGAGTGCCTTGAACATCCTTCTCAGCACCGGTCAGGTCACTGAAGAGGAAGATCACCTCTTCGACGCCGCTTCCACCTCTTCCAACTTGTTCAATATCTTCTCGGTGAACTCGCGAAACGCGGGATCCTCGCACGCGGCGTCTAAAGCTTGCTCAGCGCGTGCGGTACTGTCGATGCGTGCGACGGTATTGACGAGCCTCTCGTCTCTCAGGCACTCCCTAATCTCTTCGCTCGAAGCAACCGCGAGCAGGTGCTTTCGACGGAGTCTCGCGCCGTCTTCGTCCTCCGCGTCCTCTTCGAACGAGCGTTTCGGTCGTGGAGGCGGGGCCTCGGTTGCCGCCGACGGTTCTTCCTTCGGTGGCTTTTCTTCGGGCTCCTTCTTCGACGCGCAAGATTTCTCTGCAGAGGAGAGAGAGGGACGAGGCGGAGGTTAGGAAGAGTCCTGGGTGCCCTAAATTGAGAATTACGCGAGTACGAGATCGGAGGCGCACCTTTGTGCTCCCGGCAACAGGCGACCGAGCAGTAAGGCAAGCGGCAAGCTGGGCACTTGTACTTGCTTCCCGTTGCTTTACACGTCACGCACTCCGTACGATCCGGAGCACCCATAGAGGTCGTGCACAACCCTCTGAGAATGGGGCGTGCTTGAAAACGGGCTTGGTCGATTCCGGCCAGGGCAAAAAAATCTCGTCACGCAAAGCAAGTCACCTCGGTTGAAAACGCAAACATTGTGTCAGTTGTGAGGACGCACGAACGCTGCGGCAGCTTGCGTGATACTCATCCAATGGTCGAGTTAACCGAGGAAACGCACGATGTTGTTGGTGACCTCTCCACCGAGGCGTTGCGAAAAGAGGTTGCCCGCCTGAAGTCGCTCTTGGATGCGGACGTGGACGACGACGATTCCAACGAAGAAAGCTACGATGTCATCTCACCCGTCCAAGGGAGGCCAACCGTCGCGACCGCCCTGGACGACGTTGACAGCGGCGACGACGACCAGTTCAACCACCTCGCACACCGTGGCTTCGACCATTCAACTCCGATGCTTCCTCCTGATTACACCCCTGAAGTAACCCTGACGTACTCAAACGGTGACGAGTACAAGGGCGAGGGGGTGGAAAGCATCCGACACGGCCGAGGTCTGCATCAGTGCTCGAACGGCGACTTTTACGACGGCGGGTGGAAGGAAGATAAACGACACGGAGAGGGCACCATGACGTACATCAGCGGGTTGCGGTATGAAGGGTCTTGGGCGGCTAACAAAACCGAAGGCAAAGGCGTGTGCCGTTATCCCAACGGAGACAAGTATGAAGGCGAGTGGCGCAACGACCACCGCTGGGGCTGGGGAACGCTGTGGTTCGCCAGCGGCGACGTGTACGAGGGCGAGTGGGTGGACGACGTCGTGGACGGCCGCGGTCGATACTCGTATGCGGACAAAAGCTTCTACCAAGGTACGTTCGCACGCGGACTGAGGGAGAAAGGCAAGTTCTCGTCCGGCGATGGAGGGTTGGAATACGACGGGCAGTGGAAAGACGACTTCAGGCACGGCGTCGGCACTTTTCACCTCTCCGGCGTGTACAAGTACGACGGCGCGTGGAAAGACGACGCGCGTCACGGCCAAGGCAAGTGCGTGTACGCAGACGGCACGTACTACGACGGCACGTGGCACGAGAACGCGTACAACGGCGAGGGGAAGTACGAATCCGCGGAGGAGACGTACGAAGGCGGGTGGAGCGAAAATCTCAAACACGGCGGCGGCAGCGCGAAATACGCCGACGGCGGGCGGTACCAAGGCGACTGGCGCCAGAACGAGCCCGAGGGCATCGGTAAACGCATGTATCCCGACGGCTCCGTGTATGAAGGACAGTGGGTTAACGGCAAGCGTCACGGGAAAGGGCGGATGACGAACGCGACCAACCACGAGGTGTATCAAGGCGACTGGGCGAAGGACGCGAGGCACGGATACGGCGCCTGTACGTACGCGGACGGCTCGGTGTTTCGCGGTGAATGGGAAGAAGATTTCTGGCTGCAGAGCACCGCGGATCCAACCTTCACGAAAGTTTCCGGTCCCGGGTTAAGTCGCGGGGTCGCGGGAGAACAAACCGTGTTCACCATCGAGGCGCGCGACGAAGTTAAGAACAAACGTTTGAACGGCGGGGACGATTTCTACGTGCGCTTCGAAAACAGTCAAACCGGCGACGTCGCTTTCGCCGACGTCGTCGACCGCGACGACGGCACGTACGCGGTAAAATTTCAAACCACGGTCGCGGGGGCATATGCGTGCTCCGTACTGATCGGCGCCGACGAACACGTCGCTGACTCGCCGTACCCAGTGAGGATTCTTCCAGCGCGACCTTTCCCGAAACTCTGCGAGGTCACCGGTGACGGCGTTCGCAGCTCGAAGGTTGGCGAAGACGCCGTGTTTTGCGTGCGGGGTGTTGATAGGCACGGAAACGCCGCCCAGGGAAACCTCTCAACGCACTTTCCTCTCGACGTTTCCATCGCCTCCGGGGACACCACCATCGACGCGGTAGAAATTGCCGACGACGGCCACGGACAATGTCAAGTGTCCTTCACGCCTTCGCGCAAAGGCTTTTACCGCGTCGAAATCTCGTCCGGTGGAACACCAATCGCGCAGAGTCCGTATTCTCTGCACGTCTATGAAGGTGACACGCCAGGAGAGCAAAACGCGAGAAAGCTGGACGATACAATCGCGGCACTGCCTGGAGACGTCATCGCACAGTGGGAAGACATCGCACAGCAAGAGTACGCGTTTGACGGCGACGACGGCGGGTGGGCGAGCGAGGATTCGGACAAGGAAACGGATAACGAAAAAACGCAGCGCGAACACCCAGACGTGCCCATCATCTCGAACCTTGAAGATCTGTATAAGATCCCCCGGCTTCAGCGACTCCAGCGCGAACAAGAGCGCAGGAAGAAAAAGAACAAACTCGACGAGATGCGCAAGAGGTTTCAAGCGGAGGACAAAGCTTCGAAGTTGGCGCTGCCGACGAGCGACCTCGCGAAGGGCTCGATCGCGGATTTAGATTGAAATAACGAATTCACTCGTCCTCTTCTTCGTTGAAGGACAGCAACGCTTTGTTCTTCACTTTCTTCCCCGCGGCGACGGCGGACCCCCTTTTCCCCTCGTTCTCTCGTTTTCGTTTCGCAGCAAACACAATCGTTCCCGACTTGATGCTCTGTTCTTCCGCGTCAGCCGCCTCCTTCAAGCTCGTTTTTATTTGGTCGTTATCTCCGTCCAACTTCAAAGCACGTTCGTAACTCTCGCGCGCATCCGTGTATCGCTTGAGCCCCATGCTCGCAGCCCCGACCCGAATGTGTCCCTTGACCCAATCCTTCGCCAGACGTACCGCGGCGTGACCGTCTTCGAGCGCCTCGTCGAAGTCTTTCAACGCCGCGTGCGCCGCCGACCTGTTCGAGTAGAACACCTTGTCGTCATGGTCAAGCTCGATGCATCGCGTGAAGCTTCGAATCGCATCCTCGTAGCGCTTCTCTGAGAAAGCTCTGTTGCCTTTGCCTTTTTCCACTTTCGCCATCTCTTGTTTTCGCTCTCGCTCCTCGACTTCGCTACCAGCGCCGCCGTGCTGTTGATTCATCCCAGGATTCGGCATCGACCCGAGACCCTTACGCGCGTTACCTGCGATGTCATCCTCGTCACCGTACTTCGCAAGCTCATCAGAGTGCCCGTAGTCTTCCCACGCTTTCTTCGAGTCGTCCTGGGCTCCCTCACGCTGCAGCAGGTGTGCGTGTTGCTGGAGGAACTTGGGGAGTTGCCTTTCGTAGGTCACCCCCTTGCCTTTGGCGCCACCACCGGCACTGCCGCCACCAGTGCCCCCACCCCCACCCCCTCCTCCTCCACCGCTTCCGCCACCGCCGTGATCTTTATGGCCACCCGACCAGCCCCCGCCGTATTGGTCTTCATACCCGCCCGAGTCTTTGCCGCTGCCTCTGCCGCCTCGTTTGCCGCCCATCGCGGAATGGCGGCATTCTCGGAATGAGTTCGCAGTATAGTAAAAGAACAAGTTCAGTTCAAACTGCGTGCGCCCGGTGCGCGTCGCGATGGACCGCGACGGGGAGGATGCCGGCCCAATGCGGCCGAAGGTACCCACGCTTCAGCTTGCACAGTTGAAGTCACAGCAAGCACGTAGACGAGGCAATGCCAACCGGCAGGGAAGCGCTTCTACCAGTCTTGAGGGGGACGGCAAGGGCACGAAGGGCAAGAGTATCAAGGGGCGTACTGGAAGGCATCAGACCTCGGGGGCTGCGCAGTTAAATGACGACGCGAGGGATGTACCATACTCACGGAGTATGTCTCGAGAAGAAACGTCCATCTCAGAGGTGGACGAGCACGAGCTTGATGCCGAGGAGCTTCGTCTTCAGGCGGAAATGCTTAGATTGAGGGAGAGACATTTTCTGCTGGCGAAGCGCACGGAGGAGGTGAGAGCGCGCAAAGAGGCGGGCAAAGCGCTGGAGATTTTCCAAGTGGAGCTACGGGAGGAGCTGGACGAAATGACCCAATCGATGGAGCAGGAGAAACGAGAGAAGCTGAACGAGGCTGACGTGTTTAAGCGGTGCGTATTTAAGCTTGCTTTTGCTTTTCGAGAGAGCGTTACCACCTCCGGCGCGCGCGAGATTATGACCTGACCCACTCCTCGTCCTTTCTTCTGTTGTTCTTTCCGTATCGCAGAGATATCCAGGGGCGCATAAGCGAGCTCGAGGGGGTTTTGAACCAGCTCGCGAACAAAGTGAACGGGGTGAACGCGATGTACGGCGCTACGGCGGAGGAAATTAAACGCGAGTACGCCGAGGCGCTCGCGCGAAAAAAACAGCTGCTGGACATCGGGGTTCAGGAGAAACTCGCTGAGTTTTCTCGATCGTGGACTGGCAGTGGTGTGCTGTAGGGCGGTGAATACACGGGGAGGTCTCCAAAATAGCATGCATCTTAGCTCACGGTGCGTTAGCAAAAACATATGTAGGTGAACAAAACTCTACTCGACGCCGTCTTCCCGCCTGTCTACTTTGCTTTCGCGGCGCGCGCGCGTGGCGACGTTTCTTTCAGCCAATCCCAGTACTCCTTCGTGGGCGCTACTCCGAACTTCGCCGCCGGGTCTGCGAAGTAGTTGACGATGGCCATTAAAATCGTGTTGTTCACGTCGAGCCATCCCGGAAGCGACGCGTTGTCCATGAACGGGTGCTCCAAAATAAACACGCACGCCGTGGCTATAATTTTGAGCTGCATGCAAAGCGTCGATACGGAGAAAAACGCGCTGACGCACAGGAGGATGTTTTTCAGGTCGGCGTAGAAAATCGTGATGTCCGTGCCGAAAATAAACGTGCACAGCATGGAGTTCAGGGAAACAATCGCGGACTGCCACGCCATGCGGTACGCGACGTTCCAGCACCAAGTTTTGTAATAGCACCCCTTGCACGAAGGACTTATGGTGCCGAACAAGTAGTTGCCGCGGTAGTTGATAAGCGTGTCCAACTGAAGCCGGCCCATCAACAGGTTGTCTTCCCTTTCAGAAGCTTTGCGTGCCATGCCGTACTCGATCATCGCGATGCCCACGGTGTTGTGCAGCGCTTTCGGATCACCGTGGTGGTATCCATCACGCGACGTACACGTGCTGCAGATGGGACACGTCCCTTTTGCCGTTTTCGTGGAAAACGGGCACGAGCTCTTAAACGGTTGGACTTCGGACGGCAGCGCGGTGCAAAGATACATGTTCTCCCGATTCCGCCAAGGACGCGAGTCAAACGCAGTGCGCAGCTTACCGAACTTGTCCGTCTCCAACATGATAAAGTAAAACATGCTGAACATCGCGGTGCCGGTCGCGAGCGTTACGGTCATCCAATCTGCGAGGACAAATCGGGACGTTTCGGTCAGGTCAGGTCAGGTCAGATCGGGAGGCGTTTCCAAGAACGGTGGGTTTTCACGGCGTCGCGTGTACACTTACCGAGCGTGTAGTACACGAACGTATCCTTAGGAGCGAAAAGCACGACACGGAGAAGGGCGGTGATGCCGAACGGGATCATGAAGCGCTCTCTCAGCGCGTTCAAGATCCCGAAGGGCTGGCACGTGACTTGCAAGACCGTCATCTGCTTTTTTTAGGTGTGTTTCCGCTTTCGTAGATCTGGACAGCAGAGGCCCTCGCAACAGCGCTGGACGAGCAGAGCTCAAGTGCGCGCTGGATACTAGCCACGACGTGCCAGCGACTGATATCGGTGGAGTGGCCGGGCGGTCACGGTCGCGTTCGTGCGCCTCACAGAGTCCTACCAGGTTGACCGCGGAACCGTTTCGGGACGTCCGGGAAAGGAAACCTCACAAACATAAAAAAACGTCAAAAAAACAGCATCGAAGCCAGCGCGGACTTGCGCACAAGAAGCGCAGCTACCGCTTCCTGAACCTCCGGGTCAGAATTCGTCAGGCCCTCTTCATCCTTCAAGCGACGCACTTCCGTGGCTTGCTCTTCGATTGCATTCTCAGCCGCGGCGATAGCTTCAGGCGAAGGCGCGTCGGTGGCTTCGGGTTCGTCGGTCGCTTCCGGTGCCGGGTCCGCCGAAACAGCAGATTTCGCGGGCACCAGCTTTCCGTTCTCCGCGACAGTCATGGCGTCGCCCTCCGAGCCGTCCTCGTTGAGCCACGTGAATTTGTCAAATCGCACCGCCTGTCCAGTTTTTTCCCCATCCTTATTCGTGATCGTCCACACGATCGCGTCCTCAACCCTGAACTTGCGTCCGTCGCGCGCTTGCCTCACTCCGCAGTAGTTTCGTATCACGCCGTTTTCCGCGGCTTTGTCCAGCAGTTCCCGTCGTTCGGTTTGGATGCCGTCGTCCGCCGCCGCGGATTTAGTCGAAGGCATTCCCACGAACTCCTGCCAAGGCAGCCCCCAAAGCGAAAGCGCGGCTTGGTTACCGTAGTTAAACACGTCATCTGCGTCGTGAGACGCGCACACGAAAGGAGCCTTGAACAGTCGTTCTGCCGCTTCCTGCACCATCACCGTGCCGTCCAGGAGCTTCTCCCCACACTTCTCCTTGTACGACCCACATATCGCCAGGGACTGCATCACGCAACCGGTGCCCTCATAAGGCGCAGGCCCTGACGGTGCCACGGCCACGGCGATATCCCCCGTGTCAACTCCATCAGCGTCGCCTGTGGCCGCCGCGAAACTCGCGTTGAGTTCCTTCGCTTCAGCACGCTTCGCGGCTTTGCGTTCCTGATCTCTTTTGCTTTTCGCCGCCGTCAAAAGCAGCGCACCCCTTTGCTGGGGCTGTGGGGACCAGGGCTGTCCTGCCGCACGGGACGTCAGACCCGGCGTTACCCGCGAGGCAAGACCAGCCGTGAACGCGGCGCAGGGCATCGTCTGCTTTCCAGGTGGTGCGTCTCGCGATGTGTGGTGGAAACGTAAAAAAATGAACCCGACACGTGGATGTTGATCGACGAGTCGACCGTCCTACCCCAATCAAACCGTGAATTAACGTGATTTAGCGTGAGGATTGATAGGAACAACCTTCGGTCGTTTTCACCTATCAACGCTCGCTACATGTCGTAAATTGACGGTTTGATTGGGGTAGTACATCTCAAAACCTATCAAGAATGCTTTTTGAAAGGCAAGATTGTTTTGATGTGTCACGTACGGTTGGTTGGTTGGAAGTGTGACGGCAAGATGTATTCCTCCAAGCCGGTATGTTGTTGACAGTTTGACAGTTTTATCTATTGTTTTAATATAGAGTATCTTGAAACCCTGAACCTCAAGACTTCAAGAACCCCCTGAATGAAACTCGAGAAGAAAGTGTCAAAGTGTCAAAGAGGCTTCTTCCTCGTCAACACGTTCTTGACAATTTGACAGTTTTATCT
>Ga0209502_10000041_pt1 | contig 131091 bp, 124 predicted proteins | sample ArcticOcean_MG_C_10_FD_187442 | JGI IMG/M metagenome (GOLD analysis project Ga0209502, IMG submission 187442) | Marine microbial communities from western Arctic Ocean - ArcticOcean_MG_CB11_90 (SPAdes) (version 2) | ecosystem: Environmental > Aquatic > Marine > Oceanic | place: Arctic Ocean... | reverse complement strand
ATAGCCGTTGACAATGCCTTAACTGTTGTAGAAGATGCTTCTATAACTAACACAAATGTAATTGCTAACGATACCGATGCAGATGGAGATACTCTTTCCTTAACTGCAGCTACAACTGGTGGATCTGGAACCGTAGCAGTCAATGCAGATGGATTGTCTGTAGACTACACCCCTGCGGCTAACTTTAACGGAACAGAAATCATAACTTATACTGTATCAGACGGAACACTTACTGATGAAACAGGAACACTAACTATATCCGTTAGTAGGGTAAATGATGCGCCTTTAGCAAACGATCAATCCGTTACAACAGTAGAGGAAACTTCCAAAGTAATTACTCATACTGGAATAGACGTAGATAAAGATATATTGACTTTTATTATTATTTCTCTTCCAAAAAATGGAATATTAAAAGATGGAGATTCAAAAATTATCGTTGGAAATCTTCCTGTAACTTTATCATCTACCAATGCTACCTACACACCTAACTCAAACTATAGTGGTTCCGATTCTTATACTTTTAAAGTAAAAGATTTATTTATTTTAAGTGATCCTGCTACAGTGAGTATAACTGTTAGTGGAGTAAACGATGCGCCAGTTGCGACGGATCAATCAGTAACAACAGCAGAAGAAACATCTAAAGAAATTACTCATAGTGGAACAGACAAAGATGGGGATACACTGACTTATATTTTGACAACGCTTCCAACTAAAGGAATCTTAAAAGAGGACGGAACAGAAATTGTTAGTGGAGACCTTCCTAAAACTTTATCTTCATCTAATCTTCTCTACATTCCAAACAATAATTATCCAAATGGTAATTATGATGGTGTGGATTCTTATACTTTTAAAGTGAATGATGGAACAGTAGAAAGTATTGAAACTGCTAAAATTAGTATACTTATTAGTCCAGTAAATGACATTCCAATAGCTATAGCACAATCCGTGACTACTATTGAAGATCTACCATTAAACATTACAATGACTGGTAAAGATGATGATAAAGACGAATTGACATACTTATTTGTAGATTATCCAACCAATGGATCAATCAATAAAGATGGAGATAAAGTTGTTTATGTTCCTCAAAGTGGATTCTTTGGATTAGACAGCTTTACTTTTAAAGTAAATGATGGAACGGTAGACAGTTCTCCAAGTAAAATTTCTATTACTGTAACTAGTAATGATTTTGATGAAGACGGAGTGTTAAATGACAAAGATGAGTGTCCAAATACACCACTAGGAACTATAGTAGATGTAAAAGGTTGTGAGGTCTTTACCTTTCTTCCAAAAAACAATAAAGTAGAAGTTATTAGTGCCACATGTATAGGAAATAGCGATGGTTCTATAGGTCTTAGTGTAGAAAATGCTTCCTATGATTACACCATTTCTATTACAGGTCCAAAAAATTATGTTGCTAAAATAAGTGGGGCAAGTAAGACCACCTCAATAACGGGACTTGCTAAAGGAAATTACACAGTTTGCTTTAAAGTAGATGGTCAACCAGATTATGAGGAGTGCTTTGAAGTGGTTATAGGAGAACCTAGAGCATTATCTGCTTTCATTGACGTGAATAACGATAAAAAATCTACCAGTATTCAATTAAGTGGTTCTAATTTTTATAACATCGATATTAACGGACAGAGGTTTGAAGTAAAAGGAGACCGTTTCAACACTTCCCTTCCAACAGGATTAAATACCATTAAGGTTAGTACTAATTTAGAATGTCAAGGAATAATAGAACAAAAGGTCTTTATTTCAGAAGACATCATGTACTACCCTAACCCAACTAAAAACGATGTAAAAGTCCACGTTTCTGGGAAAGACAATAAAGTAATGATAAGTGTGTTTAGTGAAAAAGGAGATCTTATATATAGAAAAGAACAAGAGATTAAAGATTTCTCTAGACTTACTGAAATTGATCTTTCACTGCAAATTACCGGAACCTATATTGTGGTAATGGAAGGACCAACAGTTAGAAAAACTTTTAAAATTTTGAGAAAATGAAAAGTATATTAAAGTTTTTTATTTTTATTTTTACACTAACATTAGTAATTAGTTGCAATAATGGGGATGATTATGATTCTAATGACATTGATACAACATCTCCTGGAAAATCTACATTAGTATCACCAGAAAATAACAAAACTTGTGAGACTGGTTCGAGTATTTCAGATACTCAAAGTCAAATTGAATTTACATGGACTGTCACTTTGAATACCGACTCCTATGATCTTACGATAACGGATTTAAATACAATTGTAACTATTAATAACACTGGATTAACAAGTTCTAAATCTTTAGCTAATTTAGACAAAGGAGTTCCCTATTCTTGGTACGTAATATCTAAAAATTCAGCTAGTTCAAAAACAACTAATAGTGATACTTGGAAATTTTATGTAGCGGGAAAAGGAATAATTAATTATGCTCCTTTTACTGCTGAACTTAAAACACCAAAATCAGGATCTACTATAGCAAGAGATGGATTTGGTAAAGTAAAATTTACTTGGGAAGGTAGTGACCCAGATGCTGGGGATACTCTAAAATACACTTTGTATGTAGATACAATAGATGGAAAGCAAACTCCACCCTCTAGCCAAACTGATATTGAAGGTGAATCATTAGAATTAGAATTGGAAGCTGCAACAACATACTACTGGAGAGTAAAAACATCAGATGGCGTCAATAGCAGTTACTCCAACGTATTGACTTTTAATACTGAATAAAATATTTATCTTAATCTATTAGAAGAACTTATTATTGCCTGGTCTTTTTTAATATATCTAATTGACAACATGATAAGTATAAAAGAGATCAGAAAGTAACTAAATCCCCAAAAACGAATTCCTTGAACTTCTTCACCTCTTTCATCGATAAAATTTAAAAATCCAAATATCAATACTAGAGCTATGGTTCTTAAAATATTCATTTGTGTTTTTGAATGTTTAAACAAGAAAATGTTAATCAAAACAATGAGTGAAATAATTTCTGAAAAAAAATAATCAGTAATATATATTCTATAATATCCAAAGTAAGATTCTGGAATAGAACTTGGGGGATCACTATCTATAGAAATAATTAAAATTATATTTATTAAAGCCAACAAAAACATAAATATAGATTGAATTCTTTGAATCATATTATTATTTATTTTTCGTAAAATTACAAAATAAATGTGTTTTAATAAATAGTTTGTATATTAGCAGTGATTACAAATAATCACTCCCAGATCACATATAGAAATCATAACTCCTCCCTAATACATATTTAATTAATTAAGATAAATGTTTGAAATATCAGCTTTAAAAGAAAAAAAGATTGTTGAGCTACAAAAGATAGCTTCTGATCTTGGCGTAGAAAAAATTACTGGATTAAAAAAAATGGATTTGGCTTATAAGATCATTGATCATTATGCTTCTAATCCTACTGTCTCTAAAAACATTGAGAAAGAAGAACCACTAATTAATAAAAAGATAGAGTCGAAAGAAAAAACGGAAACGGTTATAAAAAACTCCGAAAATAAACTACAAAAAAAACCTTCAACTATGAAGGAAGAACCGGAAGCAAAAAAAGATAATATACATACTAGTAAACCAAATAATTTCGTTAGAAAAGAAAAAAGTCATAACAAAGACAATAGAAATAGATATAAAGAACCCGATTTTGAATTTGATGGAATAATTGAAAGTGAAGGAGTATTGGATATTATGCAAGAAGGTTATGGGTTTTTAAGATCTTCAGATTACAATTACCTAAATTCTCCTGATGACATATATGTTTCTCAATCTCAAGTAAAATTGTTTGGCTTAAAAACTGGTGATACAGTTTTAGGACATGTTAGACCTCCTAAGGAAGGAGAAAAATATTTTCCTTTAATTAAGGTTTCTTTAATTAATGGACTAAGCCCTAACGTTGTAAGAGATAGAGTTTCATTCGAACACTTAACTCCTTTATTTCCTGATGAAAAGTTTAATATTGCTGGAAAAAACAGTACTGTATCTACTCGCATAATGGATTTGTTTTCTCCAATTGGTAAGGGTCAAAGAGGAATGATTGTTTCTCAACCTAAAACTGGTAAAACAATGCTTCTAAAGGACGTGGCTAATGCTATAGCTGCAAATCATCCAGAAGTTTACCAAATTGTACTTTTAATTGACGAAAGACCTGAAGAGGTTACAGATATGCAAAGAAACGTTAAGGGGGAGGTAGTTGCCTCTACTTTTGATGAGCCTGCGGATAGACATGTAAAAGTGGCTAATATTGTTTTAGAAAAAGCGAAAAGATTAGTTGAATGTGGCCATGATGTTGTAATACTTTTAGATTCTATTACTAGACTAGCCAGAGCCTATAACACTGTTCAGCCAGCTTCTGGTAAAATATTAAGTGGAGGTGTTGACGCAAACGCACTTCACAAGCCAAAAAGATTTTTTGGAGCTGCAAGAAATATTGAAGGAGGCGGGTCCTTATCAATAATAGCTACTGCCTTGACAGAAACTGGTTCTAAAATGGACGAAGTAATCTTTGAAGAGTTTAAAGGAACTGGTAATATGGAACTTCAATTAGATAGAAGAATTTCAAACAGAAGAATATTTCCTGCAATCGATCTAGTTTCCTCAGGAACAAGACGAGATGATTTATTATTAGATAAAAATACTATTCAAAGGATGTGGGTAATGAGAAAGTATTTAGCCGACATGAACCCTGTCGAAGCCATGGAATTCATTAACGATAGAATAAAAAGATCTCTCAACAATGAAGAGTTTCTTATCTCAATGAATTCTTAATTACAACTTTAAATTATAAAGAAGAAACTTGTTTAGTTAGCTTAGATTTAAGATTAGCAGACTTATTAGCATGAATAATGTTATTCTTAACTAATTTATCTAACATAGAAACAACTGAAGGTAACAATTTGTTAGCTTCTTTCTTTGAAGTTAAATCTTTAAGCTTTTTAATAACGTTTCTAGTAGCTTTATGCTGAACCTTATTTCTAAGTTTAACAGCTTCATTTCTTCTAATTCTTTTTAACGCTGATTTATGATTAGCCATATAATTAATTTAGTAGCCCGTAGGGGAATCGAACCCCTCTTACCAGGATGAAAACCTGGCGTCCTAGCCGATAGACGAACGGGCCTAGTAAAAACGAATGCAAATGTAATTCAAAGGATACAAACTTGCAACATAATTTTTTTAATTTATTAAGTCACAAAATCAATAAGCCTTAGCAAATAAAACTCTTTGCTTTGATGGCTTATTAGAATAGATACATTTACCCACTTCTACAGAGCTGTCTAAAGGAATACATCTAATTGTTGCTTTAGTCTCTTTTTTAATTCTTTCTTCAGTTTCTGATGTTCCATCCCAATGTGCTGAAATGAAACCTCCATTATTTTTAAGTATAGATTTAAATTCAACAAAAGTATCTACTTTCCTTATATTAGAATTAGTAAACAGCTTTGCCTTGTCAAATAAATTTGTTTGAATATCATTTATTAAAAAATCAATTTTCCATAATACTTCATCAATGTTAATTGTTTCTTTTTCCATTTTATCTCTTCTAAAAATTTCAAGAGTAGAATTTTCTAAGTCTTTAGGTCCGATTGCAATTCGAATAGGAACTCCTTTTATTTCATGTTCATTAAATTTAAACCCAGGTTTGTAGGTGTCTCTTTTATCAAATAAAACACTTATCCCTTTTGTTTTTAATTGATTTAAAATAGGGTTTACAACATCGCATATAGAACTAAATTCTTCATCCGACTTATAGATAGGGATAATAACAACTTGAATAGGAGCTAACTTAGGTGGAAGTACCAAGCCATTGTCATCACTATGAGTCATAATCAAAGCACCCATTAACCTGGTTGAAACACCCCATGAAGTAGCCCAAACAAAATCTAAAGATCCTTTCTTATTAGCAAACTTCACATCAAAGGCTTTAGCAAAATTTTGACCTAAAAAATGAGAAGTTCCAGCTTGTAATGCTTTTCCGTCTTGCATAAGCGCTTCTATACAGTAAGTATCCTCAGCACCTGCAAATTTTTCGCTTTCTGATTTCATACCTTTTATTACAGGAATTCCCATGAATTTCTGTGCAAATTCAGCATAAATATTATTCATTAAGATAGCTTCGTCTACTGCTTCTTCTTTAGTTGAATGTGCCGTATGACCTTCTTGCCATAAAAACTCTGCTGTTCTTAAAAATAACCGAGTTCTCATTTCCCATCTTACTACATTCGCCCATTGATTAATTAAAATAGGAAGATCTCTATAAGATTGAATCCATTTCTTGTAAGTATTCCAGATTATAGCTTCACTTGTAGGCCTAACAATTAGTTCTTCTTCAAGTTTAGCATTTTCATCAACAATTAATTTTCCTGGATTGTCAGGATCATTTTTTAGTCTATAATGAGTTACGATTGCACATTCTTTGGCAAAACCTTCTGCATTTTTCTCTTCAGCTTCAAACAAACTCTTTGGAATAAACAAAGGAAAATATGCGTTTTGATGTCCGGTTTCCTTAAACATTAAATCAAGTTGAGCTTGCATTTTTTCCCAAATTGCATAACCATATGGTTTAATTACCATACAACCTCTAACAGATGAATTTTCTGCAAGATCTGCCTTTACAACTAGTTCATTATACCACCTTGAATAATCCTCTTTTCTTTTTGTTAGTTTTTTACCCATAAATTGTTTTTGGCATAATAATTGATTAATTATGTATGAGTGCTAAATTAACTATATTCTAACAATAATAATATTACAATGAAAAATACTTGTTTGATTACTTTAAAAAACATAAAAATATTTTCTTTGGTTTTGGGAGCATTTACTTTAACTAGCTGTGGATCATTTAACTCTAGTGAATATGCATCAAATGATGGAGTATATGGAGAAAATACCAATGTGAGTAAAACGGATCAAAACGGAATTTATTACAAAGATTATTTTGATCAAAAAGCACAGGAATATGGCTTAAATAACACTACTAATGACAGTATCATTACAGACATAAACTCCTACTCTAGCGGAGAAAATACAGATATCGTATATAATAACAGTTATGGATCATGGGGAGATAACCCGGATTCAATCAACATTAAGTTCAGAGATCGTAATTTTTTGGGAGCTTATTGGTCTAGTTATTACAATCCATTTTATATGAATTCATGGTACATGAGTCCATTTGGAAACAGTTTTTACGACTACCATTATTACTACATGTTCTCTCCATACTCAAGATATGGTGGTTATAGTTATTGGGATTATATGTTTAGACCTTATGGTTATGGTGGTTATGGTGGTTATGGTGGTTATGGTGGTTATGGTGGTTATGGTGGTTATGGTGGTTATGGTGGTTATGGTACAAATTACAACAATGATTCTTACAACAGAGGGATAGCTTATATGAACGGAAGAAGAGTTAGTGGGTATTCAAATAATGGCAACAAAATAGCTGACTTAGCAGGCAATACAAATGCTTCTATAGACAGAAGAGATATATCCAACTACAACGTTGGAAGAAATGAACTTGACGTCAATAACAGTTCTGATAGCGATAAATCATCTGATGAAATCAATAAGTCTAGAAATATCAATAGAATTTATTACAGTTTAAAAAATCTAGGTGGAAACTCTAATTCTAGAGGATATCAAAATGAAGGAGAAATTAATAATGGTGGTGGATCAAACACAAATACTAGATCTTACGAAAGATCTTCAAATGGAAAATCAAATTTTCAATTAAGTAGAAAAAGATCTAACGGAAATTCTGTAAGTAATTCAAATAGTTCCAATAAAAGATCTTATGATGTATCTAGAACCAGCAATGGTAATCAAAACTCTAATAGTTCGAATAATAAATCATACAATGTATCTAGATCTAGTTCAAATTCTAATAACAGTAGCTCTAGATCATCTTATTCCTCACCACCAGTTAGAAGTTCATCAAGTAGCACTAGCTCATCTTCAAGGTCGTCGGTAGGAACTTCTAAAGGGAGAAGATAAAATTATGATTAGAAAGTCATTTGCTATAATATTTTTATTTTTATTTATTTCAGTAATTACACGTGCTCAAAGTGTAAATGAAATATTAAACACCTTAATGGACAATCCTAACGGAACCGCAAGATTTGAATCTATGGGAGGTGCCTTTGGAGCTTTGGGAGGAGATTTATCAGCCATCAATACAAATCCTGCAGGAAGTGCTGTTTTCAATGATAATGAATATGGTTTTACACTTTCATTAGAAAAAAAAGAAAACAAAACAATTTTTTTCAATAACCATGAAAGTCAAGACGCTAATGATTTTTCATTTAGTCAAGGTGGAGTTATATGGCTATTAAAAAATTATGCCGAGGGAAATATTAATAAAATTTCTTTTGGATTTAATATTCAAACAAGTAACTCTTTTAAAGATAATTTTGTTGTAAAGGGAAGAAACTCTTTAAATTCTATAGACAAATTTTTTTTAAATAATTCAACTGGTCTTAATACGGAAGATCTTAGAGTTGGAAGTAATGAAAGTGTTTCTGGTGTATATAAATATTTAGGGGAGAACTATGGTTTTTCTGCACAACAAGCTTTTTTAGGATACCAGGCTTATCTTATAAATTATGATAAAGATTCTAATAGTTTCTACTCTTTAGCAAATTACAGTGAAGGAGTTGACCAACAATACATTAGTGAGACTAAAGGAGTAAACACTAAATATAACTTCAATTTTGCCATCCAATACAAAAAAAATTTTTATTTTGGAATGAATCTAAACACTCATAATATATATATTGAAAATTATATAGTACACAACGAAAGTAATTTTTCTGAGAATTCTGCTATAACAGCTATTAGTTTTGAAAATAGTTTAATAACTCAAGGTGAAGGTGTCTCAATTCAATTAGGCGGGATTGCAAAATTTAATTCTTTTCGATTTGGACTTTCTTACCAATCACCTACATGGTATACTTTACGAGATCAAACATATCAGTCTCTTGAAATAAGATCTGTAGACCTTGATGGCGTTGAATACCAAGACAAAGTTAACCCACAAGTAATCAATGCTTACCCAGATTATAAAATAAACACTCCCTCTGTAATTACTACTAGCGCAGCCATTGTTCTAGGTAACTTTGGAATATTAAGTATCGATCTTGTTAGTAAAGATTATTCAAAATCGAAGTTAAAACCAAATAAAGATTTTTTAAATATAAATAGAAATATTAACACCAAACTTACTAACACACTTGACATTAGAATGGGAAGTGAAATAAGAATAGAAAAATTTAGTTTTAGAGGTGGTTATACAAAAATAGCAAGTCCATATAAAGATTTAGATATGATGGCAGATTCAAAATCATTATCCTTTGGTTTTGGATACGATTTAGGTGAAACAATTATTAATTTTTCTCATAAGATCCTGAAATCTAATAAAAAACATCAGTTATTTGACTCAGGATTGACTGATTTAGCACAAATTCACACCACTCACTCCCTGTCTAATTTATCTTTAATTTTTAAATTCTAAAATTGAGAATATCATATGTCTCAATAAATAAAATCTATTATTCTATTAATTAATCTTTAATTATATTTACACTTGAAATTTTAATATGAAATACGACAAACTTTTCGAAGAACAACTAGACTTAATCGGAGACGACCATGTTTCTTCATCTGCTAACACTCCAATTCGTGACGATGCTTTTGAAATATCTGACCAAGAAAAAATTAAAATAATAGAAAAAGATGTTCTTAATATTCTTGAAACGTTAGGAATGGACTTGACTGATGACAGTTTAAAAGGAACACCTTCTAGGGTAGCAAAAATGTTTGTTAATGAAATTTTTGGAGGGTTAAAACCTGAAAACCTTCCAAAATCATCAACATTTGAAAATAAATATAACTATCAAGAAATGTTAGTTGAGAAAAATATTACAGTTTATTCTACTTGTGAACACCACTTACTTCCAATAGTAGGTAAAGCTCATGTTGCATATTTTTCTAACGGAACTGTAATTGGTCTTTCAAAAATGAATAGAATTGTAGAATACTTCTCAAAAAGGCCTCAAGTTCAAGAAAGATTAACTATTCAAATAGTTAGAGCTCTTCAAGAAGCACTTAAAACAAAAAATGTAGCATGTGTAATTGATGCTAAACATTTATGTGTTAATTCTAGAGGAATAAAAGATATAGACAGTAGCACAGTGACTGCTGAATTTGGAGGTAAGTTTAAAGACAAAAGTGTTAAAAGAGAATTTTTAGATTATATTCGTAACGAAAGTTCACTATAATATAAAAATGAAATCTGAATATTGTAAAGATTTAAAAATACACAACTCACTCTCAGGTAAAAAAGATTTTTTTGTTCCAATAGATAATGATAATGTTGGAATGTATGTTTGCGGACCAACAGTATACAATAATGCACATCTAGGAAATTGCAGAACCTTTATTTCATTTGATTTAATTTATAGATACCTATCTCATATAGGCTACAAAGTAAGATACGTAAGAAACTTAACAGATGTAGGTCATTTAGAAAATGAAGATGGGTCTGGCGAAGATAAAGTGTCAAAAAAGGCTCGATTAGAAAATATTGAACCGATGGAGATAGTTCAAAAATACACATTAGATTTTCATAGTATTTTAGAAAAATTAAATACAATTCCTCCAAATATTGAACCAACAGCTTCTGGGCATATTATTGAACAAATTGATAGTATAAAGCAAATTATTGATGCTGGATACGGCTATGAAAAAAACGGTTCTGTCTATTTTGATATTTTAAAATTCAATGTATCTAATACTTATGGAAAATTGAGTGGAAGAAAGGTTGAAGATATGATGAACCAGTCTAGAGCATTAGACGGTGGAACTGATAAAAAAAATCCTCAAGATTTTGCTTTATGGAAGAAAGCTGAAGAAAATCATATTATGTTTTGGAATTCACCATGGGGAAAAGGATTCCCCGGATGGCATTTAGAATGTACTTCCATGAGTAAGAAATATTTAGGTGATTTTTTTGATATTCACGGAGGGGGATTAGACTTGAAATTTCCACATCACGATTGTGAAATAGCTCAATCGGAAGCTATTGACGGTAGTAATCCTGCTAAATATTGGATGCACACTAATATGTTGACATTGAACGGAAAAAAAATGTCAAAATCTATAGAAAATTTCATTTTACCAAATGAAATTTTTAATGGAAACAATAAGATCCTGAGTAAATCTTTCAGTCCGAACGTGGTTAAATTTTTTATTTATCAAGCTCACTATAGAAGTGTTTTAGATTTAAGTAATGATGCTTTATTAGCTTCTGAAAAAGGGTTTAATAAACTAATGAGCGGATACAATTTAATTTCTAAACTTGATTGTAATGAAAAAAAATCTGATTTTGATGTAGACCTTTGGATTGCAAATTGCTATTCTAAAATGAATGATGATTTTAATACTCCTATGCTAATAGCAGAAATGTTTGATTGTATCAAGTTCATTAATAGTGTGAATATTAAATCTAAAAACTTAAAAATATCTGACAAAGAGAAGTTACATGAGGTATTTAATAATTTTTTATTTAATGTTTTAGGCTTTATGAAAGAAAGCGACAATTCAACTAGAAAAGACTCATCAAATGAATTAATCAAGTTACTTATTAAACTACGTAATCAAGCTAGAGTGAACAAGAATTTTGAGCTATCAGACCAAATTAGAAATGAATTATTAGAAATAGGTGTTCAATTAAATGATGAAAAAAAAGATTCTTCATATAAATTTATTTGATGAAGAAAATACTTGTATTTCCTTTAATCATCATCATTAAATCCTATCAAATTTTAATTTCCCCTATACTCCCTTCAACATGTCGATATTCACCAACATGTTCAGAATATTTTAAGTTGTGTTTGCAAAAACACGGACTAATTAAAGGAAGTTTTTTAGGACTTAAAAGAATTGTTAAATGTAATCCTTGGGGTGGAAAAGGATTTGATGCTGTTCCATAAACATTACTTTGTTTCATATATTTATTAAAAAATAACAAAATGACATTATTAAAAATAGACTGGTCACCAAGTACGATATTCTTTAACCTAGGTCCATTAGCAATTCACTGGTATAGTGTTATGTTTATAATTGCCTTCTCTCTAGGTTATTATTTAATTAAAAAAATATACATAAACGATAACAAATCAATAGAGCTAGTTGAACCACTTTTCATATATATTGTTATGGGTACTTTAATAGGCGCAAGACTAGGTGAAGTTATTTTTTATAACTGGGATTATTATCAAAATAATTTATTTGAAATCTTTCTTCCAATAAAAAAAGATATTAATGATTCTTTGTTTTTTGGAATAATTGATGGATGGAAATTCGTTGGTTACAGAGGTTTAGCAAGTCATGGTGCTGCAATTGGAATTTTGGTAGCTATGTTTATTTATAAATCAAAATTCAAGTTTAATTCTGTTTTATGGATTTTTGATAGAATTGCAATTCCAATTACTATTGGAGGAATGTTTGTTAGAATTGGAAATTTTTTTAATTCTGAGATAGTTGGAAATTACACAGAATCAAACTTTGGAGTCGTGTTCTTAAATAATGGAGAAATATTCCCAAGACACCCTGCTCAACTCTACGAAGCATTCGGTTACTTGCTTCTCTTTATATTATTAAGACAATTATATTGGAAGACAGAACTGAAAAATAAAACAGGGTTTTTATTTGGAGTTTTCTTAACTAGCTTATTTTCAATAAGAGTATTAGTGGAATACGTAAAAGAAAGTCAAGGAGGCTATATAGAAGAACTACTTGGAATATTATCAACAGGGCAATGGTTAAGTATTCCGCTTATCTTGACAGGAATTTTCTTTATGTTAAAAAGCAAAAAAGCTTAATACTAATTACTTTTTTTAAGACTCTTTTTTAAAGTCTCATACATAACTGGTGTAGCTATAAATACAGATGAATAAGTACCAACAATCACTCCAATAATTAAAGCGAACATGAATCCTTTAATTGATTCACCTCCAAATAAAAATATTGCTAACAGAACTACTAAAGTGGTAAATGAAGTATTTAAAGTCCTACTTAATGTACTATTCAATGCTCCATCAACTATTTTTTTAAATTCCCAAGATTTGTTGACAAGTCTAAATTCTCTAATTCTATCAAAAACAACAACTGTATCATTTAAAGAGTAACCTATAACCGTTAAAATAGCAGCAATAAATGCTTGATTAATTTCCATATTAAATGGCATCCATGTATATGCTATAGAGAAAACACCTAACACTATTAAAACATCATGAAACACTGCAGCTACAGCTCCTAAAGAATATTGCCAATCTCTAAACCTTAATAGTATATATAAGAACACAACTATTAAAGATCCAAATATTGCAAGAAATGAATTTTTCTTTATATCATCGGCAATCGTTGGACCGACTTTTGAAGAAGACATTATTCCAACTGTTTTATCATCAGAACCGTTAACGAAATCATCATATAGGATATTTGCTGGAAGATATTTTTTTATTGCTTGAAACATTTTCTGTTCAATTTCGAAATCAATTTCAGATCCTTCCACATCTACTTTATAATTAGTTGTTATTTTTAATTGATTATCAGAACCATAAGTTTTTGCTTCAGCATTCCCAAAAACTTCAATAAGGTCATTTTGTACATCACCTTGATTAACATTATTATCAAATCTAACGGTATAAGATCTTCCTCCTACAAAATCAACTCCCTCATTTAAACCATTAGTAAAAAGTGAAAATACACCTACAGATATTAAAGATAAAGAAATGACATAAGCAGCTTTTCTTTTTTGTAAAAAAGAAACACCTAAATTTTTAAATAAATTTTTAGTAAGCTTTGTAGAAAAATTTAATTTTTTAGACTTATTTAATCTAGAATCAACTAACATTCTAGTTATAAATATAGCCGTAAATAAAGAAGTCGCAATACCTATTAGTAAAGTTGTTGCAAATCCTTTTATTGGTCCTGTTCCAAAAATAAATAAAATTAAAGCTGTTAAACCAGTGGTAATATTGGCATCTAAAATCGAAGACAAAGCATTACTAAAACCATCACTAACCGATTGTTTAAGGCCTTTAGCTTTAGAAAGCTCTTCTCTTGTTCTTTCAAATATTAGAACATTTGCATCAACTGACATACCTATGGTTAATACTATACCTGCAAGTCCTGGTAAAGTAAGAACCGCTCCTAGTCCTGCCAAAATTCCAAAAATTAATATAATATTTAAAACAAGTGCAACATCAGCATATATTCCAGCTCTGCCGTAATAGAATATCATCCACAGTAAAACTAAAATCAAAGCAATAATAAATGAATTTATTCCTTTTTCAACATTTTCTTTTCCAAGTGAAGGACCAACTACTGCAGATTCAATGATTTCAGCAGAAGCAGGTAATTTTCCGGCTCTTAACACGTTTGCTAAATCAATTGCTTCATTTAATGTAAATTGACCTGAAATTTCTGATCTTCCCCCTGAAATTGCACCTTTACTAACTCCAGGCGCAGAGTACACTATATTATCTAAAACTATTGCTATATTACTTTTATCTTTATAAGCATTCCCCGTCATTTCTTCCCATTTCCTAGCTCCTTTACCATTCATTTGCATAGAAACTGCCGCAGCATTAGTTATGTCGTAAGACTGACTAGCATCAACTACCACACTTCCACTTAATGGAGGCTCATTATCTCTATTAGATTTTATAGCATATAAGTCAACAACTTTAGTATTTAAATCTGGCTTTCCAAATATAAATCGGGTAAACCTTTTATCAGAAGGAAGTAGTTGTCTTATTTCTGGCATTGAAAGATATTCTTCAATTTTCTTTTGATCTTTGGATAAAAACTGTGCAATTACAGGACCTCCTTGAAAACCAGTACCCACTAAATAATCAAATAATGGATTTTTATCTGAATTACCTATAGAATCATTAGCTTCAACATCTGCTAAAAGGTCATCAATTTTAGAAGATTCTTTCGGTTTTAAATCTGACAAAGGATCTAAAACTATTTCTTTTAATGCTTCATTAGCTTGGGATAGAAAAGTTAAAAAATCGTCATTTTTTTCAGTTACCCAAAACTCTAACTGCGCTGTACTTTGAAGTAAATTTTTAACTCTTGATACGTCTTTAGCTCCAGGAAGCTCAACTCGAATTCTACCTGAATTTCCTAATCGCTGTATGTTAGGTTGAGTTACCCCAAACTTATCAATTCTTTTTCTTAAGACTTCAAATGCAGAAACAATAGATTCATCAATTTTTCTTCTAATAATTGGTTTAACCTCATTATCAGTCATTTCAAAATTAATCTCATCACTTAAAGATCTGTTTGCAAAAATATCAGGTGAAGCCAAACTGGAATCTCCTCTTATTAATTCAAATGAGTTGAAAAAAGATTCTACGTAAGTATCATCTGTTGTTTTCTGCAATGCATCAGCATTATCAAGAGCTTTATTAAAAATAGGATCTTTAGTGTTTTCAGCTAAACCTTTTAAAATATCTTTTACTGAAATTTGTAGAGTAACGTCTATACCTCCTTTTAAGTCCAACCCTTTATTAAGTTCTTTAGATTTTGCGCTATTATATGTTGTAAACCCAAAAATACTTTCATCTGAAATTGAATCTAAATAATTTACATATTTTTCTTCCCTAAGGTTTTCAAAATTTGCTTGTTGATCAGAGATAGAGTTTACTGAATACTCTAAAGCTTTATCTTCAACTCTAGATGTTATGAAAGTAAATGAAATTTGATATAAGCTAACTAAGCCGAAACAAAAAGCAAAAAACTTTATTAAACCATTATTTTGCATACAATTATTTTTAGAAAATTCTTTTTTTAAAACGAGCAAATATATGATTTACTTCAGGATAAAGCAATTCCACATAAATTTTCGGGTTAAACCGTTTATTAATTCACTTGTTTAAAGAGCTAAATTCATTTTTCTTACTGCTTCAGCACTTTCACTAAACTTTACTTTTTCATCATCATTTAGATCAATATTTACAATTTTTTCGCATCCATTTTTACCAATTACACAAGGTACGCCTATACATATATCATCTTGATTGTATTCACCGTCTAAAAATACGGAGCATGGAATAATTCTTTTTTCATCATTAAGAATTGATTTCACTAGAAATCCAACCGAAGCTCCTGGTGCATACCAAGCTGAAGTTCCAAGTAATTTTGTTAAAGTAGCACCACCAACCATTGTGTCTTTTGCAACTTTTTCTAACTCATCCGATTGAATTATTTGTGAAATAGGAATTCCATTATAACTAGCCAATCTTGTAAGTGGAATCATTGTTGTATCCCCATGACCTCCAATTACCATACCATGGATATCATTAGCTGGCCTATCAAGAGCTAAAGATAAATATGTTTTAAACCTTGAACTGTCTAAAGCACCTCCCATTCCTATAACTCTATTTTTAGGAAGTCCTGTTGATTTCAAAGTTAAATAAGTCATTGTATCCATTGGATTGGATACTACAACTATAATTGCCTCGCTAGAATATTTTAATATATTTTCTGAAACATCTTTGACAATTCCTGCATTAATCCCTATTAATTCTTCTCTAGTCATCCCAGGCTTTCTAGGAACACCAGATGTAATAACAACTACATCGCTATTTGAAGTTAAAGAATAGTCACCAGTGGTTCCTGTGATTTTAGTGCCAAAACCTAAAGTCGTTGAAGTTTGCATCATGTCAAGAGCCTTCCCTTCAGCAAATCCTTCCTTAATATCTAAAAGAACTACCTCACTTGCAATAGATTGTGACGCTATTACGTTTGCACATGTTGCTCCTACATTCCCTGCTCCTACTATGGTAACTTTCATATAATTTTAATTTTTAAACGTCTATATTTGCATAAGTTGCATTTTTCTCGATAAACTCTCTTCTTGGAGGCACTTCATCACCCATTAACATTGAAAAAACTCTATCAGCCTCAACAGCATTGTCAATAGTTACTTTTCTAAAAGTTCTAAATTCAGGATTCATTGTGGTTTCCCATAACTGAATAGCATTCATTTCTCCAAGACCTTTATATCTTTGTATTGAACAGCCTTGACCCATATTCTCCATTATTTGGTCACGTTCTTCATCATCCCAAGCATACTGTTTTTTTGCACCTCTTTTAACTAAATATAAAGGAGGCGTTGCAATATAAATGTTTCCATTTTCAATTAATTCTTTCATATATCTAAAAAAGAAAGTCAAAATAAGAGTTGCAATATGACTTCCATCAACATCAGCATCACACATAATGACCACCTTGTGATATCTTAATTTCTCTAAATTTAATGCTTTACTATCTTCTTCAGTACCAATTGTCACACCCAGTGCCGTATAGATATTAATGATTTCTTGGTTTTCAAACACTCTATGTTGCATTGCTTTTTCAACATTTAATATTTTTCCTCTTAGTGGCAAAATAGCTTGAAAATTCCTATCTCTTCCTTGTTTAGCTGTACCACCTGCTGAATCTCCCTCTACTAAATAAACTTCACATAATGCTGGATCTTGTTCAGAACAATCAGATAACTTTCCAGGAAGACCACCTCCACTCATCACAGTCTTTCTTTGAACCATTTCTCGTGCCTTTCTAGCTGCATGTCTAGCTTGCGCAGCTAATATTACTTTATCAACAATTATTTTAGCATCATTTGGATTTTCCTCCAAATAATTTTCAAGCATTTCTGAAACTGCTTGAGATACTGCTGAATTCACTTCTCTATTTCCTAGTTTAGTTTTAGTTTGACCTTCAAATTGAGGTTCAGCAACTTTAACTGAAACAATTGCCGTTAGTCCTTCTCTAAAATCATCACCGGCAATATCAAATTTTAATTTATCAAGCATTCCAGATGAATCTGCGTATTTTTTTAGAGTAGAAGTCAGTCCTCTTCTAAACCCTGCAAGATGTGTTCCACCCTCGTGTGTGTTAATATTATTCACATAAGAGTGTAAGTTTTCCGAATATGAAGTATTATATATCATAGCTACTTCAACGGGGATATCATTTTTCTCACCTTCCATTGAAATCACATCAGAGGTTAAAGGCTCTCTGTTTTCATCTAAAAAACGAATAAACTCTTTTAATCCATCTTTAGACTCAAACACATCTTTAATAAATTCACCATCAACTTTTTTTCTTTTATCTATCAAAGTTAGTATTATCCCTTTGTTTAAAAAAGATAGCTCACGTAGCCTATTAGCTAATGTTTCATAACTAAATTCATGTATTTCTTTAAAAATAGATTTATCTGGTTTAAAAGTAACTTCAGTACCAGCATCATCACTTACCCCATCCTTCTTAGCTGGGTACAATGCTTTTCCTTTTGAATATTCTTGAATCCAAATTTCACCATCTCTAAAAACTTTAGCTGTCAAGTGATCAGACAATGCATTAACAACTGAAACTCCTACACCATGTAATCCTCCAGATACCTTATAAGAATCTTTATCAAATTTTCCACCTGCTCCAATTTTTGTCATTACAACTTCAAGAGCTGAGACACCTTCTTTTTTATGAATACCTGTTGGTATCCCTCTACCATTATCTTTTACGGAGACAGAGTCATCTTCATTAATTGAAACATCAATTTGATTACAATGACCGGCCATCGCTTCATCTATTGAATTATCAACTACTTCATACACTAAATGATGCAAACCCCTAATACCAACATCTCCTATATACATTGAAGGACGCATTCTAACATGCTCCATCCCTTCAAGGGCTTGAATACTATCTGCTGAATATTGATTTTTATTTATTTTTTCACTCATTTTATAAGATTTATTTTAATAAAAACTGATAAAAACAAATATAATAAATTCACCTACTTATATAAGATTTTTACAGAGCTGAAAAGTGTTAAGTTATCAACAATTTAAGCTGATATTTGAGTAGAATTAATAAGACTCTAAGTGGACGTTAGAAATAGATCTACCTGACGGATCGTTCATGTTCTTAAAAGACTTGTCCCATTCCAAAGCTAATGGAGAACTACATGCCACTGAAGGTACAGATGGAACGGTTTTGGCAGCAGTTTCAGAGGGGAAATGCTCCTCAAAAATAGCTCTATAAAAATACTCCTCCTTAGAGATTGGAGTTTGAAAAGGAAATGTGAATTTTGCATTACTAAACATCTCATCCGAAACCTTAACATCTACCAATTCTTTTAAGCTATCTATCCAATCATATCCAACACCATCACTAAACTGTTCTTTTTGCCTCCAAGCAACGCTAGGCGGTAAATAAGATTCAAAAGATTTTCTTAAAACCCATTTTTCCATTTTATTTTTATCAATCATCTTATCCTTAGGGTTTATTCTCATAGCAACATCAATGAACTCCTTATCTAAAAAAGGAACTCTACCTTCAATCCCCCAAGCTGCTAAAGACTTATTAGCTCTTAAACAGTCATATTGATAAAGCTTTTCAAGTTTCCTGACCGTTTCTTTATGAAACTCTTCAGCATTAGGCGCTTTATGAAAGTATAAATATCCACCAAAAATTTCATCAGCTCCTTCGCCAGAAAGAACCATTTTAATTCCCATAGATTTAATGACTCTTGCCAGCAAATACATTGGAGTCGAAGCTCTCACAGTTGTTACATCGTACGTTTCTAAGTGAAAAATTACATCTTTAATAGCGTCTAATCCTTCTTGTATCGTAAAAGTAACTTCGTGATGAATAGAACCAATGTGATCTGCTACTAGCTTTGCAGCTTTAAGATCAGGGGATCCAATTAATCCAACTGCAAAAGAATGTAATTGAGGATACCAAGCAGCTTTCTGGTCATCTGATTCAATTCTATTTTTAGAGTATTTTTTAGCTAATGCAGAAGTTATTGAAGAATCTAACCCTCCGGACAATAAGACTCCATAAGGAACATCACTCATTAATTGCCTATGAACAGCATCCTCTAATGCGTCTTGTAGTAGGTTTAAATCAGTTTTATTATTTGAAACGGCTTCATAGTTCATCCAATCTCTCTCGTACCATCTAACAGGCTTAGAATCTCTACTAAACAAAAAATGTCCAGGGGGAAATATTTCTATTTTATTACAAACACCTTCTAAGGCTTTTAATTCAGAAGCTATATAAAAAGTGCCGAACTTATCCCAACCCATGTATAGAGGGATTATACCCATATGATCTCTAGCAACCAAATATCGATCATTTGTTTCGTCATATAACACAAATCCAAATATTCCATTCAAATCATCCAAAAAATCAACCCCCTTCTCTTTGTATAAAGCTAAAATTATTTCACAATCAGAATTTGTTTGAAAATTATAATCAATTGATAAATTTTCTTTTAATGCTCTGTGGTTATATATCTCACCATTTGCAGCCAAAACAAGACTCCTGTCCTCACTAAATATTGGTTGATTTCCAGACGCTGGGTCTACAATAGCTAAACGCTCATGAGCCAATAACGCATTTTTAGTTTCATAAATCCCACTCCAGTCTGGTCCTCTGTGTCTAACTTTTTTTGACATTTTTAAAACTTGAGACCTAAGAAAATCTGAATCTTGTTTAAGATCTAAAGCACATACTATTCCACACATATCAAATATTTTTATACAAATATCAGAAAATAATATAAATATGTAATCTATTAATCATAAATTAATTACATTTAATAATATATAATGATTATTTAATGTAAAAATGTAATTAAAATTAAATAATTAATTAAAATTCGAATAAAATTGAAAGATTTAGTAAATTTAATTTCTAATTATCACAAAAAATTAAATGCCAAATCCAGTAGTTCATTTAGAAAATCTAAACATTCTTCAAAAAGACAAGGTAATATTGTCTAACGTAAACCTATTAATCAATAAAGGAGAGTTTGTATACTTGATTGGTAAAACTGGAATTGGAAAAAGCAGTTTATTAAGAATTTTATATGCTGACCTTAAAATAAAAAAAGATGAAGGAGGGGCTCATATTCTAGGTATTGATTTAAATAAAATTAAAGAAAAAAGAATTCCTTATTTAAGAAGAAAGCTGGGTGTTATTTTTCAAGACTTTAAACTATTGTCCGATCGTTCAATTGAAAAAAATTTAATTTTTGTTTTAAAAGCTACAGACTGGAAAGACTCATCTGAAATTAAAACTAGAATTGAAGAGGTGTTAAACATGGTAAAACTTGAAGATGTCAAAAATAAATTTCCTCATGAACTCTCAGGGGGTGAACAACAAAGAATAGCCATTGCTAGAGCTCTTTTAAACAAGCCAGAGCTAATTTTAGCCGATGAACCAACAGGTAACCTAGATCCTGCAACTAGTATAGAAATAATGCAAGTACTTAAAGATATTCATGATAGTGGGACTACTATAATTGTAGCTACTCATGATTATGAGATCATCTCTAAATTTCCGGCTAAAACAATTCGTATTGAAAAGAAAAGGTTATTTGAGCTATCGAAAAAAAAATAATTTATTTATTGTAGTTCTTAAATTTTCATCCAGATAAATTTTTATTAACCTAATTGATTCAGGCGTAACTTCAACATGCTAATCTTTTTGAATGTATTACGATGCATCTTGTAATCCAGAAACGGAGGATCTAATTTAACTTCATCATCAGTTCCAAAAGCTCTAAGGTTAGATAGTTTTTTTTAAAAAATAAATATCTTTAAGTAATACTTTTTATGCTTTAAAAGTGATTTTTCGCATACGCAGGCTAGCTGGTGTAACCTCTAAGTATTCATCTCCTTTAATATACTCCATACATTCTTCAAGAGAAAAATCAACTTTAGGAGCAATTTTCATCGCTTCATCAGTACCAGATTTACGCATATTGGTTAATTGCTTTCCTTTAATTAAGTTAACACCCATATCGGAATCTTTACTGTTTTCTCCAACAACTTGACCAATATAAATTTCTTCATTAATATCTATAAAAAAACGTCCTCTATCTTGAAGTCTATCGATTGCATAAGCAGTTGCTTTTCCAGCTGCAGAAGAAACTATAGCACCTTTAATATCCTCAGAGAACTCTCCTTTGAAAGGACCATATTCACTAAATCTATGATTAATAATTGCTGTACCTGCTGTTGCAGTTAAAATTTTATTACGCAAACCTATTAACCCTCTAGATGGAATTGTAAACTCTAAATGTTGTAAATCTCCTTTTGGCTCCATTACTAATAAGTCTCCTTTACGTAACGAAACTAAATTAATTGCTTTAGAAGAACCATCTTCTGGAACATCAATAGAAAGAGTTTCATATGGTTCAGATTTTACACCGTCAATATCTTTTATAATCACTTGTGGTCTCCCCACTTGTAATTCATAACCTTCTCTTCGCATTGTTTCAATTAATACTGATAAATGTAAAACTCCACGTCCAAAAACATTAAATTTATCTTCGCTATCAGTTGTGTCTACACGTAAAGCTAAGTTTTTTTCCATTTCTTTAAACAATCTATCACGTAAATGACGAGAGGTTACATATTTACCCTCTTTACCAAAAAATGGTGAATTATTAATAGTAAATAGCATACTCATTGTAGGCTGATCTACTTCAATTCTTGGTAATGCTTCTGGGTTTTCAATATCTGCAATAGTATCTCCGATTTCAAATCCTTCTAGACCAGTAATAGCACAAATATCTCCACTTCTTACTTTAGAAACTTTTACTTTACCCATTCCTTCAAAAACGTGTAATTCTTTAATTCTTACCTTTTTTGTAGAACCATCTACTTTACACAACATATAATCTTTATTATCTTCTAAATCTCCTCTAAATACACGTCCAACAGCAATTCTTCCTGTAAAGGATGAAAAATCTAATGATGTAATTTGCATTTGTGGTGATCCTTCTCTGTATGGTGCTTCTGGAATAGACTCAATTACAGCATCTAATAAATCTAAAATATTTTCTTTTGGATCTTTCCAATCTGTTGACATCCAACCGTTTTTAGCTGAACCATAAATTGTTGCAAAGTCTAATTGATTTTCTGTTGCATCTAACGCAAACATTAAATCAAATACTTTTTCATGTACTAAATCTGGTGTGCAATTTTCTTTATCTACTTTATTTACAACTACAATTGGTGTTAAACCTAATTCTAATGCTTTTCCAAGCACGAAACGAGTTTGTGGCATAGGCCCTTCAAAAGCATCAACCAATAACAAGACTCCATCTGCCATTTTTAAAACACGCTCTACTTCACCACCAAAATCGGCGTGACCAGGTGTGTCTATTACATTAATCTTTACCCCTTTGTAATCTACTGAAACGTTTTTAGAAAGAATAGTAATCCCTCTTTCACGTTCCAAATCATTATTATCCAATAATAAATCTTTACGCTCTTTACGATCGTCTAAGATTTTTGCTTGATCTATAATTTTGTCTACTAAGGTTGTTTTTCCGTGGTCAACGTGCGCAATGATTGCGATGTTTCTTATTGATTGCATCTATAGTTTCTGTAATTTCGCGCAAATGTAAGGTCTTTTTAGATACTATAGTCGGGAAAGCATATTAACTTGATATTATTATTTAATTTAGCTTAAAATTTATTTCACTTATGATTGAAAAAATTAAAAACATAAAACACCTTAATTCAAATAATTTCTTTTTAATGGCTGGCCCTTGTGCAATTGAAGGAGAGGAGATGGCATTTGAAATAGCTGAGAAAATATTTGAGATCAGCAATAGACTAGAAATTCCTTTTATTTTCAAAGGGAGTTTTAAAAAAGCTAACAGAAGTAGAATTGACAGTTTTACAGGAGTCGGAGATGAAAAAGCATTGAATATTTTAAAAAAAGTTGGTAAAAAACTTCAAACACCAACTGTTACAGATATTCACGAAATAAAAGATGCTAATCTTGCTGCAAAGTATGTTGACGTACTTCAAATACCTGCATTCCTTGTTAGACAAACTGATTTATTAATAGCAGCCGCAAAAACAGGAAAACACATCAATTTAAAAAAAGGTCAATTTATGAGTCCTGAAAGCATGAGTCATGCAGTAAAAAAAATTAAGGATTCTGGAAACAATAATATTTTAATTACTGAAAGAGGAAGCATGTTTGGTTACCAAGATTTATTAGTTGACTTTAGAGGAATTCCAGTAATGAAGCAATACGCTCCAGTTGTTTTAGATGTTACTCATTCACTACAACAGCCAAATCAATCGTCAGGTGTTACAGGAGGAAGACCTGAAATGATAGAAACAATTGCAAAGGCAGGGATTGCCACAGGAATTGATGGAATCTTCATAGAAACTCATTTTGATCCTAAAAACGCAAAAAGTGACGGAGCTAATATGCTAGATATTAGTAAGCTGGAGAATCTTTTAGAAAAGCTAGTTATAATTAGAAAAGCAACTAATTCATTTAAATAAATCAAATTAATATATATTTGCACTTGCAAATTTTTTGTTCTTTGAAAATAAATTGGGGTCGACTGGTTTTGACAGCGAGTCCGATTGAATGGTAAGCAGATCGAGCTCTGGGCTACAGCTCGTAAATATCCTAGCACCAAACTTTAAATGGCGAAAATAATTACGCTCTTGCAGCTTAATAACTGAATTATAGTAAGTTAAAGCCTTGTCCCGCTAGGCGGGAAAGTGAGATGTCTCAGAATAGCCCTTGTTGACGGCGATTCATGTTGAGACACCATCAAAGTCAACATAGAAACTCTAAGGCTTTGGTAGAGTTTTAAAATAAAAAAGCTAAGTGATATTTGGGCAGTTTTCAGTCAGAATATTGTCGAAAATTAAATGAAAACTAAATCTGTAGAAAGCTATTTTGTCGCTTGTTTGGACGAGGGTTCGATTCCCTCCGACTCCACCAATTAAAAACCTAACTACTTTATAAACAAGTGATTAGGTTTTTTATTTTTAAAACTTGTACGATTATTGTACGGCCAGTACTACAAAAACCAAAAAAACCTCAATAGTTATTTTTAATTTGTACTACCCTACTCAAATAATATCGGTTTTCATTTGACGGGAAGTGTTTGTATAACTATGTATAATAGTGAGGTTCTGGGTGTGTTAAAAGAAGAAGATATGCCTATAATTCACACTAATTTCAAAAAACTGAATATCTCCTAATCAATAAACTCGATACGGGTAAATTTTTAAAGGGTTTATAAAATCAATTAAAGCTCAGTGATTAACTTCCCTTCTTCATTAATATAATAAACTATATTAGTTTTAGGGCTCTTTGCCTTCAAAAGATATCCGTTTGGATGTTTTATTTTTTCAAGAACTACAACTTGAGACTCAATAGACCCTTTAACAGGAAATATTGGTTTACTTTTAGAAGAATCATTAGCTAAATTCAACTGATTTCTGTACTGAGAATACATCCATAAAATTAGCGAACTATCATCTGGATATTGAAATTTAGGCTGGTATTTTCCTGATACTTTTTTAGCAAAATGAATAAAACCCCATTTTTCAGGTTCATGCATGTTAACTACTCCATGTGGACTCCATACCCAATTGTTTTCGCGTAAAAATTCTCCTTTTGAATCTTTTTTACGATAGTAGGAGTCATCAATTAAATCGAAGTTCCAGTGTACTCTTGAAAAATTAAAACGCCAGGTTTGACCCAAAACAGGTGTCTTTCTTCCCTTCTCTTCAAGTAATGAATCCCATGGAATTGCTATTTCAACTGCCCAGTATTCATCAATATCAGAAGCATCATTTAAAGTGCCAGAAACATAAACACTAGACTGAAACCCTTTAATGTCCCATTGATTTAGTACTGTGGCATTATTTCTGTAAGGTTTTGTTAAGAACAAATCCCATAGAGTATTTAATGCGTTAATTTCAATTTCCATATAATTATGAGTATCGCCATTGGGATCAATAAAGATTTCAAAATCGTTATTATAATAAATAACCGTATCTCTTTGTTTTAAATTTCCCCAAATGTGAGGGTCTTCCATTTTAGAATAAAAATAAAGGTTTTCATCATCCCAAAGCATCTTAAATTGTGTCTTGAACTTTGGAATTTTTTCACCTTCTATGTCTATAAATGAATCGGACCAAAGAGCTTCTTTCCATGCATTTTCTTCATCTTTCCCGTCTATAGTAATCTTCTCACTAGTGAAATAAGCAATATGATTTTTCGGAGATTCAGGAACAATCATATTAACATTGGATTGTTTTGAACTGCAACTTGAAAACAATAGCAATATTAAAAATGAAAAACAATATTTAATCAATTTACTAATTCTCATTTCTTATTTTTTTAACTCTTTTATTAAAGGATTTATTTTTGTTTCTTTTTTAAAAAATTTAGAACTAAAACCATACATTAATTGCAATTTAAAATTCTAAATAAACTCATTACTTTATAACGCATTAGTCTCATGTCAATAACCCAAAGCTCCAAAAACGAATATAATATTATGGATAGTCAGCGATATGATTAATACACATAAATATAGGTAAAGCTGTGTGTTTAACATCCATCAATTATGTGTTTATAAAGTTATAACCCTAAACACACAAAAGATCTATTTCCTTCGACTATACAACACACTTTGTAAGTCATTGATTTACAAAGGTTTTTTGTTTTCAACAACACTTCTTATTACTTAAAATAATCTATATTTACCAACATTAAATGCTTTTAAAAACTTCAAATAAAGATTTAAACAGATTATGAAAACTTCTCAAAAGTCAAATGAAAAATCTAAAAAAAACAGTAAGGAAAATTTAGGAGGATCTTACAAATTTAAAATGGCTGCCAAATATAAAAAACCCAAAACAAGAGGAGATAAAAACTACAACAAACGGAACAAAAAATAATTGAATTGAAAATTATATTGAGTTTAAATACATTTGTTTTGGGAATATAACTTAGATATTACGAATCAAAATAAGCCTACACAGCGAAAAGATTATAAATGTTTTTATCCAATATCAACAAGATGGATAATGATGTCTGTGGACATATAAACAATATCACCTAATACTCCTATTTTGGTTCAACAGTAAACAATTATTTAATTGAAAATGCAGAATTAGATATCTTTAATTCTAAAATTGCTCGCTATGTTGTTAACTCAAGTTGCAATTACTTGTCAAGCCTTAGTTTTCCTGACGAAATTGAAACTGGATTACGAGTTAATAGAATTGGGAATAGCTCTGTAACTTATGGGATTGGGGGTTTTAAAAAAGGAGAGAGTAAGACAAGCGCCTATGGTGAATTAACTCATGTATTTGTAAATATATCTGAGAATAAATCAACACCAATTCCTGTAAAAATTAGAGTAGCTATAGAGAAGCTATTAATTAATCTTAAAAAATCTTTTTAAAATAGTTTTAATAAAAATTCCATTTGGAAAACTTAACATAATTTTTATTTCTTCAAAAAAAGAAGTTTTTTCATCTAAAAATTTAAAAATCATATTAGGATTATTATTTTTAAACATTTGCGTAAAAAGTTCACTTCCAAGATGATTGTTCTGAAATAATACATCTAAAAAAATCAAATCATAATACCAAAATCTGGTTTTTTTCGAAAACTTAACAAAATTGTCTTTTTGTTTTAAAAACTTAACTAGTGCCTTTGTCTTTCTTTCAATATTTTTAAAAGTATATCCCGTACTAGGCTTACTCCACCCCCCAGCAGTTCCTATATGTAAAATATTTTTAGAATTTTGCTTTTCAAAAGGGAAAACAGTCATAGGTATTTTTCCAGATTCTTTTGATTTTATTGAAAATTTACCTATTCCTAAACCTCTTAAATATTCATTTAAAGCATTTTCATATTCCTTTTGATTAAGTAGGCTATCAGAAAATAGAGTATACTCAATCAAAGCCTCTTTTTTTGAAAAAGGCAAAACATACATAAATCTTGTATTAGAATTTTGACTTATAGAAAAATCCATGAAAGTTGCTTCATTTGTATTAAAAAAATCTTCTTCAGTTTCTATAAACCAACCTTCAAAATGTTGAATCAGTAAAGGATATTTTTGGGTGTTATTAATTAAGTCCCAATTTAAAATGCTGTTAAATACTTTTTTTGATTTATAAACTCCAGAAGATGTTTTTACCTGGCAATACTCTCCATTATCTAAGACATCTAAAACTTTAGCATTAGAGCTGTTAATATTAAGGTTTTTAGAAATTATTTGATTTGAATATTTATAACGCGACTTACTTTTAAGCATTTTATAACTTAAAGGATTTAAAGAAAGTTTCTTACTAAAATTATCACTTTTAAATAAAACGTTATTCCAAGAATGAAAAATCATTTCATCCCAACTACTTTGCTCTTCCTCCCAAAAACACCAAGTTCTATCGTCAACTACTTTAGGAAATTCCGGGTCTATAATCAGTATTTTTGTTTTCGAAAATAATGGGTCTAATGATAACGCAGTAGCTAGAGAAAGTCCTGATGCTCCTGCTCCACAAATTATATAATCATAATCTAAATGCATAGTGACAATTGACTATAAATATACATAATAAGTTTCTTGAATTGCTGTTGATTTATATTTAGATTCCCTTAATAAATCATTTTTACTAAATAAAAAAAGCCGCTTAAAAGCGGCTTTTTTAAACTAAATAATAAATTATTTTGAAACAGCTAGGTTATAAACTACAAGTCCAAAACCAATTTTGTTAACTGCATCACCGATATTGTAAACAACATCCATGTCTAAAGAAATGATATCTTGAATTCCATCATACCAACCTTCAGTACCAAGCATGTATCCAAGTGGATAAATAGCCCAACCTACAAGCACGAACCATGCAAGTGTTCTGTGAGCACTTTCAACAGCACCTCCAGCTTTAACAGCTAATTGCTTAGCTTCTCCAAACCAAATCATGTAAGCTATAGCAAAGTATGCAAGTCCAGAAAATAAACCCCACAAGGCAGCATCACCCATGCCAGCTTCTCCGACATACCCTGTTACAAGCATAATAGTTGATAAACCAATTAATTTCCACATCAGGTTTTTAGTTGCACCAGCAACTCTTAATATTAAATAAAACTCAACGCACATTAATGGAACAGTAAGAATCCAATCTACATATCTAAAAAATGTAGTGTCTCCACCTTCAATGTTAGCGTCTCTCATGTAATAGTAATGAACAGCAGCAATAAATGTAATAAGACCAGAAATCAAAATTGAAGATCTCCATTTTGCGTCGACTGCGTTTAAAGAAAGAAAAAAGAATACAGATGCTGCCATCAAAGCCATAGTTCCAATAAAAAACGTGAAACTTACTAAGTCGGTTGGCACATCACCAATTAAATTAAATGTGTTAAAAATTTCCATATTGTTTAAAATTAAATTGTTAGTTAGTTTCCAAATATAAACGAATATTTTTAAGTTTGCAGCAACAATAGTTAAAAAAAAATGCAAAATTCATACATTCTAGACAGAATGATTTATAGATTCATAATATTTTCAACTATTATTTGCATTATATTGTTTTATGTTGTAGATCAGTATTACCTCAATCTTCTTGGGTTTTTAGGGATTTTATCATTTGGAATTGTTCACGGAGCTAACGATTTGATATTATTAAAAAAAAGTAAAAATAATCTTTCTTTTAAATCATTATTCGTTACTTATTTAACTATGGTTATTCTATGTGGATGTTTTTTTTATTTAATTCCGACTTTTGCAATTATTTTTTTTATTCTATTTAGCTCATATCATTTTGGAGAACAACAATGGACCATGGTATATAAGTCCAATTCAAAAAAAATTAAATTTTTCTATTTCTTTTATGGATTACTCTTATTCACAACTCTATTTACATTGAATCATAATTATGTAAGTGAGATAATCTTTGATATTACTGGGTTTTTAATTAATAAAGAGCTACTGATATTTCTTGTATCTTTTTCTGCTATAGGCACAACAATTAGCTTGATAATGAATTTTCATGAGTTAAAAATTCAACTGACTCATCAAGTTTTTTTTGTAATTATTCTTGCTGCACTTTTTTTTAGTTCATCACTAATATGGTCTTTTGCCGTATACTTTGTCATATGGCATAGTATACCATCTATAATAGAACAATCAAAATTTATTTACGGAGCAAGCACTAAAAATACATTTATTAAATATCTAAAAGATGCTTCAATTTACTGGGTAATATCAATAATAGGTTTGTTAATAGCGTATTACGTTTTAAAAGATCAACAGAATTTACTAATCAGTATATTCTTTTCTTTTTTAGCGGCCATCACCTTTCCACACACTCTGGTTATTTTTAAAATAAAAAAAAATAAGTGAATTGTTTTTTATGAATCTAACAACTTAGCTTTTAGCCTTTCTATTTGCAATAAAACTTTTTACAAAATAAACCATTGACAATGCAGATGTTCCTGCCATAAGTAAAACTCTAACAAGTCCTAAACCTCCTTGATCTATTGATTTTGGAAGCCTCATTCCTAATAGAGCAATTAATATGACAAAAGTTAAAAGAACTGCTATATGCGCAATGACTTTATTATCTTTCTTTAATCCAGGTATACAAAAAGCTAAAGCAGCTCCAAATCCTACTGGAATTAAAGCTGTTGGTGAACTTACTTCAAGATATCCCCATAATCCTATTACTATTAAACAAATAGAATTTAAAATATTGACTTTTGATGAATTCATTATATATAAATTTTAGTTAAACAAATATTATGAAAAAATTATAAACCATTAATGTAGTCTGAAAAAGAATCGCTAAAAGAAATTCCTTTAGATGTTCTAGTTACTGACACTTTCTTAAAAGCAGACAGTCCCCAAAGTAAAAATTCACACATAAAATTTTCGTCTTTAGAATCGATATCTGGAGCATGTTTTCTTACAAAGATTTTTAATTCTTTAATTGTTTTAAAGGTGTCTTCATAAGATTTATTATCTAAATTTTCATCTAAAAACAACTCTTTATCTACAAACCAATCCATTAGTTTTTGGTAAGGATCCTTTTCAGTCTCTTTTTTTAATTTTTTAATTTTTGGAAAAAAATCATTGTAAAATGATTTGACTGACTCTACAATTAAAAGTCGAGAGATTTCATTAGCTCCTTCTTGTTCACCTTCATAAACTAATTCAATTTTTCCGTTAATAGCAGAAATAACAGCATTAAAATCTGTCATTCTAATACTAGTGGTTGACTCTCCATTGATTAACATTCTTCTTTGAGCTGAACTAATTAAATTCTCAAAAGCAGAAATACTTAACCTAGCACTCACCCCACTTTTAGAATCAACATACACACTCTCTCTAGCTTCAAAACCAATTTGCTCTATAATATCTTTAGCTAATTCAGGAATGTAAATTTTTGAAGAATCAAAGTTTTTAGAAATGGAAGATTCCTGATGAGTTATAGTTTTTGCTATTTCTATATTTTTAGGATAATGAGTCATTATTTGTGAGCCTATTCTATCTTTTAGAGGAGTAACTATACTCCCCCTATTTGTGTAATCTTCAGGATTAGCAGTAAACAAAAACTGAACATCAATTGGAAGTCTTAACTTAAATCCACGAATTTGAATTTCTTTTTCTTGAAGAATCGAAAATAAAGAAACTTGAATTCTCGCTTGAAGATCTGGTAATTCATTCAAAACAAAAATACATCGGTGAGCTCTAGGGATCATACCAAAATGTATAACTCTAGGGTCAGAATAAGACAATTTTAAACTAGCGGCTTTAATGGGATCAATGTCCCCTATAAGATCAGCTACTGTAACATCAGGCGTTGCTAGTTTTTCAAAAAACCTATTTTCTCTATGTACCCAATCAACTGGAGTTTCATCACCTTTTTCCTGAATTAATTGTTTTGCAAAAAACGAAATAGGATTTAAAGGATCGTCATTAATTTCAGAGCCTTTAACAACTGGAATCCACTCATCTAATAAGTTAGTCAGTTGCCTGGCTAATTTTGTTTTAGCTTGTCCCCTTAGCCCTAGTAAGTTTACATTATGACCTGAAAGAATAGCTCTTTCTAAATCTGGAATTACTGAATCTTCATAACCATGAATTCCTTCAAAAGTACTAATACCATTTTTCAGGTTATGACTTAAATTTTTTATCATTTCTTTTTTTATATCTAAAGAAATATATCCTGATTTTTTAAGCTCTTTAAGTGTTTTAATTTTATTTATCATTTCTAATTAATTCTTTTTTTTCTATTAGTTTCATAATCTTCAAATATCATTTCTCCAAGCCCTTTTAATCCTGTGTAAAAAGCCTTTCCTTTATTTGCCATTGTAAATTCTTGAACAAACTTTTTTAAATAAGGGTCTTGAGCGATCATAAAGGTTGTGATTGGAATATTAAGCCTTCTTGCCAACTGAGCCATATTATAACATTTATCTACAATATGAGGGTCTAAACCATTACTGTTTTTATAATAACTACCATCTTTTAATTTTAAACAGCTGGGCTTGCCATCTGTAATCATAAAGATTTGTTTATTAGATTTTTTGTTTCTTCTTAAAATATCCATAGCAAGCTCTAAACCAGCAACTGTATTTGTGTGGTAAGGACCCACCTTTAAGTAAGGAAGTTCGTCAATAGAAATTGGCCTTGCATCATTTCCAAAAACTATAATATCGAGTTTGTCTTTGGGATACCTTGTGGTTATAAACTCGGACAAAGCCATAGCTACTTTTTTAGCTGGGGTGATTCGATCTTCTCCGTATAAAATCATACTGTGACTTATATCTATCATAAGCACTGTACTCATTTGTGATTGATGAAACTGATCATTAACAACCAAATCCTCTTGGGTTAATCTAAAATCATCTAAACCTCCATTAATGTGAGCATTTTTAATGCTTTCAGTTATGGCAATTTTCTCAATAGAATCTCCAAATTCATAAGCCTTAAAATCTCCAGAATCTTGTTCCCCTAATCCAGGTTGTTTGGTAGTATGATTTCCATTACCAGCTTTTTTCATTTTACCGAAAATTTGTTTTAATGCGTGCTGACGTAAAAGCATTTCTGTTTTGGCAGTTAAGCCTACTCCTTCTCCATTACCATTGGGATCAATTTCTTTTTTTATATAACCCTTATTTAAAAGATCCTCAATAAAATCATCCATTGTGTAGTTCTCGTCTGTTAGAACATACTCCTTATCAAGTTCTTTTAACCAATCGATTGCCTCGTCAAAATCTCCAGATGTATAAGTGATTAATTCTTTAAAAATTTCAAAAAGTTTTTCGAAAGGAGTTTGAAATTTAGCTTTAAAATTAGTGAATAAAAAACCTGTCTGTCTTAGTGGATTCATTGACAATAAAATTATGCTACTTTAAAACTTTAGACAAGCTAAATCAATGTTTATTTTACAGCTGAAGTGTGATCGCTAATTATAAGCCAATTGTTATTTACTTTTTTCCATAATAAAGTAAAATGACCATAACTATCTTGAGTGGTTCTTTTTAGGTAATACTCACCAATTAGAAAAGCGGAATTTAAGGAAATAGATCGTATTTTTTTAACAGTAAATTTTAATTTACCCATTACTTGGGTATTAGGATAAGATATATAATATCTTTTTTTTGTATTACCCCATCCATAAACTGGGCCTGATTTACCAGAAAAAACTAACTCCTCGGATTTTAAGTAACCTTCCATAAAAGCATCAATATCGCCATTATTCCAAGCGATTTCTTGGATCTTCATAACTTTCATTATATCTAAAGAATCTTTTAAAGAAATAGGGTCTTGAGAATAAGATTGAAAAGTTATAAAAAAAGCAATTACACTAAATAGAGTTGATTTGATCATTAGTTAATTTTATTTACCATTTTGCATAGGGTCTGTATCAGGCATTAACTTGTTTAAGATAGTATAAACTGGACAAAACTTTGTAAACGGACTAGCTATTTGTATAACTGCTAATTCAGCATAAATCCAGCTAAATCCAAATTGAATTGTAAGTAAGATCGAGCCCATATTTAAAAGCCCTACTATTACAACGTAAACTCTAACTGTAATAATGTTTTTTCTGCATCCATAATAATAAACTTAAAAATTAAATAAAAAAACCCAAGAATAAACTTGGGTTTTTAAAGTTTATATTTAAATATATAAATTATTTAGCGATCGTAAAAGTTTTAGAAGGAGTTCCTTTACTAGACCAGTTACATCCTAAAAAAGTTGTTATTTCATCTGAATGATTTCCTCCAATATCCCACATTCTCTTCCTCTGATCTGACATTGGACCAGAATTCTCTAAACTATTCTGATTCACCAAAAAAGAATCCCAAGAACTGTACCATAGAGCAGCCTGAAAAGTATAAGAGCTTCCACTATAATGACCTGACGGAACTATTGCCAAAGCTTCACCTAAATCAATAGCTGGTTGTCTTGTGAATTTATTCCATAAAGAAATATATTCTTCTCTATCTTTCCATTTAGGATTATTACTATTAAACACTACGATGTGTTTTTTTGAAAAATCAATGTCCTTTTCAGAAATGAAAAATTGTTTCTCAAAAGTGACTCTAACTTCATCATCATGACCTTCTAGAAATAATTGAAAATAAGTAGACCACTCATCTTTTAACATCTTCTTCTCATCGTATGAAATACCCATAGCATCAATATTTTTAGACACTTCAGTTCCATAATTTACAGCACTAGCTTGAGCTAAAATATCTGGATAAACTTCAATCACCTTAAAAGTGAAATCACTACCATATGTATGAGAAAACAACCAAGTTGATTCCATTTTATTATCTTCAGAGCCCATGTAGTAAATATCCATAAACTGTTTGTGCATTTTAACAAAATCACTTGCCTTTGAACGGGGCACATCTAAAGTGTAAACAGAATGTATTTCTTGTGCTACTGTATTAATCGACACAAGAAAAGTTAGTAAAAATATTATTTTTTTCATTTTTATAATTTTTTTTAATTACTTGTCTTTTCCAGCTAAATTAAATTTCTTTTCAATCGTGTGACCAACATGAATATAAATTTGATCCGAATGTGCGCCCTCTACAAGACTCCAGAATTTTGGTGCAGCTTCTGAATTACGTTGAGAGTTTGGACCGTTTGCTTCAGCAAAATCAGCAATATTTGTATAAGCTGACCACAATTGAACATCAGAACCTGAGCCTATAAAATGAGATGTACCTCCTCCGTAAAGCATAACACCTTTTTCTACTCCAGGCTTAACACTCCATTCCATATATGCATCTATCATTTCTTGATTCCCCGCATTTGAATTATAGCTACCTACAACAAAAACATAAGGAATATCTAAATCAAGATTTTCTTTTCCAAGCCAATTTTTTTCCCAATCTACAGATCTCATCTCATCTGTATGATTGTTGTGATACGCCCACCACTTACCAACAACATCTTGCATTTCTTTTTTCTTATCATCAGGAAGTGCATCAATATTCTTGTTTAAAACTCCCCAAAAATCATCTTTAACAGCAGCTTCAGCTGAAGGATATATATCGCCAAGCATTATACTGTGATCATTTCCATACCAATGTCTATAAACCCAATGGTTTCCAATTGTTCTACCTTCACCATTAGACATGTCAACAACTTTTTTGTGCAACTCTAAAAAATCATTCACTTTGTTTAAAGGAACATCTAAGTAAGAATTATTCATTACGTTTTGAGCAGAAATTGCTATTGAAAACAATAAAAGCATGATTAAATTAATTTTTTTCATTTGTAAAATTTTATGGTTATTTCGCTAATATAATTAATTAAGCTAAAAACATGCATATATGTATGTTTTAATACTGTTTTATTCCATCTATTTAACTATATTTAACTTCTAAAAGTTAAAGAAATACTATTTAATTCATTATGCAACAGGATCTTAAATCAAAAGAGACCCAAGATTTAATAATAAATAAATCTTTTGAATTGTTTTATAGCCAAGGCTATAACAAAACTAGTATTCCAGACATAATGAAACAGACTTCTCTTTCAAAAGGAGCTTTTTACCATCATTTTAAAAACAAAAATGATATTGGAAAAAAAGTTATTGACGGAATTATCAAAAATAGAATTTACAATGGCTTTATTAATCCCTTAAAAGATTATAAAAACAAAAATATTCCTGATCTAATATTATATGTATTCACCCAAAGAATTAAAAACTATACTGAAAAGGAAAAACAATTAGGATGCCCTGCAAATAATTTAATTAATGAAATAGGTTGTAACGAAAGTGACTTTAGAATTCTTCTAAGGGATTTAATAGATAGCTGGACTGATACTTTAGCCAATACAATACAAGAAGGTATCAGAAAAAAAGAAATTCATTCAGAAGTTAATCCCAGAGCCCTAGCCATCTGTTTAATTGGCTCTTTTGAAGGGATAAGAGGAATTAGAAAAATTTATGATGATGATATAGTTTTCGATAATTATATGATTGGTATTAAAACTTATATTAATAATATAAGTATCTAGCAACTCTATTTAATAAATAAAGCTTTCATCTAACTCTTTTGAATCTTTATATTTAATTCTCATTTCCTTTAATTCTTGAGTTAATTTTTCTACCACTTCCTTATAATCCGGATTACTGTAAACATTGTTCATTTCATTGGGATCATTTTTTCTATCATATAACTCCCACTCATTAACATCGTAATAAAAATGAACTAACTTAAATTCTTTATTAATTATTCCGTAATGTCTTTTAACCATGTGCACAGATGGATATTCATAATAATGGTAATACACTGCTTCTCTAGTCCAATCTTTAGTATTTCCTTTTAGTAAAGGCATTAAACTCTCGCCTTGCATATCATCAGGTACTTCTAACATTGCAGCTTCTAAAAAAGTTTGAGCGAAATCTAAATTCTGAACCATTTCATCACTTGTTGTCCCTGGCTTTATTTCATTTGGCCATCTAACTAATAGTGGAGTTTTAAAAGATTCATCATAAATAAACCTTTTATCAAACCAACCGTGTTCTCCAAGATAAAACCCTTGATCTGAAGTATAAACAACTATTGTATTTTTTGTTAAATCATTTCGATCTAAATAATCTAAAACTCTTCCTACATTATCATCAACAGAAGAAATAGTTCCTAAATAATCCTGCATATACCTTTGAAATTTCCATTTCATCTTTTGGGTATCGTTCATATTAGGCCAATTATTTTTAAAATCTAAGTTTATTTTATCAAGAGTGACATTATATTTAGATCTTTGTTCCTTATTAGCCCTGTTATATGGGCCCAAAAATCCATTAGGACCAGGCCTGACCACTTCCTCTCCTCTTATATACTTAATTTCCGGTTCAACACTACCCATCTCTTTTAAAGTTTCTGGTCTAATTTTACTATCGTGCATATACTGCATATGAGTTAAAATATTCATTTCGGCAGTTTTTGAAGCGGTTCCTCTACCTTTATAATCATCAAAAAGAGTTTCAGGTTCAGGAAATGTTTTTTCATAAAATTCAGCAAATTTTTCAGGACTTGGCCACCAAGGTCTATGTGGAGCTTTATGAAGATACATCATCATAAATGGCTTTTCTTTATCCCTTTTCTTATCTAACCAGTTAAGAGTGATATCTGTAATAATGTCTGTTACATAACCAGTAATGATTGTATCTCCTTCTTTACTAATAAATTTTGGATTAATATAACTTCCCTGACCTGGTAGAATTAAAAAATCATCTACTCCTTTAGGGTTGTTTCCAAAATGAAGTTTACCGAACATTGCAGTTTGATAACCCGCCTTTTGAAAGAGTTGTGGAAAAGTAACTTGAGTTGTATCAAAGGGCTTGCCATTATCTATTTTTCCATTAATATGGCTATGCTTTCCTGTCAAAATCACTGCTCTTGAAGGAGCGCATATTGAATTAGTTACTGAAGCGTTAGTAAATAAAATACCCTCTTTTGCGATTCGATCAATATTAGGAGTTTGAATTAACCTATTGTCATAAGCACTTATAGCTTGATACGCATGATCATCTGACATAATAAATAAAATGTTGGGCCTAGTATCGGATGATTTTTCTATAGAACAACCAAAAAAAGAAATAATTAAAATTAATAATAATGAGTAAAAATATTTCAAGAAGTAATTCATTAATGTTTGCCCTAATATAAATAAATCATAATTTGTAAAAGAGTTAGTTTTAAAAACTTTTATCTTTACTAGATATATTAAATATAATGATTAATCATTCATCAAAAATAATTATAACTGGTGGCCTAGGATATATAGGAAGTCATACAGTAGTTGAGTTGCAATCAAAAGGTTTTGAAATAGTAATCGTAGACGACCTATCTAACTCATCAATTGAAGTTTTGGATGGTTTAAAAAATATTATAGGCAAAAACATTGCTTTTGAAAATATTGATTTAAAAAAACCTGATTTAGTTATTGATTTATTTAAAAGACATAGTGATTTAACTGGAGTCGTTCATTTCGCTGCATCAAAAGCTGTTGGGGAAAGCGTCACTAATCCTTTAGATTATTATGAGAACAATATTTATTCTCTAGTAAATGTCTTAAAAGCATTAAAAAAATTAAATAAATCAATAAATTTTATTTTCAGTTCATCATGCACAGTTTATGGACAAGCAAAAATACTTCCAATAACAGAAAAAGAATCTATTAAAAAAGCTGAGTCACCTTACGGAAATACAAAACAAATTTGTGAAGAAATAATAACTGACACAGTTAGTTCTAGTAAAAATCTAAAAGCTATATCGTTAAGATACTTTAACCCTATTGGAGCTCATGAATCTTCTGAAATTGGAGAGTTACCATTAGGAATTCCGCAAAACCTAGTTCCTTTTATTACTCAGACTGGAGCTGGAATAAGAAGTGAATTAATTGTCTTTGGCGACGACTATCCAACAATAGACGGAACGTGCATCAGAGACTACATTCACGTTGTTGATTTAGCTAAAGCTCATACAGCCGCGTTAATTAGCATGATTAATAGTACTCATTCTAAGAATTACGAGTATTATAATATTGGTACTGGAAAAGGAACTTCTGTTCTTGAAGCAATAACAAGTTTTGAAAAAGTTTCTAAAACTAAATTAAAGTACAAAATTGGATCAAGAAGAGTTGGAGATATAATTTCCGCCTTCGCAGATACTTCTAAAGCAAATAAACAACTTAACTGGACAGCCGAATTCAGCTTAGATCAAGCTATGGCATCTGCATGGAAATGGCAAAAAAAAATATCTAAGTAGCTATGTTAACTGCTCTTGTCTCTCTTATTACTGTGACTTTAACCTGTCCTGGATAAGTCATGTCAGTTTGAATCTTTTGAGATATCTCAAAAGATAATTTCGCTGCGTGATCATCAGATATTTTTTCGCTTTCAACCATAACCCTAAGCTCTCTACCTGCCTGAATTGCAAAAGCCTTATTAACACCTTTAAACCCATACGCTATTTCCTCCAACTCCTTAAGTCGTTGGATATAACTATCCAAAACTTGCCTTCTAGCCCCAGGTCTTGCTCCTGAAATAGCATCACAAACCTGAACTATTGGAGAAATTAAATTATTCATTTCAATCTCATCGTGATGGGCTCCAATAGCATTACAAACATCTGGTTTTTCACCATATTTTTCAGCCCATTGCATTCCAAGTAATGCATGAGGAGTTTCTGTTTCCTCTTCTGGAACTTTACCTATATCATGAAGCAAACCAGCTCTTTTAGCAATTTTTGGATTTAATCCAAGCTCAGAGGACATTATTCCACAAAGCTTTGCAACTTCTCTTGAATGTTGTAATAAATTTTGACCGTAAGAGGATCTATACTTCATTCTACCAACCGCTTTTATTAAAGCAGGGTTCAAACCATGAATCCCTAGATCAATTACAGTTCTTTTACCTACTTCAATAATTTCATTTTCAATTTCTTTGCTTGTTTTCTTTACCACCTCTTCTATTCTTGCAGGGTGAATTCTACCATCTGTAACTAATTTATGAAGAGACAATCTAGCAACCTCTCTTCTTACAGAATCAAAACAAGATAAAATAATAGCTTCAGGCGTGTCATCAACAATAATCTCAACTCCAGTTGCAGCTTCAATTGCACGAATATTTCTTCCTTCTCTTCCTATTATTCTACCCTTAACATCATCAGATTCTATGTTAAAAACGGAAACACAATTATCAATAGCTTCTTCAGTTCCTACTCTTTGAATTGTATTTATAATGATTTTTTTAGCCTCTTGAGTAGCAGAAAGTTTAGCTTCTTCAACAATACTCTGGGACAACTCTAAAGCCTTCGATTTAGCTTCTTCTTTTAAAGATTCAACCAATTCATTTTTAGCATCTATAGCTGATAAACCAGATAGTTTTTCAAGTTTTTCAACTTGCTCCTTGTGCATTTTATCAACTTGATCACTTTTCTTTTCAAACAACTCTAATTTTTTATCTAGAGCATTATTCTTATCTATAAGACTCTGATTGTTTTTTTTATTTATGGAAAGTTCGTTGGAAATTTGAGATTCTTTATCCTTAATTCTTTTTTGAACTTCGCTTAAATCTTTTTCTTTGTTTAAAATATGTTTTTCATGTTCAGATTTCAATTCTAAAAACCTCTCTTTAGCTTGAAATATTTTATCTTTTTTAAGATTTTCACCTTCTGATTCTGCAGACTTTAAAATTCTTGCAGCTTCATTATTAGCATTTTCAAGACCTTTAGTGATAGATGTTTTTTCTAATAATTTTGAAATTATAAACCCAGCTGCAACTCCAACAAGAGTTATAATAATATTTGTAAATGTAAATTCCATACTTATTTTAATTTTAGTTAAAAAAAAGCCTACATCATGAATGTTTTGTATAAACTCTTATAAAACAAGATTAAGGCTAACAAACTGATCAAGTATCCTTTATTAAAGGCACGCTTTAGCAGAATTGACTCACCCTTTATAAAAAAATTCGCGTTGAGTTTATCAAAAAAATTGATGTAGGCAGTAACTTAATTTTATTTAAATGAACGTGTTATGAGCTAATAGCATCTTTTATTGATTGATTAATTTTTTCAAGACGACTATTAACTTCTTCATTAATTTTAGCTTCAGATAAATTCTCTTCTTCTGTTTGAGTTGCCAACTGTAAAGCACACATTGCTAAAACATCTTGTTTGTCTTTTACAGCATAATTATCCTCAAAATGCTTTAACATAAATTCTATTTTTTTAGATGCAGTCCTCAATCCTTCTTCTTGTTCTAAAGGAACATTTAGAGGATAAACTCTATTAGCTATAGTTAATTTAATTTTTTGCACTCTAATTTACTAAGAACTTAAATTCAATATACACTTATCTAACTCTTTTATAAGATTATTAATCTTAAGCTTTGTTAATGACTTATCATTACTACCCAAGAAAGTATTTGCCATTTTTAATGATCTATATTTCTCTTTCCAATCTTTTAATTCATCAGACTTTTTTACTAATGATTCGTCTTTTAAATTTAACTCATTAATAATTTTCGAATTCTCAGTTTTCAACTTAACTATTAATGATTTTAATTTATTAACGTTTGATTCTAAAAGAACAATATTATCAATAGATCTTGACATTATTAAATACTATCTGATTCAAATTTAGTGTTACTTAAATTCATAAACAAATATGAGTTCAAATTTTAAAAAATATTAAATTTACATTTCAAATTATTATTTTAAATGAAATCACTCTTTATAATTATTTTATCAATTACTCCTTTCTTAATTAATTCACAAACAAAATATCCAACAAATTATTTTTCTAATCCTCTTCAAATTCCATTAATTCTAAATGGTAATTTTGGAGAATCTAGATCCAATCATTTTCATTCAGGTATTGACATAAAAACCAAGTTTAAAGAAGGTTTTAAAGTTATTAGCGCTGCTGAAGGGTATGTTAGTAGAATTAAAGTTTCCCATGGAGGATTTGGAAAAGCAATTTATATTAATCATCCAAATGGTTACACTACAGTTTATGCTCATTTAAAGAAATTCAATAATTCTATTGAAAAATTTGTTAAAAGATTTCAGTACAAAAAACAATCTTATGAAGTCGACCTTTACCTAAAGTCAGATGATTTAAAAATTTTAAATAACGAAATAATAGGATTTTCTGGAAATACGGGGAGTTCATCAGGCCCTCACCTTCATTTTGAAACAAGAAAAACTTCAAGTCAAAAAGCAATAAACCCTTTGCTGTTTGGAATTGAAATAAAGGACACTAGAAGACCAACTGTAAATTCTTTGTATTTGTACAAAAAAGACAAGTCAGGTTATATAAGCGAACCATCTAAAGTAGTTTTAAGTAAAATAAATGACAGTACCTTTACAACAGAAAAAATTAAATTAAATAGTCTTGTTAGTTTTGGATTAAGTGGATTTGACAGACAAGATTTGGCAAATAATAAAAATGGAATTTATGAAATTTCTACTTTTCTAGACGGCAATCTAATTAATCTGATGTCTTTTGACTCTTTCTTTTTTGAAGAATCAATTAAAATAAACACACTAATAGATTATTCTTATTATATAAAAAATAAAGAGAGAATATTAAAACTTTTTATTGAGGAAGAAAATGATCTAAGTATTTATTCTAAGAAAAATAATGGATTTGTTGACGTCACGCAGAGAACATCTACATACAAAATAAAGGCAAGTGATATTAAAGGGAATTATATTACAATTGACATACCGTTAGTTTATGATAAAACAATTAAAAAAATAACAACTAATTCTCAAAACATTTCATATTCAAAACTAATAGACAATAACTTAAAATATGATTTTAATTTTAAAAATTCTAGCATTAATATTCCAAAAAATACATTTTTAAAAAACAGAAAAATAAAAATTGAACATTTTAATGATACACTGAAAATCATCAACCCCTACATAGCTGTTTATAAAAACATTAAAATAAAATTTAAAAATCCAAATAGCAATAAAGGAAACTATTTAGCAGTCAAAGACCATGAAGGAAATGAATCTTTTGCATCATCAAAACTAAATCCATTGAATTATTTTGAATTAAAAACTAAAAAAACTGGACTGTATTACATTATTAATGATTCAATTTCTCCGATGATTAAACCCATAAAGTTTAAAAATGGTGACTGGGTTTCAGATGAAAAATATTTAAAATTTAAAATCACAGACAAAGAAAGCGGAATTAAAAAGTATAAAGGAAAAATAAATGGAAAATGGATGTTATTTGAATATGAGTATAAAAAAAATCAAATTTCATATGAATTTGACTCAAACTATTTAAGTAAATCAAAAAACGAAGTCGAGATTGAAATAGAAGATATGGCAGGCAACTCTTTTATTAAAACTTACACCTTTTACAGAAATAATTAATTACAACTTATAAAAGTCTTTAATACATCAATAACAATATCAACCTGCTTTTTGTTATTGAATTGAGAAAAAGAAAATCTTATAGAAGGCTTATTTAAATCATCTTTAGATAAAATATTATTTAAAACATGTGAACCTTGTGAACTTCCTGACTGACAAGCACTTCCTCTAGAACAAGCAATACCTTTTAAATCTAAATTAAATTCAAGTAGAACAGATTTTTCTTTTGGGACTGGTAAACATAAGTTTAAAATAGTATAGGTGCTAGAATCATTAGAATCACAATTACCATTAAACTTGATGTTTGGTAATTTTTCTTTAATCTGATTTATAAAATATGTTTTTATTTCAAAAATATGTTTTTTATTATTCTCTAGATTTAAATAAGAAAGTAAAAATGCTTTTTCCATTCCAGAAATATTATGCACAGCTTCTGTACCTGCTCTCATTCCCCTTTCTTGACTTCCACCAACAACTAGAGGCATTAGTTTGTTTTTTTTATTCACGTAGGTAAACCCTATTCCTTTTGGACCGTGAAACTTATGAGCAGAACCTACAATAAAATCAATGTTAATTTCTGATAAATCTATTTTATATTTTCCAATTGTCTGTACAGTATCAGAATGAAAAAAAACATCATATTTTTCACATAAATCAGAAATTTTTTTTAAATCAAGTAGAGTTCCAATTTCATTATTAACATGCATTAAAGAAATTAATTTTTTAGAATTATCATCATTAATAATCTTCTCTAAATCATCATAATCAATAATTCCATTTTCAGATAATTTAACATAAACGACATTAACTAAGCTTGTTTTTGCTAGAAGCTCAACTACATTTAAAACGGCTTTATGTTCAATTTTCGAAGTTATAATTGTCTTTACTCCTAAATCTCTTACTGCAGAAACTAAAATTGTATTATCTCCTTCTGTACCGCCAGACGTAAAAAAAATTTCATTTGGAGTTACATTCAGTTCATTTGCAATAGATTTTCTAGCTTTTTCAACAATAGTTCTTGAAGCTCTTCCAAAACTATGAGTTGACGAAGGGTTTCCGTAATTCTCAATCATTACTGAACTCATAACTTCAATGACAGATGAATCCATTTTAGTGGTTGCAGCATTATCAAAGTATATTTTATTCATAACCTTTAACTGATTTAATTATAATGCCAACAGCTTGATCTATTTGATTTTTGTTAATGATTAAAGGAGGTGCAAACCTTATAATATTTCCATGAGTTGGCTTAGCTAGCAAACCATTCTCTTTTAATCTTAGACAAATATCCCAGGCTGTATTGCTTTCTTCGTGATCATTAATTACAATAGCATTTAACAAACCTTTTCCTCTTACCAAATTAATGATTTTACTTTTTATAATATATTTATTTAATTTTTCTCTAAAATAGTTCCCCATTAATTCGGAATTTTTAGATAAATTTTCATCTTTAATTACACTTAAAGCTGCCATTGCGACTTTACAACCCAAAGGGTTTCCTCCATAAGTAGAACCATGTTCACCTGGCTTTATCATTAACATAACCTCATTAGAAGATAAAACTGCAGAAACAGGAAACACTCCTCCAGAAAGTGCTTTTCCTAAAATTAATATGTCAGGTTTAAATCCATGATGATCACAACAAATCAATTTTCCAGTTCTGGCGATTCCGGTTTGAACTTCATCAGCAATAAATAAAACATTATTTTTTTTACATAACTCATAGGCTTTAAATAAATAATCATCATCAGGAACCACTACCCCTGCCTCACCCTGGATAGGTTCAACCATAAATGCAGCTACATTAGGGTCTTTGAGAGATTCTTCTAATGAACTCAAATCATTATAAGGGATGATTTCATATCCAGGCATAAATGGGCCAAAATCATTAGTACTTAAAGGATCATCCGAAGAAGAAATAGCAGCTAATGTTCTTCCCCAAAAATTACCTTGAACAAAAATTATTTTTCCCTTGTTTTTAGGAATACCTTTACTTAAATAGCCCCACTTTCTAGCTAATTTAACAGCAGTCTCTCCACCTTCAACGCCGGTATTCATTGGCAAGACTTTATCATATCCGAAAAATTCAGTTATAAACTTCTCATATTCACCTAAAATATCATTATGAAAAGCTCTTGATGTGAGAGTAAGAGTAGAGGCTTGGTCAATTAATGCCTTTATTATCTTGGGATGACAATGGCCTTGATTAACGGCCGAATAAGCAGATAAAAAATCAAAATATTTCTCACCCTCTACATCCCAAACATAAACACCTTCTCCTTTTTTCAAAACAACAGGAAGAGGATGATAATTATGAGCTCCATATTTTTCTTCTAATTCAATAAAATTATTTGATAATGAATCATTCATTTTTTTAAAGTATTTAAGTTGATAAAAATATGATTATTGCGCAAATTAGACAATTTTAAAAAAGATATTAAAATATTATTATATTTTAGATCTTAATTCTTGAAATTATTTTGAAATATATAGAAAGTAAAAGCAACATTTTATTTAAAAATATTAAAAAACTGTTGTCGAAAGCAAAAAGTAGAAAAGACTCACAATCATTCGTAGTTGAGGGAGTTAAAGAAATAAAAATTTGTTTTGAAGAAAAATTTCATTTTATAGAATTATTTATTTGCTCAGAAATATTATCTGAGGAAAATTTACTTTTTACAAATAAAATCTCTTTAAATACTAACACTACAGACTTCTCTTTAAGTCTCTACAAGCAACTGTCATATAAAGAAAAGGGAGAAGGATTACTTGCATTAGTTAAATCTAAAAGTTTTGATTTAAAAGATTTGATTTTGCCTAAAAATCCATTTATACTAGTTGCTGAATCTCCTGAAAAACCTGGAAATATTGGTGCAATTTTAAGAACTGCAGATGCAGCTGGAATTAATGCTGTTATAATTGCAAACCCAAGAACTGAATTATTTAACCCTAATATCATTAGATCGAGTCTAGGAAGTGTCTTTACATCCAATATAGCTACTGGAAGCTCTAGTGAGGTAATAGGTTATTTGTTAAAAAACAAAATAAAAATATACTCTACTTTTATTAAAAAAAGTATTGATTTCACATCAGTAGACTATAAAGGATCTTGTGCAATTGTAGTAGGCACTGAATCATCTTCATTAACAAACGAATGGGCCTTAAAATCAACTAAACTTATTAAAATTCCTATGAAGGGTAAAATGGATTCATTAAACTTATCAGTTAGTGCTGCAATTGTTATATTTGAAGCCTTAAAACAAAGAAATGTCAGTTAGTCCAGGTTCTCTTTTTGTTATTCTTATTTCAATTATAATTTTCAATTTTTTAAAAGACTCGTTTTTAGATTTTTTAAACTCAACACATTTTGAAAATAAAGTTCCAGAAATTCTTTCTGATGTTTATGATGAAGAAAAATATTTAAAATCACAAGATTATAAAAAAACTCAATATGAATTCACTAAATACTCAAGGATATTTAGTCTAACTACAATTTTATTATTTTTCTATCTTGACGGATTTTTGATATTAGATAATTTTAGCAGAAATTATTTTGATTCATCTATATTAATAAGTTTATTTTTTTTCGGAATAATATTTTTTGCGAATGAAATAATAAATCTACCATTTTCAATTTATTTTACTTTTATAATAGAAGAAAAGTACGGTTTTAATAAAACTAACGCCAAGACTTTTATTTTTGACAAAATAAAATCCTGGATACTAACTATACTATTTGGCGGAGGTATTTTAAGTTTTATAATATTTCAGTTTGAATTAATTGGAGAAAAATTCTGGATTGTGGCTTGGGTTTTCATGACAGGACTTTCTGTACTAATTAATGGATTATACGCTCAGATTATTGTTCCTCTTTTCAATAAACAAAGTAAACTTGAAAATGGCAAATTAAGAACTGAAATTGAAAAATATGCGAAAAAAACTGGATTTGATTTAAGTAATATTTTTGTGATAGACGGCTCCAAAAGATCAACAAAGGCTAACGCTTATTTTTCTGGATTTGGAAAACAAAAAAGAGTGACATTATACGATACATTAATTACTAAGCTAAGTAACAATCAAATCATTTCTGTTATAGCACATGAAATTGGTCATTACAAGAAAAATCACATAATTTTCAATCTAATTTTCTCTGTATTCCAAACAGGAATTATGCTTTACATTCTTTCATTATTTATATTTCAACCTATTTTTTCTGAAGCACTAGGCGTAACAAATCACAGTTTTCACATAGGTTTAATCACTTTCTCTATATTATATACTCCAATTTCTGAATTATTTTCATTAATTTTTAATGTGTTTTCAAGGAAATTTGAATTTCAAGCAGATGAATATGCTAAAAAAACTTTTGATGGAATACATTTATTAAAGGCACTAAAAATACTATCTAAAGACAGCTTAAGTAACTTAACTCCACATCCAAAATATGTTTGGTGGCACTACTCACACCCTACCCTATTTGAAAGAATAACTAGATTATAATTACTTGATTTTTTTGAGTAATTTTAAATAGTGATAGTAACAGATTCATTTGAGGAAAATAATTTAATTGCTAAGGAGTATAAAGAATTACTTAAAATTAGCTACCAGTCGTTGTCTAAAGATGACAGGAAGTTAATTAGATTGGCATTTAATATTTCTGTTGATGCACATAAAAATCAAAGAAGAAAATCAGGGGAACCTTATGTGTTTCATCCAATTGCAGTCGCTAAGATAGTCGCTTCTAAAATTGGTTTAGATGCAACATGTATAGCGTCAGCTCTTTTGCATGATGTAATTGAAGACACCGAATATGATGCTAAAAAAATTGAAAAATTATTTGGTAAAACTATATGTAAAATAGTCGTTGGGTTAACAAAGATCTCTAAACTAAAGAAAGAGAAAGATGTTTCTTTACAAGCTGAGAATTTTAGAAAAATGCTGCTAACTCTTAATGATGATGTTAGAGTTATTTTGATCAAAATAGCCGACAGACTTCACAATATGCAAACTTTAGATGCAATGCCTGTTGAAAAACAAATTAAAATTGCTTCTGAAACTTTATATATTTATGCTCCAATAGCTCATAGAATTGGTCTTTATGATGTTAAATCAGAATTAGAAGATCTAGGGTTAAAGTATACAGAACCAGATGTTTTTAACGAAATAAAAAATAAAATTGAACAGACTAAAGATCAGCAAGATAAATACATTAGAAGTTTTTCAAGAAGAATTAACGAAAAATTAAAAAAACAAGATTTAAAATTTAAAATTAGTGGGAGACCTAAGTCTATTTATTCTATAAAAGACAAAATTCTTAAAAAGAATATATCATTTGAAGAAATCTATGATAAGTTCGCTATTAGGATAGTTTATAAATCTGAAAATGAAAATGAAAAGTTTATAGCTTGGAAGATATATTCAATAATCACAGATTATTATACTCCAAATCCGCTAAGGCTAAGAGATTGGATAACCTCACCTAGATCTAATGGCTATGAGGCTTTACATATTACTGTTGTTGGCCCTGGTTCAAAATGGGTAGAAGTTCAGATAAGATCTGAAAGGATGCATGAAATAGCTGAAAAAGGATATGCAGCTCATTACATGTATAAGCAGGGAAAACAAACTGATAACGGGCTAGAAGGGTGGCTAAACAGGCTTCAAGAAGTGCTGGAAAATTCAGATACAAGTGCTTTAGACTTTGTTGAAGATTTTAAGTTAAACCTATATTCAACTGAAATATTCGTCTTTACTCCCGAAGGAGATTTAAAATCATTACCAAAAGGATCTAGCGCACTAGACTTTGCCTTTAGTATTCATACAGAATTGGGATTAAAAACAAGAGGAATTAAAGTGAATGGGAAAATAGTCCCGTTAAGCCTTGAACTGAAAAGTGGAGATCAAATAGAAATAATTAAATCCGATAAAACAAAACCATCATCAAACTGGTTGGACTATGTGAAAACATCGAGAGCTAAATCAAAAATACGATCTGCTTTAAAAGAAGAAAAAAAAATATTAGCTGAAGATGGAAAGGAAATTCTAAGAAGGAAATTAAAACAGTTAAAAATTAAATTTAACGAAAAAAGTGTAAATGATTTAGGAAATTACTTTAAATTAAAAACTAGTCTTGATTTATTTTACAGAGTGGGTATAGGGAAAATAGACAATGTTGCATTAAAACAGTTTGCTGCCTCCAATAATAATAGATTCATAAATTTTTTCAAAAAAAGACTAACTACTAAAAAAGAAATCAACCATTTAGAAGATGAAGTCAGGTCCAATTTTGATCAGATTGTTTTTGGAAATGAAGAAGAAAAACTAGATTTTTCAATCGCTAAATGCTGTAACCCAATTCCAGGTGATGATGTTTTTGGATTTATTACTATTAATGAAGGTATTAAAATTCATAAACAAGATTGTTTAAACTCAATAAGTTTACAATCAAAATTCGCATACAGAATTATTAAATCAAAATGGATTGATTCTAGTCAAGAAGAGTTCAGTTCTGCGATAACTATTTCTGGTATTGATAATTTAGGAATTGTTAATGAAATCACTAAATTGATTTCTAATAGTTTAAATATTAATATGCAAAAAATGAGTTTTGACACAGAAGGAAATACCTTTTCTGGAAAAATCACTTTGAAGGTTAAAACAAAAAATATTCTTAATAAACTTATTCAAAGATTAAGAAAAATTAATGGAATTGAAAAGGTCATTAGAGAATAGTAATTCATAGTTATTTTAGTTTAATTTAGTAATATGGAAAAAGAAAAAAATCAAGAAATTGTAAAAGATGTTTTTACAAAATTTTTAGATTTAAAAACACACCGTAAAACGCCTGAAAGATTTGCTATTCTTCATGAAATTTATAATTCTTCTGAACATTTTGATATAGAGTCGCTTTACGTTAAAATGAAGGACAAGAATTATAGAGTCAGTAGAGCTACTTTGTACAATACAATAGAACTACTTTTAGAATGTAAGCTAGTAAGAAAACATCAGTTTGGATCTAACCAATCCCAGTATGAGAAATCTTATTTTGACCATCAACATGATCACGTAATCCTAACTGATACTGGAGAAGTTAAAGAGTTTTGTGACCCCAGAATACAATCAATTAAAAAAAATATTGAAGAAATATTTGATATAGAGATTCATAATCATTCTCTTTATTTTTATGGAACTTCAAATAAGAATAAGAAATAATAAATTAAAATAATATGAAGGTTGATTTACTACTAGGATTACAATGGGGAGATGAAGGGAAGGGGAAAATAGTTGATTTTTTAACAAACAATTATGATATAATTGCTAGGTTTCAAGGTGGTCCAAATGCAGGTCACACATTAGAATTTGATGGAATAAAACATGTACTTCATACTATTCCATCTGGTATATTTCATAAAAATTCTATGAATCTTATAGGAAATGGTGTTGTAATTGATCCTGTTATTTTTCAAAAAGAAATTGAAAAACTAGAACCTTTTAAAATTGATTTCAAATCATCTTTATGTATTTCTAGAAAAGCACACCTAATACTTCCAACACACAGACTACTAGATGCGGCCTCTGAATTATCAAAAGGTAAATCAAAAATAGGCTCTACTTTAAAGGGAATAGGTCCAACTTACATGGATAAGACTGGAAGAAACGGAATTAGAATTGGTGACATTGAACTTGAAAACTGGATATCCAAGTACAGAAAGTTAGCCAATAAGCATGAGCACATGATTAAAAACTACAACGTAAATCTTCAATACAATTTAAAAGAATTAGAAACAGATTTTTTTAATGCTATTGAAAATTTAAAAAAAATTCCATTTATTGATAGTGAAAATTATATTTTCAATCAATTGGATGAGGGGAAGAATATTCTTGCTGAAGGAGCCCAAGGATCTCTTTTAGATATTGACTTTGGAACATATCCATTTGTGACATCTTCAAACACCACTGCTGCTGGAGCATGTACAGGCTTAGGAGTTCCACCAAACAAAATAAAAGATGTTTTTGGTATTTTTAAGGCTTATACAACAAGAGTTGGGAGTGGACCATTTCCTACTGAATTATTTGACAAAAATGCTGAAAGAATGAGTAAGGTAGGTAATGAGGTTGGGGCAACTACAGGAAGAGCAAGAAGATGCGGATGGCTAGATCTAGTAGCTTTAAAATATGCAGTCAAAATTAATGGAGTAACTAAATTAATGATGATGAAAGGAGATGTACTATCGGGATTTAAAACTATAAAAGTCTGCACAGAATACAACTATAATGGATCTATAATAAGTCATTTCCCATTTACAGTTGACACAGAGGATCTAAAACCAATTTATACTGAATTTGAAGGATGGAAAGAGGATATAAGTGAAATTCAAAAAGAAAACCTTCTACCTAAAACATTCATGGACTATGTTTCTTTTTTGGAAAATGAATTAAACGTGCCAATATCTATTATTTCTGTTGGACCAAATAGAACACAAACTATAATTCGATAATAAAAAAATTGAAAATTTACCTGTCAATACTATTAATATTCTTTTTAAATTTAATTTCTTCTCAAGAAAAAAAAATCATTAAGATAATAGAAGCAGGATCGTTTGATAGAAATGAAAATCAAAATCCTGGTGCTAACATTTTAAAAAAAAATGATAAAATTAGAGTTCATTTATTCCACGATGGAATGAATATTTGGTCAGACTATGCTCTTTTTTATAAAGAAAAGAATTCATTTCAAGCCAATGGAAGTGTAGTTATAAAACAAGGTGACAGTATAAAACTATATAGTGATAGATTAGATTACAACGGTAATCTAAGGAAAATTATAGCAAAAGGTAATGTTGACTTTTATAACAATAACACTAACCTAAAAACTAAAATTTTATTTCATGACAGGAATTTAAAAGAAATATTTTTTCAGAATGGCGGGATAATTAAAGATAGCTTAACGATTATTAAAAGTATTGAAGGAAAATATTTTTTAGAAAAATCTAAATACTCTTTTGCTAAAGATGTTGAAATTCAAAATCCAGATTATCAAATTAACTCCAATAAGTTAGATTATTTAACTAAAACCGAACAAGCATATTTCTATGGCCCTACTACAATTGTTGGAAAAGATTACGATATATATTGTGAAAAAGGTTTCTATGACACAAAGAATAAAAATGGATTTTTTATTAAAAATTCTAAACTAAATTACGATAATCGACAAATTAACGGAGATAGCTTAACTTTTAATGATATAACGAAATTTGCTTCAGCCTCAAGAAATGTTAAACTTTTAGACACAATAAACAAAACTATAATTAAAGGAAATTATGCTGAAGTATTCAAGGCTCTAGATTCGGCAATGATTACCAAAAAATCATATGTCATTAAAATGGTGGACAAGGATTCATTGTATATAAAAGCAGATACATTATTTGCTATTGGCCCTTCTGAAAACAGAATTATTAAAGGTAGATATAATGTTAGATTTTTTAAAAAAAATTTAAGCGGAAGAGCTGATAAAATAATTATTAATCAAAAAAGCGGATTAACTAAACTACTTAAAAAAGATTTAAGTCAAAGAGAAAAGCAAGTGCTAACTTCAAAAGAAGTGTCAAAAAGAAATCCAATTATTTGGAATGGAGAAAGTCAAATGACTGGAGATGAAATACATATTTTACGAGACATAAAAACAAATGAACTTGACTCATTAAAAATTCTAAATAATGCATTTGTAGTAGAAAAAGACACATTAGGTATTAATAATTTTAATCAAATGAAGGGTATTAATTTATATGGAAAATTTTTAAGTAACGAACTGAAATACATTAACCTTATTCAAAATACAGAAATGATATATCATTTGTATGATGAAAAAACTAACGAATTAATTGGAGTAGATAAAGCAATTTGTAGCTCAATTTTAATGAATATCAAAAACAATAATATAGAAGACATAACTTTTTTTACAAACCCAGAGGGTAAAGTCTATCCTGAAAACGAGATAGAGTTAAATCAGAAAATTTTAAATGGATTTATCTGGAGAATAGAAGAACGAATTTATAAAAAAGAAGATTTATTTGAATTTTAATTTGAAAGAAGATTTTTTAAAATATCAAAGTCAAACTTCGGATCATCCTATAGGATTAGAAATTTCTTATGCAAAAGGAAGTTATATTTATGATAATGAAAATAATAAATATTTAGATTTTGTTGCAGGAGTATCCGCATCTAACCTAGGACATAGAAATAAAGCTATTAAAAAAGCTGTTATAAAACAGATAAATAAATACTGGCATGTGATGGTTTATGGAGAATTTGTTCAAAAACCTACAGTTAATTTATGTAAAATTTTATCTGAAAATTTACCAAAATCTTTATCTAATACTTATTTAACTAATTCAGGAACGGAAGCTATGGAGGCTGCTATGAAATTAGCCAAGAGAGTGACAGGCAGAACAGAAATAATTGCAGCAAAAAATGGTTATCACGGAAGTACACAAGGTTCTATGAGTATTATGGGGTTTGAAGAAAGAAAAAGAAGGTATAGACCTCTTTTACCAGGCATAAAATTTATAGAATTTAACAATGAAGATGATATTAATAAGATAAATAAAAATACTGCAGCTGTAATTTTAGAAACAATTCAAGGTGGCGCAGGTTTTATTACTCCTTCAGGAAATTATTTGAGAAAAGTTAAAAATAAATGTGAAAAATTTAGTGTACTCTTGATTCTAGATGAAATACAACCTGGTATGGGAAGAACAGGAAAGTTATTTGCGTTTGAACATTACAATATAATTCCTGATATTTTGGTGTATGGGAAAGGATTAGGAGGAGGGTTTCCAATAGGAGCATTGAGCTCAAGTAAAAAAATAATGAGTTCATTTAAAGAAAATCCAATTCTTGGACATATAACTACTTTTGGAGGTCACCCTGTAATTGCTGCAGCAGCTTATGCAAATTTAAAAGAAACTCTAGACTCAAAAATAATGAGTAAAGTTTGCGAAAAAGAAAAGTTATTCAAAGACAAATTAAAACATTCCTTAATAACTGAAATAAGAGGGAAAGGCCTAATGCTTGCATTGATTTTAAAAGATAAAAATACTGTTAATCAGCTGATAAAAAAGTGCTTAGAAAAAGGTCTTATTTTATTTTATTTACTCTTCGAATCAAAAGCGGTCAGAATCACGCCTCCTTTGACTATTAAAAAAAGTGAAATAAAAAAAGGTTGTGACATAATAATTGAAACTTTAAATCAAATTAATAATTCTGTTCATTAATTTGTTGAAAAGAAAAAAATCTATTTGAAATAAAAATACCTTCTGACTATATCTTTACAGTAAATGAAAGAAGAATTTGAAGACTATTATAGTGATTCAATTTTCAAGTTTGAATCAATGCTTAAAACAAATGATTTTTTGTTTTTCGACTCAGACGAATTTGAAGAAATAATAGTTTATTATTTAGAAATAGGAAATGTATCACTAGCAAAAAAGGCGATTTCAATGGCTACTGAACAATATCCGAATTCAGTAACTTTAGTTCTTCTACAGATAGAACTTTTATTATTTAATAACGAACTAGATGAATCTGAAAAATTAATTGAAAAAATTTCATTGATAGACCCGTTAAATACAGATATATTAATTCAGCAAGCTAAAATCTTATCTAAAAGAAAAAATCATCAACAAGCAATTGAATTATTAATTAAAGTTGATCACAGTTCAGATTTATATTTTGAAGCATTAAGTATAATTGGAAAAGAGTATCTGTTTTTAGATGACTTTGTAAGTGCAAAAAAATATTTTATTCTTTACTTGAAACATAATCAATTTGATTATGGAGTTTTAAATAATGTACTTTATTGTTTTGATTCGATTGGAGATACAGACAGTACAATAAATTATCTTAATTCATTTTTAGAAACAAATCCCTACTGTGAGATTGCATGGCACCAATTAGGAAAACAATATGCAAAAGAAGAACTGTACAAAGAAGCTTTAACAGCCTTTGATTTTGCAATAATATCTGATGACTGTTTTATAGGGGCTTATATTGAAATGGGTAAAATTCTAGAAAAGTTAAATAAAATTAATGAAGCGATAGAAAAATACGAAATTGCTTCAGAAATCGAAGATCCAAACCCTTTTGCACTTTACAGAATTGCTTGTTGTCACGATAAACTTGGAAATCAAGATCTGGCTTTACTATACTACAATAAAACAGTAACTGAAGACCCTGTAGATGATAAAGCTTGGATGTCAATAGCCTATAATTTATTCCAAAAGGGAGAGTTAAAAGAAGCTAAAACAAACTTAATTAAAGCATTAGAAATTAATTCTGAAAAAATTAATTATTGGGAATTATATGCTAAAATTAATTTTAGTTTAAAACTATATGAAGAAGTTGAAATTGCATTCAATGAAATTTTATCTATTGGAGATTTAAACATTAGTAACTTTACGGTTCTAACAGAACTAATTATAAAAATTCCTGAAAACAATATCTTAACTAATAAGCTTTTAAAATCAATTGATTTGTTTCCAAAATCTGTTGAAAATGAAATAAATTATCTTATTTCTGCTATATATTATACTAAATCAGAGAATGACAAAGCTTTTATTTTTTTAAAAAAGGCATATTTCTACAACCCTTCTAAATACGCTTTCTTTAAAAAAATTTTTAATTTTTTTCCGAATCTACAAGTCTTTAAAACCCACTAATTTATTAGTTGTTAAATTGTCTTAATTTTAAAGTCATGAAAAAAGGTTCTAAACCCTATATAGCGCTGTTCATTAAAGGAATGATGATGGGAATTGCAGATATTATTCCTGGAGTTTCTGGGGGGACAATTGCTATCATTACAGGTGTATATGAAGAGTTTTTATTCACATTAAATAATCTTGACTTAAATGTTTTGAAATTATTTAAAAAAGGAAAGTTTAAAGAAGTATTGAATAAATATAATTTAATTTTTCTTCTAAGTTTAGCTTCAGGAATATTATCGAGTATATTTCTATTAAGTCATTCAATTGTTTATCTAATTGAAAATTATCCAATTTTATTATGGTCTTTTTTCCTAGGTTTAATAACTTCAAGTATCTTTTATTTATTTAAAGAAATAAATAAATGGACTAAAAAAGTTTTACTATTTAATCTATTAGGAATAGGGATATCACTGTTAGTATTAACCTTAAACCCTAGTAGTCAAGAAACAAACCCTGCTTATCTTTTTATTTGTGGAATGATTAGCATTACAGCAATGCTTCTTCCTGGTGTTTCAGGTGCATACATACTAATATTACTTGGTGCATATGAGACAATGTTAAAAACAATTAAGGAAATTGTCAGTCTAAATTCTGAATATTTTTTAAATTTTTTATCATTTGTAATGGGTGCTTTATTGAGTGTTAAATTATTTTCAAAGCTCTTAACATGGTCTTACAATAAACATAAAAACTATACTCTTTCTTGTTTAGTTGGTTTTATGATAGGATCTCTACCTGCTCTTTGGCCCTGGAAATCAGAGTCTAATACTGATGAGTTATTGTTTTACAAATTATATATTCCTGACAACTCTTTTATGAACTCAGAATTTATAAGTGGACTACTATTTTTCATGTTTGGGTTTGTATTAGTTTTAATTATAGATTTTTTAGGAAAAAAATACAAAAATGTTTAACAACAACAGAAATAGAAAAGATTATATATTTCTTTTTCTAAAAGCCGTTTTTATGGGGACTGCCAACAAATTACCTGGGATTTCAGGTGGGTTAGTAGCACTTTTAACCGGTTTTTATCACGAGATGATAGAGTCATTAAAGACGCTAAATTTCAAGTCATTTATAATGATAATTAAGGGTGATTTTAACGAGTTTAGCTCAAAACACAATGGATATTTTATATTAACTATTCTTTCTGGTATAATTGTAAGTTACTTTACCACATCTAAAGTATTAGATTATTTTTTTAAACAATCTGAATTATATGTTTGGTCTATATTTTACGGAATGATCATAGCTTCAATAATTATTTTATTAAAAAACAATAAAAAATGGAATTTAAAATCAATAGTATTTTTGATTTTAGGTTTTAGCATAGGTTTCTTATTAAGTATTACAAATCCAGTCAATGAAAACCAAAATTTAATTTTTGTATTTTTCTGTGGCTTTGTCAGCGTATGCGGCATGATAGTTCCTGGCATATCAGGCTCATTTCTTTTAATATTATTAGGTAACTATAAACTATTACTTATAGACTCTGTAAATGCTCTTTTTGATTCCTTTTATAATTTAATAAATTTAAATAGCACTTTTCAACATGATTTTAGTTTATTACAAATATTATTCGTTTTTACGTTGGGCTCATTAATTGGACTAATAGTTCTTTCAAATATGTTGAGTGTTTTAATTAAAAAACATAAAGAGAAAATCAACCAGATGATTACAGGTTTTGTAACAGGTTCATTATTTATAGTATGGCCTTGGAAGATGATGTTTAGTAATACTATGGTCAAAACTGAATCATTAATTGATCCAATCTCTTCAAATGTTTACTTAAAATATTCACCACAATTTACAGAATCGTCAACTTATATTGCTTTTCTTTGGATATTAATTGGTTTATTTATAGTATTATATTTAGAAAAAAATGTCTCAAGAGCAAAAAACATATGGACTAATTGGTAAAAACATAGGATACTCTTTCTCAAAAAATTATTTTTTAGATAAGTTTTTGAAAAAGAATATGGAAAACTGTTGCTATAAAAATTTTGATTTAGAAAGTATTAATAATTTAGGAGAAGTTTTAAAAACTCCTAGCTTGAAAGGACTAAACATAACTATACCTTACAAAGAAAAAGCAATCAAATACTTAAATGAAATTGACTATGATGCTAAACAAATTGGAGCGATTAACACAATTAAAGTCAATATTGACAATACTTTAATTGGATATAATACCGACTACATAGGCTTTATAAAGTCAATAAAACCACACATAAACTCTAGCCATAAAAAAGCACTGATTCTAGGGACAGGAGGAGCGTCAAAAGCAATTGCTTATGCCTTAGAAAAGTTAAATATAGAAGCAAAAAAAGTATCAAGAAAAAAAGTTAATGAAGAGATAACTTATCTAGAATTAGATGAAGAAAAAATAAATGATTGTCAAATAATCATTAACACAACACCACTGGGCACTTTTCCAGATATAGAAAATTATCCAGATATACCCTACGAGTATATAACAAAAAAACACATTTGTTATGATTTAATATACAATCCAAATGAAACGGTATTTTTAAAAAAATCAAAACAAAACAAGGCTTTTATAATAAATGGATTGAATATGCTAAAAATTCAAGCAGAAGAAAGTTGGAAAATTTGGAATAATTAATTTAAAAAAATAACTTAATAAAAAGAATTTTGGATAGCAATATTGATTTATCAAAAAACCTAAAATTAAAACAGGATTTAATTAATGAGCTTAAAGAGCTCATTAATTTAGATACGAAAATGAATGAAAAGTATTTAGGTTTTAAAGAGATTCAAAATAAGTGGTTCAAAATAGGTCCTGTTCCTAGAAGTCAAAGTGTAATTATTTGGAATACATTCCAACATCACATAAAAAATTTTTATGATTACCTACATCTTAACAGAAAGTTCAAGGAAATAGACATTAAATACAACTTAGATAAAAAGAAAGAAACTATTGAACAAGCTAAGAAATTAATAGTAATTGAAGATAAAGTAAGAGCTTCTAAATATTTCGATAGATTAAATAAAAAATGGAGATTTGAGATAGGTCCGACAAAAAAAGAAAATGAAATAATACTTGATAAAGAGTTTAAAAGAGTAGGAAATCTTATTACAAAAAATAAAATTGAATTTGATAAAAATAAAGATTCAATTTTAGAGGAAAACTATTTAAAAAAAGAAAATCTAATAAATGAAATAAGAGAAATAGTTAAAGCTGAATTAACTACGACAAAAGAATGGCAAAAAAACATAACATCATTTGAGAAAATTAAAAATCAAATAGAGAAAACTGGACCGATTCAATATAAAAATAAAAAAAAGTTCTGGACAAATTACAAAAATACAACTCGAGAGTTTTATAAAAAAAAGAACGATTATTTTAAAGGTTTAAAAAAAATATATCAAAAAAACATTCTAATTCAAGAGTCCATTATCATAAAAGTTGGAGAGTTAGTTTTAAAGGATGATTTTGAAAAATACAGAAAAGAAATAGTTTCTTTCCAGTCAGAATGGAAAAACATAAAACCAGTTCCATATAAGATTAATCAAAAAAATTGGACTAATTTCAAGACTGTCTGCGATAAGTTTTTTAACAATATTAATAAGCAAAAAGAAAATCTAGCTAATGAATTTAAAATCAATGAAAACAAACAAATTGATATTTTAAAAGAAATTGAAAAATATAATGAAACTTCACAAGTTGATGTTAATCAACTTATAAATAAATGGAAAGAAACAGGAAAAGCAAGTTTAAATCATGAAATTGAATTTGATAAAAAAATTAAAAAAATATTTAAGGACAGTGGACTAAATGACCAAGATTCAACAAATAAATTACTTGAGACTAAGGTTGTTTCAATGAGTGAGAATGAAAAAAGCTCTGAAATTTATTCATTGAACAAAAAGTTAGAAATTTTAAAAAAAGAATTATCATTATTAGAAAATAATATTTCTTTTTTTAACGATAAATCTAATGAAAATAAAATACTGGATAAATCTAGAAAAGAAATTGAAAAAAAGAAAATAGAGATTGAGTCTATAATTCAACAAAAAGTAATGTTAAATAATTAATTTTTCGACTTTTCCCAATAACCAATCATTTCTTTCTCTGTAATATCACTAAATTTTTTTTTGTCTTTTTTTAATTGACTTTCTACATTCATGAATCTTTTTATGAATTTTTTATTAGTTTTTTCTAATGCATTATCAGCATTAACTCCAATAAATCTTGCATAATTTATAACTGAAAAAAGTAAATCTCCTAATTCGGATTCTACATTTTCTGAATTACCTGACCCTAATTCTAATTCTAATTCATTTAATTCTTCAAAAATTTTATTTTTAACATCTTTTCGATTAGCCCAATCAAAACCAACGTTAGAAACTTTTTCTTGGATCCTCATTGATTTTATAAACGATGGTAAAGCTTTTGGCACCCCTTCAAGAACACTTTTTTTACCTTCCTTTAACTTTAATTTCTCCCAATTACTTTTCACCTGATTTTCATCAATTCCTGATAAATCTCCATAGACATGAGGATGTCTAAATATCAACTTACTAGTAATGCTTTTTGCAACATCAGAAATATCAAAAAGATTTGTTTCACTAGCGATTTTTGAATAAAAAATAATATGCAATAATAAATCTCCTAATTCATTTTTAACTTCATTGATGTTATTATCTGAAATAGCATCAGCTAATTCAAAAGTTTCTTCTATTGTTAGTGACTTCAAACTTTCAAAAGTTTGCTTTTGATCCCATGGACATTTTTCTCTTAATTCATCCATGACGTCTAATAAACGGCTAATTGAATCTAGTTTTGTTTTTTTATTCATTTTCTATCAGGAAAAATCATTAAATAATCTGAATTAATATTACCATTGGAGATGTTATTTAATTTTCCTTTAATCAATTTCTTTTTGAATGAACTTAATTTGTCAGTGAACAGAATTCCTTTAACATGATCATACTCGTGCTGAACTACTCTTGCACACAGACCATCTAATTTCAAAATTTCATTTTTAAAATGTTCATTTTTAAAATGAATTTCAATTTCATTTTCTCTTACAATATCTTCTCTCACATCGGGAATACTTAAACAACCTTCATTAAAACTATTAAAGTCTTTTGAAGACCAAACTATTTTAGGGTTAATAAAAACTTTTTTAAACATTGAGACTTTTTTCCTTTCCTCTAAGCTTAATTCATCATCTTTAGAAAAAGGGGAAGCGTCAACAATAAACAATTTTAATGATTCACCAATCTGAGGAGCTGCCAAACCTACTCCATTAGCAGCATACATTGTATCCCACATGTTTTGAATTAAAGATTTAATGTCTTTATAGTTTTTCGAAATAGAAGTACATTTATTTCGCAAAACTGGATCTCCGTACGCAACAATTGGTAAAATCATATTATTTGTTTTCTAAAAATGATTGAAGAATTATAGTGGCACTAACTTTATCAACCAACATTTTATTTCGTCTTTTACTTTTACTTATTCCGCTACTTATAATAGCTCTTTTAGCAATTAACGAAGTAAATCTTTCATCTTGTCTTCTGACGTTAATTAAAGGAAACTCTTTTTCTATTTTTTTAATAAAAATTAAAATATCATCTTCAATTTGAGATGGATTATTGTTTTTTTGAACGGGTTTGCCAATTACAAAAGTATCAACATATTCGTCTTTTAAAAAATTTTTTAAAAAAAGTATTATTTCACTATTAAGGACTGTATCTAATGAAGATGCAATAATATTAAGCTCATCCGTAATAGCTAATCCTATTCTTTTTAATCCATAATCGATTGCAATTATCTTACCCATGCATCAAAGTTAAATCATTAATAATTAAGGTTAAAATATCTAAAACTATTTATTAATTAGAGTGTATATTTGAATAAAAATATGGTATGAGAAAAATTATTGAAGCAGCTTGGAATGATCGAACTCTTTTAGAAAAAGAAGATACTAAAAAAGCTATTCACGCTGTTATTGAGGATTTAGACAATGGGACCTTAAGAGTTGCTGAACCTACAAGTAATGGTTGGTTAGTGAATGAATGGGTGAAGAAAGCAGTTGTATTATATTTTCCAATACAAAAAATGAAAACTATTGAAATGGGACCACTAGAGTTTCATGATAAAATTCCATTAAAAAAAAATTATGCAGAAAAAGGAATTCGAGTAGTTCCTCATGCCGTAGCTAGAAAAGGTGCGTACATTAGCAAAGGAGTTATTTTAATGCCAAGTTATATTAATATTGGTGCTTATGTTGATGAAGGCACTATGGTTGACACATGGGCAACTGTTGGAAGTTGTGCTCAAATCGGCAAAAACGTTCACTTAAGTGGAGGTGTAGGAATTGGAGGTGTATTAGAACCTTTACAAGCTGCTCCGGTTATTATAGAAGATAATGCTTTTATCGGATCTAGGTGTATTGTAGTTGAAGGGGTTAAAGTAGGGAAAGAAGCCGTATTAGGGGCAAATGTAGTTTTAACAGCATCTACAAAAATAATTGATGTAAGTGGAAAAAACCCGATTGAATTTAAAGGAGAAATTCCTAGTAGATCAGTAGTTATACCTGGTTCTTATACAAAGAGTTTCTCTGCAGGAGATTATCAAGTACCATGTGCGCTAATAATCGGAGAAAGAAAAGAAAGTACTGATAAGAAAACTTCTCTTAACAATGCTTTAAGAGAATACAATGTGTCAGCCTAAACTTAAATAGTTTATGATTTTAGAGATCGCAAAAGCTCTTAACTGTTTAAATAATGAAGGAATCCTTATTTATCCTTCAGATACCATATGGGCAATTGGATGTGATGCCACTAATTTAAAAGCAATTAATAAAATATATAAGATTAAGAAAAGAAATCGTTCCAAGCCGTTCATATGTTTAATGAATGATCTTAAAATGAGCGATAAGTATGTTAAAAATACAAATACAATAAAAAATTATCTTAAAAATAAAACTTCACCTACCACTGTAATTTACGACCAAGTAAAAAATTTAGATACTTTTCCTGAATCAGTTGCAATACGAATACCTAAAGATGAATTTTGTAGCGAACTAATAAGAAAATTTAACAAACCTATAATTTCTACTTCAGTTAATATTTCAGGAGAACAAATTCCTCTGTTCTTTAATGATATTAAAAAGGAAATTTTAGATCAAGTAGATTATATAGTAAATTTACGTTTAAATCATAAACTTGAAAAACCATCAACAATTATTAAGGTTGAGAATGATAAAATCATAACTCTAAGATCATAAATGATTAACAACAAAATTCTTAAAGCGATTAACAATAACATATTTGAAACTATTAAAAAACATAGTGACGAATTAAATATTGAATGTTATGTTATAGGAGGGTATGTCAGAGACCTTCTTCTTAACAAAAGTGCTCCAAAAGATATTGATGTGTTAGTGATTGGAAATGGCATTGAGATGGCTAAAAAAGTTTCAAATGAGCTAAATCCAAAAGAAAAAGTTAAAGTTTTTAAAAATTTCGGAACGGCAATGTTTAAATTCAATAATATTGAAGTTGAATTCGTTGGCTCTAGAAAAGAAAGCTATAATCAGTCCAGTAGAAACCCCATAGTTAAATTAGGAACTTTAGAGGATGACTTAAATAGAAGAGATTTTACTATTAATGCCATAGGGGTTGGATTGAATTCTAAAAACTGGGGAAAACTAATTGATAATTTCAATGGAATTGAAGATCTTAAGAATGGATTAATAAAAACTCCATTAGATCCGTTAAAAACCTTTTCTGATGACCCTTTAAGAATGCTAAGAGCTATTAGGTTTTCATGTCAACTAAATTTTAAAATTCATACAGATTCTTTAAACGGAATTATATCTGAAAAAGATAGAATTAAAATTATTTCAGGAGAAAGAATTGCGGATGAGTTAAATAAAATCATAATGACTCAAAAGCCTTCAACTGGATTTAAAATTCTAGAAAGTACAGGAATTTTAAAACTTATTCTTCCAGAATTAACCGCATTAAAAGGAATTGATGAAATTGATGGTCAGAAACATAAAGACAACTTTTATCACACCTTAGAAGTATTAGATAATATTTGTCCAAATACAAACAACATTTGGTTAAGATGGGCTGCTCTTCTTCATGATGTCGGAAAAGCACCTACTAAAAGATTTGCAAAAAATATTGGGTGGACTTTTCATGGTCATGAACTCAAGGGCTCTAAAATGGTATATAATATCTTTAAAAGGTTAAATATGCCATTAAACAACAAAATGAAATATGTTCAGAAAATTATATTTATGAGTTCTAGGCCAATAGTTCTTTCTAACAATAACATTTCAGATTCTGCTATAAGAAGGCTAATTTATGATGCTCAGCAAGATGTGGATGACCTACTAACACTTTGTGAGGCAGATATAACAACTAAAAACCTTCAAAGATTTAGGAAATACTTAAATAATTTTAAAATGGTAAGAACTAAAATTGTTGAAGTCGAAAAAAGAGATCATATAAGGAATTTTCAACCTCCAATAAGTGGAGAAGAAATTATGAGTTATTTTAATATAAATCCTGGTAAAGAAATAGGAGTCATAAAAGAGTTAATAAAGGAATCTATTTTAGATGGAGAGATAAAAAATGATTATGAATCTGCTAAATTAATTATGATTAAAAAAGGTAAAGCATTGGGTCTTATAAAGAATGAAAAATAATTTTATTAAAATTTCAAAAATTAGTTTAGTATTAGTTTATTTAGTTATACTAGCGGGATCATTAGTTAGAATGACTGGAAGTGGTATGGGTTGCCCAGACTGGCCAAAATGCTTTGGACTTTTAATTCCTCCTACAGAAATTGGTCAAATTGAATGGTCTCCGAATAAAAGTTTTACAAAGGGAATTGTACTAAAAAAGAACAATGAATTAATTATAGCTAAGAAAGATTTTAGTTCTAAAGAAAAATTTAATTTTTCTAATTGGAATAAATACACAAAACATGATTATTCTGATTTCAACCCATCTAAAACATGGATTGAGTTTTTAAATAGATTAATTGGAGCAATTGCTGGTCTTGCTACTGTATTGATGTTGATTTTTTCAATTAAATTTTGGAGAGAGAATAAAATTATTGTTTTAAGCTCTTTACTAATAGTATTAGGAATGGGGTTTCAAGCCTGGCTTGGTAAAATAGTAGTTGATTCAAATTTAGCTCCATTTAAAATCACTACACATATGTTAATGGCATTTATTATAATAGCGTTACTAATTTATTCCATTTATATTTCAAATAATAAAACTAAAAATAGTTTAAACGATGTAGTTGTAAAAAACTTAATCTTAGGATCTCTATTATTAAGTGTAATTCAAGTAGTAATCGGAACTCAAGTTAGAGAATTTATCGATTTACAAAATGAATTATCTGGTCCAGAAAACAAAAATAAATGGCTAGCTCTCCCTGACTTTTACTTCTATTTTCACAGAAGTTTTTCAATACTAATTTTAGCCATCAACGCCTACCTATACTACATAACAGTTAAGAGAAAATACAGTACAGGTTTAATTAAAAAAATATGTATTGTTATAATGTTAGAAATTATTGTTGGAATAGTTATGTATTATGGCAGTTTTCCGTTAATGAGCCAACCTATACATTTGTTTTTAGCTACTATATTATTTGGGTATCAATTTTATTGGTTTTTACACTTTACTAAAATTAGAAAATAAATGATTTTCCGAATAAGAATAATCCTAGATACAAAAGAGGATATTATAAGAGACATAGAGATTGAAAATAATTCCACATTTAAAGATTTACATACAGAAATATTAAAATCATTTCAATTTGATGAAAATGAAATGGCATCGTTTTACTTAAGCAATGATAATTGGGATCAAGGTAAAGAAATTAGCTTGTCAAGTTTCCAAGAAGAAGATGAATTAATCATGGAAAACTGCCCCCTAGATTTGATTATAAATGAAAATCAAAAAAAATTTATTTACATATATGATTTTTTAAATTTATGGACTTTTTTTGTTGAAATATTTGAAATTAACCCGATTATAGTAGGAGCTAAATATCCTAAATTAATTTTTTCATTAGGAAAACTACCTGAAAAAGCACCAGATAAAAATTTTGAAAAAATAAAAGATAATGAGTTTGAAGATAACTTTGAAGATGATCACAATGATTATAATTAATCAACATTTAACATACCATGATTTTCATAATTCTTAAGAACGTAATCAAATGTTGCTTTTAATATTCCACCCATATTACTAGTTTTTTTAAAACTTTCATCTCTTGTAAGGGAATAAATTTGTTTAGATAATAAATCTATATTTTTTGGGGTAGAAATATTATCATGCATCATACACTTAATAATTTTTTTCACTCTACTTTCAGAACTTAAAATTCTTTTTGCAATTATAGATCTTTCCTCAGTTTTATATTGATCCACAGAATGTTTATTCAATTTTTCTTTAATTAATTCCATTATTATCTTATTTTCTTTAAAAAACTGAGGCCTATAAACCTTTAACTTACCTTCAAAAGATTGTTGGTCAAAATCTATCGCTCTAATTTTATATATAACTTGATCAAAATCATGAGTAGGAATAATCACATAATTATATGATCTCATATCTCCAAGAAGTCTAATCATACATCTTTCATTAAACTTTACAAACTCTTTTGCAATCTGAGATTTTTCTGAAGGATTACATTTATTTAAAAAATCACTTAAAAATTCATCACCAGGAATTCCAGCAATATGTTCCTCAATTAAAGTGTTCTGATAAACTAAAAAATTTAAATTGTCAGGAGATAAAATATGTTCAAGCTCTAGTCCATAGATCCGTGAGGCATCTGCTTTTTTAACATAAAAATATGTAAAATTATCATTTAAAATATTTCTAATTTTTATTCTAAATGGTTTAGAGTTTCCAAAAGTACAGTAATCAATTGCGTCAACATTTAAAAATTCCATATTAGCCTCATTTCCATCTGAGTGCAATAAGTTATAGACTCGTTTTAAACTTTCATCAATTTCTTTTCGTTCAAAATCAGAATAAAAAGCTCTAACCCATAATGTGTCAATGTCCTTTTCGTTATATACTGAAACTGATCCAGAAAATCTTTTTAAATCCTCATAAAAAATAGGGATTATTAATTTTCTATTATAAAATGACAGATAAGAATCTAAGTTTTTAGATATAGGAAATGAAGGTTTTTTATCTGACATTAATTTTTCGTACATATAATTTTTTCACAAAGTTAACTCATTTATTATTTCAAGGAAATTAGGAAGTTATTATCGTAAATTTGGGAAAAATTTATTTTTGTTTAGTTTAAAATCTGATTACAGTCCTACAGGAGATCAACCAGAAGCGATAAGTCAACTGATTTCTGGAATTAATGATAATCAAAAGTTCCAAACTCTTAAAGGGGTAACAGGTTCTGGAAAAACTTTTACTGTTGCCAATGTAATTAAAGAAGTTAATAAGCCAACGTTAGTTTTAGCTCACAACAAAACATTAGCTGCACAATTATATTCAGAATTTAAACAATTTTTTCCTAATAATGCTGTGGAGTACTTTGTTTCATATTATGACTATTATCAACCTGAAGCATATCTTCCAGTTTCAGGAACATACATTGAAAAAGACTTGTCAATAAATGAAGATATCGAGAAACTAAGGTTAAGCACAACTTCATCTTTACTCTCAGGTAGAAGAGATATAATAGTTATAGCATCGGTTTCATGCCTCTATGGAATTGGGAACCCTGTAGAGTTTAAAAAAAATATTATAAATATTGAAAAAAACCAAATAATTTCTAGAACTAAATTTCTTCATAGTTTAGTTCAAAGCCTCTATTCTAGGTCAAATATAGATACAACTAGCGGGTCTTTCAGGGTGTCTGGAGACACAGTTGACATCTTTCCAAGTTACGCTGATCACGCTTTTAAAATTCATTTTTTTGGTGATGAAATAGAGTTAATAGAAACATTTGACCCAATAAATAATAAAACTATTGAGTCTCATGAAAAACTATCAATTTATCCAGCAAACATGTTTGCAACTTCTCCAGATGTACTACAAAATGCAATGAATAAAATAAGGGAGGATTTATTACATCAAATAAATTATTTTAAAGAAATTGGAAAATTTCTAGAGGCTAAAAGGTTAGAAGAAAGAACAAATTTTGATTTAGAAATGATTCAAGAATTAGGCTATTGTTCTGGAATTGAAAACTATTCGAGGTATATAGATGGAAGAGAACCTGGAACAAGACCTTTCTGCCTATTAGATTACTTTCCAGATGATTATTTAATGATTGTAGACGAAAGTCATGTGACTTTGTCTCAAGTTCATGCAATGTATGGGGGAGATAGAAGCAGAAAAGAAAATTTAGTAGAATATGGATTTAGACTTCCTGCTGCAATGGACAATAGACCATTAAAATATGAAGAATTCGAGTATGTTCAAAATCAAGTGATTTATGTTAGTGCAACTCCTTCAGATTATGAGCTTGAAAAAACAGAAGGGGTTTTTGTTGAACAAATAATTAGACCAACAGGACTTTTAGACCCAGTTTTAGAAGTTAGGCCTAGCAATAATCAAATTGATGATATAATTAATGAGATTCACTTAAGAGTAAGCAGTAATGAAAGAGTATTAATAACAACTCTTACTAAAAGAATGGCTGAAGAGTTAACAAAATTTCTTGCAAAAGTTGATATAAGATCTAGATATATACATAGTGACATTGACACTATGGAAAGAGTAGAAATTATGCAAGGGCTAAGAAAAGGGTTATTTGATGTTTTGGTTGGGGTGAATTTATTAAGAGAGGGATTAGATTTACCTGAAGTGTCTCTTGTAATAATTCTCGATGCTGATAAAGAAGGGTTTTTAAGAAGTCACAGATCATTAACTCAAACAATAGGAAGAGCTGCAAGAAACGTAAATGGAAAAGCTATATTTTATGCTGATAAAATTACAAAAAGCATGAAAAAAACTATAGACGAAACAGAATACAGAAGAGAAAAGCAAAAAAAATATAACAAGAAAAATAATCTAACCCCTACCCCTTTAAATAAATCGATTAAAGATGTTTTCTTAAATCAATCAGACAATGTAAATCTAAAAAAAATTCAAAAAGAAAAAGATATTTTAAGTAATATTAAGAATTTATCTAAAAATCAAAAAGAGAAAGAAATAAGAAAGTACAGAACAGAAATGGAAAGTGCAGCTAAATCTCTAGACTTTATAGAAGCTGCAAGGTTAAGAGATATCATTAAGTCTCTAAAACAATAAAAAATGAGTGAAACAAAAGATCCCTCATTTTAAATTTATTTTTTTACAGAAATAGTTTTTTCAGAAATACTCTGACACTCTTCTCTTTAATGTCAGTTACGCTAATACTTCTTGTATTTTATCTGCTGCTTCTTGAAATTCAATAGCGCTATGAACCTCAAACTCGCACTTATCAATAATCTCTTTAGCAATTTCAGCGTTAGTACCCTGAAGTCTAACAATTATAGGGATGTTTATCGAATCTCCCATATTATTATAAGCGTCTACAATTCCTTGAGCTACTCTATCACACCTTACTATTCCGCCAAATATATTTACAAGAATCGCCTTTACATTAGGGTCTTTTAAAATTAGCCTAAAAGCAGCTTCAACCCTTTTAGCATCTGCAGTTCCTCCTACATCTAAAAAATTAGCAGGTTCTCCTCCAGACTGTTTAATCAAATCCATTGTAGCCATGGCCAAACCAGCTCCATTAACCATGCATCCAACATTTCCATCTAAATCAACATAATTCAAACCCACTTCTCTTGCCTCAATTTCAACAGGGTTTTCTTCTTTTAAATCTCTCCAAGATTCATAATTTTTATGACGAAATAAAGCATTATCATCTAAAGAAACCTTTGCATCAACAGCCATTATTATATCGTCAGAAGTTTTTAAGACCGGATTAATTTCAAAAAGAGAGGAATCAGAAGAAACGTAAGACTTATAAAGTAAGGTTATAAATTTAGTCATTTCTTTAAAAGCCTTGCCTGACAATCCTAAATTAAAAGCAATTTTTCTTGCCTGAAAAGGAAGAATACCCAATAAAGGATCTATATCTTCATAGAAAATTAATTCTGGAGTTTTTTCAGCAACAGTTTCTATATCCATTCCACCTTCTGTGGAATACATCAACATATTCTTTCCCGTTTTTCTATTTAATAATATAGAAACATAAAATTCCTCTGGCTCTGATTCACCAGGATAATAAACGTCCTCAGTAATCAAAACTTTATTTACAACTTTTCCTTCTTTTGAAGTTTGAGGCGTTATTAAACTCATGCCTATAATATCAGTAACCACTATTTTTAACTCTTCTAAACTCTTAGCTAACTTAACCCCTCCACCTTTACCTCTTCCACCAGCATGAATTTGAGCTTTAACAACAAACCACTTAGTTCCTGTCTCATCTACTAAATTTTTAGCCACATCCAAAACATTTTTTACATCAGAAAGCACAAGTCCTCTTTGAATATTGACACCATGTTCTGCTAGTATTTTTTTTCCCTGATATTCGTGTAAATTCATATTTTATATATTAAAAAAACAAAGATAAAATAATTACCTAAAGATATAGATAGTAATGTTTTTTATAATGTTACATATATAACAAAATGTTTTATTTTTAAAACATATCTTCAATTATTATATTATAAAAGCATGATAATATAATTTTGCATTCATGAAAAATAAAGATTTAATAAGCATCGCTAAAGAATTTGGTACCCCAACTTATATTTATGATGCAGAGAAAATAAAAAAGCAATATGACAGGCTAATAAATTCGTTTAAATCTGTAAAAAATTTAAAAATTAATTATGCGGTCAAAGCTCTTTCTAATATTTCAATACTAAAATACATTAACAAACTAGGAGCAGGAATAGATACGGTTTCTATTCAAGAAGTAATGATTGGGATTAAATCAGGTATTCCAGTTGATAAAATTATCTATACTCCAAATGGAGTATCCATAGAGGAAATTCAAAGAGTAGCTAAAATGGGGGTTAATATAAATATTGATAATTTAAATATATTGGAACAATTCGGAAGTTCTAATCCAGAAATTCCTGTTTGCATAAGAATTAACCCTCATGTTATGGCTGGCGGAAATAGTAAAATATCGGTTGGTCATATTGATTCAAAGTTTGGAATAAGCATTCATCAAATCCCACTTCTTCTAAGGATTGTGAAAAATACCAATATAAAAGTTAATGGGATACACATGCATACAGGAAGTGACATATTAGATATAGAAGTGTTTATTCACGCAGCTGAAATATTATTTCAAACTGCTTCTAAATTTAAAGGTTTAGAATTTATAGATTTTGGAAGTGGTTTTAAAGTACCCTACTACCCTGGTGATAATGAAACAAATATTGAAGAACTAGGAGATAAATTATCTAAAAGATTTAATGAATTCTGCAAGAACTACGGAAGAGATCTTACCCTTGCTTTTGAACCCGGAAAATTTTTAGTTAGTGAAGCGGGTAATTTCTTATGCTCGGTAAACTCAATAAAACAAACCACATCTACAGTTTTTGCTCAAGTAGATACAGGTTTTAATCATTTTATAAGACCTATGATGTATGGCTCAAACCATCACATTGAAAATATATCTAACCCAAGTGATTCTGAGAGATTCTACTCAGTAGTTGGATATATTTGTGAAACTGACACATTTGCTACAAATAAAAGAATTTCTAAAATATATGAAGGGAATATTTTAAACTTTAAAAATGCTGGAGCTTACTGTTTTTCTATGGCAAGTAACTACAACTCAAGATTCAAGCCTTCTGAAATTCTTTTTTATAAAAAAAAAGCAGTGGAAATAAGAAAAAGAGAAAATATTGATGACTTGTTAAAAAATCAAATTGAATTAAAATTTTAATATATCTAATCAATAACACCAGACCCTATCAATTCATCATTTTTATACCACACTGCAAATTGTCCCCTAGTAATTGCTAATTGTTCGTTTTTAAATAATAGGAAAACCCCTTCAGTCTTAAAGTATAAAGCTACATCTTGAAGCGGTTGTCGGTACCGAATTCTAGCTTGAAGTTTTTTTACTGTGTCACTTTTAAAAAAATTACCTGATTCAATCAAATGGATTTCATTCTTTTCAATGAATAACACTTTTCTAAGTAACCCTGGGTGATTTTTTCCCTCTCCAACATAAATAACGTTATTTATTACATCCGTTTTAATAACATACAAAGGAGCAATATTCCCTCCAATAGAAAGTCCTTTTCTCTGTCCGTTAGTAAAAAAATGAGCGCCATTATGCTCTCCTACAAGCTTACCATCTTCAGGTTTATAATCATATGATTTAGATAAAGATTTTAAATTTTTATAAGAATGATCAGAATAATTGTTGTTTTTTTTATAAATAAGACTATCAGATGGTATTTCAATCACTTTTCCTTTTTTCTTTTTCAATTGTTGTTGAAGAAAATCAGGCAACTTTACTTTGCCTATAAAACACAGACCTTGAGAATCTTTTTTCTCAGCAGTTATAAGACCTTCTTTTTTTGCAATTAATCTAACATCATTTTTATTCATTTCTCCAATAGGAAATAAAGTTTTACTTAATTGCTCTTGAGATAATTGACATAAAAAATAAGATTGATCCTTGTTTAAATCCTTTCCAGTTAATAATCGGTATACTCCATTCTCATTTTTTACAACTCTACAATAATGACCAGTCGCTATGTAATCTGCCCCTAAATTCATTGCTATTTTTAAAAAAACATCAAATTTAATTTCTCTATTACAAAGCACATCAGGGTTTGGTGTACTACCATTCTTATATTCATTAAACATGTAATCAACTATCTTTTTTTGATAGTCTTTACTTAAATCAATAGTTTGAAATGGAATAGATAATTTTTCTGATACAATCATGGCGTCATAACTATCTTCTACCCAAGGACATTCGTTGGAAATTGTAACTGACTCATCATGCCAGTTTTTCATAAAAATTCCAATTACTTCATATCCTTGCTTGACAAGTAAATGGGCTGCAACGCTTGAGTCTACCCCACCCGATAATGCTACGACTACACGTTTTTTGATGTTAGGCATAAATAAATGTAATAAAACTATTTTTTATTTTGCAATTTTTTCTGTTGCTCTGCCTGATCCATCATTTCCTGCATTTTTCTTTGAAACCTATTTTGCTTGGTAGGTTTCTTCTTGTTTTCTTGAATTTGTAAATGAATCTTCTTTTCATCAATAATGAAATACTTAATGGAAAGCATAATTAAAATAGTAAGAACATTAGAGATAAAATAATATAAACTAAAAGCACTAGCATAATTATTAAAGAAAAATAGCATCATAACTGGCATTAGATACATTATAAATTTCATATTAGGCATTCCAGGTTGAGATTGTTGCATTTGAGCGCCAGACGACATCATTGTATAGAAAAAAATAGCAATAGACGCTAGAATAGGCAATAGACTTACGTGATCACCATAAAAAGGAATACTAAATGGTAATTCAGCTATAACATCATAAGAAGAAAGATCGTCTGCCCATAAAAAAGGTTTTCCTCTTAACTGAAAAGCTATTGGAAAAAAACAAAATAAAGCATAAAAAACAGGTAATTGAAGAAGGGCCGGAATACATCCTAATAGTGGATTAGCACCTGCCTTACTATACAACTTCATAGTTTCTTGTTGCTTTTTTACAGCGTCATTTTTATATTTTTCATTAAGCTCTGTAATTTCTGGTTTAATAACTTTCATTCTAGCTTGAGAGACATATGTTTTATAAGTAACTGGAGACATAACTAATCTAGTTATTACAGTCATTAAAATAACCGCCAAACCTGCAGAAAAATATTTACTTAAAAACCCGAATAATGGAAAATATAAAAATTTATTAATCCAACCAAAAAGACCCCACCCAAAATAAATAGAATCAGAAATATTATTTTCATAATCCTTAAGAATATCATAATCATTTGGACCTATATACCAATTCATAGATGAATTAAATTCAGATCTCACTAATTTTATAGGTAATATTAAACTATATTTTTTAGTATAAAGCTCATCTTTCGATTCGCTTTCAAAAAGCTTGGTTGATTCAAACAAAGCATCATCGACAGGCTCATCTAATACAAGTATTGAATTAAAGAAATGCTGACCGTATGAAACCCAAGAAACTGAATTTTCTTTTTCATCACTATCACTATAAGAACTTAAATAATTTGTTTCATCCCCATCATACTGGTAATACAATTGACTATATCTATTTTCGTAATCAATGCTTTTAGCTTGTCTAACTGCTTTTAAATCCCAATTTAAATCAATATTTTCTTTAGAATCTATAACATTTGACATTCCAAAAGATTTTATTGAAAAATCAAGCATGAAACCTTTTTTCGGAAGTTTATACTCAAAAACAAGAGATTGATTATCCGAAACATTATAACGCATTTTCAAAACGTCTATTCCTCCAATGTTATTTAATTCTGGACTAAAATTTAACTTAGAAGTATTAATATTTTGGCCATTTATAGTGTTAAAGTTTATACTAAAATTTTGATTTCCATCCTTAACCATGTAAAGGGGATCTCCTTTGTAATCAGTGAAATTTTTCAACAAGGCCTCAATCAACAGCCCTCCTTTAGAGCTAAACTTTAAAAGTAAATCATCATTTTCAACAACAATAATTTTAGTGTCTACGATTAAATTTTGATTATTAATCACGGAATTACTAGAATCAATATCAATAGATAAATCATCATTTTGAGTCTTGATTTTTATTATCTCTGATGAAACACTAGCTGCTTCTTCAGTTTTATTAGATTCTAATGAATTCTTTTCAAGCTCTGGAATAGTATAATTAAACCACCAAAAAAAAGCAGCAATTAAAAGCACAAAACCTATAATTTGATAGGGGTCAATCTTATTCTCTTCCATTCTTATTTTTTTGATTTATTATAATTCAAACACGCGCTAACAAATGACACAAAAAGAGGGTGCGGCAATTCAACTGTACTTTTATATTCTGGATGAAATTGAACCCCAATAAACCAGTCATTTTCTGGAAATTCTATTATTTCGACTAGTCCAGTTTTAGGATTAGTTCCACTAGCTCTTAATCCAAATTTTTCTAATTGACTTAAATAATCATTATTTAATTCCCATCTGTGCCTATGCCTCTCGTTGATTGTTTGGGAATTATATATTTCAAATGCCTTAGACTTTTCTTTAACAATACACTCCCATGAACCTAAACGCATTGTTCCTCCTTTATCAACTATAAATTTTTGATCTTTCATTAATGAAATAACAGGATTAGATGTGTTTTTATCCATTTCAGTAGAATTAGCATCTTTTAGTCCAATTACATTTCTAGTAAATTCAATAACTGCCATTTGCATTCCTAAGCAAATTCCAAAAAAAGGAATATTATTTTCCCTAGCACATTTAATTGCTTTTATCTTACCTTCTATTCCTCTTTCTCCAAAACCAGGAGCAACAATAATTCCATCAAGTTTAGATATTTCATTTTTGATTTGCTCGTCATTTATAAATTCAGAATGAACAGAACAAACCTCAACTTTAGTTTCATTAACAGAACCAGCATGAATTAATGATTCTAAAATAGATTTATAAGAATCTTGCAGCTCAACATATTTACCAACTAGTCCTATTTTTATAGTGCCTTTAGGGAACTTTAATTTTTTTACAAAATCTTCCCACTTATTAAGGTCAGTATCTTTAAAATTTGTTATTTCTAACTTTCTTAAAACAACCAAATCTAATTTCTCATCCTTCATTAGTAAAGGAACATCGTAGATAGTTGAAGCATCTATTGACTGAATTACTGAATCAACATCTACATTACAAAACAAAGCAAGTTTATTTTTTATTTCATTTGAAATTTCATGTTCAGTTCTACAAACTAAAATATCGGCATTAATTCCACTTTCCATTAAAGTCTTAACGGAGTGTTGAGTAGGTTTTGTTTTTAATTCTTTTGCTGCAGATAAATATGGTACTAAAGTTAAATGAATAACAAGGCTATTAGCTTTGCCTAGCTCCCACACTAATTGCCTTACTGATTCGATATAAGGTAGAGATTCTATATCCCCGACAGTTCCGCCAATTTCAGTAATTATAACGTCATATAGATCATCTTTCCCTAAAAGCTGCATTCTTTTTTTAATCTCATTTGTAATATGAGGAATCACTTGAACAGTTTTTCCTAAAAACTTACCTTTTCTTTCTTCCTCGATAACAGTCTGATAAATTCTGCCTGTTGTAACATTATTTGCTTGAGTAGTTTCTACATTTAAAAAACGTTCATAATGACCTAAGTCTAAATCAGTTTCAGCACCATCTACAGTCACGTAGCATTCTCCATGCTCGTATGGATTTAAAGTTCCTGGGTCAACATTAATATAGGGATCAAACTTTTGTATAGTAACTCTAAGACCTCTGGATTGAAGAAGCTTAGCTAGGGAGGCTGAAATAATACCCTTTCCTAAAGAAGAACTTACACCACCTGTAACAAATATATATTTTGTTTTAGACATTAATTAATTTCTAAATTGATTTAAAAATCTCAAAAATACAAAAAGAAAGCGACTCTCTTTTGTTTTTATAAAGAGTAAAAGCTATATCCAATCATACTTAATATCTATAACTAGCTTTGGATCTAAAGAATTATGAACAGGACAACTATCACCAATATTTTCTAGGATCTCTTTATTTTCTTTAGACAGGTTAATAGGAAGACTGATTAATATTGAAATTTTAGAAATTCTTCGGGGATTTACTGACATAATTTTCTTGACATCAGCTGACACATTTATAAACGAAACACCTAACTGCTCAGCTTTTATAGCCATTACTGTTACCATACATGAAGCCAAAGCTGTAGCTACAGTGTCAGTTGGGGAAAATGCCTCTCCTTTTCCTGAATTATCTACAGGAGCATCAGTTATAATTTCATTTCCTGACTTTAAATGAACGCATTTAGTCCTTAAGTTTCCTTCGTAATAAACTTTACTTGTCATTATAAATTTCAGAAATATTTAATTTGTCATGTTGAATTAAAAAAATAGAATTATTAATATAACCATCATCTTTAGATAAATAATTAAATCTGTTCTGTAAATATTCTGTTTCACCAATATCTACAGATTTAATTAACTTCTTTTTAAATGCAACTCTTAATACTAAATCAAGTGTAATGTCATGCCCTCTTATGGCAATTTTATTTGGGAGTTTTCCGTAATCAGCTAAATACAGCTCATTAAAAACGTCTAACTTTTCGTCATAAATAGGCCTATAATATGAGGGATAAGTAAATTTTAGGTTTCCTAAATTTTCATAAGAAATATTTTCATTTTCATACACATCAGCCCTGTATGTAGTTAATAAAGAAATATTTCTTTCTTTAGATATTTGAGAGTTTAACAAAGAGGTTACACTAGTTATTATGTTTAAATTTTGTGATTCTAAAAACACCATATTGTTTTTAGAAAAAACTAACAAAGAATCTGTTAATTCTGGATCAACTAAACCGTTAGTCAAATCTGTATTAATTAATTCAGCATAAGGATAGTTTTCTAATAGCCTTTCTTTAATCTGATTGCTTTTGTTATCATATATAATCATAACACAAGGATCAGGATCTAATTCAATTAAATATTTTATATGATCAAACATCTTCAACCTTTGACTGTCTTCAGAGGGCATTGATTGAAAAACATTTTTATTTATTTCAACTATTTTAGAGCTTAAAGGGGAAATAATAGGTGTTTTTGATTTGACTATAGATTTTGATATTTGATTGATATTCCTAGGTACTAATGGACCAAGAATAAAATCGTAATCATCAAATGAATTAGATGAAATAATTAGATCTATTGATTTGAAATTATTTTGGGTATCAATAACTTTTAAACTTATATCTAATCCCAATTCTTTAACTTTATTTAAAGCTGATAAAGACCCACTATAAAAGTCCAATGAAATAGTGGATAAATTTAAATTTTTTAAATAATTCTTAGTGTTCTCAACAGAATCAATTTCAATATTATTTAAATTAAAAGGAGCTAAGAAAGCAAGTTTTATAGTCTTATAGTTTAATGTGCTATCATTTAGATTAATATCCCTTATTGTTTTAGAATCAATTAGTATTGAATCTTTTATAATTTTCAGAAATTCATTTTTTACTATAAGTGTTTTTTTTACAGGAATGTTAAGTTCCATTCTTCTAGATAAATTAAAACCTTCAATTTGGCTATTATATTTAATTATATCATCAATAGAAACATTGTATAATTTAGAAATCGTATATAGAGTTTGTTTTCTTTTCACTTTATGCTTTACGAATTCAACAGTGTACTCTTCGTTGATTTCAATAGAATTTTCTTGAGAAAAACTCAAAAAAGAAAATAAAAAAAATAAAACTAAACTTTTAAAAAAACTCATTATTCCCATTCAATTGTTGCTGGAGGTTTTGAGCTTATATCGTAAACAACCCTATTAACACCCTTAACATTATTAATTATTTTATTAGATATTTCTTGTAGAAATTCATAAGGAAGGTTAACCCAGTCAGCTGTCATTCCGTCAGTTGATTCTACAGCCCTTAATGCTACACATTCTTCATAAGTTCTTTCATCACCCATAACTCCCACGCTTTTAACAGAGAGAAGTATAGCTCCTGCTTGCCAAACTTTATCATATAAACCATGAATTTTTAAACCATCAATAAAAATAGCATCTACTTCTTGTAAAATTTTGATTTTTTCATTTGTAATACCTCCTAGTATTCTGATCGCTAAACCAGGACCTGGAAATGGGTGTCTTTTAAGAAGATTGTGATCTATTTTTAGACTAGCACCAACTCTTCTAACCTCATCTTTAAACAACATTCGAAGAGGCTCTACAACTGATAACTTCATGAAATCAGGTAATCCTCCAACGTTATGATGAGATTTTATAGTAGCAGAGGGACCTTTAACAGAAATTGATTCTATCACATCTGGATAAATTGTTCCTTGAGCTAACCATTTAGCTCCGTTTATCAGTTTTGCCTCCTTATCAAAAACATCAATAAAAGCCTTTCCTATTACTTTTCTTTTTTCTTCTGGATCAGTAACATTTAAAAGTAAATCAATAAAATATTTTGATGCATCAACTCCTTTAACATTTAATCCCATTCCTTCATATTGGATTAAAACATTTTGAAATTCATTTTTTCTTAATAGACCGTTATTCACAAAAATACAATGCAAGTTGCTTCCGATTGATTTATGTAAAAGAACAGCAGCGACAGTTGAATCAACACCACCTGATAAGCCTAAAATAACTTTATCGTCTCCAACTGTATTCTTTATTTCTAAAATAGTTTTAGTTGAAAAAGAATCAGGAGTCCAATTTGGTTTAATATTCGAAATATTAATTAAAAAGTTTTCTAATATTTTTTTTCCAACAGTTGTATGATATACTTCTGGATGAAATTGAATTCCATAAACTAGCTCGTCACAAATTGAATAAGAAGCGTTTTTAACATCGTCAGTGCTAGCAATACATTTAGCATTTAACGGAAGGACTTCAATTGTATCACTATGGCTCATCCAAACTTGTGAGCCGGACTGAACTCCACTAAATAGAGGATCTGAATTATCGATTTTAGACAATTTAGCCCTTCCATATTCTCTTTTGTTTGAAGGAATCACTTCCCCTCCATTAAAGTGTGCAATATATTGTGCGCCATAACAAACCCCTAAAAGTGGTTTGACCCCTTTTATATTAGTTAAATCAAAATGTAGTACATCTTCAGATCTTACTGAAAAAGGAGATCCAGAAAGAATAACAGCTTTAAATGAATTTAAATCAACTTTAAGGTTGTTATATGGGTGGATTTCACAATATATAAACAGTTCTCTTACTCTTCTAGCTATTAATTGGGTGTATTGAGACCCAAAATCAATTATTAACACTTTTTCTTCCATGTTCAAAAATACTATTATTACAAATAAAAATACTACAAGAAAATTAATTTCTATATTTCAATAATTATAAAACTTGGATCAAAAGGATCTAAATTTTCCATAACCAAATCTATAAATTCATCTCCATAATATTGAAAAAATTCTGAAAAATTAATTTCCCTTTCTTGAAGTGAATCATAGGGAAACAATCCTGATTTAATTGAAATTATTTTATTTAATATTTCTTTGTTTTTCTTCTTTTCTGCTTTTAGCAATCTTTTTTCTAAATTATCTATTCCATTTTTTTGTTTTTTTTCCTGGGCCTTAACAGCTCCAGTAAAAGAAAAGTCAGTAAGTTTCGCAACTTCTAATAATTGGTTAAAATTATCACTAATAATAGTTTTTATATTTGTAAAATCAATTCTATTTTTAGAAAATTTATTAGTGCAAAATTTCAATAAATTCTCATTGTTTTCAAAAAGATGTTCAACATTCAAATTTAATTTTTTTAATTTTTTTAATTTTTTTTTATGAACTAAGAGGACAGAATTTCTGATTGATAGTACAGGAAAGGTTATGTTTTTTTCGTCAAAATAATCTTTTAACTGTAGCCAGTAGGATATTTCACTTCCACCCCCAACATATGCTAAGTTTGGAAGGATAGTTTCTTGATAAAGAGGTCTAATTAATACATTAGGAGAAAATCTTTCTGGATGATTTTTAATTTCACTAATTATTTCATCTTGAGTAAATGAGATTTCAGATTCCAAAACTTTATAAACTAAATCATTTTTTTCAATTCTTGAACGAAGATTATTTTTGATATAAAATAAATTTATTAATCTTGGATTGACCTGTGGTTTAATTTTTCCTTTAGAAAAATTTATTAATTTTTTATTTGTTTTAGATACGAAATTATAGCAGGTACTTTCTTTTACCTCGTCAATAAAAACATCAGTCATTATTTTTTTTAGATTTTTATTGTCAGGGTTTAGAATTACAAGCCCATATTTACCAAAAATCATATGAACTAAGTTCAACGTAGCTTTAGATAAACTTTTATTTTTTAAATAAGATGATTCAAAAAATGAAATCATTTTCTTGACATTTAAATTTTCTTTGTCAAAGAAACTAGACATCTCGTGAAAAACCTCAGAAAGTTTTTCTGTATTTAAATCCCCAACAATTCCACTAGTTTTAACATCCCAATTAAATTGTTTGTTAACCGTTTTAAAAAAATTAATTTCTTCAAAATCATGATCTTCAGATGCCATCCAGTAAATTGGAATGAAATTCATTTCAGGGAATTTCAATTTTAAATCTTTACAAATTTTTATAGTATCTATTATTTTATAAAAGAAATACAATGGTCCAGTGAACAGATTAAGCTGGTGACCAGTTGTTACGGTAAATGTATTTGGCTTAGTTAAGTCATCTATTGAACTAAGTTGAATATCATTATCTGGAATTGGTTGATATTGTTCATTTAGTTCTTTAGATAATATATCTCTGAATTTATAATTAAAATTTTTTTGTTTTTCTTGAATTTGATCTTTATAATTTTTTAATTTATTTGACCTTTTATAAAATAAGCTAAGCCCCTTTTCATTATTAAAATAACTAAGAGCTAGAAAAGGTAAATGCTTGGTTATATTTGGATCAATTAATTTCAACTAAATTATTTTTATTAATATACACAATCCCTTTAATCTATTGTTTATTACCAATTAACAAGGAATTCCGTAAAGATCAAATTCGCTAGCACTAATTATTTTTATTTCTGCGAACTCACCTATTTTTAAATAATGCTCAGATGCATCAATCAAAACTTCATTGTCAACATCTGGAGAATCAAACTCACTTCTTCCAATAAAATAAGTGCCTTCTTTTCTATCTATCGAACATTTAAAAGTTTTTCCAATTTTTTCTTGATTTAAATCAAAAGATATATTCGATTGAATATCCATAATTTCAGCTAGTCTTGCATCTTTTATTTCTTTAGGAACATTATCAACTAAATTATAAGCATGAGTATTTTCTTCATGACTATAAGTAAAACAACCTAGCCTTTCAAATTTAACTTCAGAAACCCATTTTTTTAATTCATCGAAACTCTCATCTGTTTCACCAGGGTAACCCACGATTAAAGTAGTTCTAATTGCGATACCAGGAACTTCAAATCTCATTTTATTTATTAATTCATTTATCTTTAATTTGCTAGAACCGCGCCTCATAGATTTTAATATTTCATCGGAAATATGCTGAAGCGGAATGTCGATATAATTACAAATTTTTGGCTCCTCTTTTATTACTTTAAGAACATCTAATGGGAATCCAGCTGGAAAAGCATAATGAAGTCTAATCCATTCAATTCCCTCAACCTTAACTAATGACTTTAACAATAAACCTAATTCTCTTTTTTTATATAAATCAAGCCCATAATAAGTTAAATCTTGAGCAATAAGGATAATTTCTTTAACTCCTTTAATAGCTAACTTTGTAGCTTCAACTACAATATCTTCAATAGATTTTGATTTATGTTTTCCTCTCATTAAAGGAATAGCACAAAAAGAACATGGTCTATCACATCCTTCTGAGATTTTCAAATAAGCATAATTTTTCGGAGTGGTTGTTAGCCTTTCTCCTACAAGTTCATGCTTATAATCTGCTTTTAAAGCTTTCAATAACTTAGGTAAGTCTGTAGTGCCAAAAAATTGATCTACATTAGGTATTTCCTTCTCTAAATCTGGCTTATACCTTTCACTTAAGCAGCCAGTAACAAATAATTTATCTATTTGCCCTTTTTCTTTTTTTTGAGAGTACTCCAAAATAGTATCTATAGATTCTTGTTTAGCATTATCAATAAAACCACAAGTATTTATAACAACTATATTTCCTTCTTCTTCGTGAACCACCTCTTTATTATTAGCTTTCAATTGCCCCATTAAAACTTCTGAATCATAGATGTTTTTCGAACAACCAAGAGTTACTACATTAATTTTATTTTTACTTGAATACTTAGCTCTCATTAATATGGTTTTATGATTTTTTAAAAAAAGAATCTACGAATTCCTTTTTATCAAATATTTGTAAATCTTCTATTTTTTCTCCAATACCAATAAATTTAATTGGAATTTGAAACTGATCTGAAATACCTAAAACAACACCACCCTTAGCAGTGCCGTCTAGTTTTGTAACTACTAAAGAAGTGATTTCTGTGACATTAGTAAATTGTTTAGCTTGTTCAAATGCGTTTTGACCCGTTGAACCATCTATAACTAAAACTACCTCCTGAGGAGCTTCAAAAGTTTTCTTTTGTAAAACTCTTTTTATTTTACCTAACTCGTTCATTAAGTTAGTTTTATTATGTAATCTTCCCGCTGTATCAATTAAAACAATATCAGCATTTTTTTTAATTGCTGATTCTATAGTATCAAAAGCAACAGATGCAGGGTCACTACCCATTTCTTGCTTAATTAAATCAACTTTGACTCTATCAGCCCAAACTTGTAATTGATCAATCGCAGCTGCTCTAAAAGTGTCTGCAGCACCAATCACAACCTTAAGACCTAATGATTTATAATAATTAGCCATTTTTCCAACAGTCGTAGTTTTTCCAGCACCATTAACTCCAACCACAAGAATTACGTGTGGCTTTTTATTTTCATTGATTTTAAAATTATTAATAATTTTATCTGAGTCATTAATAATAGCTATAATCTCTTCTTTTAGAATTAAATCTAATTCATCAGCATTAATGTATTTATCCTTAGCAACTCTATTTTCAATTCTATCTATAATCTTTAATGTAGTTTTAACTCCAACATCTGAAGAAATTAATATTTCCTCTAACTCATCTAAAACTTCAACGTCAACTTTACTTTTACCAACAATTGCTTTAGATATTTTACTAAAAAATGATTCACTACTTAATTTTAAACCTTTATTTAAAGAATCTTTTTTTTTTTGAACTGAAACATTAATTTTTTGACTAATAACTTCTTTAGAAATTGACTTTTCTATCTGTTCGTCAACAACTGATTTTTTATCGGCTGTTGCTTTATCGCTTATTTTTTTCTTTGTAGAAAAAAGTTTATTAAAAAAACTCATATTAAAATGTTACTTCAAATATATGAAAACAAAAAAAGCCACTCAAAGGTGACTTTTAAAATATATTAAAATTAGTTAATTATTTTTTTGATAACCAGTCATTGACTAATTCAGGAGCCATAATTGATTCTACATAAATGTAAGCACCAGATTTAGGGCTTTTAACCATTTTTATAGCCTTAGATAATCTTTTTGATGATGTTTGAAGTGAAGCTACTGTCTTTTTTGCCATGACCTAAAATTATTTAATTTCTTTATGAATAGTATTTTTTTTCATGATAGGATTAAATTTTTTAATTTCTAATCTATCAGGTGTATTTTTTTTATTTTTTGTTGTAACATATCTAGAAGTCCCAGATAATCCAGAGTTTTTATGCTCTGTACATTCTAAAATAACTTGAACTCTATTGCCTTTCTTAGCCATATTATTTTAAATTAAAGTTTATTAATTTTAGATTCTTTTAAAACTGCTGAAATACCTTTTTTATTAATGGTTTTTAAAACAGATGTAGAAACTTTAAGGGTGATCCACTTACCTTCCTCAGGAATAAAAAATCTCTTTTTAATTAGATTTGGTTCAAATCTTCTTTTTGTTTTGTTCATAGCTTTAGAAACATTGTTTCCAACTAAAACTTTTTTTCCAGATATTTCGCAAACTTTTGACATAATTCAGTCTTTTTAAACAGGGTGCAAATTAACAACTTATTTAGAATATTGCCAAATTTTTTATTAGCTAGTTAATAATTCTGAAAAAAATAGCTCAAGTGATTTATTTACAGATTTATTTATATTTTTTTCACGGTGCTCTCCAAAATTAAACTCAAAACACTTTAAATCAGTTGGTGTAGATATGGCAATAAAAACCTTTCCAATAGGCTGCTTTGAATCTCCTTTAGAAGGACCAGCATTTCCTGTTGTTGCAATAGCATAATCTGTATTGAATATTTTTTTAACCCCTAATACCATTTCTTTAGCAACTTCAGAGCTAACAACTGAATGTTTTGAAATTGTGTCGTTATTAACTTTCAAAACATTTTCTTTTATCAGGGTATCATAAGCCACTACTGATCCCTTAAAGTAATTTGACGAACCTGGAATTGATGTTAATCTAGATGAAATCAAGCCTCCTGTCAAACTTTCAGCAGTTGAAATAGTCTTGTTGAACTGAATTAATTTTTTTCCAATTTCTTTTTCTATTGAGTTTGAAAATTCAAAACCAATAATAGTTTTACCTAAAACCCTATATAATTCAACTATAAGATCGTCCATTATTTTTTCCAAAGATTTTTTGTCATCACCTTTTGAAGAAAGTCTCAACCTAACACGACCTAAATTAGGAAGGTATGCCAATTTAAAATTAGAAGGCAAACTTGATTCAAATTCTATTAATTTATTAGCGATAGTACTTTCACCAAGACCATAAGTAAGTAAAGTTTTGTTTAAAATAACTGGGCATTTAAATTCTTTTTTAATTTCAGGTATCAAATAAGAGGAAATCATTGACTTCATTTCAAAAGGAACCCCAGGAAGAGAAACGTATAAAGTATTCAGATTTTGGACCATCATTCCGGCTGCAGTTCCAAAATCATTTGGAATTAGTTTTGCTCTAGATGGTAAATAAGCTTGCGCTCTGTTTAAATCAGTAATAGGATTATCTTTAAAGTTCTTAAAGAGATTTTCAATATGATTTAAAACTTCTTTATTTAAAACTAATTTATCTTTGAAATAATCACAAAAAGAATCTTTAGTGATATCATCGTTAGTTGGCCCTAATCCTCCAGTAAGTATTACTATATCAAACTTATTTTGAGAATTTTTTAACGAATTAGTAATATCAATTTTTGAATCTCCAATTGTTAAGATTTCCGTTACTTCAACTCCAATATTGATAAGTTCTTTTGAGATGAAAGCTGAATTTGTATCAATAATTTGACCAATCAAAATTTCATCACCAATTGTTATAATCTTTACTTTCATTATTTAGATTTAATTGAAAAAAATTTTTTTTCATTAATAAACCCTTCCAATAAATCATTTTCACTGACCTTTCCCACACCTGATGGAGTGCCAGTAAAAATCACATCACCAATTTTTAAAGTAAAAAATTTAGAGACTTCAGAAATCAGTTCATCAATGCTCCATAACATATTAAAGGTGTTACCTGATTGTACACTTTTTCCATTTTTATTTAATGAAAAATTTAAATTATTCAAATCATTAAATTCGTTTTTATTAACCCATTCACCAATTAAAGCTGAACCATCAAATGCTTTTGATTTTTCCCATGGAAGACCATTTTTTTTTAATTCAGATTGCAAATCTCTTGCAGTAAAATCTATTCCTAAACCGACTTGATCATAATATTTGTGTGAAAATTTAGTTTCAATTGATTTTCCGAGTTTTTTAATTTTAACTAAAATTTCAACTTCGTAATGTACATCGTTTGAATAATCGGGAATAAAAAAAGGTTGATTTTTTAAAATCAATGCTGTTTGTGGTTTTAAAAAAATTACCGGAGAACTTGGTTTTTTATTTTTTAATTCATCAACATGATCTATGTAATTTCTTCCGATACAAATTATTTTCATATCTATAATTTATTATTCAATTTACTTAATCTTAGTTTGGTAAGCACCTTTTTAGTGTACATCGGAAAATCAGCGTTAAGTATCCACCCTAAATACCCAGGTTCATTTTCTATAATATAATCCACTGATTTCCCTTTATGTTTTCCAAAAGAAAAACAAGGAATATCATTTTCATTAAAAACAATAAAGCCTGCTGGATCTACATTTTTTCCTCTTTTTGAAAAATCTGACAAAAATTTAATATCGTTTTGCAATTCATCATATTTTTCAATTTGAGATTCCAATACCTCAAAAGTTGCAAGTGTGTCAGCTTTTGAAGAGTGAGCATTTTCTAAAGTCTTTCCACAATAGAATTTGTATGCAGCTCCTAATGTTCTTTCTTCCATTTTATGGAAAATAACTTGCGCATCAATAGTTAGAACATCATCTAAACTAAAATCAATTTCAGATCTCAAAAGCTCTTCGGCTAATAATGGAATATCAAACCTATTTGAATTAAAGCCAGCTAAATCACAATTTTTAATCATAGAAACAACGTCTAAAGAAATAAATTTAAAATTAGGTTCATTTTTAACTATATCGTTAGTTATTCCATGGATATTTGAAGCTTCTAAAGGAATTCTAATTTCAGGGTTTACAAGCCAAGTTTTTGATTCTTTATTTCCGTTTGGAAAAACTTTTAAAATAGAAATTTCAACTATCTTATCTTTTGACACATTAACTCCTGTGGTTTCTAAATCAAAAAAACATATAGGTTTAGTAATTTTAAGATTCATTTTTAGTTAAAATTTAAATTAATTAGAGTTTTAAAAATTAGATTTTCAAATCGGTTTCCCAATTTTCAATTAAATCTTTAATTCTTTTTATAAAAAGGCCCCCTCTTGCTCCATTGACTATTTTATGGTCAAAACTATGGGAAAGAATAATTTTGTGTCTTATTCCTATAAAATCACCTTTATCAGTTTCTATTACTGAAGGTTTTTTTATAATAGCACCAAATGCTAAAATACCTACCTGAGGCTGATTAATGATTGGCGTTCCCATCAAAGTTTCAAATACACCAATATTACTTATAGTATAAGTTCCATCTTTCACTTCGTCAGGTTCAAGTTGCCCAACTCTAGCTCTATTTGCTAAATCATTAACTTTTTTTGCAAGTCCAAGCAAGCTAAGTTGATCAGCATTTTTAATAACTGGAACAATTAAATTTCCATCATTTAAAGCTGTAGCCATTCCTATGTTAATGTTTTTTTTCTTTATAATATTATAATTATCAAGACTAACATTTAATAAAGGAAACTCTCTCAGCGCTTTTGCAACCAACATTACAAAAATTGGAGTAAAAGTTATTTTTTCACCTTCTTTTTCTTGAAATTTTAATTTATTACTCTCTCTCCATTCCCATAAATTAGTAATATCTGCTTCAATAAATGATTGTACATGAACTGATTTTTCTTTACTATTAACCATATGATCAGAAATAAGCTTTTCCATTCTACTCATTTCTTTTATTTCATCATTCTCAACTGAAAAAGTCTTGTTTGATAAATTTTCTTTAGAAATACTTATATTGGATTTGTTTTTTGAAATATATCCTAACAAATCGTTTTTAGTTAACCTACCTTCTTTCCCAGATCCTATGATTTTTTCCAATTCTGATTCGCAAATTCCTTCTTTTTCAGAAATACTCCTAACTAAAGGAGAATAGATTTTTTTATCATTTGAACTGTTATCAAAATCAATGTTTTTATTTGCTTTTTCAATTAGATCATCAGTCTGGAAGATTGCAATAGGTTCTTGAACAGTTTTTGATTCTTTTGGCTTCTTAGAATGTGCTTTAATATCATTTCCTTTAATCTCAATTATAGCTATTGGTTCTCCAACCTTTATAACATCATTAATTTCACATAATTTTTCTAAAAGAATTCCAGAAACTTCACTAGGAACTTCGGAATCCACTTTATCAGTTGCGATTTCTACAATTAAATCATCTTCGTTAATTTTATCACCAACATTTTTTAACCAATTAATAATAGTAGCTTCATCCACACTTTCTCCCATTTTCGGCATTAGAAGTTCGAATTTAGCCATTGATTTAATTTTAATTTTAATACAAAAATATTAAAATATTATTGGTTTAATTTTAATTAACTAATAAAGAAGTTCTCAATTGAGGTTTTTTATTGAGTTTTCAAAAGGAATTCTCTTAATTATGCTTCTCCCAAGAGTAACTTCATCAGTATATTCTAGTTCGTTACCAACAGAAACCCCTCTTGCAATTGTAGTTATAATGATTTTATGATCGTCTAATAGTTTGTAAATATAGAAATTGGTAGTATCTCCTTCCATAGTCGCACTTAAGGCAAAAATTAATTCAGAAATTTCAGATTTTTTTACTTTTTCAATTAGAGAATCAATATTTAATTGATTGGGACCAATCCCTTCAATTGGAGATATTTTACCTCCTAAGACATGATAAACTCCATTAAATTGACCTGTACTTTCAATAGCCATCACATCTCTAATGTCTTCAACCACACAAATTAATGATTTTTCTCTTTTAGGATTCGAACATATTTCGCAAGTATCAGAGTCCGAAATATTGTGACAATTTTTACATAAAATGACTCTTTGTACTAAATCCGATAATGAATCTGATAATTCTTTTGTTTGAGCTTTTGGTTGGTTTAATAAAAACAAAACAAGCCTCAAGGCAGTTCTTTTACCAATACCAGGCAATTGTGACATTTCATTCACTGCATTTTCAAGTAATTTAGAGGAAAAATTCATTTTTTAAATATACTACTAGATTTTGTAAGAACCATAAATTAGTATATTTGAAAAAAGACTAATTCATAATGGAATCATCACTTATACTCTTTGTTATAGCCTCATATTTCATAGGTTTATTTATAATTTCATATTTAACAAAAGGTAACGGAGATAATTCAACATTTTTTTCTGCAAATAAAGAATCTCCTTGGTATTTAGTGGCATTTGGGATGGTTGGCGCTTCGCTTTCAGGGATAACATTTATTTCAGTTCCTGGAGATATAGGAGAGATGCAATTCACTTATTTTCAAGTTGTGCTAGGCTACTTGGTGGGTTATTTTATTGTTGCTATTGTTTTATTGCCAATATATTACAAGCTCAACCTTACATCAATCTACGAGTATCTAAATGAAAGATTTGGTAAAATAAGTCACAAAACTGGAGCCTTTTTCTTTTTTATTTCTAGAATATTAGGAGCCTCATTTAGATTATATCTAGTAGCTATAGTGTTACAGCAGTTTGTTTTTGATTCTTTAGGCATACCATTTGAAATAACTGTAATTATTTCAATACTATTAATTTGGGTATACACTTTTAGAGGAGGTATTAATACTATCGTTTGGACTGATACTCTGCAAACAGCTTTTATGCTTATTTCTGTTTTGTTATCTATTTATTTAATTAACTCAAACCTTGAATGGACTTTTATTGAATTTATAAAATCAGTGGAAATTCAAGACTACAATAAAATATTAGTAAATGAAAGTTTTCTAGATAGAAATCATTTTATAAAATCTTTTATAGGAGGAATGTTTATAACAATCTGTATGACTGGTTTGGATCAGGACATGATGCAAAAAAACCTCACTTGTAGATCATTAAAAGACGCTCAAAAAAATATGATAGTATTTAGCTTTGTTTTAGTTGTGGTAACATTTCTATTCATGCTTCTAGGAGCTCTTTTGTTCATTTATGCTAAAGAAAATAATATAGAAATCCCTTTACTTAATGGAGTTCCTAATAGTGATTTGCTTTTTCCTCAAATTGCTTTAAATAGTGATTTAGGAATTGGCATAGGAATTACTTTCTTATTAGGTTTAATTGCTGCGGCTTACAGTAGCGCAGACAGCGCATTAACATCATTAACAACATCTTTTTGTGTGGATTTTTTAAATCTAGAAAATAAAAGTAAAAAAATTCAAAATAGCATTAGAAAAAAAACACACATAGTAATGAGTTTTGTTCTTATTATAGTTGTAATAATATTTAAAAAATATTTAAATACTAATGTAATAGATGGTTTATTAACGGTAGCAGGATATACTTACGGACCATTATTAGGTTTATTTGCGTTTGGAATATTTACTAATTATAAAGTTAAAGATCAATATGTTTGGGCGGTAGCTTTATTTTCGGTCTTAATTGTTTTGGGTATTGGAAATATAGATTCTGATTTTTTAGGAGGTTACAAAATTGGCTACGAGCTTCTTCCGATTAACGGATTAATTACATTTTTTGGTTTAATACTGATTCGTAGAAAGTAACACCAAAGTACAGGCCTCCATATAAACTATCGATTCTTTGTCTAATAATTTGTAAAATTCACTGTTTTCAGTTCCTGGATTAAAAATCACTCTTTTTGGTTTTAAAGAAATTATATATTCATAATACTCTTTCTGTCTTTTTTGATTTAAATATAAAGTAACAGTATGAACATCTTTATATAGAGTTAACTTATTTTGAATATTTATTCCATTAATTTTACCTTGCTTTAATCCAATTGCTATTACTTCAACCTTTTTTGAAGCTAGTCTTCTTACGGCCATATTTGAATAACGATCAGAATTTAAAGAGGCACCTAATACTAAAGTTTTTTTTACCATCTTATAATAACAGACCCCCAAGTAAATCCACTGCCAAAAGCAGCAAGAACAACTAAATCATTTTCTTTTATTTTACCTTGCTCCCACGCTTCTGTAAGGGCTATTATTACAGAGGCAGCAGTAGTATTACCATACTTCATAATATTATTATGTACTTTATCGTCAGATAAATTAAATTTCTTTTGAATAAATTGTGAAATGCGTAAATTCGCTTGATGTGCGATTAACATATCAATATCTTCCTTTTGCAAATTGTTTGCCTCTAAACCTTCCACTATTACTTCTGAAAAACGTGTAATTGCGTTTTTAAAAACTAATTGTCCATTCATATACGGATAATAAGATTGATCATCTGAATTATTTTCTGCTAATATTTCAGGAACCCATCTTCCTGTGCTAGGTCCATCCATCATCAATTCTCTAGCGTATTTTCCCTCTGAATGAAGATGAGAAGATAAAATTCCTTTTCCTTTAACTTCACTTCTAGATAAAATAGCTGCTCCTGCGCCATCGCCAAAAATAACAGACACTCCTCTTCCTCTTGTAGATTTATCTAATGCACCTGAATGGTTTTCAGCACCAATCACTAAAATATTTTTATACATACCGGTTTTTATGAACTGATCTGCAACAGACATAGCATAGATAAAACCTGAACACTGACTTCGAACATCTAAAGCACCAATTGTTGACATATCTAACATGTCTTGAACTTGAACTCCACCACCTGGAAAATACATGTCTGGACTTAGTGTAGCAAAAATAATAAAATCAATATCTTTTTTCTCTAAGCCAGATCTATCTATTGCTATTTTTGAAGCTTTAACAGCCATAGTCGAAGTAGTGTCATCTGATTTAGGATCAATCCACCTTCTTTCTTTAACACCTGTTCTTTCTTGAATCCAAGAGTCACTTGTATCCATTAATTTCGATAAATCATCATTAGTAATAATGTTCTCAGGAACATAATGTCCCATTCCAATAATCCTTGAATTAAACATAAAGTTTTTTTATTGTTAACGCAATTTAAAACAAATAATCAATATTAATAATACGAACTGTATAGTATTGATTAATGTCAATTTGTCACATTCAGTTCTTTGGTATATCATTTGATTATAAGTTATAAAATATAAAATTATGTCAAAAGGTAAAATTAATGTTTCAGTTGAAAATATATTTCCTCTAATTAAAAAATTTCTTTACAGTGATCATGAAATTTTTTTAAGAGAACTAATATCAAATGCTACTGATGCAACTATAAAACTTAAACATTTGTCTAGTATTGGTGAAAATAAATTAAAAATAGGAGATCCATTTATTGAAGTTAAAATTGACAAAAAAGGAAAAAAAATTCATTTAACAGACCAAGGAATTGGTATGACTATGGATGAAGTTCAAAAATATATAAACCAAGTTGCATTTTCTGGTGCCGAAGAATTTTTAGAAAAATATAAAGATAGCGCAAAAGACAGTGGAATAATTGGTCACTTTGGACTAGGATTCTATTCAGCTTTTATGGTTGCTGAAAAAGTAGAAATAATTACTAAGTCTTACAAAAAATCTCCTGCAGCTCACTGGATATGTGACGGGTCTCCAGAATATTCACTTGTAAAAAGTGATAAAAAAGAAAGAGGAACAGAAATAATTTTACATATAAGTAAAGACTCAAAAGAATTTTTAGAAGATTCCAGAATCAATACCTTACTTAATAAATACAATAAATTCATGCCAGTTCCAATAAAATTTGGAACTAAAGAGGTTACTAATAAAGTTGGGAAAGGAGATAAGGAAAAAGAGGTTAAAGAAACAGTAGACAATATAATTAACAACCCTAATCCTGCATGGACAAAATCCCCTTCAGATCTTAACGAAGATTCTTACAAGGATTTTTACAAAGAATTGTATCCAATGCAGTTTGAAGAACCTCTTTTTAATATTCATTTAAATGTAGATTATCCTTTTAATCTAACAGGAATTCTTTATTTTCCAAAAATTTCAAATGATATTAATGTTCAAAAAGATAAAATACAACTTTATCAAAATCAAGTTTATGTCACTGATAATGTTGAAGGGATTGTTCCTGAATTCCTAACTCTTTTAAGAGGAGTAATAGACTCACCAGATATCCCCTTAAATGTTTCAAGAAGTTATTTACAGGCTGATGGTGCAGTAAAAAAAATAAGTAACTATATAACTAGAAAGGTAGCTGATAAATTGAATTCTTTATTTTCAAAAGACAGGGAAGGATTTGAAAAAAAATGGAATGATATTAAAGTAATCATTGAATACGGTATGCTAAGTGAAGAAAAGTTTTTTGATAAAGCTCAAAAATTTGCCTTATACCCAACTGTGAATGGAGATTACTTTACTTTTGAAGAGTTAAAAGATAAAATTTCTAAAAATCAAACTGATAAAGATGGTAATTTAATCATTCTTTATACCTCAAATAAAAATGAACAACATTCTTATATAGAAGCAGCAAAAGAAAAAGGTTATGAAGTTCTTTTACTTGATTCTCCAATTATTAGTCATTTAATTCAAAAAATAGAAACTAGTAATGAAAAAGTTAACTTTTCTAGAGTTGACGCTGATGTTATTGGTAAAATAATTAAAAAGAAAAATGAAGAGGTTTCAAAACTTGATGACAAACAAAAAGAAAAATTAAAAACAATTATTGAAGGAGCTGTTCCTAAAGATAAATATACTGTTCAGTTAGAAGCAATGGATAGTTCTTCTGCTCCGTTTATAATTACTCTTCCGGAATTCATGAGAAGAATGAAGGAGATGCAACAAAGCGGAGGAAATGGAATGTTTGGAAATATGCCAGAAATGTACAATTTAATAGTAAATGTGAATAACACTATTAACACTGAAATCTTAAACTCAAAAAGTAAAAACAAAAAAGAACGTCTGATTAAGCAGTCTTTAGATTTAGCTAGGCTATCTCAAAACTTACTTAAAGGAGAAGAACTTACGTCATTTATCAAAAGAAGTATTGAATTAATAAAGTAAACAAATGATTCAAAAGATAAACATTTACTTGTTAAGTTTTCTTTATATTTTCAGTGGAGTGCTGCATTTTTATAATTCAGATTTTTATTTACCTATGATGCCAGATTTTATTCCTCTTCATTTGGAATTAATTTTAATTAGTGGAGCCTTCGAATTTATATTTGGTATTGGAGTACTTATTGATAAAACCAAGATTTATTCTTTATGGGGAATAATAGGATTATTGATTCTTTTTATGTCGGTACATTTAAACATGTTCACACCAGGAAATAATTTAGGAATCCCAACATATCTTTTAATAATTAGAGTAATCTTTCAGTTTAGCTTAATTTATTGGGCTTGGAAAAATATAAGTCTTCACAAAAATTAAAATCAATTAACTATACTTTTAAAGTAAAATAAATTTTACCATATTTACTTCATGAAAATAAAACTGTTTTTAATCATTCTTTTATTATTGGGTTGTGAAAATGAGAAAGAACAAATAAATATTAATGTTTCAATTGATGGATTTAAAAAAGGTAAAATTTATTTACAAAAAATAAAAGATTCTGCACTTGTGAATTTAGATTCTATGTTTGTTAATAGCAAAAAGCCAATACTACTAAAATCTCAAATTGAATCACCTGAAATTTTTTATATTAATTTAGATATTACTAAAAAAGATAATAAGATAGCTTTTTTTGCAGAAAAAGGAGATATAAAAATAGTAACTAATCTTAAAAAATTTAATACAGAATTTGAAATCTCTGGATCGTCAAACGACTCCATTTACAGAACATACTTGAGTGTTATTAGAAAGTTTAATAACAATAGACTAGACTTAATAAAACTTTCATTTGATAATTCTAAAAACAAAGATAGCGTTGCTGTTATTCGCGGTAAATTAGAAAGCTTAAATAAAAGACAGTACATGTATAGTCTGAACTTTGCAGTAACTAACGGCAATTACCACGTAGCTCCCTATATAGCCTTAAGCGAGTTCTCTGGTTCAGAAAAGATCCTATTAGACACTATAAAAACTTCATTAAGCAATGAGGTGTTAAATTCTAAATACGGACAAATGCTGAATGAACTTATCGAGTCTAAATAAAATTATAATTTATTGAACGAAGCAACTAATTCTGAAGCTTTTACAGTCAAATCTAAGCTTACAGTCTTAAAGTGTTCTTTTTTATTTTTAACATCCTTTTGATGAATTTTTTTAATTATTTCATCAAAAGCATCAAAACATTGATCAACTAATTTCTCGCTCTTAGCTAAATCTTTATCAGACTTATCTAATTCCCATAAATTAATGCTTTGAATAATTTCTCCAATAATGTTATTCAAGTCTTTTTTTAAATTTTTTACGCTAGCCATAATTATAATTTAGTTTCCGGAATATTTAACATAATTTCTTGGTGTCTCATAAAGAGTTACCGAAATTTCTTTATCACTGTCTATTTTATTCCTTAAAATATTCCATATAAAAATACAAATATTTTCTGCAGTTGGTACTACCTCATTAAAATACTTTATTTCAATATTTAAATTTTTATGATCTAATAAATCCTCAACATCTTCTTTTATTATTTCTTTAAGATATTTTAAATCAATTACCATTCCTGTAACTGGGTCTACACTCCCTTTTACATTCACAATAATTTCATAATTATGACCATGAAAATTTGGATTACTACATTTTCCAAAGACTTTTGAATTTCTTTCATCACTCCAGCTTTTAACAAACAACCTATGAGCCGCATTAAAATGAGCTTTTCTACTTACTGTTACTTTCATTTAATTTAATTTTATCATAATACCTTTTAAATATAATTTTGAACCAGACTGTATAGTTTTCTGAATTATTAATAATATCAATATTTAACTTATCTAAATCAATCCATTTCCAATCACAAACCTCTTCATGGTTTATTAAAGGCTCCTTATTATATTTCCCAATTAAAACATGATCAAATTCATGTTCAGTCAAACCATTATCAAATTTTACTTTATAAACAAAAGACAAGAATGGTTTTAACTCAGTCTTAAAACCCATTTCTTCAACTAAACGTCTATTTCCAGCGTTTAAAACGTCTTCGTTATCTCTTGGATGACTACAACAAGTATTAGTCCACAATCCTGGAGAATGATATTTATTAAGAGCTCTTTTTTGTAATAACAGTTCATTATCATCATTTAATATAAAAATAGAAAATGCTCTATGTAACAAACCTTTTTCATGAGCTTCTATTTTTTCCATCAAACCTATTTGATGATCATCTTCATTAACTAAAACGACCATTTCATTTCTCATTGTCTAAAGTTACAAAATTTGGAATATTTATGATTAGATATTAGAAAAACAATACTATTTTTTATCTTTGCAAAACAATGGGATTTCAAGAAGAAATTAATAAAAGGAGAACATTTGGAATCATCTCACATCCAGATGCCGGAAAAACGACTTTAACTGAAAAGTTGCTCTTATTCGGGGGTGCAATTCAAGAAGCTGGAGCAGTAAAATCTCACAAAATAAAAAAAGCCGCTACAAGTGATTTTATGGAAATTGAAAGACAAAGGGGTATTTCCGTGTCAACTTCTGTTTTAGCATTCAATTATAAAGAAAAAAAAATAAACATACTGGACACCCCAGGTCATAAAGACTTTGCTGAAGACACCTTTAGAACATTGACAGCAGTTGATAGTGTAATTGTAGTTATTGATGTAGCTAAAGGAGTAGAAGAACAAACTGAAAAACTAGTAGAGGTTTGTAGAATGCGTGAAATTCCTATCATTGTTTTTATAAATAAGCTAGATAGAGAAGGTAAAGATGCTTTTGACTTACTCGATGAATTAGAACAAAAACTAAAATTCAAAGTATGTCCGTTAAGTTTCCCAATAGGAATGGGATATGACTTTCAAGGAATCTACAATATTTGGGAAAAAAATTTAATGTTATTTAATGCGGATAATAAACAAAAAATTTCTAAAACAATAAACATAAACGACATAAACGATCCAAAGCTTATAGAATATATTGGAGATAAAGCATCTATAATTCTTAAAGAAGAAATTGAAATAGTCGATGAAGTATATCCTGCTTTTAATAAAGAGGATTACTTAAGTTGCAGGCAACAACCTGTTTTCTTTGGATCAGCATTAAATAATTTTGGAGTAAAAGAACTACTAGATTGTTTTATTTCAATTGCGCCTTCTCCAACGAAAAAAGAAAGTACTGAAAGAGTCATTAAACCTAACGAAACAAAGTTTTCAGGTTTTATATTTAAAATTCATGCAAATATGGATCCTAAACATAGAGATCGACTTGCGTTCATAAAAATAGTGTCAGGAAATTTTAAAAGAAATATGGCATATCATCACGTTAGAATGAATAAGAAATTTAAATTCAGTAGTCCAAATGCCTTTTTTGCTGAAAAAAAAGAAATCGTAAATGAATCTTTTCCTGGAGATATAGTAGGTGTACACGATTCTGGTAATTTTAAAATTGGTGATACATTTTCAGAAGGAGAAAATATATTTTTCAAAGGTATCCCTAGTTTTTCCCCCGAGCATTTTAGATATATAAACAATCTAGACCCTATGAAATCCAAACAATTAGCAAAGGGGATTGTTCAATTAATGGATGAAGGTGTTGCTCAGTTATTTGTTTTAGAACTAAATGGTCGTAAAGTAATTGGTACAGTAGGAGCTCTTCAATTTGAAGTTATACAATATAGGTTAGAGCATGAATATGGTGCAAAATGTTCATACGAAAATCTAAATATTCACAAAGCATCGTGGGTAGAAAACAAAAAAAGTTCAAAAGCTATATTCAATGAATTTAAAAAGCTAAAAAATAAGTTTTTAGCTAAAGATAAAGACGGTAAATTAGTGTTTTTATCAGATTCTTCTTTTACTTTAGAAATGACAAAACAAAAATTTCAGTCTATAACATTTCATAACAAATCAGAATTCTAATCATGCTTCTCCAGTAGGACCGAAATTTAAATTAATGGATGGTTGTTTGTCAAATTCCTTAATAGATCCATTAGATTTTTCAAATCTAGAAATATTTTCATTTAAAGCTTGAGAAAACCTCTTTGCGTGTTGAGGAGTCAAAATAATTCTTGATTTAACTTTTGCCTTTGGAACTCCGGGCATTATGTTTACAAAGTCAATGACAAATTCAGAGATAGAGTGATTTATTAAGGCTAGGTTAGAATAAGTACCCTGAGCTAGATTCTCATCTAGCTCAAGATTAATATTACTATTTTTAGAATCAATTTTCTTCATTATAACTTAAATTCTTTTTAGCTAATAATTCTTCATATTCATCTACATAACCAACGATGATATCATTAAATCTCCTGCTTCCTGTACCAGCTGGAATTTTGTGGCCAACTATCACATTCTCTTTCAGTCCCTGTAAAGTATCAATTTTACCTGCAACAGCAGCTTCATTTAACACTTTAGTAGTTTCCTGAAAAGATGCTGCAGAAATAAATGATTTAGTTTGTAAAGAAGCTCGAGTTATACCTTGTAAAATAGTCGTCGCAGTAGCATTAACCGCATCTCTAGCTAACACTAATTCTTTATCCTCTCTTTTTAACAAAGAATTCTCATCTCTTAAATCTCTGGCGCTTATAACTTGTCCAACTTTAAAGTTTTCAGATGCACCTACAGATTCAATAATTTTTTTATTATAAAGATTGTCATTTTCAGAAATAAATTCATTTTTATGAATCAACTGACCTTCTAAGAAAGTAGTGTCTCCAGATTCTTGAATTTTCACTTTTTGCATCATCTGTCTAACTAAAACTTCAAAATGCTTATCATTAATTTTCACACCTTGAAGTCTATATACTTCTTGAACTTCGTTGACAAGATATTGCTGTACAGCAGAAGGCCCTTTAATATTAAGAATATCATTAGGAGTAATAGATCCATCAGATAAAGGCATTCCTGCTTTAATAAAATCATTTTCTTGAACTAAAATCTGGTTAGAAAGTTTAACTAAGTACTTTTTAATATCTCCAGCTTTAGATTCAATTATAATTTCTCTATTTCCTCTTTTAATTTTTCCAAAACTAACAATTCCGTCAATTTCGGTTACAACAGCAGGGTTTGAAGGATTTCTAGCTTCAAAAAGCTCCGTAACTCTTGGAAGTCCTCCTGTAATATCTCCAGATTTAGCAGATTTTCTAGGAATTTTAACTAAAATCTTTCCAGCTTCAACTTTATCACCATCATCTACCATTAAATGCGCACCAACTGGTAAATTATAAGTCCTAAGACTTACCCCTTTATTATCGTTAATTAATAAAGTAGGAACTACTTTTTTATTTCTAGACTCGGAAATAACTTTTTCTTTAAAACCAGTTTGTTCATCTATTTCAACTTGATAACTTATACCCTTATCAATATTCTCATATTCAATTTTACCACCAAATTCTGAAATAATCACTCCATTATATGGATCCCATTGACATACAACATCACCTTTCTTAAGGGATTGACCATCTTTAATCAATATTGTTGATCCGTAAGGGATAATGTTAGTACTTAAAACAATTCCTGTTTTTTTATCTAACATTTTAATTTCACATGATCTAGAAATAACAACATTAATCTTATTTCCATCAGAATCTTTGGAAGAAACAGTTTTTAAATCTTCTAATTCTACAACACCATCAAACCTAACGGACAACTTGTTTTCTTCAGATATATTTCCAGCAATACCTCCAACATGGAAAGTTCTTAAAGTTAACTGCGTTCCAGGCTCGCCAATTGATTGAGCAGCTACAACACCTACCGCCTCACCATTTGGAACCATTTTACCTGTGGCAAGATTTCTTCCGTAACATTTAGCGCAAATACCTTTTGGCGCTTCACAAGTTAAAGGAGATCTTACTTCTACTTTATCAATAGGACTGTTTTGTATTAACTTAACAACTTCTTCACTGATTTCATCACCAGACTTAACTAAAACCTCTTGATTTAATGGATTGTAAATATCATGAAGGGAAACCCTTCCTAAAATTCTTTCTCCAAGAGATTCAACTATCTCTTCATTCTTTTTTAAAGCTTCTACTGAAATACCCCTAAGAGTATTACAATCAACATAGTTAACTATAACGTCTTGAGCAACATCAACAAGTCTTCTAGTTAAATAACCAGCATCTGCAGTTTTTAAAGCTGTATCCGCTAACCCTTTTCTAGCACCATGCGTTGATATAAAGTATTCTAAAATAGATAATCCCTCTTTAAAGTTAGATAAAATTGGATTTTCAATAATTTCACCTCCACTAGAACTAGCTTTTTTAGGTTTAGCCATTAATCCTCTCATTCCTGTAAGCTGACGAATTTGTTCTTTTGAACCCCTAGCACCAGAATCAAGCATCATAAACACAGAGTTAAATCCTTGTTTATCTTCACTAATTCTTTTCATTGACAATTCAGTCAAAGTAGCATTTGTGGAAGTCCAAACATCAATAACTTGATTATATCTTTCGTTATTGGTTATAAGACCCATATTGTAATTAGATTTAATTGTATCAACCTCAACATTAGCTTTAGCGATCAGGTCCTGTTTTTCAGGTGGAATCATAATATCACCTAAACTAAATGAAAGACCTCCTTCAAAAGCAAAAGAGAATCCCATAGATTTAATTTTATCTAAAAATTCAGCAGTTTCAGGAACACTAGTTACTTTAAGAATATTTCCAATAATATCTCTAAGAGATTTTTTTGTTAATACTTCATTAATGAATCCAGCTTTATAAGGAACAACTTGGTTAAATAAAACTCTTCCAACAGTTGTTTCAATAATTTTATAAACCAACTCCCCTAAATTATCAAAATCCTTAGCTCTAATTTTAATCATTGCATTTAAATGAACCCTTCCTTCATTATATGCAATATTCACTTCTTCATCTGAATAAAATGTTAATCCTTCACCTTTAACCTTAAGCTCTTTTGTAGACTTCAACAGTTTTGTCATATAATACAGTCCTAAAACCATATCTTGAGAAGGTACAGTAACAGGAGCTCCATTAGCCGGATTTAAAATATTATGAGAAGCTAACATCAATAGTTGAGCCTCTAAAATTGCTTCAGGTCCTAATGGAAGGTGAACAGCCATTTGATCTCCATCAAAATCGGCATTAAATGCAGTACAAACTAAAGGATGTACTTGAATTGCTTTACCCTCAATAAGCATTGGTTGAAAAGCTTGAATACCTAATCTGTGTAAAGTTGGAGCCCTGTTCAATAAGACAGGATGACCTTTCAATACATTCTCTAAAATATCCCAAACTAATGGTTCTCTACGATCAATTATTTTTTTAGCTGACTTGACAGTTTTTACAATACCTCTTTCAATTAATTTTCTAATTATAAAAGGCTTGTATAATTCAGCAGCCATTCCTTTAGGAAGACCACACTCATGTAATTTAAGTTCTGGACCACCAACAATCACGGATCTAGCTGAATAATCAACTCTTTTACCTAGTAAATTTTGACGAAACCTTCCTTGTTTACCTTTTAATGAATCAGATAAAGATTTTAATGGTCTATTAGCATCAGTCTTAACAGCTGAGGATTTTCTTGTATTATCAAACAACGAATCTACAGACTCTTGAAGCATTCTTTTTTCGTTTCTTAAAATAACTTCAGGAGCTTTTATTTCTACTAATCTTTTAAGCCTGTTGTTTCTAATAATAACTCTTCTATATAAGTCATTTAAGTCAGATGTAGCGAACCTTCCACCATCTAACGGGACCAAAGGTCTTAATTCAGGCGGAATTACTGGAATAGCCTTTAAAACCATCCATTCTGGCTTATTTTCTCTATTAAGATTCGAATCTTTAAAAGACTCTACAACTTGTAGTCTTTTAAGAGCTTCCATTTTTCTTTGCTTGGATGTTTCGTTGTTAGCCTTGTGTCTTAATTCATACGAAAGTTCATTAAGATCAATTCTTGAAAGCAATTCAATCAAGCATTCAGCACCCATTTTGGCAATAAATTTATTAGGATCTTCATCATCTAGAAATTGATTTTCTTGAGCTAGATTATCTGTAATGGTTATGTATTCTTCTTCAGTTAAAAAATCCATTTTATTTACAGGCTCCCCTTCAGCGTTAACTGCTAAACCAGCTTGAACAACAACATATCTTTCATAATATATTATCATATCTAGCTTCTTTGAAGGAAGTCCTAAAAGGTAACCAATCTTATTTGGTAAAGAACGGAAGTACCATATATGAGCAACTGGAACCACTAAATTAATGTGCCCCACTCTATCTCTTCTAACTTTTTTTTCTGTTACTTCTACTCCACACCTATCACAAATAATACCTTTGTATCTTATTCTTTTGTATTTCCCACAAGCACATTCAAAATCTTTTACGGGACCAAAAATTCTTTCACAAAACAAACCATCTCTTTCTGGCTTATGAGTTCTATAATTAATAGTTTCAGGTTTTAAAATTTCACCTCTTGAAGCACCTAATATTTTTTCAGGCGAAGCTAATCCTATAGATATTTTTGAAAATTTTTGAGATTTATTAATTTCAATTTTTCTAGACATAATGATTTCTGTTTTTATTATTCTTCTAGTCTAATATCTAGACCAAGACCTTTAAGTTCGTGCATTAATACATTAAATGATTCTGGCAATCCAGGATCAGGCATACTTTCACCTTTAACAATAGCTTCATAAGCTTTAGCTCTACCTTGAACATCATCAGATTTTATTGTTAAAATTTCTTGCAGGGTGCTAGAAGCTCCATATGCTTCTAAAGCCCATACCTCCATTTCACCAAACCTTTGACCTCCAAATTGTGCTTTACCACCTAATGGTTGTTGAGTTATCAAAGAGTATGGTCCAATAGATCTAGAGTGCATTTTATCATCAACCATATGACCTAACTTTAACATATAAATGACCCCTACAGTTGCGGGTTGATCGAATTTTTTGCCAGTGCCCCCGTCATATAAGTATGTGTGACCAAACTTAGGAATACCAGCTTCGTCAGTTAACTCGTTAATCTGCTCTATTGTTGCACCGTCAAATATTGGTGTAGAGAATTTTCTACCTAATTTTTGACCAGCCCATCCTAATACGGTTTCATAAATTTGACCAATATTCATTCTAGATGGTACACCAAGTGGATTTAAAACAATATCTACTGGAGTTCCGTCCTCAAGAAAAGGCATGTCTTCTTGTCTAACAATTCTAGCAACAATCCCTTTATTACCATGCCTACCAGCCATTTTATCACCAACCTTAAGTTTTCTCTTTTTAGCTATAAATACTTTAGCCAACTTTAAAATACCAGGGGGCAACTCATCACCAACAGCAATAGTAAACTTCTCTCTTCTTAACATACCTTGAAGATCGTTCTCTTTTATTTTATAATTATGAAGTAAAGAAAGTACAAAAGCATTAGTTTTTTTATCTACAGCCCATTGACCAGAAACTAAATATGTATACTCTTCAACACTATTAAGCATTTTTAAAGAATATTTTTTTCCTTTTGGAAGAATTTCTTCTTCCAAGTCATTGAAAATTCCTTGACAAGTTTTACCACTTAAAATGTTATATAGCTTTTCAATTAATTTACTTTTTAATTCTTTAAACCTAAGATCATAACTTAGCTCTAACTCATTTAAAATATCTTTATCTTCAGATCTTTTCCTTTTATCTTTAACTGGTCTTGAAAAAAGTTTTTTATCAATAACAACTCCGTTTAAAGATGGAGGTGCTTTTAATGAAGCATCTTTCACATCACCAGCTTTATCTCCAAAAATAGCTCTTAACAACTTTTCTTCTGGGGTTGGATCTGATTCTCCCTTAGGAGTTATTTTACCAATTAAAATATCTCCAGGATGAACTTCTGCACCTATTCGAATCATACCATTTTCATCAAGATTCGCAGTTGCTTCTTCACTTACATTAGGAATATCATTGGTAAGTTCCTCCATTCCAAGTTTAGTATCTCTAACATCAATAGAGTACTCATCAATGTGAAGAGAAGTGAATACATCATCTCTAACAACTTTTTCAGAGATAACTATTGCATCTTCAAAATTATAACCTTTCCAAGGCATAAAAGCTACTTTAAGGTTTCTTCCAAGAGCAAGTTCTCCTTTTTGAGTAGCATATCCTTCACATAAAACTTGACCTTTTTTAATTAAATCTCCTTTGACAACAATTGGCTTTAAGTTTATACATGTACCTTGATTAGTTTTTCTAAACTTAACAAGTGAGTACGTTTTTTCATCAACATCAAAGCTTGTTAATTTTTGCTCTTCTGTAAGACTATATTTAATTGTGATTTTTTGTGAATCAACATAAATAACTTTCCCATCATAATCGGCATTAATCAATACTCTAGAATCTGAAGCAACTTGTCTTTCAAGACCTGTTCCAACAATAGGAGACTCCGGTTTTAATAATGGTACAGATTGTCTCATCATATTTGACCCCATTAATGCTCTATTGGCATCATCATGCTCTAAAAAAGGAATCAGAGATGCAGAAATAGAAGCTATTTGATTAGGAGCAACATCAGTATAATCAACATCTTTAGGGTCAATTACTGGATAATCTGCTTCCTGTCTAGCAATAACTTTATCAGAAAGAATTTTACCATCTTTATCCTTTGGAATATTTGCCTGAGCAATTAGTTTTCCTTCTTCTTCTTCTGCGCTTAAATATTTATGAACTTTTAAATCAACAACGCCATTTTCTACTTTTCTATATGGTGTTTCAATAAACCCTAGACTGTTAACCTTTGCAAAAACACCTAAAGAAGAAATTAAACCAATATTTGGGCCTTCTGGAGTTTCAATAGGACACAACCTTCCATAATGAGTGTAATGAACATCTCTTACTTCAAAACCAGCTCTTTCTCTAGAAAGTCCACCAGGTCCTAATGCAGATAATCTTCTTTTATGTGTGATTTCAGCAAGTGGATTTGTTTGATCCATAAACTGAGATAACTGATTCGTTCCAAAAAATGAATTAATAACTGAAGACAATGTCTTTGCGTTAATTAAATCAATTGGAGTAAATACTTCATTATCTCTAACGTTCATTCTTTCACGAATAGTACGTGCCATCCTAGATAAACCAACTCCAAATTGAGAAGATAATTGTTCGCCAACTGTTCTTACCCTTCTGTTAGACAAGTGATCAATATCATCAATTTCAGCTTTTGAATTAATTAATTCAATTAAGTATTTTATAATAGTTATAATATCCTCTTTAGTTAAAACTAACTTATCCATTTCAATATTAAGTCCTAACTTTTTGTTCATTCTATACCTACCTACTTCACCAAGGTTATATCTCTGTTCAGAGAAAAATAATTTATCAATTATTCCTCTGGCAGTTTCTTCATCTGGCGGTTCAGCATTCCTTAACTGTCTATAAATATGTTCTACAGCTTCCTTTTCAGAATTTGTTGGATCTTTTTGTAAAGTATTATGAATTATAGCATAGTCAGAATATTGACCATCAACTTTATGCAACAAAATAGTTTTAGAACTTGTTTCTAAAATTTCTTCGATATTCTGTTTGTCAATTACGATATCTCTATCTAAAACTATCTCATTTCTTTCAATAGAAACAACTTCACCTGTATCTTCATCTACAAAATCTTCAAACCAAGAATTTAAAACTCTTGCAGCTAATTTTCTGCCAATACATTTTTTTAATCCTGATTTTGAAACTTTTACTTCTTCAGCTAAATCAAAAATTGCTAAGATATCTTTATCTCTTTCATATCCAATTGCTCTTAGTAAAGTTGTAACAGGTAATTTCTTTTTTCTATCAATATAAGCGTACATCACACTATTAATATCTGTTGCAAATTCAATCCAAGAACCTTTAAAAGGAATTACCCTAGCAGAATACAATTTTGTACCATTTGCATGAAAAGATTGACCAAAAAATACACCAGGAGATCTATGTAATTGAGAAACAACAACACGTTCGGCACCATTTATTATAAAGGTTCCACTTGGTGTCATGTAAGGGATTACTCCTAAATAAACGTCTTGAACTATTGTTTCAAAATCCTCATGCTCTGCATCCGTACAAAAAAGTTTTAATCTAGCTTTAAGCGGAACACTATGCGTTAAACCTCTTTCAATACATTCTTGAATAGAGTAACGAGGTGGATCCACAAAATAATCTAAAAACTCTAATACAAATTGATTTCTAGAATCTGATATAGGAAAATTTTCTAAAAAAGTATTAAAAAGACCTTCATCAGTTCTTTCGTCTGATTTTGTTTCTAGTTGGAAAAAATCGCTAAATGATTTTACCTGAATATCCAAAAAATCTGGATAATCAGGAATATCAGTAGCAGAAGCAAAGTTTAATCTATTTATAGTGTTGTGCATTTAAATCAATTTAAATTAAAAGAAAGTAAAAATCGAGTACTAGGATACGATCCTAATACTTAGGAAACTTTAAATAAAACTAAGGCTTAAGCTAATTATTTTAACTCTACCTCAGCTCCAGCTTCTTCAAGTGATTTCTTAAATCCTTCAGCTTCATCTTTTGAAACTGCTTCTTTAATATTACTTGGTGCATCGTCTACGAGCCCTTTAGCTTCTTTTAAACCTAAACCTGTTAATTCTTTTACAAGTTTAACTACTGCTAATTTTGAACCTCCAGCTGCAGTTAATACTACATCAAATTCAGTTTTTTCTTCAGCTGCATCAGCGTCACCACCTGCTGCAGGCCCAGCTGAAACTACTGCTGCTGCTGCTGGTTCGATACCGTATTCGCTTTTAAGAATTCCTGCTAACTCGTTAACTTCTTTAACTGTTAGATTAACTAATTGTTCTGCAAAATCTTTTAAATCTGCCATTTTGTAAATATTTATTATTATTATTATTAATTTTTAACTACTCTTTTTTATCAGAAAGTGTTTTTAACACTCCTGAAATTGTTGCTCCACCTGATTGTAAAGCGGAAATAAGGTTTTTAGCTGGAGACTGTAAAATTGCAATTACATCACCAATTAATTCCTCTCTAGACTTAATATTAGATAGGGTTTCAAGTTGATCATCCCCTAAATAAATGGCACCTTCAATAGAAGCTCCCTTTAAAACAGGTTTATCAGCTTTTTTCCTAAATAGCTTGATCAATTTAGCTGGTGAATTACCAATTTCTGAATACATCAAAGCTGTATTACCTACTAACACTTGATTTAGATCTCCAAAGTCTCTATCAGAAGTTTCCATTGCTTTACTTAACAATGTATTTTTAACAACTGAAAGTTTAACATTTGCCTTAAAACAAGCTCTTCTTAAATTACTTGTTTGAACAGCATTAAGACCTGAAACATCCGTCATGTAAATATTAGTGTTATCAGCTAATTCAGCGGTTAACCTTTCTATTACCTTAGATTTTTCTTCTCTTGTCATTTTATTATTTTTAACTAAATATTAGTATCAATATTAATACCTGGACTCATTGTACTAGACATAGAAATACTTTTCAAGTATGTTCCCTTAGATGAATTAGGTTTTAGTTTAATTATGTTCTGAATTAATTCAAGAGAATTCTCGTAAATTTTATCAGCATCAAAAGAAACTTTTCCAATTGAAGCATGTATAATTCCTGTTTTTTCTACTTTAAAATCAATTTTACCGGCTTTAACTTCAGAGACTGCTTTAGCAACATCCATAGTAACTGTACCAGTTTTTGGATTTGGCATTAAGCCCCTTGGACCTAATATTTTTCCTAATGGACCTAACTTACCCATAACACTTGGCATAGTTATAATTACATCAACATTAGTCCAACCATCTTTGATTTTTTGTAAAAATTCATCAAGTCCTACATAATCCGCGCCAGCATCTTGAGCTTCCTTTTCCTTATCTGGTGTTACAAGTGCAAGCACTTTAATATCTTTACCAGTTCCGTTAGGAAGAGTAACTATACCTCTAACGTTTTGATCAGCTTTCTTAGGATCTACACCAAGACGAACTGCCAAATCAATAGAAGCATCAAAATTAAACTTAGAAATTTCTTTTACAACTTCAGAAGCTTCTTTTAAGGAATATGTTTTTGCAATATCAATTTTAGATAAAGCATCTTTACGTTTTTTTGTGATTTTTGTCATAATCTTAAATTAAAAAATTAAAAAGGAGCTTGGCCTTTGACCTTGATCCCCATCGACCTTGCAGTTCCAGCAATCATTTTCATTGCTGACTCTACAGTAAAAGCATTTAAGTCAACCATTTTATCTTCAGAAATTAACTTTACTTGATCCCATGAAACGGTCGCTACTTTAGTTCGGTTTGGTTCTCCTGATCCCTTTTTAAGCTTTGCTGCTTCCAATAATTGTACGGCTGCTGGTGGAGTTTTAACTACAAATTCAAAAGATTTGTCTTTGTAAACTGTAATTGATACAGGTAAAATTTTACCAGGCTTATCTTGTGTTCTAGAGTTAAACTGCTTACAGAATTCCATTATATTAACACCAGCTGCACCCAATGCAGGTCCAACTGGCGGTGATGGATTAGCAGCACCCCCTCTAATTTGTAACTTCAGTACTTTTTCTATTTCTTTAGCCATTATTAATATTTATTATCTCTTAAATAATTGGAAGCTATTTAAGAAAAGATTTATATGTAACATTTACACTTTTTCTACTTGCATATAAGAAAGCTCTAAAGGAGTCTTTCTACCAAAAATTTTAACCATAACCTCAAGCTTTCTCTTTTCCTCGTTCACTTTTTCAATTGTTCCATTAAATCCATTAAAAGGACCGTCAATTACCTTGATACTTTCACCATAGATAAATGGAATTGAAATACTTTCTGATTCTGTAGAAAGTTCATCTACAGTACCTAGCATCCTATTTACTTCGGCAGTTCTTAAGGGAATAGGATCTCCACCTTTAGTTTCACCCAGAAAACCTATTACATTAGGTAATGCCTTGATGATATGAGGAACTTCACCAGATAAATTAGCTTTAATCATGATGTAACCTGGAAAATACACTTTTTCTTTATTAACTTTTTTACCTTTTCTAATTTGAATAACTTTTTGAGTAGGAACCAACATCTCTTCCACTAAATCAGAAAATCCAAGTCTATTAATTTCAGATTCCATATAGTTTCTGATTTTATTTTCTTGACCACTTACGGCTCTCACAACATACCACTTTTTTATATCTGTATCCGCCATGATTTAATTAATAAGTTCGAAATAAAATTTAATTACTTTAGATAAAACACTGTCCGCTAACCAAATAATCAGTGAAAAAATTATAGTAAATAATAAAACTATTACAGTAAGATTAGAAAGTTCAGTTAAAGGAGTCCACGAAACGTGCTCTTTTAATTCTGAAAAGGACTCTTTAACGTAAGAAACTATATTCATTATTTTAAATTTTGCACGGGTTGAGAGACTCGAACTCCCGACACCTGGTTTTGGAGACCAGTGCTCTACCAACTGAGCTAAACCCGTATCTCAAAAATTGGTGAAATTAAACACCTTAAATTTATAGCCACAAAAGGCATCTGTGTTAGCAGATACCTTTTCCGGATGTATTGTATTATTATAAAATCTTTGTAACCTGACCAGCACCAACTGTTCTACCACCTTCTCTAATTGCAAATCTTAATCCAACGCTACAAGCAATTGGAGAGATAAGGTCAACTATAATAGTTAAGTTATCACCAGGCATTACCATTTCAACTCCTTTAGGAAGTACGATATTACCAGTAACATCAGTTGTTCTTACATAAAACTGTGGTCTATAATTGTTGTGAAATGGAGTGTGTCTACCACCTTCTTCTTTCTTTAAAATATATACTTCAGCTTCAAATTTATCATGTGGCTTAACAGAACCTGGCTTACAGATTACCATTCCTCTTTTAATAGATTCTTTTTCAATTCCTCTTAAAAGAATACCAACATTATCACCAGCTTCTCCTCTATCTAGAATTTTCCTAAACATTTCAACTCCAGTTACAGTAGAAGTAAGTTTTTCAGCTCCCATTCCAATTATATCTATAGAATCACCTGTATTAGCAACACCAGTTTCAATTCTACCAGTTGCTACAGTCCCTCTACCTGTAATAGAAAATACATCTTCAACAGGCATTAAGAAATCTTTATCAACTTCTCTTTTAGGAAGTTCAATCCAAGTATCTACAGATTCCATTAGTTTCATTACTGTATCAACCCATTTTTGTTCACCATTTAAAGCTCCTAATGCAGAACCTAAAATTACAGGTCCATTTTCACCATCATATTCATAAAAGCTTAATAACTCTCTTACTTCCATTTCAACAAGCTCTAACAATTCTTCATCATCAACTTGATCAGCTTTATTAAGAAAAACTACCATACGAGGAATACCAACCTGTCTTCCTAATAATATATGTTCTCTAGTTTGTGGCATTGGACCATCAGAAGCAGCAACTACAAGAATTGCTCCATCCATTTGAGCAGCACCAGTAACCATGTTCTTTACGTAATCCGCGTGACCTGGACAGTCAACGTGAGCGTAATGACGATTAGCAGTTTCATACTCAACGTGAGAAGTGTTAATTGTTATACCTCTTTCTTTTTCTTCAGGAGCATTGTCAATTTGGTCAAAGCTTCTTGCTTCAGAAAAACCTGCGTCAGCCAATACTTTAGTAATAGCAGCAGTTAGGGTAGTTTTACCATGATCAACGTGTCCAATTGTACCAATATTTAAATGTGGTTTTGAACGATCGAAAGTTTCTTTAGCCATAATATGTGTGTTTTGTTACTTTTAAAATGAGCGCAAATATATAAATTTTATCTTAAAATATTTAACAAACAATTGTTTTTTTAATAAAAATCATGTTTAATTAAACAATTTGAAAAAAAAAACATACGTAGTGATAATAAAAATATAAAATTTTGAAGAAAAAAGAAGAATTTATAATAACATACATTTGCAAAATATTAACAAAAAAATAAAGTAATAAAAAAGCTTCAATTATATATGGAATTTAATAATCTCGGACTTTTACCTTCTCTTTTAAAAGCAATAAACGAAAAAGGATACACCAACCCTTCACCAATTCAAGAAAAAGCAATCCCTGTAATTCTTAAAGGAAAAGATGTTTTAGCATCTGCTCAAACTGGAACAGGAAAAACTGCGGGCTTCACTCTTCCTTTATTACAACTTCTAACTAAAAGTTCTAATTCTCAAAATAGAAAAATCAAAGCTTTAATTTTAACACCTACGAGAGAGCTTGCTGCTCAGATTTATGAGAACGTTAAAGAATATAGCACTCACATTGATTTGATTTCGGCGGTAATATTTGGTGGAGTAAATCAAAATCCACAAGTTTCCAAAATCAAACGAGGAGTTGATATTTTAATTGCCACACCAGGACGTTTATTAGACCTAGAAAATCAAAGAGCGTTGTCTTTAAGGAACGTTGAAATTTTAGTTTTAGACGAAGCTGATAGAATGTTAGATATGGGCTTTCAAAGAGATATTAATAAAATTATGGGCTTGATGCCTAAAAAAAGACAAAACTTATTGTTCTCAGCTACTTTTTCCAAAGAGATTAAATCATTGGCAAGAGGGATTTTAAATAACCCTGTTTTAATAGAAACTTCACCAGAAAACACCACAGTAGAAGCAATAATTCAATATGTATACAAAGTTGATAAAAATCAAAAATCAAATTTAATAATTCAACTCATTAAAGAAGAGAATTGGACTCAAGCTCTGGTATTTACAAGGACAAAACACGGAGCAAATAATCTTTGTAAAAAAATGATTAAAGCTAATATCTCAGCTGCTGCAATTCACGGAAATAAAAGTCAAGGAGCCAGGACTAAAGCTTTAGCAGGCTTTAAAAGTGGTTCAGTTAGAATTCTTGTTGCAACTGATATTGCTGCTAGAGGCTTAGACATTCCTCTACTCCCTCACGTTGTTAATTTTGAACTACCTAATATTCCTGAAGATTATGTTCATAGGATTGGAAGAACAGGGCGAGCCGGGGCAAAAGGAGAGGCACTTTCTTTAGTTTGCGATGAGGAAAAGCAATATCTGAAAGATATTGAGAAACTTATTAGATTAAGCATACCTTCAAAAACTAAAATTGGTTTTGAACCCAATGAAAATTCAAACATTGAATCAGCTCCCAATAAACAAAAAAGATCTGATTTTTCAAGAAACAAAGGAGGCTCCAATAGAAATAGGAATCAAAGAAGAAAATAAAAAATCAACAAACTGTCTTTAAAAAATCTATCAATTTATCTGCTTCTTTCTGGTCACTGTAGTATTTATCGATAAACTTCTTTAAAACTCCATTGGGTAATTCTTGAGAAGAAACGTAATTATATTGACCTAAAAGTTCCGCTCTAGCTTTAACAATATTTAAGTATTTAAGGCCTGTTTGCTCCCAGTCTTTAGGAAGATTAGATACTAATTTTTCGATTAAAGATATTTTTTTGTCCCAATCTGCTTTTGTATTCATTTCACTTGAGTTAGCGAATGCTTCAATTTCTTCCCAAACTTCACAGTACAAAGGACTGTTAGTTTCTACTAACTCTTTATCACTAGAGGAACAAGAAAATAAAAATAAAGCTAATAATGACAATATTAATTTACTCGTGTTAATACTATCTAAATAAGAAAAGAGTAAGCTGAAGAAACTATAAGGTTTATATAATATAACTAAATTCATTTTTTTTGTACTTTTTTGGGCATTGGACCTCTTAAGTGAACAACCAATCCATTTAAGAAGTTTCGTAAGATTTGATCTCCACATTCCATATACTTATCGTGGTCTTCATTTCTAAACAAAGCACCTAGCTCTCCTTTACTCACTTTAAAGTCCACTAAAGCACAAATTTCTACAATGTCTGTATCACGTAATTTATGCGCTACACGCAATTTTTTTAAAATATCGTTGTTTGATAATCCCATATTGCAAATGTAAGAGAAATTAAATGAGCTATTTTTTGGTTTTAAAACTTAATAGAATATTACAAACAACCAATATTATACAAAGACATAGTTGTGTTTAAAGAAAGAAAATTAATAAGGTTTAGATTATTGTCACACATTAACATTTCTTTTAGAATGTTTTTTGATAAATTTATCGTATCTTACTATAAATCATATAATTATGGAATGGTATTTAAAAGTAATGCGTGATAATTACGCTAATTTTAGTGGTCGTGCTAGAAGAAAAGAATATTGGATGTTTACTTTAATACAAATTCCAATAATGATATTATTAATAATTCTTGATGGAGTTCTAGGATTATCATTTGAAATTTATGGACAAGATTTAGGATATGGATGGCTGTATGCCATAGGTGCTTTAATTCACCTGATTCCTGGATTTGCTGTTAGTGTTAGAAGGCTTCACGATGTTGGAAAGTCAGGATGGTTTTTATTAATAATATTAATTCCATTAATTGGGGGAATATGGCTTTTTATTCTATCGTGCACTGAAGGAAATAAGTCTGAGAATAAATGGGGTCCAGATTCTAAAGCTTAATATTATTAAATGGTAAAGTGGTTATAAAGTTCGTTTAAAAATTATTTCCATTATTATCATTAATGTTTGTTAGCTTCTGTTAAAGCAGATGAGGTGCTAAATATAGTAGGTTCTGATGTTATATTAGTTACTCACCATTTGGTTAAATCCTGATTGAATGTTGTTGCGCCATCAAAAATATAAATCAAATTGATAACTTTTCTTACATTCCAACTCCCTATATTTTGATTAAAATCATTTGAACGATTAAACATTTTTAAGAAATCCAATAATTGATCATTATAATAAAAAGACTTAAAAGCTGGGTTTCCATAGAGAAAAAGTTTTAATAAATAATCAGAATAGTAATTCCAAACTATTTATTGATTTTGTCTAGTTTCTTTTTGATTTTTTTAATTGCGTTCTGAATGGAATTTTCAGGCTCTATTATATTATCCTCTCCCCAAAAATTTAAATCTTGAAACCCTACTTTTGAATCTGTTAAAATAATAGAAGAGTTAATTAGTTCTTTTCTTTTAGGATAGTCTAAAGTTCTATTTTCAATCCAATCAGTAATAGCCATCTCAGCTGATAAAGAATAGGTGGTATTAAATATTTTCTTGTCCCAATTTACTTTAAAATCAATAGATAGATTGCTGTAACTATAAAACCATTTTCTATTTCTTTCAGCATAATCTACTCTATAGACCGCTTTTGTTGGCCATACATTTGCCCCTTTAGGTTTTTTCTTTACAAATAATTCAGAAGCCTTTTCTCTATCAGATACGTTCAAAGAATACGTTGCGCTTAATAAAATTTTATTTTCACCATCTATAAATAACTCTCCATAATAAAAAGGTTCAATAACATCCTCTTTCTGTTTAAATCTAATTACATAAACAGGTCTATTATTAATTTTAGAAGTTCTGTGAACTGAAAAGGAATAATTTGACATAAAAAATGAAGGAATAAAATAATTAGGGTATTTAATTATGTCCTGAAACAAAGTATTAAATGGACCTCCAGAAAGTTTAAGAGCGACTGTATCTAGCCTTGAATAATCGGTATCCTTCCTTATTTTTAAAATTTTAATTCCATCTTTCTTAGAATATATTTTATAGGAAGACTTGTAAATATTTACAACTGCTTCTGAAAGAGACACATTTCTTCTTTTTCTTTTTATTGTTTCTCTATAAAAAGCCGTCATAATAGTATTTTCTTCTAAATAGTTTTTGCCTGAGTTAGATAAAGTTTCTCTTACTAATCCTTCTACGTCTTTTGGAATACTCAACACCATTTCAGAAAGAGGAGTGACAAAAACATTTAAAGAAATCGTGTTTTTATCGTCAAATGATTTTAAATCAATTATTCTAGTTTTAAATCCGATAAACGAAACCTTGACTTTAGATGAGGAATGTGATTTAGGTATTTTAATTTTAAAAGCTCCCTTACTATTACTAATAGTACTGATATTAGATTCTAAGACATTTAAATTTGCAAAGATTAAAGGTTCCTTGTTTTCTGCATTGATTATTTTTCCCGAAAATTCTATATAATCAGATTGCGCATTACAAATACCCCTCCCTAGAAAAAGGATCAATAAAAATTGTGCTATTATTATTTTTTTAGTCATCATTAGTATAAATATAAACATCTGTAATCTCATTCACAAAATGAGAAATCAAAACTTATTCAAATTGGTTTGACTTATGTAGTTCCTAAACTTAAACACACAGAAGAAGTTAGAGAAGAACCAAGAAACTTTCAAATAGAGATAATTGATAGATTAGATAAACACAAGGATAGAGATTTAGACAAAGCTTAAGGGTTAATAGTCAATTAAAGGAGAAAGAATATCAGCTAAATATTATTAATACTATAAGCATTGACACTATAAAAACAATCATCCACTTAACTTGTTTCTTTGTGAATTTTTTTTCAAAATCACCATTATCTTGATTAAAACCTCCAAACTCCATAATGTAAATATAATGTTTTTAAAAACACACAACCCTAAAACGGCTATAATACAAAGTTATAATCGTCCAGTACTTTATAAAAATCATATTTTAATGAATGGAAGAGTCGTAGTAAAATTCAGCTAAACAAGAGGTTTTAGGAGTAGAAAGAGAAAAACATAATCTCAAAAAAAGATAAAAGTATATTAAAAGTATATTTTCAATTTTTAAAACCACTAAAATTTAGAGAGAAAATGTTCATTCTTATGATTGAGCCAACGATGAGATTTGAACTCACGACCTCTTCCTTACCAAGGAAACGCTCTACCCCTGAGCTACATCGGCAAAAAAATTTGAGCGAGAGACCGGGTTCGAACCGGCGACCATCAGCTTGGAAGGCTGACGCTCTACCAACTGAGCTACTCTCGCTTAAATTATGTGGGGAGAACAGGATTCGAACCTGTGAAGTTAAAAACAGCAGATTTACAGTCTGCCCTCGTTGGCCGCTTGAGTATCTCCCCGATATTTTAAAGAACCTAATAAGAGCCGATAGAGGGACTCGAACCCACGACCTGCTGATTACAAATCAGCTGCTCTAGCCAGCTGAGCTACATCGGCTTATTCCATTTTTAAATGGTTGGCAAATGTATAGATTTATTTTTTTTGAATCAAAAGAAAATACTGAATTTTTAAAAAAAACATATATAATCAATTATTTCTTTCTCTTGGATGATTATTCTTGTAGTCACTTATGATTTTAGGAAGCTTGATTTTGGTGTAAATTTGAGTAGATGCCAAGCTAGAATGTCCTAATATTTCTTTAATACTATTAATATCCGCTCCATTATTTAACAAATGAGTAGCAAACGAATGTCGTAACACGTGAGGACTCGTTTTAACTTTAGTAGATACTTTAGAGAAATATTTCTTAACTACTCGATAAACCAAAGATGGACCAACCCTCTCTCCTTTTGAGGTTAAAAAAACATTTTGATTAGATCCGGGAATTTTAGATCTAAAATTAAAATAATCTTCCATTCTTTTAGATAATACAGGCAACATCGGAACTAATCTTTCTTTATTTCTTTTACCATGGACTTTAATCATACTTTCTTTTGAAAAAACATCATTCATTTTCATCTTAATCAATTCGTCACGTCTTATTCCAGTTGAGTACAATGTATCTATTATTAAAAGGTTTCTTTTCCCTTCAAAATTATCTTCAAAAACATCAATTACTGTTACAACTTCTTCTTCTGAAAATGGAATTATAATTTTCTTTTGGACTTTTAATCTATTATGATTTTTAGTTGGAGATTCTTTTATTTTATCAATTTTTATTAAAAAATCATAGTACTTACTAAGTGAGGATATTTTTCTATTAATTGTTAATGGCGAAAGATTTAAGTCAGATAGATTAATTATCCAGCTTCTAATGATAGAGTATTTAACTTTTGAGATATCTTTAATATTGTGATTAGATTTACTGAACGAACAAAAGGTTTCAATATCATTTTTATAAGCTACAATGGTATTGTTTGAAAACTTTTTTTCTTTAGATAAATAATCAAAAAAATTTGATAGATACATTAAAGTGATACTTAACTTTTAATAAAGTTAAGGACTTTTAAGGAGAATAAATTCAGAAACAGACTAGATATTTTCTTGATCTCTTAAGCCTTGAACATAAGAAGCTTTTTTGATCTTATCTCTATTTCTTACTGAAGGCTTAATAAAAGCTTGTCTAGATCTAAGGCTTTTCATAGCGCCAGTTCTATCGAACTTACGTTTGAATCTCTTAAGAGCTCTGTCTATGTTTTCGCCTTCTTTTACTGGAATAATTAACATAAATAATTTTAAATAGGTGGCAAATATAGAAACATTTTTTATTCCTTAGAAATTATTTTAGAATATTTCTACTTAATCGCTTTTAAATATTTTTCTAACTGAACTTTAACCACCGGAAATAAGAAATATAGACCTACCATATTTGGAAATACCATCGCAAAAATCATTGCATCTGAAAATGCCCAAATAGAATTCATACTTGCTGCAGCACCTAGTACGCAAAAAGAACAAAATAAAAGTTTATATGTTAAATCAGCCGCCGCTCCCCTTCCAAATAAATATTTCCAAGATTGTAATCCATAGTAAGACCAGGATATCATTGTTGAAATCGCAAATAATACAACAGCTATAGTTAAAAATACATCTGAAAAAGGAATATACTGAGCGAATGCTTGAGAAGTAATTCCTGCCCCTTCAAAAGGAACGCCTTCAATCATTACGGTGCCTAAGCCATCACCACCATATTCAAAGTATCCTCCAAAATTGAAGATTATAATAACTAAGGCAGTCATTGTACAGATAACAACCGTATCTATAAAAGGTTCTAATAAAGCCACTAAACCTTCTGAAGCAGAATATTTAGTTTTAACAGCAGAATGAGCAATAGAAGCAGAACCTGCTCCAGCTTCATTTGAAAAGGCAGCTCTTTTAAATCCAACCATTAAAACTCCAATTACTCCACCCACGCCCATGGCTGTTGGGTTAAAAGCTTCAGTAATAATTAAGTTTATTGCATCGTCAATCAAAGAATAATTAATCAACAATATATACATACAGGCAAATAAATAAAGAACAGCCATAAAAGGAACTATTTTTTCTGTAACTGATGCAATTCTTTTAATTCCACCAATAATAATTATACCAACTAAAATGGCCATTACTAACCCTATAATTGCACCTGCGCTTGTACTCTCAAAACCAAGTAACTGTTTAACAACAACTGTAGCTTGATTCGCTTGCGCTGCATTTCCTCCTCCAAAAGATCCCCCTATACAACAAACAGCAAATATTACAGCTGTAATTTTTCCTAAAGTCTCAAAGCCTTTTTCTTTTAAACCTCTACTTAAATAATACATTGGGCCACCATAAACTACCCCATTCTCATCTACATCTCTATATTGAACACCTAATGTACATTCAACAAATTTAGTTGACATCCCTAAAAGCCCACAAACAACCATCCAAAATGTAGCCCCAGGCCCTCCTAATGCGATAGCTAAAGCAACACCCGCTATATTACCATTTCCAACAGTACCAGAAACAGCTGTCGCTAGAGCTTGAAAATGAGAAACTTCACCATCTTCAGTCTTTTCATCATTTTTATCATGATCATCGTACTTACCCCTAACAACATTAATTGCCGTTAAAAAATATTTAATATTTGGGAATCCAAAATAAATAGTAAAAAACAAAGCACTACCAACTAGCAAGAGAATAACAAATGGATATCCCATCACTTGAAAAAACACTACTGAGCTAAAAAAATCAGAAATTGGAGCAAATGCTTCATCAATTTTTTGATCTATCCCTTTCTCTTGTGAAAAAGAAATAAAAGAAGAAAAAACTAAAATTAAGCTGAGGAATATTTTTTTCATTAAAGTAATTTGAATAGATTAATCAACAAGATGCAAATAATTAATAATAATTCAAATGTTTTTTTTATAAATCAAATACAGAAGATCTTTTAGCTGAAATTAAGTCTTTGATTTTCAGCCAAAAAGCTAAAATTAAATAAAAAATAAATCCAATTCCGATTGAAAAAAAACTACTGTATATAAAAAATATTCTTACATTTTTCGTATTAATACCCATCCATTCAGCTAACCTTGAACAAACAGAAAACCCATGTCTTTCAAAAAAATACCTTATCTCTAACATTTGAAATTTATTTAATTAATTCTCCACTCCAATCCAAAATACCACCTTCTAAATTATAAACATTCAAGTAACCCATCTGCTTCATTAGCTCACAAGCTTGAAAACTTCTAGAACCAGATCTGCAATAAACATAAATAAAATCAGATTTCGAAAAATTTTTGACACCCTCTAGAAAAAGATGAGAATCATATATATTTAAATTAATTGATTCTTTTATGAATCCACTATCAAATTCTTCCGGAGTCCTTACATCTAATATTTTACTATTTTCTGAATTTTGGATTGACTCACACCATTTTTTTTCATTTAAATTCATGATTCAGTTTTTTTGTTAGTCAAATATATATAGGAATTATTTTATATAAAATTTTATTTTATTGTTTGTAAACTATGATTTTATATATTTGGGGAATGTTAAATAGTTTGAAATTAAATTTTTGGTGGCGTAGTATATCATTTGATATGTTGCGATAATCCAAAACAATTTATATATATAAATTTAAGGCTTGTCATGCGACAGGCCTTTTTTAATTAAAAAAATCGAAGAATTGTATAAAATATCAACATCTGAAAAACAAATACTGGTTGACACATTAACTCCAGTAAGTATCTATTTAAAAATTAGAGACAAGTACTCGAATTCTATATTACTAGAGAGTAGTGATTATGGTGTTAACGATAATAGCTATGCCTATATTTGTTTTAATCCCATAGCTGAAATTTATGTTGAAAATAATTTTATTATAAAATCCTTTCCAGATGGAAATAAAGAAAAAATCGAAATTAAAGAGAATGTCAATGTTGTCAATGAATTAGACAAGTTCTTTAAGTTATTTAAATGCCAAAAGAATAATAAAAAATTCTTAAACAATGGTGTATTTGGATATATGAATTATGATTCAGTTAAGCACTTTGAAGACATCAACTTAAACTCTAAAGAAAATGACATTAAAATACCTGAAATATATTATGCTTTTTACTCTAACATAATCGTAATAAATGTCTTCAATAATCAAGCTATACTATTTCATCATAGTTTTAATAAACCAAGCAACTTAGAAGCTATATTGGACCATATAAATTCCAATAAATCAACTAAATATCCTTTTTTAAAGTCTGGAAATTTAAATTCAAACATGAATGATCAAGAGTTTATTGATCTTGTTAAAAAAGGAATTAAACATTGTTACAGAGGAGATGTTTTTCAGATTGTACTTTCAAGAAGGTTTTCCCAAAAATTTGAAGGTGATGAATTTAATTTATATAGAGCTTTAAGGTCTGTCAACCCCTCTCCATATCTTTTTTATTTTGATTACGGGAGTTATAAAATTTTCGGAAGTTCTCCAGAAGCTCAATTAGTAGTTAAAGAAAATAAAGCTGAAATTCATCCAATAGCAGGAACATTTATAAGAACAGGCGATGATGAAAAAGATGCAGTTAAGGCAAAAAAACTTTCTGAAGATATCAAAGAAAATAGCGAGCATATGATGCTTGTAGACCTTGCTAGAAATGATTTAAGTAGAAATGGGAATAATGTTAAAGTTGAAAAAGATCGTGAGATTCAATTCTATTCACATGTTATACATTTAGTATCTAAAGTCACTGCTATTAAAAAAAATAATTCATCAACTTTTCAAATAGCAGCTGACACTTTTCCTGCAGGAACCTTGTCAGGTGCTCCAAAGCATAAAGCAATGCAGTTAATCTCTAAGTACGAAAACTGCAATAGATCATTTTATGGCGGAGCAATTGGATTCATGGATTTTGAAGGAAATTTTAATCACGCTATAATAATTCGTTCTTTTTTAAGTAAAAATCATGTGCTAATATTTCAAGCAGGGGCAGGTGTAGTATCTAAGTCCAATCCTGAAAATGAATTACAAGAAATATACAATAAACTTGGTGCTTTGAATAAAGCATTAGAAATGGCCGAAACAATATAGTTATGAAGATAATAGTTATAGACAATTACGATTCTTTTACTTATAATTTAGTTCATTACTTAGAAGAATTAAATTGTAAAGTAACAGTAAAAAGAAATGACCAACTTAATCTATCTGAAATTGAAAGTTTTGACAGAATAGTTCTTTCCCCAGGACCTGGAATACCTGAAGAAGCCGGTCTTCTAAAAGAAATTATTTCAAAATATTCGTCATCAAAAAACATTTTAGGAGTCTGCTTGGGTCATCAGGCTATTGCTGAAGTTTTTGGAGGCAAATTAGAGAATTTAAAATCAGTATTTCACGGAGTTTCTTCAGATATAAATATTATAAAAAGTGATCCTTTATTTAAAGGCTTAAATAACCCATTAAAAGTTGGCAGATATCATTCATGGATAGTAAAAGATCCACTACCAGAATGTTTAGAAGTGTTAGCTGTTGATGAAAATAAACAGATTATGGCTTTAAGACATAAAAAGTTTAAAATAAGAGGTGTTCAGTTTCATCCAGAATCAATATTAACAGAACAAGGAAAGTCTTTACTTAAAAACTGGTTAAACATTAATTAATGAAAGAGATTCTAAATAAATTGACTTTACATAAAACACTTTCTAAATCGGAAGCAAAAAAAATATTAATTAATATATCTAAAGGAGATTATAACAACAGTCAAGTAGCTTCATTTCTTACAGTATTTATGATTAGAGATATAACGTTAAATGAGCTTGAAGGTTTTAAAGACGCACTTTTGGAACTATGCATTTCAGTCAATTTGAGCGATTACAATACTATTGATTTATGTGGTACTGGTGGAGATAACAAAGACACATTCAACATATCCACATTATCTGCTTTTGTAACAGCAGGTGCTGGAGTAAAGGTTGCAAAACACGGAAATTACGGAGTTTCATCTTTGTGTGGATCAAGTAACGTAATGGAAAGTTTAGGAATAAAATTCTCAAATGATGGAGATTATTTAAGAAAATGTATTGAAAAAAGTGGTATTTGTATTTTACATGCTCCTTTATTTCATCCTGCAATGAAACATGTTGCTCCGATTAGAAAAGAGCTAGGTTTAAAAACTTTTTTTAACATGTTAGGTCCCTTAGTTAACCCTTCATTTCCTAAGAATCAAATTGTTGGTGTTTTTAGTTTAGAGTTAGCTAGAATCTATGCTTATTTATTTCAAAAAACCGATAAAAATTTCTCGATAATTCACTCTCTGGATGGATATGATGAAATTTCTCTAACTGGTGGAGTCAAAATAATCTCAAATGATTCTGAAAAAATATTTTATCCTGAGGATTTTAGACTTAAAAAATTAGAGTCTAAGGCAATTAGAGGAGGAGGTTCAATAAAAGAGTCTGGGGAAATCTTTATGAACGTGTTAACAAATCAAGGAACTGAATCACAAAAAAAAGTTATAGTTGCTAATTCAGGCTTAGCTATCTCTACTGCACTAGGGATTTCCATTGACCAGGGAATTGACAAAGCAAAAGAATCGTTAAATTCTAAAAACGCATTAAAAGCGTTTAATACATTAAAAAAACTTAGTGAGAAATGACAATACTCGATCAAATAATTAAAACAAAAGAAATTGAAATAAATTACTCTAAGTGTAATACTTCAATTGTAGAGCTAGAAAAATTACCAATTTTTAAACGCACTACAATTTCTTTATCTGATAGTATAAAAAATAGTTTTCATGGAGTTATTGCTGAACACAAAAGAAAATCTCCATCTAAATCTATTATTAATGATTCTATTTCTCTTAGTCAAGTAATTAAAGGGTATAATAATGCAGGTGTTAGCGGTATTTCAGTTTTAACAGATAATAACTATTTTCAAGGATCTTTGGAAGATTTGTTAAATACCAGAAAGATGACAAAGATTCCTGTTTTAAGAAAAGAATTTATAATAGATGAATATCAAATAATTGAAGCTAAGGCCTATGGAGCAGATGCAATATTATTAATTGCTGCTTGTCTTTCTAATAAAAAAATTAAAAGTTTAAGTGAATGTGCAAAAAGTATTGGTCTAGAGGTGCTTATTGAAATTCATAATTTAGAAGAAATAAATGGATGCTTAATAGATTCAGTAGACATAATAGGAGTGAACAATAGAAATTTAAAAACTTTTAAAGTAGATATACAAACTAGTAAAAACTTAATAAAATATATTCCAAGTGATTTTATAAAAATATCTGAAAGTGGATTATCTAGTCCTATTCAAGTAAAAGAATTAAAAGAATTTGGGTTTGATGGATTTCTAATGGGAGAGAGTTTCATGAAACATACAGATCCTGGATTGGAAGCTTTGGGTTTTATAAATAAATTAAAATGAAATTAAAGATTTGCGGAATGAAATTTCCTAAAAATATCATAGAAACAGAAAGGTTAAAACCAGATTTCATGGGATTTATATTTTGGGATAAATCTATCAGACATTATGATAAAACTTCAATTTCAATTTCAAGTAAAATAAATAGAGTTGGCGTTTTTGTAAATGAAAAAATTGAAGAGGTTTTAAAAAAAATAAAACAATATGATTTAGATTTTATACAATTACATGGGGGAGAAAATGAAGAATACTGTAGAGCTATTACAGATCATTGTAAAATAATTAAAGTATTTAGCATTAGTAAAGGTTTTGAATTTAAAAACTCTGAACCTTTTGAGGATTTATGTCATTATTTTTTGTTTGATACTAAAACCAGCTCTTACGGAGGAAGTGGCAAAAAATTCGATTGGACTATTTTAAATAATTATAATTCTAAAAAACCGTTTTTTTTAAGTGGCGGAATTAGTCTTGATGATATTGATGAAATAAAAAAAATCTCTAGCTCTAAACTTCCTTTGCTAGGAATTGATATTAATAGTCAGTTTGAAAACAAATTATTAGAAAAAGATTGTAATAAAATTAAACTATTAATAAAAAATTTGAAAAATGCATAAATCGTATAATGTAGATAGCGAAGGTTATTATGGAGATTTTGGTGGAGCTTATATTCCAGAAATGATGTATTCTAATATAAATGAATTAAAGTCTAAATATCTTGAAATATCTTCACAAGCTGATTTTGTAAAAGAATTCGATGATCTTCTCAAAAAATATGTAGGAAGACCAACTCCCTTATATTTCGCCAAAAGACTTTCACAAGAATATAATTCTAAAATTTATTTAAAAAGAGAAGATTTATGCCATACTGGAGCTCACAAAATAAACAACACTATAGGTCAAATATTATTGGCCCAAAGACTAGGAAAAACTAGAATAATAGCTGAAACTGGTGCTGGTCAACACGGAGTAGCAACAGCCACAGTTTGTGCATTAATGGGCATAAAGTGTATTATTTATATGGGAGAAGTAGATATCAAAAGACAAGCTCCTAATGTTGCGAGAATGAAAATGTTAGGTGCTAAGGTTAAGCCAGCCTATTCTGGCAGTAAGACTCTAAAAGATGCAACTAATGAAGCAATTAGAGATTGGATAAATAATCCTGTTGACACTCATTACATTATTGGCTCAGTCGTTGGGCCTCACCCCTATCCTGATATGGTCGCAAGATTTCAATCAGTAATTGGATTAGAAGTAAAAACACAATTATTAGAAGCTGAAGGAAAAGAAAACCCTGATTATGTTGTTGCGTGTGTAGGTGGGGGAAGTAATGCCGCGGGGCTGTTTTATCCTTATCTAGATGATCTAAAGGTTAATATAATATGTGTAGAAGCAGCCGGAATGGGAGTTAAAACTGGGAAAAGTGCAGCTACATCCATATTAGGCAAAGAAGGTATAATTCATGGCTCTAAAACACTTCTTATGCAATCCCAAGACGGTCAAATTACAGAACCTTACTCTATATCTGCAGGACTAGACTACCCTGGAGTTGGTCCTATGCATGCAAACTTGTTTAGATCTAAAAGAGCAGAGTTTATTTCAATAACAGACAAGAAAGCTATGGATTGGGGTTTAAAGTTGTCGCGAATGGAGGGTATCATTCCTGCAATAGAAACTTCACATGCCTTTGGGGTTTTGGACAAAAAAAAGTTCATGAAAAAAGATATACTTGTTTTTAATTGTTCTGGAAGAGGAGACAAAGATTTAGACACGTATATAGATTATTTTAAATTATAACTTAATGAATAGAATAAATAAAGTTTTAAAAGAAAAAAAAGATATACTTTCTATCTACTTCACAGCAGGATACCCAAGTATTGATGACACTACTGAAATTATAAAACAATTAGATCATTCAAACGTAGATATGATTGAAATTGGACTTCCATTCAGTGATCCTCTAGCAGATGGTCCAACAATTCAAGAAAGTTCAACTACAGCTTTAAAAAACGGAATGAATACCTTCAAATTATTTGAACAATTAAAAAACATTAGAGCCATAACTGATATTCCTATTATTATTATGGGATACTTTAATCCGATATTACAATATGGCGTAGATAATTTTTGTGAAGACTGTAAGAAAACTGGGGTTGATGGATTAATAATCCCAGACCTTCCCATAGATGTTTATCTTAAACACTATGAGGAAATTTTTAAAAAAAAGAACCTTCTAAACATGTTTTTAATCACACCACAAACAAGCAACGATAGAATAAGGTTAATAGATAAGATTTCAAACGGTTTTATATATATGGTAAGTAGTTCAAGCATTACTGGAACTGTAAAATCATTTGGAGAAGATCAAAAAAAATATTTTAAAAGAATTAATAATTTAAAACTTAAATCCTCTTTACTGATTGGGTTTGGAATAAGTAATCACAATAACTTTAAAGAAGCAATAAATCATAGTCAAGGTGCAATTATTGGTTCCGCTTTTATAAAATTTATAACACAAAATGGGATTTATAAAATTTCAAATTTTATAAATGAAATCAGAGGAAAAATTATCTAATAAATACAAGCTCTTTAGACGTCTGAGTTTCTTCATTACTTAAAGAGTAACCTCCGTAATTAAAACTTTTTAAGTCTTGTTCATTATTAATTTCATTATCTAATATATATCTCACCATCATCCCTCTTGCTTTTTTAGCATAAAAAGAAATGATTTTTAATTTCCCGTTTTTCATGTCTTTAAAAATTGGAGACACCATTTTGGTAATTAGTTTTTTCGTGTCAATAACTGAGGAATATTCCTTACTAGCTAAATTTACGAACAACTCATTTTTATTTAATTCATTATTTAACTTTTCTGTTATTTTTTCTTTCCAAAATTCATATAAGTTAGATGAATTATTTAATTCAAGTTTAGTCCCCATCTCTAACCTGTACGGTTGCATTAAGTCAAGTGGTCTTAAAAAACCATACAAACCAGATAAAATTCTTAAAGACTCTTGAGCTTTATTTATTTTATTCCTATTAAGGCTAAACGCATCTAACCCGCTGTACACATCTCCATTAAATGTAAAAATAGCAGGTCTAGCATTTTTAATATTAAATGGGGTTTTAAAATCATTGTTTCGTTGCCAATTTAAATCAGCCAATTTATCTGAAATACTCATTAAGCTTTTTAACTGTAAAGGCGACTTTAATTTTAAAGATTTATTAATAGAAATAGAATCATTTAAAAATAGTGGCATTGAAAACTCATTAGTTGGTAATTCTTTTTGAAAGTCTAATGATTTAGCGGGAGAAATAATAATCTTCATGAAAGCTAAAATAATTTATAAATTTAAAAAACTCAAATATTAGTAGAATAATTCCTCCATTTGATTAAACTTTCTGAAAAATCTTTTGGTAATTCACATTCGAAATTTAATTGTTTATTGGTGGAAGGGTGAACGAAGCCTAAAGACTTTGCATGCAAAGCCTGTCTAGGCATGATTTTAAAGCAATTTTGCACAAATTGTTTGTATTTATTAAAAATCGTACCCTTTAAAATTTTATCTCCTCCATACCTTTGATCATTAAAAATTGGATGACCAATATGCTTCATGTGAGCTCGAATTTGATGAGTTCTTCCCGTTTCTAGTTGACACTCAAGAAGAGTCAAATAATTAAATCGTTCCAAGATTTTATAATGAGTAACAGCTTTCTTCCCTAATTCCTTATTTTGCGGAACACTCATAATTAAACGGTTTTTAGGGTCTCTTGCTAAATTCTCGTCTATAGTCCCCTCTTCTTTTTCTACTATTCCCCAAACAAGTGCATTATATTTTCTTTTAGATGACTTTAAATAAAATTGTTTGGCAAGATGAGTCATAGACTCTTCAGTTTTAGCAACAACCAATAAACCACTAGTGTCTTTGTCAATCCTATGAACTAAACCAGGCCTACCGTCTTTGTTAGAGGGTAAATTTTCGAAATGACTTATTAATCCATTTAATAACGTTCCGCTGTAGTTTCCGTGACCAGGATGGACTACAAGTCCAGGAGGTTTATTAATCACTAATAAAGAATCATCTTCAAATACTATTTCCAATGGCATTTTTTCTCCAATAAGTAAATTTTCATAAGGTGGATAAGCGAACATAACTTTCGCTACATCTCCGGGTTTTACTTTATAATTAGATTTTACATTTTTCTCGTTAACAAAAATGAAACCACTTTTTGCAGCTTGTTGAATTTTGTTCCTTGTAGCATTTTCTATTCGGTTCATTAAAAATTTATCAACTCTTAAAGGCTCTTGCCCACTATCAGCTTTAAATTGATGGTGTTCGAACAAATCATTATTATTTTCTAAATCATCAACGTTGTTATTATTCATATTTTCTAATTATTATTGCCGTTACCAAGAACTAAATCAATTTTAGATTTTTTAGGAATCATAATTCCAGGAACAGCAACTTCTCCCTTGTATGATAATTCAATGACCATATCCCTTCCTATATTATCAACGTAAGAAACATCTCCTAATTCTAAACCAGATGCTAATAAAGCTGAAATCGCACTTCTTTTAGTAGTCTGAATTACATTAGGAATAACAACATTTCCATAATTATTTGGATTAATAGTTAAATATATTTTTCTATTTTTTTTTACTTTAGAATTTGCTAATGGCATCTGCTCTAATACAGAGTACTTTGGAAAGTCTGGATTATAAAAAGTTGAATCTACAATCTCATATGTTAATTTTCTTTCTGACAAAACCTCTTCAAACTCTTGAATTTGAAATCCAATTAAATCCGGGACAATAATATGATTATTATGATTAGTATTTAGATTTAAAAAAATAAATAAAAAAAATATTAAAAATCCTATAACTACAGAAGCTGTAAACAATTGTTTTAAAAAATATTTACTAAAAAAATACTTGAGTAAATTCATTTATATATTTTAAACAAAGATATAAAATATGCGTTCTTTATGGCTTGACTTAAAATAAATGATATTTTTGTTCTAATGAAAAGAAATATTGCTGTTTTAATGGGTGGATTTTCTTCAGAAAAAGATATCTCAATAAAAAGTGGTAACGTCATCTATAACAATATAGACAGAGAATCTTATATTCCTCATAAAATAATAATAAGTAAAGAAAAATGGGTTTATGTGGACGATAACAATATTGAATTCAAAGTTTCAAAAGAAGATTTTTCTATAGAGGTTGATAAAATCAAAATAAACTTTGATGTTGCATTTATTGTAATACATGGTTCACCTGGAGAAGATGGGCTACTTCAATCTTATTTTGAACTACTTGGAGTCCCTTTCACAGGTTGTGATTCATACACGTCTTCTATTACATTTAATAAAAGAGATTGCATTTCTGTTTTACAGAAACATGATATTCCATCAGCGAATTCTATTCATTTAAATATTGGAGATGCAATAAATGAAAATGAAATTATTGAAGAAGTAGGCATTCCTTGCTTTGTTAAGGCAAACAAATCTGGAAGTAGCTTTGGTGTTTATAAAGTCCATGATCGAAAAGATTTAATTAGCTCAATTAATAATTCATTTAAAATTGATAATGAGGTTTTGATTGAATCTTTTTTAGATGGAATAGAAGTTTCAGTTGGAGTTATAAATTATAAAAATGAAATTAAAGTTTTAGGAATTACTCAATTAATTACAGAAAATGATTTTTTTGATTATAGTGCCAAGTACGAAGGTAAGTCTACAGAAATTACACCTGCAAACATCTCAGAATTACAAAAAAATAATGTAACTAAAATTGCTAAAAAAATATATAAAAAACTAGGCCTTAAAGGCTTTTCTAGAAGTGAATTTATTTTCATAGGTGATACCCCATATTTTATTGAAATAAATTCAATTCCTGGAATGACAAATGAAAGTATATTTCCAAAGCAAGCTAAAAATTATGGGATTTCATTAAAAAATTTATGCACTGAAGTAATTGAACAAGCCATGAAATAATTTAATTATATTTAAATATGAGAAAAGCTATTTTTCCAGGATCTTTCGACCCCTTTACTTTAGGCCATTTAGACATATTAAAAAGAAGTCTATCATTATTTGATGAAATCACTGTTGGCGTTGGCAGAAATAATAAAAAAAAAACAATGTTTAGTGAGCAAAAAAGAATAGAATTCATTAAAAAATGTTTTGAAAATGAGCCCAAAATTAAAGTTACAAGTTATGAGGGTTTAACTATTGATTTTTGTAAAAAAATTGATGCAAAATTTATAGTTAGAGGAATTAGAAATAATGGTGATTTTGAATTTGAGAAAGCCATCGCTAGAACAAATAGAAAACTTTCTAAAATTGAAACTATATTTTTATTAACGTCTGCTGAAACTTCTTTCATTAGCAGTAGTATAGTACGAGAACTAATTATAAATAAAGGGAATTATCAAATTTTTGTTCCAGATTCTGTAAGAGTAAATTAAACATCTAAGAGTAGCTTAATGTTTGGATAAATATTTTTTTTATTTAAAATTTCTGCTTTATTCTTCCATACAACTTTTGTAATCCCTTCTTTTTCTTCAGGAATTAAATTACTACTATTATTCGCTTTCATATTATACCAAGTAGTTTCTTTTAAAAAGAACTTATTGTCATTTTTAAAAACATGATAAGTAACAGCATTTAAATTTATTATTTCTAAATCCTTTGCTCCAGTTTCTTCTGAAACTTCTCTGATAGCTGTTTGGTCAATCGACTCACCAGCATCCATTTTCCCTTTTGGCAAGTCCCATTTATTTCTTCTATAAATAAATAAAATCTGATTTAATGAATTTTTTACTATACCTCCACCTGCTTTAATTACTTTTATTTTTTTAAGAAATAAAGGAAAAAGCTTTTTTTGTTTTTTGTAATATAAAAATATTTTTTTATGTTTTTTAGCTTTTATTATTACTTCTTCAATACTAATTTCTTTCAGAGAATAAATATTAATTTTTGATCCAAATGGAATTTGACTCGTTAAAACTATTAGACTTTGATTAACAAAAACTTTATACATTTGTGTTTATGATTTTAGATTTAGACACGGCTAAAAAAACAGCAGAACTTCTTTTACAAATTAATGCAATAAAATTGAATCCAAAAAATCCATTTAATTGGGC
>Ga0209502_10000040_pt1 | contig 133737 bp, 142 predicted proteins | sample ArcticOcean_MG_C_10_FD_187442 | JGI IMG/M metagenome (GOLD analysis project Ga0209502, IMG submission 187442) | Marine microbial communities from western Arctic Ocean - ArcticOcean_MG_CB11_90 (SPAdes) (version 2) | ecosystem: Environmental > Aquatic > Marine > Oceanic | place: Arctic Ocean... | reverse complement strand
GTCCGTTATTCACCGACGCATTGTTTTTCTGTCCGTTATTCGCCGACGCATTGTTTTTCTGTCCGTTATTCGCCGACGCATTGTTTTTCTGCCCGTTATTCGCCGACGCATTGTTTTTCTGCCCGTTATTCGCCGACGCATTCATTAGAACATTAGCCGAATCATTATTTCCTTGGGATAATGAACTGTTTATGGGGATTGGTGCTGGTATAGGTACTCGTAGTGCAAAAGTACCCTTCACTTTACGCTTGTGTACTTGCCCAAAGAAAATCCAATCTTCGTTTGCTTTTCTCTTTTTCAAGTGTACTTCGTATTGCTTCTTTTTTGTATCAGAAATCACAATACTTAAATTTGTCATTGTTTTACCAGAGTGCATTTCTTTTCCAAAAAGAAGCCCTGCATGATAGGGTGATTCTGCGTCTATTGAACTGTTTATTACGAAAGATGGAGGTTCTTTATAATTGGAAGCAAGAAGCGTGTATTTCATTATAACATACTTATAATTTTATCATGTATATTGAATAAGACATTATGAACAAAATTAGCAAAACGATCATTTTTGACGTGACAGGCATTCCTGTAATTGATATTGGATTATATCATCAGGCATTTTGTCACAAGTCAGCTACAAAAGAGCTGGGTCTTGAATTGTCAAATGAAAGGATTGAGTTCATCGGCGACGCTGTTCTCAATCTTATCGTGGGTACTTTTTTATTTGAACGTTTTGGATACGAAAATGAAGGATTTCTAACTCGCTTGCGTACAAAACTTGTCAGTGGAACCAACCTATGTATATGGGCTGAGCAGTTGAATCTATCTGAACTCATTGTTATGAATGACAAGGCTATGTCTAATGGATGGAATTCAAATCCTCGCATTCTAGAAGACACTTTTGAGTCGCTTATTGGTGCTATTTACCTTGATAATGGTAAAAGACTTGATGCACCGCAAAAGTTTCTTGATAAATTTCTCAATAATTTAGATTTTGAAGATGTAAAGAAAGATACAAATTATAAAGATATATTGATGCGATATACGCAGTCAAATAATCTATCAAACCCTGAGTATAAGTGCACCGAATTCAAGGACATTGAAAAAAATGAACGCAAGTTTTGTGTACAGGTGGTAATCAATAACAAGCTTCTGGCCGAAGGTTTCGAGAAAAATAAAAAGGCATCTGAACAAAAAGCGGCAATGAACGTCTTGAAATGTTTACAAATAATTCAAGTATAATAATGAGCGGATGTTATTCTGCAGGTGTGCTCTTGTATTCTCATAATACAAACGGAGAACTCATATTTTTACTAGGAAAAGACTATAGACAAAGATACAGCGACTTTGGTGGCAGATGTGATACCAATGATGCTACTCAACTAGACACAGCTTCAAGAGAATTTTATGAAGAAACTTGTGGTGTTATATTGGATATCACTATTATCAGGAATAAACTGAAAAAGTCCCCTATAATACATTCACTTTCATATCTTGGTAATCCCTACTACATGTACATGGTTCATATACCTTATTCTACAGAATATGTGAAAATGTTTCAATCGGTTAGACAATTCATACATTCTAAGAAGGTAGAGAAAAGATTTAAAGAAAAAACGTCACTCGATTGGTTTACAACAAGCAGTATACTGAATCAGAAAGATGACATACGGCAAGTGTTTTATAAGACATTTACGAAAAATATAGATATCATTCATCACGTAACAGCGCGTAAACTATTTAAGCATTAATTGATTTATATATAAATTAAGAGATGGCCAAGGTTGTTTTAGATAAAAGAGGGGATGATGATATGTTTTCTTTGTCTAGTTTTGGGGACGATATGTCCGATGACATTCAACTAAAAAAGAAGAAAAAATTTTCCAAACCAAAAGCACCATCATACAAGAAAACAACCGCGTCTCGTCCGCAACAACATAAAGCGCCGGTACAACATAAGGCACCAGTACAAGAACATATTGAAGATAACACATTCGAAATGTTTAGTAATCCACAAAAAGCAAAAATACCTGAAAATCCCCAAGGTGGATTTGAACAGGATTTAGACGATGAAGAAGATGAATCCGTTATGTCAAGTATTCCAGACGATTATAACGACGTTGGATACGATAACCAGAAACCATACGAGGAACAGCCAAGCCCAGGGTTTGCAACGATTGATGAAGAGAAACAGGATCTCATCTTCAAATTTCATCGTTTGGAAGAAAAGGGGTTCAAGGTGACTAAGAGATACAACATCGGAAGTGACATCATGGAAATGAGAACAGAGTTCAATAAAATTAAGCGTGATATAGAATTAAAAGGAAGTCTCAAATTTTCTCGTCGTATGCTTATGGCTTGTGTAAGTGGAATGGAATTTTTGAATAAAACATACGACCCTTTCACATTGGAATTGAATGGATGGTCTGAAAATGTGATGGAAAATCTTAACGATGGTGATTATGATAATGTATTCGAGAGACTTCATGACAAATATGCTGGAAAGGTAAACGCACCACCAGAAATGGAACTCATGCTCAGTCTCGCAGGAAGTGCGTTGATGTTCCATATCACAAGTTCTATGTTCAAAAACATGCCCGCAATGGGTGCGGATCCAAGTATGATGAGAAATATGGTTAAAAATATGGCTAAACAATCTGCTCCAGATCCAAATGGTGGGACAGAGGGTATGAAAGCGCCTATGGACTTTTCTAATATGCAAAATATGTTCAGCGCGTTTCAGCCTCCACAAACAAGTAGATTCCAAGAAGAACCGGTTCAACCACCAAATAGAGATATTGATGCGATGAGTGACGATTCTGCTGCACCATCGTCGATACTCAGCAGTGTACACAGCGAAATCAGAAATGTTGCTCTTTCTGAAGGTGGTGCATTGAACGGAAAGCGACGCGGGCGTAAATCAAAAATTGTGATGTCAAAAGATAATACAATCGAAATTTAAATCTCAAAATATAGTATACATAATACGCAATGATATATGCGACATTAGATGAAGCATGGGCGAAAAAACCGCGAGTGAAACGTATTACACATCACGAAAAAATGAAAAAGAAGCTTACAGAAAAATATGAATCGGAAAAAATAGTACTTAAAGACCCTGAAGTAATAGCATTATTGAAACACATGGATGATCCAGATGCATATGTTTTGGATCTCATCAAACCAAAGGGTGTGGTTGAATCTTTTGTTCCAAACATATTACCTAAAAAAGAATCAAAAAAAGAATCAAAAACTGATCGAGACGATGTTATTTATTTCCTATACTTTCTCACTTTGTTAGTTTTGCTTTATTAACCCCATCGCAAGCTCCAATGCATTTACAGGTGTATTCTTATTTCTTTGAAGCTTCTTCTCAGACGCCGCTTCAAAGCCTTTATTCGCATTCTCTTGTGACACACAAGAAATATTCGTGTTTTTCTCTATAAGGGGATTTAATTTAATCATAGGAACTGGAAGATATACATACATTTCGTTATTCATCTTGAACTCTTCAATGGACATGTGTCCTCCGAATGCTTCAAGACATTCTCTATGCGGAGCCTCTTTCACTGGTTCAAATAAATTCATATGTCGGCGCATCATAGTGATTAAGCTAAATTTATTAAACTTAATATCATCTTTAGAATACACTACATATGCTTTCATGCATTCCCAACTACAATAGTGTCCCGTAGTTTCAAATGTACTATTGTAATAGTTTACGGGTAAACACAAATCTTGTCCTTCTGGACACGAATGAGAACAGTGAAAGCATAGCATTGTATTAACATATATGTAAAATGTTTTGTTTAAATTGTTTAATCTAAATATTGTTTAAAATAATGGACGATCAGATGAGTACCCCTATATCGTCTATTTACCCCCCCGCACAACAACAGCAAGCCGATATGTTTCCCCCTCTTCCTCAGGTCCAATCAAATAATCATCCTCAGGCCGCGATTTACAATCAGATGCAACAACACATGCAACAACAAGAACCGGAAGTAAAAGTACCAATCATAAAAGAAGAAAATGATATGGATAAAACACAACAAGAATTGATGTTTTTATTCGTCATCATTCTTGTCATCTCTTCTGAACCAGTACAAAGGCAACTCATGACTTCATTCCCGGCTTTGTTTAGCGATGCTAAATCATCTATTGTTGCAAGTGCCATCAATGCCGGTGTCATATGTGGCCTATTCTATGCTCTTCGTCATATCAAAATAACAGTTTAAGAAATCGCCCAGTGATATATGTATATTCGATATGAAGGTCGAAAAAAAACAAGATGTATTACAAAGAAATTTGCTCAAATTCTATTCTATTGATGCAAACATGAAAAAACTTTTTCAACTTATTGCTTCAAAAAGTTCAGACGTTTCACTTCGGGAGTGGGACTATCTTTGTACACATTACGCAAAAAAACAAAATGTTCTTTATTACACTTCGAAAAAGGAAATGGTAAATCTCAATCTTCAATACAGATCACAACTAAAGGCCTATTCTAAAGCTAATTTTGACCCATTCAAAAGGCACAATCGCATAGTTATTCCTTGTAAGTATACACCAACCAGTACCCTTGAAACGACTTGTGGACAATTATGTTTCTTCAAGTTTGTCATAGAAAAAGATATGTATGATTGGTTAAAACGCGGGAAAAATCTTACAGAACTGAGAAATGATATGAATCAGTACACTAAAGGGAAGAAAGCAATGATAGTTACACAAGAAAAAAAACGACAGGTACAGAAAACAAACAAACAAATCAATCGTCATGATATCAAAATAACTGTGGTTTTTTAGAAAAAATAGTTTTCAATATACTATAATGAATTTGATGAACCACGATCTCCTCCCAATAGGAACCGCGACTCTTTCTTTCGTTGGATATGTCATGTACATGAAACAATCCCAACCAGAAGAGGATAATGACTACCAAACCGCACTTAAAATAGCCGTTGGTGTAGCACTATTGACTTATCTCGTACAAAAAGCAATTGAACAACGCGAACAATCATCCGTATCATCTGGTGATACAGATGTTATACTGGAAGGACCTTTCACTAAGGCTGAATAATTTATTTATTTTTTACAATTTTTAAAGACTGAGACGTAGTTTCTTCTCGAGCATTCATTATATGACTCGTCGCTTCTACAGCAGGATGATCACATTCGTGTTTTTTCGACACGAAAAATGATTCGAGATTTGTTTGTACGAACTCTGGCTTGAGAGATTCGTATCTCACAGTAGTCTTCAAAACGAGCGCATCCCCGTTTTGAAGTTTACACGCGTCAACATTACTTTCATTCATCATGTGAATAATAGCTTCGCTAAGAGTCTTTTTATTTTGATTCAAGTCCTTTGTCTCCTTCATTAGCTCTGATAATTTTTGAGATACGTCAAGATACTCGGTCACAAACTGCTTTAAATCGGTCATACTTGTTCTTATAAATAAAAGAATGTTTTATCTTTAAACGTACAATATCTTAAACTTTGTATAAATCTGTTCTATTTTATTAGTATCGTTCGTTTTTATCGTAGACAAGTTCTGTGCTCGATTCGTATCTTTTGTATATTCAAGATCAACATCTTGATGCGAACCACCCTTACACGCAGATGCTACGATATCCATTTTCATCACAACTAGATTATACGCGCGTTTCTCCATGAACTTCAATACCTTCTTGATAAATTCATGCTTTGCAAATGTTTGAATCTTATTGTCTTCCAAACATTGAAATGTATTATTTCTGCGATTGAATACAATATTATCTCTATCTTTTGTATATATCAATACGAGTGATGCAATCCCTTGATATGCTGGATACGCCATTTCAAGATGTGTTATCAATTCATCATCTGTAATGTTCTTATCTTGTGCATTCAAGACATCAAAGACAGGTGTAGTTATTCTACAAAATTCTTGTGAAGTACTCACACCTCGGCTACCAGATGTTCCATTTGATATAATATTTAACTGTTGACTGTTCGCTTGCTTCAAATGCAAATTAAAATCTTTTACATCCGTGTATTGTTCATCTTTCATTTTGAGCCGATCTTCTAACATCCGAATATGTTCATCCTTCATTTCAATTCGTTGCATCAATAAATTACAATGTTCGCACATGATTATGAAATTAACATGATATAATATTCTTATATCATTATCCCGTGAAAACGATCGAAAATCTTGACGCGCCATTTTTATGTGCTGGTATACTGAATGTTACTTCCTCGTTTCCTATAATATTTGTTTTTCCGTTAATAATATGTGTTCCGATCGATGTACCCTCGCGAGTAATCACCAATTTTGAAACCTTGACTCCATTTCCGCCATCAACACGGAGACGAACATCGCTAGGGTTTAAATACCTTCCAATCGACGTCAAATACAAATTGAAAGTTATTCTGTTCATATAATCATATCCATTTACATACGTAGAAAACTCTTTTCCGTTCTCAATAAATGTTACATACACTCTCTCTCCTGATTCTGCGAATCCTTCTTTCTTATTTTGTATTTGATTGCCATTTATGTCATACATCTCAAACCCATCCGCATACGCGTAGCTTACTTCATAACCAATATCCTCCAACATACCTACAGAAATTGAACTTAACGGCTCAATCTCTGCATCAATTTCGGCCCATCCTGTCATTAATTCTTTATCCAATCCCGGAAGAGAATGGTTATGCCCGTCCACATATCCAACTCTATTGTCAAGAGACACGTTAGGTTCTAAACCCTCTTCAGTATGATACCCAGCTGTACCATTACCACCATCATCTTCTATTGGCAGAAATGGAATTTTGTCATTTCTACATACCTTTCTATATTCACGTAAGCCAGCAGAACCTATATATTGCCCATCATTATTCAATAATCCATTAACATTCCACATTGTACCAATCCCTAAAATATGCCCCATTTCGTGCAATACAGTATAATATCCATTCGTAAGTCCATCCCTCTTTTTTGCGGCTTTTTGTTGTTCCCAATTCTTTGTACTTAATATCATCAATCCTCTCGTTGGAATGTATTTGCCAGCGACATGTGAATATTTCATAACACCAGCTTGGCCCAATATATTATCAGCAAGATTACTATCAAATGTTATTTGCATTGTTATATCATATTCATTTGTAGATGTTTTACCGGTGATAATTTGTTCCCATCGTTTGGCAGCCATATTCACAATATCATGATCTTCAGGGCTGCCACCCGTGATAATTACTTTAATTTTAAATTTTGATGATTCCTTCTTCCATAACCATAAATCTCGTAATGTTAACTTTTCATCTCCGTCAATATCCAACATCTCGCCTAAAGGCGGGGTTTCATCGAACACGATTTTTCGCCTAATGAGCGATATCTCGTTTTCATATAACATACTTAATATAAGACAACATAATATGATTCATATGAAATATCCCACGCTTTACATCATCGACTCCAAGCACAAAAACAGACAATGGGTCCTCGCTGTTACTGATACTCCTGAAGGTGTTTGTATTTCCCGTACTTACGGCGTTGTTGATGGTAAACAAATCACCGTCAATACCTTGGTTGTATCAGGTAAAAATATCGGCAAAGCCAATGAAACTACCCCTTGGGAGCAGGCGATTAAACAAGCCAGCGCATTGTTTGCGAAACAATCTGAAGATCACGGGTATTCCGAAACCCCCGATGATAACAATATGATCATCAAACCGATGCTTGCGCATACATACTTTGATAAAAACGGAAACCCGGATAAAAACAAAGATAAACATATCCATGTACCATTCTATATGCAACCTAAACTCGATGGTGTTCGTATGCTCGTTGGGAAAAATCTCGATGGAACACATGTTGTCATGTCTCGTACAGGCAAACCTATGTACAATATGGAGCACATTACAAGTGAACTTTTCCCCCTGCTAGATATGGGGGAATTCATTGATGGAGAAAATTTCACTTTCGATTTGACTTTCGAGGAAATCACAGGTATTTGTAGGACGTCAAAGGAAAAGCACGCTGAAAATAAGCAATGCACGGCCATCCAGTTTCACGCATTTGATACATTTCGCCTTTCACGAATGGATGTTCCCTTCAATCAACGGATGGAACGTCTCGAAGAATTGACGCATAAAACACACAATACAATCCGCGTTGACACCATCACCGTCACTTCAAAAAGTGACATCAAAGATATCCTCGGAGAATACCTTCAGAAAGGGTATGAAGGTGGTATGATTAGAAACCCGAGTGGTGGATACAAGCTGGATGCTCGAAGCAATGATCTTCAAAAAGTGAAATATTTTGTGACTGAAGAATTCACTATTTGCGGTTTTATAGAAGCCGATGGGAGGGATAAGGGTACGGTCATATGGGAATGTGAAAATGAAAAGGGAAAATTCAAGGTTCGCCCCCGTGGTTCTATTGAAGTTCGCAAAGAATGGTTTACGAATGGGAAGAAATACATCGGAAAACAACTAACTGTGCAATACCAAAACTTGACAGAACATGGTTTCCCTCGATTCCCGGTTGGCATCGCCATTAGAGATTATGAATAATGTCGATGACGTTGTTTTACAAAAAGTTCGTTGCTAATGAAAGCAAAGCATTTGAAGCAATGCATTGCGGTTACGGTAAAGCCTAAGTATTACACATAGGGCAAATGTATGATTTTTTGAACCATTCTGTCACACAACCTTCGTGAAACATGTGATTGCATTTCTCAAGTATAGCAATCTGCGAATTTATATCGTATTTTTCAATGCAAATTGCGCAACTTTCGTGAGAAGTATTTTCACTTTTATTAATTGTTTCGTACATACCACATCGTACAATGATTGGTGGTAATACCGGTTCATAATCTACGTTATTTACATTATTTATTGATGGTAAAGTCAATTGCCTGTCTGTATTAACGAAGGGACAACATATTTTTAATAGCATGAAGACGCCATATCCTGCGGACACAAGTATCATTAGAAATATGAAGTCGAGCAACATATAATATATATGTTTTTTTGCTTTTAAATTCAATGCGTTTATTTTTATATATTAGTAGTAATTAAATGACAATTGCACTTAAACCAGAATTTATTTTAAACCCAAACGTATTCCAAGGCGAATTAAAAGATTGTTTCGATGAAAACAAAATGTTTAAAAAAGGGCGAACTGCAAAGAAATGCATGCAACTTAAATCTGTGTACACGGCTTATACAAAGGCGTTAACTCCTGAGAAGAAAGTGAAACCAGTTGTTAAGAAGAAAGAGGAGGTGGTGAAGAAGGCGGCCCAGAAGGCAAAGAAGGCGGCGGCGGCGGCGGCGGAGAAGAATTACCGGGCGGCAGAGAAGGCGGCGGATAAGGAGTACCTGGTGGCGCAGAAGGCGAAGAAGGCGGCCCAGAAGGCGGCGGCGGCGGATAAATTAGCGAGACATATGCTTACTAGAATTGAATCAATCATGAAAAATGCCGATGGGAACCGATACGACCCATATACGACCCTTAAAAAAACATATAACAAAGCAAAAATGACACCTGGTCAGAAACTTCGATTTATCAAAAGATTTGTTTCTACAGTTAGCTATTCGGATATTGGTTATTAATATTCACACAGTTAAGAATAACTTTTCGATATAATTTATCCAACCTACTTGGTGGATTGTTGTTTACAGGACGATTCTTTGAACTAAATGCTGTGCCTTCGGCATGCGAACTTTGTTCTCCGGTATTATTCTTTATGGAGATTTTGAAGAACCGAAGTGATATCTTTTCTTATTACAAAACTAATGAACTAGGTGCTCAGTGAATATTTTACTTTTTAACATGTATTTGACAAATAATCTAAGTCAAATTTGTATCTATATATTTGACAATATCACTCACACAATATAATCTGCAATCCCTGGCAAATATGACTTCATCGTAATTCATAAACTTTTGTCTCGCCCTATGTTTATGACCGTTTCTATCAAAACCTGTCTTAAACATATTGAGAGCATATTCTTTCGATGTTGCATCTGTGTAACCTTTCATTTTCAAGAAAAGTATCCGTAATACCAGACTTTTTTTATCGATCCTATCGTACTTTTCATACTGCTCGAGCGCATTGAGTAAATATTTAGACATCGACATTTTTTGCTTTGATATATTTTCTTTGCGTGAAAAATCTTGTCCCACAGTCAAATATTGACAAAGGGTTCTGAGAGATCGATACAAATCACCGTGTTTGTCATTCGCATAACCGATGTTAACCAGTTCCAGCCTTATTTCATCTGCAAGTTTAATATTTTGACTAGAATTTGCATATTTTATAAAATTGCTTTTCATATATGACTTCAATACGCGAATGTAAGTACCACTTTTGTAATGTTTTGTCATCCATGTTTCAAACTTAGACATGATATACACATTATCTAACCGTTCTTTAGGTAACACAAGACCTGTTAACAACTTTCGAACCAAAATTACAAGATTTTACAAAATCACATCATCGTATAAATTCTTGGGAAACTGTACACCTAAAGAACACTCATTTGTTTAGTAAGTAACGCAACCATGACCACAATCGATCACATCAACATTGAAAACAACTCGAGAAATGATGATCTCGTCTCCAATAATTTTATTCTGTTCGAGGAAATCGTTCTCAAGAAGGGATACAAGGAAAGATATCTGACCTACACGGAAAACAGACACTTTCATCGATATATCGAACCGGATAAGTACGACCCCAAAAACGAAAATTACACGTTAGATTACCAGACCGTTGAAAACAACGTAAAAGGGTATTTTGATGGTTACACCAAAGTTCTTGATCATCCTCGGAAATACTTGACAAGTGACGGTAAAAAAGTACAAGTATGCTCGCTGTACCGTTCTGATGTGGATGAAAAACACGACATGCTTATGAACGACGGATGGGTTGTCATCCAACCAATTTACTCCACGCAAGCACGCACGTATATGCGATTCGTGAATATTGTCATCAGGCGCCTTCAAATAAAGGAAGATATCCTTAATATGAAGATTGCGTATTATAAAGATCAGTATATGGAAGGAAATTCAATGGAGACATCCGAAAAAATCATACAAATAGAACAAAATCAAAAAATGGTTATCAAAACGTACGCACAACTTGAAGACGTACGCAGAAGGATATCTTTGATGAAAGCTGATGACGAACAAACAGACATCTCTAGATTGCTCATCATCGTTTAAACATAGCGTTAGTATTTTAATAATGAACAATACATCGATTATTGAAAAAGTACATGTCCAAGATGTGTATTCAGAAATTGCGCGCGATTTCTCCCGAACCCGTCATACTGTATGGCCCCGTGTACAGTCATTCAGTGATACGATCCCCATGTCAAAATCATGTCTTGAAATAGGTTGCGGTAATGGTAAAAATATGATACCCATCGATGCTCGTGATATTACATGTATTGGTGTTGATACTTGCCATGAATTTATAGATATTTGCAAGAATCAACGGCTTGATGTGTTGTATGCTGATTGTTGCAAACTTCCGTTTACAAATGGAGTCTTCGATTATGCTATGTCTATAGCTGTTTTCCACCATTTGTCTACACAATATAGAAGGGAATCTGCTCTCAAAGAAATGGTACGTATCCTCAGTCCCAATGGAAAGGGTCTCATATCTCTGTGGTCAGTTGAAAATCAAACTGATAAAACATTTACGGCTGGTGACAACCTCGTTTCATGGAATTATAAAGGGGAAGAATTTCATAGATACTATCATATTTATACGCGTGATATGGTACAACGTTTTTTACTTTGTGTCATGGATAATTTAAAATATTATGAAATTAACAACCATTGTGGGAATTGGTACATTGCTTTTACAAAATGTTAAACATCACCATAAACGCTGTGACATACTTGATTCTCTCTATTAAATCATTCTCGGCTTCTAAACATGATATTACTAATGATACAGTTACTTCGGGTGATAATATATTATCCGAGCTCACAATATCATGCGCCACTTGCGCATCTTGAATTCGCAATACCACTTGTCTTTTATTTTTCTTCAAGTGAACTAAAGCTCTCTTTCTGGTATATGGTGACGTATAAATTTTCCTGATAATAACAAAACTTCCATCCACTTGTCTTTTATTTTTCTTCAAGTGAACTAAAGCTCTCTTTCTGGTATATGGTGACGTATAAATTTTCCTGATAATAACAAAACTTCCATGTGTCGATAAAATCATTCAACACCCCTTTATATAATCAACCGATTTTATTTTTATATCAGTTGAAGAATGGCGATGAAATATATAATCACCTAAAGAACCGAACGTTATATGTTATAAAAAAGTATCTAAAGAATTGGTTTCTATTATATATAAGCAATCAATCGTCATGGCATCTAGGGCTAACGAATACAAAAAGCATACTCCTCTTGAGCATATTCTCGCTCGCCCCGATACCTATGTGGGTTCGGTAGAACCAGAGACGGAAAAGCAATGGGTATTCAATGACGCAAACTGTAAAATGGAACAAAAATCAATTACATACGTCCCGGGTCTGTATAAAATTTATGATGAAATTCTTGTAAATGCAATCGATCAATGCACGATGGACACTACCATCGATGCTATCACCATTGATGTCGACAAAGAAAATGGAAGTATTTGTGTCATGAATACCGGTAAAGGCATTCCAGTGGAGGTACACCCTGAGTACAAGATTTATATTCCAGAACTCATCTTTGGCGAACTTTTGACGAGTTCTAATTACGACGATACCAAGGAACGCACCACGGGGGGGAGGAATGGTTATGGTGCTAAACTCGCAAATATCTTTAGCAAAACTTTCACTGTTGAGACTCAAGATGTCCAAAACGGACTCCATTACATTCAAACGTTTTCTGATAATATGCGCAAAAAAGAAAAGGCTAAAATTACTAAAAAAAAATCACAAAAAGGGTTCGCAAAATTTACTTTCACCCCCGATCTGTCCCGTTTTGGGTTGAAGGAATTCACTGATGATATGGTGGCATTGTTCCAAAAACGCGCATACGACGCATGTGCGTGCACCCCTTCAAAAGTTAAGGTATCGTATAATGGTGAACAAATCAACGTCAAAACCTTTGAAAAATACGTTGATTTATACATCGGCGCCAAGACAGAAACACCGCGAGTTCACGAGGTCAGCAAATGTGGTCGTTGGGAGGTGGTCGTGGCTATGAGCCCCGATAACTACAAACAGGTATCCTTCGTCAATGGTATCAGCACAATTCAAGGTGGCACCCACGTCGAATCTATCAATAGACAAATTATCAATAAGGTTACCGATTATATTCAAGCAAGACACAAACAATTGACCGTTAAACCCCAGTTCATCCGCGATCACCTCTTTGTCTTTGTCAAGGCAGTGCTCATCAATCCTACGTTTTCAAGTCAGACGAAGGTGGAGTGTACCAGCAAAGCAAACTCTTTCGGTTCTAAGATGGACATCGATGATGAATACATCAAAAAGATCGGTAAGCTTGGTATCATCAACGAAGCTATTGCACTGGCAAAGCACAAAGAAATGCGGGAACTCAACAAGACCGATGGCAAAAAGCGCCTGACACTGAAAGATGTTCCTAAACTTGACGACGCAAACAAAGCGGGTAGTATCAAGAGTAACAAATGTACCCTCATTCTTACAGAGGGTGACTCCGCAAAAACATTCGCCATCAGCGGGTTGTCCGTTGTTGGACGCGATTTCTATGGTGTCTTCCCTCTGCGCGGTAAGATGCTTAATGTTCGAGAAGCTACTGCTAAACAGTTGCTAGAAAATGCGGAGGTCAATGCCATCAAAAAAATTATGGGGCTTCAACACGGAAAAGTGTATAATGATACCTCAGAACTCCGATATGGTAATATCATGGTCATCACAGATGCGGATGCTGACGGTAGTCATATCAAAGGACTCCTCTTCAACTTTATTCATCATTTCTGGCCATCTCTGATGAAGATACAACCTAACTTTGTGCGATCTATGATCACACCAATTGTCAAAGCAACAAAGGGAAGCGAAAAGAAAGAGTTCTATTCTATGAAAGATTATAATGAGTGGAAGGCTGGTGGAACGCAAGGGTGGAATGTGAAATATTATAAGGGACTTGGGACAAGTACGTCCGCAGAAGCAAAAGAATATTTCAAAAATCTCGGTAAAAACGTCGTAGAATACAGGAACGATGATACGTCAGACGCATCAATCGAGCTTGCTTTCAAAAAGACAATGACAGATGAACGTAAAAGTTGGATCTTAAAAAGTATTCTGAATAATGAGACGATTCCTCACGACCAGAAACGCATTCCATATTCCGATTTCATTCACAAAGATCTCGTATGGTTCAGTATTGCTGACAACATTCGTAGCATCCCCTGTGTAGTTGATGGTCTCAAACCATCTCAGCGCAAAGTCTTGCACGCTTGTCGAATGCGACAAAACACTGAAATCAAAGTATCCCAGTTGGCCGGTTTCGTGAGCACGAAAACCAGCTATCATCACGGCGAGGCATCTCTGATGGGCACAATCATCAACATGGCTCAAAACTTCGTGGGCTCTAATACATATAACTTGTTGCAACCAAGGGGTCAGTTTGGCTCAAGACTTATGGGTGGTAAGGATGCGGCGAGTCCAAGGTATATCTTCACGCGATTGAGTGAACACGCATCCAGATTGTTTGTCAAGGCCGACGACCCAATCCTCGAATACCTCGATGATGATGGGCAAAAAATTGAACCTAAGTTTTTTGTACCTATCATGCCCCTCATCCTAATCAACGGCGGTGAAGGTATCGGTACTGGTTATAGCTCATCTGTACCATGCTACAACCCCGACGATATCAAGAAAATGGTTATCGGTATGTTGAATGGGAATATAGAAGGTAATGACATTCATCCCTGGTACCCAAAATTCAAAGGTACTATTACGCCTACTGGAGATGGCACATATCAAGTCACGGGGTGTTATAATCTCAAAGCTGGTACCCTGGAAATCACAGAACTTCCTATTGGTAAATGGACAAACGATTACAAAGAATTCTTGGATTCCCTCGTAGACAACAAGATTGTGAACTATGAAAATCACAGCACTGAAGATACCGTGTATTTCAAGATTCGTATGAACACCGCCCAGTTGTCACATGAAAAGATTTTGAAAGATTTCAAGCTCACTGGTTCTATCAATACTACAAATATGCATCTCTTTGATGCTAAAGGAAATATCAAAAAGTATCGTTCCCCTAGAGAAATCGTGAAGGATTTTGTCGATGTGCGCCTACATCATTACGATGTGCGAAAGAAATACCAACTGAAAAAGATGTCAGTTGACCTCAATATTTTGACTCAAAAAATTACCTTCATTCGTCTCATTGTTAACGAAGAACTCGTGATTTACAAGAAGAAAAAGGATGTCATCATGTCTGAACTCAAGAAGAGAAAGTTTAGTATGGTTGATGGAGGATACGACTACCTGCTCAAGATGGAATTGTACAATCTGACTGATGAAAAAATTAACGAACTTGACACAGCGCACAAAAAAATAAAACTCGCTCTTGATACCCTTGAGAAAACATCTATTCAAGACATATGGATGCAAGACCTCGCATAAACATATAACAATAATATATCGATTATAGTATCAGACTATGGATTTTGATTATAATTCAAGTAAACCCGTAGCAGTAGTGATGTTCGCAACATTGTTAGAATTTTATATATATACACACTATGAATTGGAATTTATCGAACTCAAACCTATCGCTCTCGTGTTTCCTGCATGTATGGGGATAATAAGCATCTTTTTAGACCCCGATATCATCATCGCCCTCAATATGGTCTACCTCTTATTTTGCATCACACTCCTACATTTCCCCTATTGGGAATTCATCATGCTACACCCATTTGTATGGTCTGTTATACATAAGTCTGAAGTCATCCCAACCCAATACTATCACCCAATTCTCACCCTTAGACACGTCTCTTACACGTTGCAACGATTAACACCTAAAAAGATTCATTGGCAAATTTCCATCGCATTATCTGGCGGTGTATACGTTATGTATGATCACTTATTCAAGTACCTAGATGAAACATACAAAACACATATTGATGCCGTGACATTCTTGACTAACGTTTTCATGAATATATGTTTTATGATTTTATGGGTTGGTTCCCCCGTACACGGGGTCACTACACAAGGTTTGATAGACTGCATCACCGCCGTCAGCCTCGTCGTATTGTATAGATTTGTGCGCCCCCTCTATGCCCGTAGTATTATTAACAGTGCCGGATACATACTTCCATATTTCTTCAACATGCCTTACATGGTATCTATCAATCAGTGTATGACCCTCGCAATAAAAGAAGAATTATACACACAAATAGATATTCAACCAGTGTTGCGTTTCATCGAACACGCCGTTGGGTTTGCAGTTGGGTACAGTGTGTCTCAATTTGATATACCTTATGCTGAATACATAGCTATCGGTGGACTTATTGTATCACAATGTGGTTTAAGGTATTATAAAAATGATCAACTCGGCGAAGATTGTAGATGCCAAAATGTAGTTTAATTCCGTCGTATATAATACATGACACTTGGACCAAAGGTTCAATTATATACCAAAAATGGAAACCCCAAGAAATACGAAGGCTTGCGCAGAACATCATCTGGTCAGATTAACGTTGGTATAATCATCCCTAATCTCACAATTCGGAAGGTTGTCGCTACAGGTAAGGGTAAAGGGAAGACCGTGATGAACAAGCCGATCACCAGCGCGTCGGATAAAGAAGAATTTGTGTACGCTGGGGTCGCAGTGAAATATTTGATCGACATGGAGTGGTTTGATCTCGCGAAAGATAAGATTAAAAAAATCAGATTTGGGAAATTTCAAGACATCTTCTTCCAGACATGGAAGACCAACCACTTTTTGAACTTCTTGAGACACTTCTTGAGTACCGACAAACAGTTCAAGAATACTTTCAAGGGATTACAACGAAGTTCGCTCATAGATCTCGTCGTGAATTACTCAAAGGCTTGATTTCTTTGCGCGTATATACATAACAAAATAAAGTAAAGAACCAAGCCAAGCTAACACGTTGACAAACATTGATGAACACACAGCTATACCGCAGTCATTATTTGGTAATGTAAAATAATAAACCACCTAAAGAACACTAATACATTAAGTATAACATTCGTGACATCATGTATCACAACACGCTTTGCAACGACTTCCTTTCCGATTTTACCACCACGTTCCCCGATAAGGGTCGTGCTGATATCGTCGCAGTGGAACAATTCCTTCAAAAATATAAAATCCTTATCGAACGCTGTACCGATTTGACCATCCCCGAACTCGACCCATACAACTGCGTCGATTTTAAGCGTAGAATCCAAACATGTAAAACCATCTGCAAAGTCGCGAAAGAATACATACAAACTACGGTGTCATCCTTTAAAATCGTTTAAGATTTCCTGAACTGTATAGTATATGAAGGAATTCGAATACGATGGTCATCGTATCTTGCTCGGAAAAGATAGATCCGATAACGTACAATTGTTGAAAAACTTCGGTCACACTGACTATACGTTCATGCACCTCAAATCGTATCCATCTTCACATGTTATCATCATGACTAACACACCGTCTGATGAAACTCTTGAATTCGCCGCCCAGGCTTGTAAACAACAGAGTAAATATAAGAACCTCAGGGGGGTTAAGGCTATCTATACCGCGTACTCCAATGTCAGAAAGACAGACGTACCCGGTGCAGTAGTTTTCAAAAGCAACAGAAAAGTTAAAAATATCACCATCCCTAAACTACCGACTGTTCCTTAGCCCGTTTTTCACGTACTTCAACACATCGGATCTCCTCTCTACATCTAATGCATCCATTGCTGTTAACTGCTTTTGACACGCATCTTTCTTAGGGATTCCGTGCACCACATCTTCCATCCGTATCAATGACGCTGATACCGTGTCTAGTCCGCTGAATGCTGTCTTGTTTTCTCCCATCGCATCCTCTAACCTATATATCATCCGCTTCGCACATTCCTCCAATACCGTATCCAATACCAATTTCAAAAATCTTCCGTCCTCGTATACATCCACGTAATTCCCTCTGATGTTTTTAACTTGTAAATTCTTGTGTTCCCCGCGATGGGCCACCGTCGGAAACTCCGAAAAGAATGTCAATGGCTGCTCCGATCCCACACACTTTCTCACTATATCCGCTATCATCTCGGGTGTCATGTGCGCGTATGTCTCATTCGACCAATTCACGATGTTTATGTTATTCGTGATGTTGTTCGTTATGTTGTTATTTATTGTTACGTTGTTTATGTTCTTAGCATCTTGTTCAGGTTCAGTTGATTTGCACTTGACGTTTTTAATATGGGCATATTTAGCATTTCTATGAGAAAACCATTTTAAGCATGTAGGGCATTGTAAAGTATGACAACCTTTACATTTTTCAACGTGCTTTTCACAAGCACTTCGATTAAAAAATCTTTTTTCGCATTTAGTACAAACGTGATTCTTTTTTCTTCCGTTTGTATTCGGTGTGTCTTCGATTGTAATTGGTGTATCGTTATTAGTGTTTGGTGTTTTTTGGTGTTCTTTTACAACTTCTTGGTATACCACATTTTTAGAAGGGGGATTCGTAAAACAAGGTATTTTTCTTGTTAAATGTTTTTCTAAAAAACAAGGGTATGTAAACGTTTTACCACAATGATCACAACTTAGCATTATATTATGACATATAAAATCATCCTTAAGTTTAAACGATTTGAATTTTTACAATTGACGATCCATTTGCGTTTTTTGCGCGTCTGCAATACTGCGATGTATCAAGTGACACTTTTTGTGCTATAACTGGAGATGTAAAATGGTTTCTTGGATCTAACCCAAACCATTTGCGTTTGATGTACACCGATGTCATTTGGTGTATGTTTTCAATTGCTTTTTGTGTCTCAAATGTTTGTTTTTGATGTACGTCGTTTGCATATAGTGTATTTATTTTATCAATCCAAATAATCTTTTTTGTGAAGGTAATTTCATACAACAATATTTTTTTCTTGATAAATGTTTTTAAAAAAAATATGGATATTTAAAATACTTATTAAAATGTTATCAGTTTATCATAGTAATATTATGATATATATATATAATATTTTTCTTGAATGAATTAAAAATGTAAAATTCAATATAATTATAACAAATCTAAAATACTATACTAACTTATGATATTTTAAAATAATTATAAACTATTATACTTTATATATATTTAGAGATAGAGAGGGAGAGAGAGAGACATGAAAAAAGAAACATGAAAAAAGAAACATGAATCATTGAAAGAAAAAAGAAGGATATCTGATAAAATAATCAAGTCTTGTCACGCGTTGTTGAGAATCATAATCGATATACTCGGCTCTCAGTTGTGATTCATAAGCGGTGCTATACAACCCTCTGGTGTGTATATAGTGTAATGCCGCGCGAACACATGGTTCATAATCACCGGTAGACATTGCCAGTTGAACGAGACCGTTAATACCTTTGATATCATTACGCGAAAGGAGTTCTTTGCTGACGAGGAATTGAGAAGGGGGCTTTTCGTCGAATACATGATAGCACGACAGTTGATGAACGGGGTTCAACTTAGAAAATACAACGCGGAGAACGTCTTGGTTCATGGTTTCATATAATAGAACTGTTTTTGTTTGTTAGGTTATATAAAAAGATAAAGTATGGTATGTGTATACGATGGCGTTTATTTCAGATATGGATGAAGGTGACCTTATTTTTAGCGAGAAAATAGGATCAGGTAGGTGTTCGGATGTATACAGAGCGTTGAATTGTAAAACGAATGAGTACGTGGCAGTGAAAATAATAAACAAGGGCCCTCTAAACAACGAGTCATCTACGTCTGAGTTTGAAATATATTCGAATACGAAATTGTATCATCGGGATATTATTAAATGTATGGGTTGGTTTGAAAATGGAAAGAATGTATACATGTTGTATGAGTACGCACCTGATGGTGATTTATTCGAGTTCTTAATTCGTTCAGATGATATATTGAAAGAAACCGAAGTGAAACATATAATCAAACCAATAATTTGCGCAGTAACTCATATTCACGCAAAGAAATGGATCCATAGAGATATCAAGCCAGAGAACATTTTGTTATTCAAGGGTGTTCAATCGAAGGTGGGGGATCTTGAATTTGCTGTGAATACCAACGAATTGATACCATGTGAAAGAGTTGGAACACTTTCATACATGGCACCAGAGGTGTTAGATTGTGATGAAAATAAACAAATGATGTTGAAAGCGAAGGGTGTAGCTGGGTATGGAAGTGAAATAGACTGCTGGAGTATAGGGGTACTTACATACGAATGTTTGTTAAAGATTGCTCCGTTCGTTGGAAACAATTTTGAAGAAATACACGAATCAATAAAGAATTATGATATACATTTCGGGAACATTTCCGAAAATGCACGAGATTTCATACTAAGATGTCTAGAACCAGATCCATTAAAACGAATAAAAGCAAGAGACATGTTGTGTCATGAGTGGTTTAATGAATTAAAATATTGTTTATTTTGTTAAAAATGTATGACACCTGTTTCTTTTAAAACAGCTTTTGCGAGCGTCAGAATAAGAAGTCCTTGACCAATATCTTTGTACTCCATTCCCAAGACTCTACCAGCTATGGTCATGGGGAGCATCCACGCGACAACTTGCATACCCGCATATTCAGAAAAGTCTTTCACGTTATCGAATGCGGAAGGATCGGGGATGACCCGCATCGGTACAACAGCATGTCGCGTACGAACGGCTTTATATGGTAAACGTTTTGGTGTAATGTGCGGGATTGTAGATCTTGTGATTGCAAACATACTATTACATGTTCTAATACTGTTATTTTTAAATTCTTCTCTGTTATAATGGATCGGCAAAAGTCAATTATTATCACTCATTAGATAAAGATAACGTATCGAGATTAATGGAATCTCTCGCCATCCGAGAGTTAGACGAATCGAAAGCAAAGGATCTCATGGTGTATTCTGCATCATTTGGAAGTAAGTTGAAGTTTTTATTTGAACAAAGTCAATACATTCAAGAACAAGCAGTAAAGCTCATAGAAAACGCAGAATTGAACAAGCGTCTGCATGATGCGAAGTGTCAAATTAAAAAGGTATATGGCAAAGTGTATCACTTTTATACGAATGATAAAGATGAGACATTTTGTTCAATCATTGGACCCGATGAGTGGAAAATGTTTAGGGTTTAATGAGGACTTTCTTGTACCTCTTATAATAGCTATCCAAGCTTTTCAGAGCTGTCATTCTTTGTTTATGGGTCATTTCTTCTCCAATGGCATAATAACTTCTTTCATTCCAATACATATCAAGTTGTAGAAGTTTTTTCTTGTGTTTTTCTACAAGATTTTTTACGCTTACCTCATCAGATTGGTTCAATTTTTCAAATTCTTTGATGAACATATTTGCATCTTCAATGAACGCAAGTTTCAAATTTTTTTGACACTGACTCTGTATTCCAAAATTCTTTCCAGAATTTTTCATATACGTACGCATAGCATTTTTCAACGCAGGGTCATTAAATTTGTCTAACAATTGACATTTCACTTTCTGTACGTTCATATTAGATTGTTCTCTCTTCTTCTTTGATACTTTATTCATTTCGTTTCTGAAATCTTTATACACAATCTTACCTTTTATTATATTGTACATTTGGGCATGTGTATAGCGTACCCCGAGTGTATATTTTATCTTGCCGATTGGCGACATAAAGGATTTCAATACGTACTTAACATTATCCGTGTCACTGATGCCACCCATTTTCCTCTTCTCTTCTGCCCATGATTCTGCAAATGCTGTCATTATTATAACAAAGATTTTAATTATGTTACCAAAAAATAAAAAAGGTCCGGGCTTCAACGCACAATGACAATGACAATGACAATGAATACTTTTACTTATTTTTACGAAGTCCCTATGCGTAACAGGGCGTAACATAGACGGTTGTCGGAACATTTTACCTAGGTCATGATGGAGAGTTCGTCAGTGCTTAATTCGGTCGACGCCCTTTCACAATGTGGAAACCCTCGTATAATGATAGCAATTCAATCTGTCACGTTGTACACATCATGATCCAAATACTGTTTATATTTCTCTAATGTTTTTTGTGTGACTGTATGGCCTTGATTTAACCGTTTTCGTACATAGTGTGCACCCTTCTTTAACGGATCCTTTTGATAACATTTCCGTGAAGCGATACGAAGCCTATGGGCTTTTTCGCATTTCTTTTTGTCTTCGTCGTCAATGTAAATGTCTGCGTCATCAATCCTGTGTCGACCCATAATATATAGTGTATACCTAAGTAAACGAGTTTTTCTTTAGGTACTTTACATATTCCGACAGGTGTCCAATTTACATAAAAGTATAAAAGGACCATCGCATCACAGATGATCGTCACTTTTCGGCGCACGATGGTGCGCGCAAAACAAACAGCAAGGAAATCTGTAGGGGGTAAGGCCCCTATAAGTGATGTTCGTAAGAAAACCGATAAAGTAATGCTACATTCCGAAAAATGACTTTAGTTTATCAAATTCGACATCAGGAAGATCTTGCATACCAAACAAATCAGGACCAATATCAAGGTCCGTTCTACACATAGGACAATTTTTATTTTGTTTCTTCCATTGTTTAAGACACTCTGAATGAAAAACGTGGTTGCATTGTTCTATCGTGAGTTTATCTGATGTTATAACATCCATACAAATAGAACACTCCATAGTTGTTATACAATCGTAAATTTTATATTTGAAAAATAGAGAGAATATATATGGAATACCTATTAGTTGTCGCACGGAGTTCAGAACTTTGTTCATGGTGTAATGAAAATATGAGGGGCTTGACGTTGAAAGGAAATTATGATGCGTTGCTTCATCGGACAGTAAAAATCGGAAAAGAAAATAGAAGCCAGAAAAGCGATAAAGCATTTGAACCATACATATACACTGCTAATTATAAGCACTCGTATGATGAGACCGATCATGTGGCGGTAACAATGCGTTGGATATATCACGGATTCCCTACCAAATTGTTTTGGAATAGGTTTTGTTTGACGATGGATTCAGCAAAGATCGTACATAAAATTTTCAACAGAGACGTGTGGATTATTGGAAATGCAGTAGAAACACCTGCGCAATTGAAGATGTATCCAATACCGGATGATGCGTTCGTGATACGATTTAATAAAGCAATTTTGCATGAATCTCGAATAGATTTATGTATTTTCAACGATGTGATGTTCGAAAAGCTAAAAAATGAGATACAGTCGTCGAGCATCCTTTGTGCGGTGGTTCAGAAGTTAAATCCTGATTTTGACACATTACGCAGAAATGAAGAGTTATTCACGACTGGAATAATGACTATGATGTGGATTACAAAGTTTTTTACTATGTATAAGAGTCTAACAATAGTCGGTTTTAACATGGTTCAACCTGGTCAAAAAGCACATTATTTTGACACGGAGAGTCCAGCGAAGCCGTGTACGGGATTCGCTGGTCATGATGCAGAACATGAAAAACAAATGTTGTGTGACTACACATCATGTCCGTATCTGAACATTAAATACATTGACGTGTCCCATTAACCGAACCCTTTACGAAACACGCTTATATATTAGGCGTAAAAATGGTTTAAGAAATACTGCATAGAATATAATAATAATGAGCGATGCTGGTTCTGAACACAACCAGACTCGTGACGACGAGTTTAAGCGAGTTGTGAAACAATATGTTACACTTTTTGACGAGATAGCTGAAATTCGTTCGATAATTAACCAGAAAAATAAGAAGAAGAAGGCTTTAACTGAATTTATTATTGCGTTCATGCGAGATAGTGAAAAGGACATTTGTAATCTTGGAGCTTCTGGTGTGTTGGCGATGAAGAAACAGCAAACGACTGTTACACTGAAGAAAGAATACGTACAACATATGTTGACACAGATTCTTCAAGACGAACAGAAAGCGGAGGAATCTGCGAAATTTATATTTGAGAACAGAGAAAAGAAAGAGACATTTAAACTCCAAAGATTGAACCCTATTTAAAAGTATATCTTGTTTATCCTAATAATGGTAAATATAATGGATGTACCAGATGATGTTATAAGAAACATAGCAGGGCATCTAGACGAATATGGAGATGTCATTCGAATGCAAACAGCGCTTCGTAGTGAGATACCCACATATACCAGACCACATCATTATCTGAAAACATTGTATGAATTCGAGACATATACGAGAACTAATTTGGTAAATGATCCCGCGTACAAGAAAAGTCTCGAATGGTGTGAACGGTATCGTTCGAATAGATTTGATAATCCTGATGGGTGGACTGATGAACAAATGCGTATAATAAATAGCGAAGCAGAAGTCACGATGGTCCAAGCATTTGCGGGTACTGGTAAGACAACGACGGTGTTTGAATATATGCGAAGAAGGTCTGATAAGAAGATTCTGTATTTAGCATTTAATAAGGCTTTAGAATCTTCGGCGAAACAAAGAGTAATTGATACCGATATGGCTCATGTGGATGTATATACAACACATGCGTTCGCGCTTGAATATTTGAAGAAGGAGGGTCATTTACCAGATGATGTACAAGTTGGTGATCTTAGGATGAAGGATCTACTTGATATATACGACAGAAGTACTGCGTATGATATTTCAAAAGAACTTCAGGCATTTTGTGCGAGTGATTCATCTGATGTATACTTGTCAGAAGAATACAACGAGACGTACAAAGGATACGTTGCACAACAAATGAAAATGATATGGAAGAGGATGTGCAGAGGCGAAATGAAAGTGAGTCATGATGTATATTTGAAACTTTTTCAAACCTTAATGGTACAACTTCCATATGATATTATTATTGTCGATGAGGTGCAAGATTGTACACCATGTCAGATGAGTATAGTCAATGTTCAGAATGCGAGAAAAATATATGTGGGAGATATTCATCAACAAATATATAAATTTCGTGGTGTGTGTAATCCATTTACAACACAAGTGTATACATTGACTAAAACGTTTCGTTTTGGGCATGAGATAGGCGATTTGTGTAATCACTTTTTGCGAATATATAAACACGAAGAGAACGTGATTACTACACCAAAAGACACTAATAGCAAGGTGTCTGTAAAATATCCATTGAAGGGTGAAAAGCATACACTGATATGTCGTTCACATGTTGGAACTATAGAGGCTGCATCTGAAATAAAACAACCATTGTATCTGAGGGGGATCAAACCAATAAACATAGAAAAAGAATTAAGTATTGTCGAAGATTTAATACATTTTGAAGACGGGAGAAAGGAACAAATAAAGCACAAAAAGTTGCGTAAAGTCGTATCCCAATTGAAGATAGACGAAGAAAATCAACAGGGCGAGCTGTTCAGGACATTCAAAGAATTGTATCCTGATAGTTCAAAATGGAGAATTAGAATCATGTTATTTAGAAAACATGGTGAATATATGCTAGAAAAATACAAATCGATAGGAGAATATATAGTAGAGGACGAAGAGGATGCTATTGTAATACTTACGAATGTACACCAAGCAAAAGGATTAGAGTTTGACACGGTGATGTTACACGACGACTTTTCTACATTATGTACACGAGATAGAGCGACGAGAAGATGGATCCCGAGAGTGTTACCATTACCTTCACAAGTAGAAGAGTACAATTTGGTATACGTCGCAATGACACGTGCTATGAAAAAACTGATATTAAACGAACATCTGAAACAATTTGTACATACGTTACAGCAGTGGAACCATCCGTATATACAAAGGATTTGTGATATCAATAATGAATGTGATATGTGTCATCACAACAAGAAGTGTTACGAATTGAAATGTTCGAATGATGATATATCCCATCTTGGAACGGGAGTTTCACAGTTTTTACATACCAGATACGTGTGCACTACATGTTTCTAACTGTGGGTGTAACTTTTACCATATTATTTTCAACCGCTGTATTGATTTTAATGGTTTGACCATACGTAGGCGCCCTGAAAACTCTCATTTCATTCATATATTTCACTTTAAATAATAAACTACCGTCGTTCGGATCAAGGCATAATGACATTCCTTGTTCAGGGAGATCAGATTCGAGTACATCATCAACGAGGGGAAGCTTAAAGGACAAGTTATTGCCACCTATGATGGTTTGATTACTTTTTGTGCTTACACAATTGTTACCAACAACAATACATTTTTCATGAACGACGGTGTTATCGTTACCGAGAACGAGACCGTCGTTTGCGAGTACAGTATTTCTAGATCCGAAAACGCTACTCTTGCCGGTGACACGATTATCGTTTCCTGATATTACGGCACCTCCATTAACTGAAGAGTTTTTACCGATGAGACGCTTGATATATTGTTTTTCTTCGTCTGTAAATACATTAGTATTCGGTTGAGATTCGTATAATTCTTTGACACGTTTTGCAGACATTCCGATATCGGATTTTAAGATATCATCTCTGATTGAAATCTTATTCACCTTAAGTTCATCTACTTGAAGTGAATTGGCAACACCATCTTTTATTTGTATGACATCAAAGCTACCTGTTTTCATTATTATATCACATATTATATCAATTTCATAGTTTACGAACATCTTTGTATAATTTTAGTTCTTCTACAGTTTTGAATTCTTCATTATCGTAATAATATTTGTCATTTCTCAACATTGCGTAGTCGTCGTCCCCATCATCCCCAAAAGACATTGGGACTTTTTTGATAACCCAACCACACTCATCATGATGCTCTGAGATGATCTGAAACCCCAAAAACGGGAAACATTGTGTCCCACCATGTTTCGTGAAGTATAATACGAATGTATTAGGGTCAGTCGCTGGGGCAAATGTCATTTGTGTGTGAATCATTATTACTTGTAAAAATATTACTTGTCAAAATTTTAAATTACCTAAAGAGGCTACATATATTATATAAACCATCATGTACATCAAAGACGTATCCCTTAACACTCGCTACCCAATCGAAGATATCATATATCGATTTGGTAAACAACATTTGAAAGAATGTATGAGTAAAAATATATATCATATATGGGTACCTGAAGACATCAGAGATATTCTATTGGATAACAGATTTCACAAAAAGGCTTTGAATACTGCCGTAAAACATCTCAAAAATGGTCACGATATGGAAAATCTCGCGAAGTTAACAGGTAAAGTGAAGAAACACACACCATCTTTCAATGCGATGATAGATAAGACGGATATGCGTCAAAACTTTATGAATAGAATCGCACTTTCTCAAGCAAAGACTATATTCAAAGAAGCCTATTTGCGGCGATTTGAAGATGTTGAAACAAAAGTGGATCCAATAACATGCGAAGAAATAAAGATGCCCTGTTTCATTCGAAATGATTGGAAGAATGGAAATCGAGTAGTATATGATGTTGAAACTATTATTGAATGTAGAGAAACGATTCGCTTACCGTATGCATTTGATGTAGTCGACGGAGAAGATGTAACATATTATGCGAAATATTATACCGACTATTTTATTAGCCCGATGACTAGAGCTAGATTTAAAGTGAACGACATAGTAAGATTATATTTGTAATTATAATGAAAGGATTTCGTTTTAATCGGTATGGAATGTTGATTTATATACTTTTTGGTATCTTAGTTGGTGTATGGTTATCGAAGGAACCAGAAGAAGAAACAAAACCTGTAATTAAACCAGTAATTAAACCAGTAAAGCATCGTGCGAGAGTAGTCGTATTAAATCAGAACACACAAAGCGTAGATGATTATCGTCGTGTTGGACATTTACATTCATCGAATAGAATTCTCCCTTTATATGGTAGGCAGACGTATCGCGGTTCGTCTTTATGGCAATACTACACTATGAGTGACGGTAATATTCCAGTTCGGTTATCATTTACAAAAGATGGCAGAGAATGTGATTCTGAATATGGATGTAAAGAGATATATGACGATGACACAATAATGATAGAAGAGTACGGAAACACATTTAGCGTGAATGTAGATAAGCCACACATGCGTTACATCCCATATTAAGCAAGTTCTCGCAATTCGTTAACCTGAATATTTTCTCTGATATTCAACATCGTTTTTTTGTGCGTATACACACTGTTTGGTAGGATTTTATCAGGTCGTGTACAGACAAATGTCCATTCTTTGTCCTTTACGAATTTACATTCAATCATAGCATACGCTTCATCTTTGATACGAACGGTTAGTTGAACGTCTTTAGCCGATTTATCTTTGATGTGGTGTGTAGTTTTTTTGAGTTCTCCCTTCGTTTGTAAGAACAAATCCCCCTTGTTATTAATGGCGAAATCAACAGTATTTTCATGACCATTTTTTAATTTGAAATAGAATGGATGTGTATTGACTCTGATTGGGTCGTCTCCGGGAATGAGAATAACTCCATCCGTTTTATACGGTCGTTCTTCATCTAAGAACATCGATATATTTTCAAGAGGAAATATATCCTTTTTCAGAAATAAAAGGGCGTCCGTATCTTGTTTTTTGTACATGTCTATGAATGTATCTGTGAAAGACATACGTTCTGAAAACGAGAGTGTATTTATGGGTTTTCCGCACATGACAACACAGTCATACACCAGAAAAATCCATGTACCATCCATGCGTTGAATAATTTCTCCGTCGAGGACAGTTCCCTTTGCGCATTCCCTCGGAATGCGTAATTTGAGTAAATTAGTTTTGAGACTCCTGTCCATGACGGTTGCGACTTTTTTATCATCAATGGTACAGCATATAAATGCGTATCTAACCCCGTCTGTTTTGTCACATACGTGATAATTTTTCTTTTTCAACGATGGAAAATGTTGTCTTTCGATAGATATTGGTTGCGGTCCCGGGAATATGTCATCACGACCGTTCCACAAGGATGCGACTACACTCAAGGGATGATCTAGATCATCTGGATATGGTTTTGCGAGATCGTTCCAGGTCGTCATACACTGAATACACCCTAAATCTTTAAACAATATTCCGCGCCGAATATTTTCGACGTGGTAATAAATGACACCAAACAAGATGATCTACGTGCGTAAAGAAAATGTTGAACGAATGGCGATGCAAGAATCTGATTTTCTAGCGTTAGAAATGTACATGCAAAATCTTTATAAAGAGATGAAGGGGTTCAAGAAAAAATCGAAGCAGATCGCGAAGATGGCAGATGCGTTAGCCAAAGATTTAGAGACTGATAAGTCCAAGAAGCAAGCGATGAAACTAAAGGATGAGACAAAAGAGTTATTTGGTGATATAGCCGGTATTCTTGGTAACGATACTCCGTCTCCTCGATTTTCCCTCAAACGTTCATCTTCGTACAAGAAGAGTCCATCTAAATCCCCCAAGAAGGCGAAATCGATTTAAAGATAAAAGTAATATTATTATTATACGGGCATGGAACAGGTGTACGCAAACCAAATTCAATTTGGTTTGCTTTCAGCTGAAGCTTTACGGAAAATAACCGTATTGAAGGTGGAAACAAATGATTTATATGAAAAGGGTGTACCAAAGCCTGGAGGATTATGTGATTTGCGTTTAGGAACAACCGACCGTCAATTCAAATGCCAGACGTGTAATGGAGATATTCTTACATGTCCTGGACATTTTGGACATATTGATCTTATTGCGCCTGTGTATCATATTAGTTTTATGAAAACTGTTATCAAGGTGTTACAATCTGTTTGTATTGAATGTTCGAGAGTTTTGATTGTGCAACCCTGTCAAATGAAAAGAGATGATAAGCGATTTAAATATTTATACGAAAAATGCAAGAAATGTTTCACTTGTCCTCATTGTGAAGCACCGCAACCAAAATATTCTTTTGATGCGTACAAGATTTACATGGAAAGAGAAGAAGAAAAAAATGTTGTAAGTGCTAAACAAGGGTTGTATATTCTCAAACGCATGACTGATGAAGATGTAGAATACTTAGGATTTGATCCTGTACACGGACACCCAAAATCTATGATTCTCAGTGTCATCCCGGTGAGCCCACCACAAGTAAGACCAAGTATTGTTATGGATACCTCTCTGAGAAGTCAAGATGATTTGACACATAAGTTGTCGGAGATTATTCGTTCAAATCAAAATCTCGCAAAGCATCTGGAGGGAAATTCATCCGAAAATACTACTCAGGAATTTCTAAATTTATTGCAATTCCATGTGAATACGCTCATTGATAATGAAATTCCGGGACAGCCACAGGCAACACAAAGAACCGGTAGACCCATCAAAGCCATTTGTCAGCGCTTGAAGGCAAAGGGGGGACGTATTCGTGGTAATTTGATGGGTAAGCGTGTGAACTTTTCTGCGCGGAGTGTGATCACAGCTGAACCAAACATCGATCTCGATGAACTTGGTGTGCCAGTAGAAATTGCAGCAAATATGACTATTCCTGAAACTGTGACAAGCTTTAATAGACATATACTCGACAAGTATATAGAACAAGGACCGAATATTACAGAAGTTGATCAAGTCGGCGCAAAGTATGTCATCCGAAAGGATGGTACTAAATGCGATCTTCGATTCAAAAATAGCAACTTTATTTTGCGAGTAGGTGATGTGGTGGAGCGCACCATGAAAACTGGTGACACCGTTGTGTTCAATCGACAACCGACATTGCATAAAATGTCGATGATGGCACATAAAGTCGTAGTTATGAAACATAAGACATTTCGGTTAAATCTCTCTGCGACCACACCGTACAACGCAGACTTCGATAAACACTCTGTCGAAAACAAGGGGCGTTAAAAGCGTGTTACCCCTTAGTGAGCATATAGGCTTGCGAAACACCTTGATGAAAACCATAATCTTCATGATTATGGCTCGGGAAACTCCTTAGAGCCCGCGACTACCACCTCACGATGGAAACATTTTGAGGGAACACGGTTAATAGCCGTACCCAATGGTAATAATGTCGTGGGATTGGACAATCCGCAGCGTTACTAGCTAAGTCCGAGCCATTTACGGCGTGACAGGATATGCTAGGCGTTCAGAGACTGAACGGGTGTTGGTGATCGATGAAGGTCTAGTCAACCAGAGATTGCTTAAGATACAGTCCGACCTGCGGGGAAACTCGTGGGAATCGTCGGGAGACGAAATGAACCTTCACTTACCCCAATCTTTAGCAGCTACAGCAGAATTGAAGGAACTCATGGCTGTGTCGAATAACATCGTGTCAGCTCAGGCAAATAAACCAGTCATTGGTATCGTACAGGACTCGTTGTTGGCTGCGTGGAAAATGACGGGTAAGGATGTATTTTTGACACGGGAACAGGCTACAAACATTGTATTGAACGGAAAAGGAAGAATCAATAACAAGAAGCTTCCTCCTCCATCAATCTTGAAGCCTACGAAATTATGGTCTGGTAAACAAATATTTGCGCTACTTCTCCCTGGAACATTCTATTTTAATCGGAAATCATCTTGGTGTTCCGAAGATAATGAGAAGGGTTTTGCGTTTGATGATGGAGAGGTTATTGTTAGATCTGGGGAAATTATGAGTGGACAATTTTGTAAAAAATCACTGGGAGCGAGCGAAGCAGGTGTCATTCATCGATTATGGCTAGAGTACTCTCCAGAGGCAGCCAAAAACTTCATTTCTTCGCTACAATTTATAGTGAATTACTTTATTCAAAATCATGGGTTTAGTATCGGGGCGGGTGATACATTTATTGATAAGGATGCACGGGACCTTGTACGTCAATCCATCGATGATAATATTACAAAGGTGAAGCAGATTCTGCATGTGAGTAAAGGGAATGAAAACAAAGAATTATTCGAAAAGAAAATCAACCAAATCTTGAACAACGCCATGGCACAATCTGGTAAGTTTGTACAAGACAAAATGACAATTAAAAACAACATCCACGCGACAGTAACTGCTGGGTCAAAAGGCTCTGCCATTAACCTGAGTCAAATCATGGCGTGTGTAGGTCAGCAAAATGTAAACGGTAAACGTATTATTGAGGGGTATATCGATCGTCCGCTGCCACATTTCGAAAAGAATGATCAATCACCAGAAGCACGTGGTTTCGTAAAACATTCCTATTTGGATGGTCTTGAAGCGCACGAGTTTTTCTATCACGCGATGGGTGGTCGAGAAGGTGTTATTGATACTGCTGTAAAAACGAGTGATACAGGATATATCCAACGGCGGTTGGTGAAGGCAATGGAGGATCTTATGGTAGAACATGATTTGTCTATTAGGAATTCTTCAAAAGATATCGTACAGTTTACCTATGGTGATGATGGTTATGATGGATCAATGCTTATTACACAAAATGTATACAACGATACACCATCACCACACGCGTGTGTGGAGGAAAAGGCGTTCAAGCGGACGACAAGTCTTACGAGTGTAAAGAGCCCACTATTGATTGATATATTATGCGAACGATTCAAATCAATGAAACCTACAACATTGACACATGAAGATGTGTACAAAAGGGTTGATAGATTTGTGAAAGAAGTACGTCCAAAGAGCTGTGTTATCCGAGAACAAATATATATGGGTATGTCATCTAAACGAATCATTGACGTGTATAAGATACAACCAGAAGCGTTCGAAGAGATGCTTGATATGATATATCACCAGCACAATAAGGCGAATGTGTGTAAAGGTGATATGACAGGTATTATTGCGGCTCAGTCGATGGGAGAGGTTGTGACACAATTATGTCTGAACACATTCCATAGCGCTGGTATTAGCGCAAAGAATGTGACGCTTGGTGTGCCTCGGTTCAAGGAATTGATTAACGTTGCAAAGAATATCAAAAGCCCTATGATGACTCTTCCGCTGAAAGAAGAATACTCGTCGTATGAAAATATTGATTTCATCGCACAGAAATTGGAGTATGCGAATATCGGTTGTTTGATCTCTAGAAAGTATATGTCAAATAAGCGCATGCCTTTTACTCAAGAGTACCTTCATCTTCCATTTGAGCAGCAGATACCGGAGTATTACGAAAAGAGCATTGTCTTTCATTTTGATATGGATGCATTGAAAAGGAGTGGAAAAACATTGTATGACATTTACAATAAACTTTTCAAGAATTATGAGGATACAGTAATTCCGATTTATAACCATGAAAATGACGAACCGATAATGGAAATTCTTGTGGTGAATGAACCGGATAAGAATGATATACAGATTGATGATAGGTACGTATTCATTTTGATGAATAAAATTATGAGTAAGATGTCGCTTGACGGAGATGTGGATATTAAAAAGACATTTGTTCGCAGAGACGATGAGACAAATGATTGGATTATCGAAACAGACGGTTTGAACTTGGATTTCATATTCACAATGGATTATTTCAAACATGATAAATGCGTTACAAATCATGTGGCGTATGTATACGAACACTTTGGAATCGAAGCGGCTAGAAATGTGTTGTTACAAGAGATTACAAATGTGATCGAATTCGATGGGAGCTATGTGAACCGAAGACATTTCTATATTTTGGTAGATACAATGACACACAAAGGTGACATCATGCCCATTACAAGACACGGGATTAACAAAGCAAACACAGGTCCGCTCATGAGATGTTCGTTTGAGGAAACGATGGACATCCTCACAGATGCTGGTATTTATTCTGAAAAGGATAACTTGAATGGTGTGACTGAGAATATCATAATGGGAAAATTGGCACCAATCGGTTCGGGTTCATGTGATGTAATATTCAAACCTCCTGAAATGGATATGATTCTAGAAGAGCAACAATTTGAACCAGCGTCACCAGAACCATCCGATGGACAATATACAGATGCTTACTTTGATGAAAGTATCATAGGAGAAAAAATGAACATCGACGACGATGGGTCAATGTGTACAGATACTTGGTTTAATGATAATCATAGTGTTACAACGGAAACATATTTTCCTATGTAGGTACATTAAGAAGTCGTTTAGCATCTGCGTTAAATAATAAAGTATTTTGACCATAACCTTTTGTAATTTGAATAAGACTCGCCCCTTGTTTAATTAAATCATAACCGGTTTTTACTTGTAAAAAGACAAGCGCAGCCATTGCACTTACAAGCAAATTTTTGGCACCTTCTACAAGTATTTGTGAAGAAGATTTAAAGCCACACGCAGATGCCATGAAATCGGTTACTCTGTGTTTTGTGTTTCCGGATGGGTCTAATCCAAAGTCGACGAGTTGACGCGTGAAATCCTGTTGTTTATCAATCATCACTGCGCCAACCGCTGGTAACAGACTTATCACGAAGGCTTTTGGTAATTTTATGGATCCACCGCTGTGTATGATTTGATACATGAACGTAAACGCGAACGGGGTGACAAATTGCGTGATTCTTAAAAATTGAGTGATGCTGAGCATTCCAGAATCGATTATGGTGGTGAACATGAGTATATATCGTTCCCTTACAATGTTGATAAGGAGGTACACATCATTTTCGCTCATATGTACTTTAAGTTGGTATAGTTTGAATATGATACAGACTATGAGAATATTGAGCACACACAGACGTGCGAGTTCGTACATAGTACCCTTAAATGTACTTGATTTTTCTGGATATTGAACATTTACGCGTAAATTGTGTTGTGTTATGAGAGTCGTGATGAGTTTACCCGTGTCATCATTTGTATTCTTTAGGTACACTTCCATTAATCTATAAAATAGTAAGGATTTGATAAAGAAAATAATAATCAATTTTCCGCGTTACACAGAGGGCAACGCGATTCTTTTTGTAGCCAATCGCGAATACATTGTGGTTTGTATATATGCCCACAAGAAAGCTTTGATACAGTTTCATCTTCTTCAAACGATTCTATGCATATGGGGCATGTCGCTTCATCAGTATTTTTGTCAAATTGTGTGTCTGTAATGACTCTGAATTGTTGTATTTCAGGAATAACTCTAATCATTCGTATGTTGTTTTCGATTGTATATTTTCTCCCTTGTATATACAAGCAAAATATTATAAAACTGAATAAGAAGATGACAACCGTCATACCAATCCTATATACGACTACGATTTTTTGGAGTTCCATTTCTGGTTCTTGTAATCCTATGTATGATGGATAGTCGCTATTTGCGTCGCGTCCTATATCACTTAAAATGAAAGTTGATGGTATTTTGCACGTTCCTTTATTTGGGAAATGACCGTTGAATACGATGCCTGTCATATTATTATATTCACCGTACGTATGATAGGCATCAATGACGTCGTTCGTGCACATTCCACTTGGGCAGTCCACGTACATTATACCACGAGAAATGGGCTGTAGTGGTGTGCACAGACGCCCTTTGTATAGTGATTCATTGAAGCAATTCTTTACCCATAATGGCATTATGTCGGGTACTATGATTTCGTTTGTATCTTCATATGCATATGCATTCATTCGATCATATGAGAAATATGCATCGGCACATCTGACAAACGCGAGAAGCAATATAAGCCGCATTATATATAGTATACGCATGTATATTTTAAATTCAAACAGATGAGGCGTAAAAATAAAACGATATTCTTTTTATCCACATAATACATGAATGCGGAACAATTGGGATATAAAATCAATGATTCAAAGGTGGATGAATCTGATGGGACGGATACAGAATCGTTGAAAGATGAGAGAGAAGAATATCCATCAGACGAAGAGTTGAAACATGGATATGCTTTTATTCAGAAGAAGCGACACAAGAGGGTGTCGTCAAAAAAAGTATTATTGGTAAAGGAGGATTATGTCTCAGAATGATCGTATTTTTTAGTTTTAGCTTTTTTGTACCATTTATCCCATGCTTTATTCATATCAAGATCATAACATGTCGAGATATGAAAAAGGTGATGAAAGAGATTAATAATATTATCTTCAATATTTTGATTTTTCCGTAATTGAATGGAAAGTGCTTTCAAATCTTCACTGATTGTGAACCAGCATATTTTTTCCGTAAAGCGGGGTGTTTCAATGGTTTTGAAACTCATATAACTACTACTAAGTGATATTTTAAGTACTTAACTTAGATTTGATATATTTGTGAAGGAGTTTATTATGAGTATCGAGGGATGCTTTGAGTTCCATGATAGCATCGGCAACATTGACACCATTTTCGGTAACAAAAAAGTTACTCAAGAGCTGACCGAAATCCATTTGGGGTTCGAAGTCAGATTCTTCACTTCCGTCGTCTTCATCGTCGGTGTCAACTAATTCATTGGAGTCGTCGTCTACATGTTCTTCTTTAAGCACGTCAGTAATTTCTTCTTCCTTGATAGATTCACAGTCTTCGGCGATTGTGACAGATTTAGTCATTTTTACAGTACTTGCGATATTATAAAGATATATCAAACGCAAAAAATATATCCGTATATAATACAATGGACATTGATTTAAAAAAGGAAACAAAGCGTATCGCATCTGATACCATCAACTCTACTATAATGTCTATACAAATTGGATTCACCCTTGCTACAGCACTTGCATTCAATGAGTACATCAAGAAATTACTCGCATCATCTATGAACAAGCAGGGTGCCAACGGATACCTTAAGTACGCCCTTACTGTCGCGCTTGTATCAGGTATTGTCCTTAGCATTACAAACCGATATGTACGCCCTCGCATGAAGATTGAAGAGAAGATTATGAAAGAAATAGCTTAAAATAATGAATAGTGTTTATTATAAATGGAAGTATTAGACAAATACGTCAATACAAAAACACTTGTCCAACAACAACTCGCGTCATTTGATGACTTTATTTATAATTCTCTACAGTCCATCATTGACGAAGTTGGACATGTAGCTAACGATACACATGAAATACGATTTGGCAAGGTTCATATTTCACGTGTGTCAGTCTCAGAACTTGATGGCACAACGCACATCGTATATCCAGACGAAGTGAGGTTGAGAAATTTGAGTTATTCTAGTAGTTTATTTGTAGATATTACGCTTATACAGGACGATAAAAAGCGTGTGTTTGAAAAATGTTTTATGGGAAAGGTTCCGATGATGGTGGGATCGAAGTATTGCAACACACAACTTGCACCACAAGACGCCAAAGAATGTGAATTAGATCCAGGTGGATATTTTATCGTCAATGGAAACGAAAAAGTATTAATCAGTCAGGAGAAGATGAACAATAATCGAGTATATGTATTTCATAAGAATACCACAAAGTATAGTACATCCGCAGAATTGCGTTCGCTTCAAGAAGGAGATACTAAAAGTACCAGCACAATTGTGATGAATGTGAGTGTTCCAAATGCGGATCTCGAGCAATATGTACGCATCAATATACCATTCATGCGATGTGAGCTGTGTGTATTTGTGATATTTCATGTTTATGGGTATGAGGAAATCGGAGATTTTATTGATCATTTTGAGAATGAACAATTTGAGTACATCTTGTTTCCTGCATTGCAAGAATACAAGAATATTGTTGAAAAATTTGATGTCTTTGAATATGTCAACAAACGTCTCGTCCATAGTGCTAAACCAGGCGAAGAAAAACAACATATTACGTCATTGTTTGATAGGCAATTTTTACCTCACATAGGAACTGATGATTCTGATGATACAAGACACAAAAAGGTTTCTCTTCTCGGGTACATGATTGAACAGTTAATTCAGACAAATTTAGGATGGCGCAGCGAAGATGATCGCGACCATTACAAAAATAAGAGAATTGACACTGCGGGGTTCTTGATGGCTGGATTATTCAGACAACTTATGAAGAAAATGTTGAAAGATATGAAAGGTTCGCTCATAAAAACAACAGAAACAAACATTGTGAATATTTCAAATTTGATGAAAACAAAATATATCACAAATGGATTCAAATATTCATTGGCTACAGGTAATTGGGGGTCTGGAAATAATACAATGAATATGCGCACAGGTGTATCTCAAGTTCTCAATAGACATTCATACATAAGTACATTATCACATCTTCGCAGAATTAATTCACCGATTGGTAAAGATGGAAAGCTCACTACACCGAGACATTTGCACGGTTCTCATGCGTTCAGAATTTGCCCATGCGAAACACCAGAGGGTGCTGCGTGTGGATTGGTTAAAAACATTGCGTTAACTACACACATTTCTATTGGCCAATCTTCGCGATCTATAAAAGAAATAATCAAAAGTTTGGATATCATCGATATCAAAGGTACACATAGGATTTTCGTAAACGGGTATTTGATGGGATCGTGTGACGATGAGAGTACTATGTTTTTGGTGGCACATCTTCGGGCAATGAAACGAAGATGTGATATAAATCCCGAGACTGGAATCGTGCATGATATTTCGAATAAAGAAATTCGGGTATATACAGATCCTGGGAGATGTTTGAGACCTTTGTTTTTGGTACAAGATAATAAATTAATATATGACGAAAGTCTTCATAAAACATGGGAATGGGATAAATTACTTTCGAACGGTATTGTAGAATTTGTAGATCCAGACGAAGAGGAAGAAGCTCTGATCGCGATGAAACCAAATAAGCTTGAAGAACAGAAAGCATATACACATTGCGAAATTCATCCGAGTATGTTATTGGGTGTATGCGCGAGTATTATTCCATTTCCAGACCATAATCAGTCTCCAAGAAATTGCTATCAGTCGGCTATGGGCAAGCAGGCAATCGGTTTACCTGCTTCGAATCACAATGATAGAATTGATAGTTACAGTCATGTATTGTGGTACCCTCAGAAGCCGATAGTTGCCACGCATATGACTAAAAATATTGGATATGATGCGTTGCCATCTGGAGAAAATGCGATTGTCGCGATTGCATGTTATACGGGATATAACCAGGAGGATAGTGTGATTATGAATCAATCATCAATTGATCGTGGATTATTCAGGACATATTTTTACAGAACGTACAAAGATGAACAGAAGCAAAGTGGAAATTTTGCGAAGGAAAGTTTTGAGAAACCAGAAAGAAGTACTACAGTTGCAATGAAATTTGGTGATTATTCGGGGATCGATAAAGATGGATTTGCTAGTCCTGGTACATTTCTTGAAAATGAAGCGGTTGTGATTGGTAAAACACTTGGAATGCAAACATCTAGCGCACTTGGACACACAAAAAAAGATATTAGTACAACTGTCAAACACAACGAAGATGGATATGTTGATAAGGTGATTCTCACTACAAACGAACAAGGATTGAATCTTGTAAAAACACAGGTGCGTTCTATGCGAGTACCTATGGTTGGTGATAAATTTGCAAGTCGTCACGCGCAGAAGGGTACGATAGGCATGACATATCACCAAGAAGATATGCCCTTCACAAGTGATGGAATCAATCCAGACATCATTGTAAATCCCCACGCAATGCCAAGTCGCATGACTATTGCTCAATTGATTGAGTGTATTATGGGAAAAGTATGTTCCATAAAAGGAGAATATGGGGACGCAACGCCATTTTCTGACCTCAATCCAGAAGATATTGCAAATGAATTAGGAAGCCTAGGTTTTCAAAAATATGGGTTTGAAACCATGTATAATGGTATGACTGGGGAAAAAATGGAAGCTAAAATTTTCATTGGACCGACATATTATCAGCGTTTGAAGCATATGGTCAATGATAAAATTCATTCGAGAGCGCGAGGACCTATACAAATTCTTACGAGACAGCCCGTAGAGGGAAGAAGTAGGGACGGTGGTTTGAGATTCGGCGAGATGGAGCGCGATGCGGTTATTGCACATGGCGCATCATCTTTTCTAAAAGAGCGTTTATTTGATCATTCTGATGCATATAATTTACCAGTGTGTAAAACGTGTGGTATGATGGCAACAATTGACTATTCTACTGGAGTTGGAACGTGTCAACTATGTAAAAATGAAAGAGATGTGGTGAACACACAGATTCCGTACGCATGCAAGCTTTTGTTCCAAGAACTGATGTCGATGTCTATCGTGCCAAAGATAATTATATAATTATATAGTAGGCAATATGGTTCATACCATAAACATTAAATCAGACATTATCGTGAATGGTCTAGAAGCCTCTCAGGATACAATTCTGAAGGGTAATGTTACGATCGGTGATGGTATAAGCTTTAAACAAGCTATAATTAATGCAGAAACAACAGCGAACCGCCCCGTAACTTTAGAAGACACTCTTCGGGTGAAAGGGAAAACGACCCTCGGTGATATAGATGCAAACAGGGGGATATTTAAAGAATCTGTATCGATTGAAAAAGATTTAAACGTCGCAGGAAATATTACAGTCGGCGGAGATGGTACATCTTTTAAACAAGCTATATTCAACGCAACTACCGTATTTAATAAACCGGTGAGAGTAGAAGATACGTTGGACGTGAAAGGGAAAACAACATTAAAGGATTTAGATGTGGATGGTATTTTTACTTTCAAAAGTGCGACATTTGACACAGATACAACATTTAATAAGAATGTTAACGCGAAACAGAGTGTAAATGTAGAAGGAAAAACTACACTCAACGACGTAGATATAAACGGGGCATTTACATTTCAAAGTGCAACATTCGCACAAAAGCCAACTTTTGGAGATGGTATGAATGTGTACGGGGATGTTGATGTGAATGGGACTGTTCGCGCGACTGAAATTCATACAGATGTGTTTAGCTTTAAGAATGGGACATTTGAAGTTGATTTAGATTGTAAAAAGAATCTAACAGTTGAAGGAGTATTAAAAGCGGACACGTTAGAAGTTCAAAATATGCGTTATGAAAACGCTGTTTTTAACGACGAAACATATTTCAATCAAACGGTGAACGCACAGACAGTCAGGGCTTCAAAATTAGAATTATCTGGTGGATTTACAACAGAAGGAGATATTTATACAACTGCTGAAATTTCAGGACGCGAAGGATTTTTTTACAATTTGACCACCATGGGAACCACAGAATTGCGCGACGACGTAAATATTACAGGATCTGTTGAAATTGGAAAGAATACAAAACTTATGGGTGATCTCATAGTTACGGGGACTGTTCAAACACACAAAGATGCGAACGTAAAAAATATTAATGCGAGTAACTCGATTACTGCGAGTACAATTCAAACGTCTAGCAATATTGAAGTGAGGGGTGATGCGACGTTTAAAAATGACGTTACAATCGATAATAGAGGAACGTTTGGAGATATTACAGTGATAGGTACAGCTCATATTCATGAACTAAAGACTGACATCGTTGCATCTGATACATTTAGCGTAGACAATCTCATAGTCGGTAATTTAGTTCAGATTTCGGACAGAAGTGTAAAAAAAGATGTTGAAACATTGGACAAACGCACAATGATGGAAAAGGTTAAAGGACTAAGGGCAGTTTCTTTCAACTGGAAAAAAGATGATTCTCATGATATAGGGTTTATTGCACAAGAAGTCAGGGAGATTTTCCCTGAATTGGTATCGGGTACAAAAGATAAGTCGCTTATTGGTGTAAAGTATTCAAACATGGTGTCCGTACTGGTCGCGTGTATTCAAGATTTACAAGAGCAGATTGATGCGATGAAATAACTTAAGGAAAAAAATCTTATGATATAATACAAACAAATGTCTACACAACAAGTTCAATATGTGCTCGGCGAAAATGGTGTGCTCGATATCCGCCCATCGGGCAAAAAGATTACTCTCAATGGTGATACAAGCGGTGATGGTACCTTGAGTTCCAAGCAACTCGAAGCGACTGATAAAATCGTTTTAGGAACCACCACTACACTCACACTGGGTACTCTTTCTGGTACTATTCAACTAGGTGAAACAGGTGCTGTTATCAACTCTGTTGGTAATAAAATCACAGGTCTTACATCTCTACAGGACGTTGATACCCTTACTTCCGGTCTTGTCAATTTGAAAGACAATAACCTCACAGGTGTAAGTTCCTTAAACACCAATGAAGTAAAATCCAACAACTTTGTTGTAACTCATACCGGTGATACGACGACTGCTGTAACTAACGTTACGACGCTCACTCATAAACTGCAAGTAGGTAATGCTGCTGGTGCTACAGCAACTCTTGAGTTAAACACCCTCACAGGGCTTGCTACTCTCAATTCGGCTAAGATTATTTCTGGCGCCGTCACGGTTGACTCCAACAACGTGTCGGGTGTTGCTACGTTGTCAGCATCTCAGTTCACAGACAGCACAGCTACTCTTTCCGGTGGTAGGCTTACAATGGGCGGTGGTAGTGTAACTGGGATGGTTGATCTTACGATGAAATCGAACGTCGCGACGTCTATTTCTGCCGGTAGTGGTAGGTGGCAAACGAGTACAGATGGTTCCAATAGCCTCACGAGTATCACAACAGTTTCCGCCGCTTCTCTCACGGATACCGTTGCCACTCTCACTGCTGGTGTCATGACTGGTGTACAAAATCTTTCTGCTCTCGCCGCGACTATTAACAATGGTACGGTAGGTGACATGACCCTTGTATCTTCTGGAATTGGCGCTGTTGGTTCTTTGACGATGAAAAGTGATGGTACATCTAAGATTATCAATGTTTCGACATTGTCAACATACGCCGCTGCTGATGCTACTCTCACAAACGGTGGTGGTTCTTGGGTTTCTCCCGCGGACTCTACTTCGAATACTCTCACTGGTGTTACGAAAGTATCCGCGTCGACGATGACTGACACTATCGCATCTCTTACAGCCGGTAGTCTCACGTCCCTTGTCAACCTTGTGTCATCCGCGGCTACCATCACGGGAGCTACTCTCGCGAGTATTGTATTCTCTGAACAAAATGTATCGAACGTACAAACTCTCACCGCAACGGATGTAAAAGTTGGGGTATCCACATACCGCAATAACGCGGGTGTCCCTGAAATTACAGGTCTCGGTTCTTTCTCGTGTGGCACTATCACCGATACTGTCGCGAACCTCGTAGGCGGTAGTCTCACCGGACTCGTTACGCTCACCGGTACAGATGCCACGGTTGGGAATGCGACCCTTACCACTCTCGCCGTAAGCGCAAACGCCACATTGTCTTCCGACAACCTTACCGGTCTTGCGTCTCTTAACTCTTCGGCTGTAGGGATTGGTGCGATGGCCCTCAATGGTCCCGCCGCTAACATTAGTGGCGTAACAGCCATTGATGCGTCTACTGTGACATCTGGTTCGGTTGAGTTATCATCCAACAGTATTACTGGGCTCGCGGATGCGACACTTTCTGCTAATCTTAAGGTTGGCTTAATGCTCTCTGATGGAGCTACGAACAATGTCACCGGTGTGAACCAGATGGATCTCGTCAATCTTGTTTCTACTGGTACGATTTCTGGGGCCGTACTCAAGAACTCTTCTGGAAACTTCCGGGTGCTCCATGATGGTGTCAGTTCTGAATCTACCGTTACGTCCGATGTTTTCACAGATGGTGTTGCTATGTTGAAGTCTGGTACGCTTTCAAGTATTGCTAAAATTGAAGGTGGTGCCGGTGCATCTGCTACGCTTACTTCCGCGACTCTTGGTGGTATTACACTTTCTACTGGTACAATTGCGAGTGTCACTGAAATGAAGGCTAGTAGCCTCACCATGCTAGGAGGAAACGTGACAGGAGCCGGTATTATCCAAGCGGATTATTTCAGTGCGACCAACCCGAATTCAACCTCTACCATCAACGGGAATCTCCTTGTTAAAGGTGATCTTAAAGTTATCAACGATACTGCCAAGGTTATCGAATTAACTCATGAGAAATTCTCTACCCAAGATCCCGTCCTTGAATTTAATACCCGTCTTGACGCGAACACTACATCTGCCTTGAATACCGATTTCGGTTTTATCAACGTATGTAGCGATTCTGCATCTGTGCTCAAGTTTGCGGGTCTTCTCGCCGATGTTGACGCGAGCGACTCTATGGAGTTCACCCTCTTCCACTCGGCAACTTACATCGCATCGGGTACCAATAACACGCTTCCCGCAACCACTGATTACACTCGGGCCAATCTTCGATGCAAAAACGTATCGTCGGATGGTTTCATCGATATAACTCCTCGTGAAAATGAAACGGCTGATGTATATGTTGCCGTCGGTCCCAATACATCTGGACGTGCTACAGGAGTTGACGAAGTTGTGTACGCCAATGGTAACATGCGTGCTACTGGTACAATTGATGCTGAAACCGGTTTCAAGAGCGTAGGTGGTGTCCTCAACATTGGCGCGGCTTCTCAGGATGGGGCGAAGATTCGTTGCGATGGTCTTCTCAAGACTCTCTCTCTTCAAGCACAAAACTTCACACAAACATCCGATGCCCGCAAAAAGGAAAATGTTAAAACAATCGAAGATAGTGTTGCCACCATCCAAAAGCTTCGCCCTGTAACGTTCGATTGGAAGGAAGGCGGAAAATCTGATGTTGGTTTCATCGCACAGGAAGTTAAGGAAGTTTACCCTGAACTTGTCGCCGAAGATGGTACTGGACACTTTTCCGTCGCCTATACTGGTCTTGTAGCTCCTCTTGTTCGCGCTGTCCAACAGCAACAAGAAATGATTCTCGCACTCGAAGCTCGCCTTGCCAAGCTCGAAGCGTAAGTATGTTTCATTTAAAATTTCCTTTTGTTAACATATTAACATAATACGCTCGTTTGTTCGTGCAAATAATCGTATTTTGACAACCATTTAAAAACTAATCATATCAATTACATAATGAGGATTCTCATATCAGGATATTGTCCGCATGGTAAATCGGGGTATGGTCTCCAAACTAAATTTCTTTTTGATATACTCGCGAAAAAGGGATATGATGTCGGTTTTGTATTTTGGGATATGAAAGAGAATGATGATCGATCGACAATGGCATACAAGGATTTTTCAAAAAGGTTATTTAGTAAAGACATTCAAGAACAGGGGAGTGTATATATTCCTCAACGCCCGTTATCACATCCAGAAAACTATTACTGGGATGATATGCATTGGGCAGTAAAGGACTTTAATCCCACGCATATTATTACAATTCACGATATATGGACGATAGAACCCATGGTCAAACCATTTGATGTACCGATGTATGGATGGATTCCAATCCATTACGATCCACCCGAGATGCAAACCATTGTGAATCTTCGAAATTATGAAACGATTTGGTCATTATCTTTGTGGGGTAAGGGGATACTTGAAAAGTATCATCACGATGTTATTTACATTCCTCACGTCATTGATGATATCTATTTTGATGGTATTTTCAGTAATTCAAACAGAAGGTCTGAAATTCGAAAACAGATAGGTATTTCTGAACATTCCTATGTGATTCTGATGGTGGCAAGAAATACTGAAAAATCTAATAGAAAAGGGTTTGATTTTGCACTACAAGCATTTGCGTATTACAAAAAATTCAAGAATCCGCTTGCACATTTGCACATGCACGTAAATATCAAGGGATCTATCGATATCCAAGAAATGGCAAAACTGCTTGACATCGGTTCCTTTGTCACTTGTTCAGATCAAACTACACTCAGCGAGTACGGGTTTTCATCAACATATCTTCGTAATTTATATTTAATGAGTGACGTTTTATTAAGTACATCTGCTGCAGAAGGGTTTGGATTGCCTATAGTTGAAGCACAGTGTTGTGGTCTGCCTGTCATTGCAACGAATTGTACTGCGATGTCAGAGAATGTGGCATTGGGACGCATATCGGACCCGGTTGGTCCAATGACAGGAAACCCTGGTTCGTTTTCTAAACCAAATGTGGACAATGTTGTTAAAGATATCATATATTTAGAGAGAAATCCTCCATCTCAGATGGAAAAGAATGGGATTCGTGCATTCATGTCGTATAAATTTAACGGAAATACAATTTCGGAACAAGTTTTGAACGCAATCGGTAAGACACACGACGTCAAAATGTTCTTTCTGCCTCATACTCTGGATGCTCACGAGACAAACGTTCCGCTCATTACATGGGATGGAAATACAGGTTTTAACGAAAATAATCAATTCACGACAATGGATGACGAAACGCAAACGTATAGAAAAGATTTACCACTGAAATATTCTGTGTATGGCGTATGTAAATGTAATGACTATGAGTATAGGTTGATAACAATTACAGAAGATGGTGTCGAAAAAAGGAAATTGATCATGTTATTTGAAGAAACCGATGATTCTGATACGATCGTAATGAAGGAAGAAACTGTATGCGACGCAAACGAGTCATGGATGTTAGGAGAATATAATGATGTACCAGTATATGCGAATCGTTCGTATCCCATAATAACACTCACTGAAATTGAAAGTAACGATGTACATCATATTACATTGCCTATGCTAGAGTTTAAAGTTCGAGAAATGTGTATGTATAAGCATTTTGTATATCTTACAACTATAGATACATTCTCATGGATATATGATATTCACAAAAGAACTTTACAAAAAATTGAAATTATTTCTCCCATGACAACAACTAACTGTGTTATAGTCAAGGATGACGAATTAAGGATATACGGAGTGAGGGATGAAAAGCCTGTTGTTAAAATTATTCGTTATAAAGATCTCAAGATAGTTCCAGGTTCGCTATAACCTCGATGGCATCGTCTATTGGTAAATTTTTGTAGATTCTTTTATCATAATGAGGCCCTGCTCTATCCAAGTTTACAATGTGTAGATGGAGGCTTTGAACAGAATTACATGGCAGACAATGGAAAAAGAATCCATAATTTACCCACCCGCGAGCGGTGACATATTTTAAAGCAACTTCTTTCATTCGTTTTAAAAAATCTACATCGGTTATTGTAAGTATATTAAAGTATTTCCATAATAAATTGGTCGTAGTGATGAATACGTGACCCGGCCCATTTTCATCACTACCCGCCATAGCCCCTCTTTTATAGTTTTGATTATCCCATTGTTCACAATCTTTTTCGTGTTTATGGCACACAACAAATTCACCACTTTCATCTACCCCGTGTTGTGGAGCAAAATTAGGTTTTCCACTCCCTATTCTTGCAAAAAAATTAAATGGTTGAATACCTGTAGTAAGAAAATCATTTACAATATACTTGTTATTCTTCAGATATTCGTATAATAAAGGTTCTTGGGGTTTAAAGAATTCACGCATAGTACGAAAAGTTGTCACGTTACATATGTTTTTACATACTATATTATCGCGTAAATTTTTAATGTCCATTGATTGGTTATTATATAGTATTATTACTTATGGCTGTAATCGCATCATCAATAGTCAGATTTTTGGTACGTTGTGAATTGAAATGATGTCCAACCGTGTCTAAGTTAACGATATGAAGGTGTAGACTTTGTACACTATTAAGCGGGAAACAATGGAAATAAAGTCCGTAATTATTCCACCCGCGTGCTTCCACGTATATTTCCGCGTTTTGTTTCATGTGGTTTAAGAATGGTACATCATTGATGGTGATAATATTAAATTTTGTCCAATGTAGATTTGTAGAAGTCATGAACACATGTCCGGGACCATTTGCATCTGGTCCAGCCATTGAACCTCTTGTAGATGTAGGGTCATTCCATTCAGCATCGTTTTCGGGGCGATTGTGACAGACCATGAATTCTTGTGATATGCCATATTGCGGAGCATCGTTTGGCATTACAAGTGATGCAAAACGGGCAAATGGATTAAAGGGATTCGTTCCAACAGTCAGAAAATCATCATCACCGACGAATCTTTTATCATATAAAAATTTCTTGACTTTCACAATTGGAAGTAAATCTCGGATACGTGAAAATGATTGTTCATCATTGATACGTATACCAAGAGCCTTGATGTCTTCAATCTCAATATTAGTACTGCAAGCGTTTCCCATTTTGTCCAGTGTCTATATGTATATATAGAATCGTTCTTTAGGTTATCTTTTGTATCTTTTTTTTAAACGATGTGATGTATGCGAGCGTGATCTCTTCCTCTTTTGCACAAATCGTAATCCTCCAAAATCGAAACTGGGCGATTTGTATTTCTTTGGAAGTAGTTTAGTTCGTTCTCTTACCTGGTTTTCTGTAAAAGATATTCTGTCGAACAGGTCCTGTGCCCTTCCCATTGTGAACCCGTCTGGTACAAGTGTTTTATACAGCGTCGGATGCAAGAGGAAATGTTCGGAAAAAAGAGTACACGAAATAGAGTAATCAACATTCCGCAAATTATTGCGCGCCTGTAGATTTTTCCCCGTGTACACATATACATTTGAAATTTTGATCATCTTTCTCAATAATTCATACACTTTTCTATACATACTTTTTTCTGATATGACATCTCCGTGCGATCTGTAAATGCCACTTTTTGTATTCGAGGGATTGAATATGTACAACTTTTCATCGCGCACAATAGCGGCTACAGCATGTCCATTACCAAATATACCATAATTTTCGATTCCAATCAAAAATAGATAATGTGGAACTATTGACCCGAGTGCGTTCGAACGAGGAAGTGTTGTGATGGATTGTCTGTCTCGATCTTTGTTGATCGTCGATTGAACGATCTTGAGATCACCCGATATACCACTTCTTTTGACGACGAGTTGGTTTACAAATACACGAACTTTTGAACCTAATTGTTCTTGTAAGTTACGAGATTTTTTACATATATCCTTTATGACTTTTAAGTTATATAGTACAAGATTAGGACTTTCTTCATGGTTCACATCATTCACGTGTTCTAATGAACAAGTGACGTTTCTATTATTCATCTTATTATTAATATTTTTTTATTCATCTTGTGGTTGTGTGAGCAACATTCGTCTACAACAATATCTCTTGTAACCCATTCTATCTAAAACTTTTCCAGGTTCTTCTGTTTTAATTGCCAAAACATACTTCTTATAATCACCCGCAACAACCTTTCCACAAGTGAAGCAACGGATCGGAATCATTATATACAAAATATATACGATGCTTATTCTTAAACCGCGAATTTTTGATTTAAAAAAAGGATGTCGTGTATTAATAAGATGAGCTGTAGCTACGAAGTCACTTCAAATGGAGAATTGAGTATCCGCCCATCAAGTAACAAAATAACATTTGGAAACGGCGAAAGCATCACAAACATTGATAACGGAGAAATTAGTTTCGGAAATGAAGCCACAAGAACTCGTATCACTAAAGGGGGTATTAAAAAGGTCAAGAAAGATAAAACAGCATCGTTTGAGTTTACGTCTACAATTTTAGAAATTGATGTTACAGATAGTGATTCTACTATTACCGTAAATAATACGACAAAAGGGATCAAAACGATTCGCTTCACTAACGTTGATGAAGGCGAATCCGGGATGTGTGTCATTTATTACCAACGAGCTTTTGACAGCGATGTGTCTCTTTCTGTACAAGGAGGTTATGTGAAATCTAAAGACGGTAATATGGGATTAACCAACATCATGGGTGTATATGATATAGTCAATTTCTATTGCGTAAGTAATAATACTGTACTTGTTGAACTTAATTCATACGCAACCATTGGGGGTACAGAGATTCAAATTGACGAATTAAAAGATATTTCCAACTCTGTAACGACAAATGCGACAGCTATTCAGAACGCAGTAAATGATATAATCACGCTGGGCGTATCCATAGGTACTAAATCTGAAAAAGTATATGTTGACACACAACTTGAACAAAAACTAAACGCGTACGAATTAACTTCTATTAACAATGGTATCAATTCGAATACAACCGCGATAAGCGAATTGAATACTTGGAGAAATGATACGGCCCAAGCAGTCATAAATGATATGTACGCGAGCATTACTCAAAATACCAGTACAGTCGGCGGAATACAAACAACTTTGACAAGTCATGCAAACACTCTGGCAACTCAGACAACTACACTGAATTCTCTCCAGACTTCGCTTAATACGAACACCACAAATGTAACGACGCATGCTAATGCTATTACTGGTATTCAAACAGATGTATCAGATTTACAATCATTGGTTACAACTACGAATACGAACAATTCAACAGATGTAACAGCATTGACCGGAACGATTGGTACTCTTCAGACCAATATATCAAGTCTACAAACATCTGTTTCAATAAGTGCTGGAAGTATTACGACACTCCAAACATCTATAGACACAAATACGGCTAGTATAACTGCTCTCCAGGAAACAGTTGATACAATGGCTGAAGAAGGGGTGGGGGGTGGAACTACAGTTGTTTCTTCGGGGCCTGTGAAGATCGCCCCCCCTGAAACAATAGAGTTTGGAGAATTTTCAAATGGAACTATCGAGCTTAACATTAATTTGAACTCGTTAAAATTTGATACGAATGCGAACGGAACTGATATGATTGCTTTTGCGTTTGATTATTCTGGTATCACACTCACAGGGGTTGTTGATAATCCGTTTCAAAATGAACTAAGTTTCTCGCAAGTAAACGAATATCGTGTTGCCCTGATTAGTCTAAGTAATACACCGGTACAGTTTTCAAATGTACCTGACACCGTAACACTCAAATTGTCATATAGCGAACTATATGGAGCCGAACCTTTTACACTTGATGGACACTATCCCTTGTATTACTCAACAGATATCGGTAGATCTGCTGTTTCCGGGATATCCGGAGATAATGCAAATGAATGGTCAAATGGGGATACAACGTCATATTATACAGATGTTACACACGGATGGTTATATTATACAGATGTTACACACACGGATTATACCACAGGTGATTATCTTGAAAAAACAAATCACATGATTCAATCTGTTGAAATACTTGATTCGACAAGTAAGTCCTATGGTACAAATGATTCGAAACGTTTGTACATTAAGGCTGTAAATGGTAAATTTGAAATCAACGGTATCCCCCAAAAAGAATTGAATTTATTCGAAAACTGTGAATATACGTTCATAAGTGAAAGCGCATCTTCTCACCCGCCATTCATAACAGAAAGTGCTACCGGGGGTGGTATTGCAACTGAATATTCTCGTGGGATTACTGCACAATACAATAAATATACGACACACCCTGGTGGTGATTTAATAACACAAATTACAAATCCTGAGTATTACTTTTACACTTTCACATTTACACCAGGAGAAGATACACCTGATACATTATATTATCAGTGCAAAAATCATGTGAATATGGGTGGGAAAATTAATGTGGTAAAACAAGATGCTTCTTCTGCGAATGATACGTATTATGTAAATGCGTACGTTAGTGACGACTATTATGTGAGCGAAACAAATACATCTGGATTATACACAAACCTTTCTTTTGGAGAAGTAGAGGACCCGTACAATGTCTTTCAGAATAGTACATATACGGCACCTGTAGATGGTGTCTACAAATTTGAACTTTACGTACACAACAAATCAACTGATAATACTTGCATGGTACAGATAGTGAAAGGTTCCACTGCCATAAAACCACCCGTATACATATTCTCGCAAGATTCACATGGTACGAAAGGATATATGATACCTTTATCTAAAAACGATACAGTACATGTTGAATATCAGGGGGATATTTGGCACACGACATCTTTCAATGCGTATCTTGTATCATCGAAGAAACCGTAAATATATATATAATCCTACAACAGTAGCAAGTAGTATCCTTGGATCTGGTGAATCATCTCCTTTCAATATTCGAATTTCTTTTTTCTGCTTTTTAGTTACACAAGCAACAACTGGGTCCTGTGTCATCACAGCTGTTGGATTGTATAAATCTTCGCTATCTTCGAGAACTGATTCGTTCATTATTCTTTTACATAGAAAAAGATATAAAGACAACTTTTGTTTTTATAACAACAATGGACGACGTGAAAGTTATGAACGACCGTATCAAAGAACTTGAGGATAAACTTGCACTAGAACAGTCCAAGAATAAACGAGAAATGACACTTAAGGTATCCGAGAAGGGTGCCGTACAAATTAATGGTATTAGACGTTTTCCGATTACATTGTATACGAGTGAAATGAATAAAATATTAGACAATGCGGGTATGATTATGGAATTCATGCGCGACAATGAAGAACTTCTTGTAAAACCTAGAAATCCTTAAGGGACGCCTTTGTAGTGTTGTACCCAGAATAATATAAAAATTTCTTATTTGTTTCGGACAGATTAAAATCTGTTGCACTCACATCACCTGTTGGTATTTCGATACGTATACAATTATCAACCGGGGGTACGTGTACATGATGTAGGATTGTATTCACAACGCTTGCTGTAAATGTAGACAGATCTTTGATATCATTACTTTCTGTAGAATCAATGAAGTCAAAAATTATAGGTGTTGTTTTAGGAAATGCGTCAACCGGTAAATTACGTAAACAACCTCCGTCAACGTAGTATTTATCTTCAAATTTAACAGGGGCGAAGTACAAAGGAATGCATGAACTTATTCTCACAGCCTTGGCTACTTCCATAAATGGTGTTTTTTCATGATCGAACCATACAAGGGTTCTATCGGTTAGGCACGTACCGGTTAGCTTAAGGTGTATTCCCGTTTTATCGAAAAGTTCTTTAAATGTAATTCTTGTAATGTTAAATTTCTTATTGAGAATATCATTCATATATACCTCCATAAAGTCACCCTTATGATAACCGAAACGTGTAAATAATCTAAAAATATCTCTTATACACCCAAAAGATGAATCAGAAAACTTTTTAAAGGGCGTTTTTCCGACTATATGACGGATTTCTTCTTGAGAAAATCCAGACGCATACAGAGTTGCTGCTTGCGAACCAGCGCTCGTTCCAGCTACATGTTTTATAGTATCGTATAGTCCTTTTTCTTTTAAAGCTTGCAAAGCACCAACATGGGCAATTCCTTTAATTCCACCCCCTTCAAGTACAAGAGAATACTTTATCATTAAAATATTGTATATTATAATTGTAAATGGAGGCCATTAAATTGACGTACGTCATAAATGCTTTTTTTGTTATGGGTCTTACAATATTTTCTTCTGTATTTAACATCAGAGACGTATCAAGAAAGAAATGCAAAGACAGAAAGACGATGAGAAATTACATGTATCTTGCTCTATCAGTAATGGTTTGGACGTTCGCATCTAACATCCTCTTTTACTTCAGAGAAAGAATCGGAATGGAATTCTACACCTTTGGAAACTGGGACAGGCTTCCTTACATGACCATTGGTTCGGCGGTAATGCTCGCGGTGTTCATATTTTTTACGGCATTGAATATTGATTTAACACGAAATGATACAAATAGATATTTGTCCATCTGCAAAAACTTAAATGTTTCTGGACTTGCAAAAAGCGGTATATCAAAAAAATCAAAAGCGAGTAAAGTGAAAGACATATTTTCATACAAAGCCCGTTTGGATGACATGCATGTCAAATGGTCCGTGGAAGAAAAACCAAAAATGACGCGAAATGATGTCGATGAATGGAATGCTCTAACTGCTTATCATAATTCTGTTGACTCTGATATTAACAATATCATTACATCGTTTGGTGACAAACAGAGTACATTCAAAAATGAATTGGCATTTATTTCCGATAGTGTATACAAAAGCAAAGCAAAGAATTGGTTGAAAGACATGAATACATATCCTGACGATGAAACAGCTTTTGTAGAAACGGCTCTCTTAACAAGTATGTACAAATCGGCGGGATGTCAAGAATTACGCTTCTATGATTTCGTGAAAGATAAAACAGACATAACTCAGCTTACGACAGCGAAGCTTTCCGAACTTCGTGGTGAATTCAAAACACAAGAATCTGAATTATACTCTGATAGTCTCAAGAAAGATGTAGATGATACATTCCTCGCACGTTTCAAGGGGTTTGTTGATACTTTATCTGGAGTTTCCACTGGTGGTGCTGCTGCTGGCGCTGCTGCTGGCGTTGCTGGTGGTGCTGCTGGTGGTGCTGGTGGTGCTGATGGTGTTGTTATCGCTGCTGCTGCTGGCGCTGCTGCTGGTGGTGCTGGTGGTGCTGATGGTGTTGTTATCGCTGACGGAGTTTCAGAATTCACAGGTAAATACATTGGTAATGAATTCTTAATGCCTGGTGATAAAACGTGCGCATCCGTAAATAACGCAGAAACACCCGATAAAATACACAAACATACTTTACACATCCAACAGATTAAAACGATGGTGAAAGATATAAGTTCCAAATACGATGTATTAAAATTAGTGTTTAATGGTGTCAATATGCAAGCTTACGAAGCAAGTGTTGCGATCCAAGATGATTATCTACGCAGACGCATCATTTCTGGGTTTGTGTGGTGTATGGTTCTTTGGCCATCGTTACAGTCTCATGATTTTGTTGCCAAATTGTACACTGCTTTTGGTACCGAACGTAATCAATACGCATTCTATGTAGGGGGGGTGCTAATGCCGGTATTAGTAGGTGTTGGTTTGTTCGGTGGGAAAGATGTGCGAACACAATTGAATCTCAAAAATATGGCAGCAATCATCAAAGAGATTCAAAACGCTAAGCTGTAATTTATGAAGGTTGATATGTATTCCGATAAAAAATGATTTAAAATAAATAGGAGTGTATATTATCAGAGATGGTCTTAATACTTTTCGGGAAAGATGGATGTAAAAATTGCAAAGTTGTCAGGGATGTTCTGATAGTACAAGGAACAGAATTTGAATATATCAATGTACAGAATGTGTTCAAAGCAGAAAAATTGTGCGAAGAAAGGGGTATTTCAATTGAACTCGATCATGTCAGAGTTTTCCCGTTTGCTGTAAAAGACAATACAGCGTATAGTTACGAAGAGATAGTTAGTACCATCGTTGAACCAATTCTCTTTCCTAGAGATGACAGATATACATTATTTCCTATTAGATACAATGATATGTACGAGCTTTTGAAAAAATCAAGAGCTTCTTTCTGGAATCCTGAAGAGATTGATTTTTCCAAAGATTACGAAGACTGGGAGTCACTCGATGATAATACTAGGACGTTTATCAAACATGTGCTTGCGTTCTTTGCGAGTGCCGATGGAATTGTGTTGGAAAATTTAATGTCCCGATTTTCATCAGATGTGAAGATGCCCGAAGCATTGCATTGTTATGCGATTCAGGAAGCTATGGAAGCAATTCACAGTGAAACATACAGCTTACTTATTCAAACATATGTCAAGGATCCGGTAGAGAGAAACACACTTTTCAACGGGGTTAAAAGTATTCAATCGATTCGTCAAAAGAGTGAGTGGGTACAACACTGGCTCACTGGGAAACAGTCATTTGCTGAACGCATCGTCGCATTCGCATGCGTTGAAGGTATCATGTTTTCTGGAAGTTTCTGTGCTATTTTTTGGTTGAAACACCAAGGTAAAATGCCAGGACTCGCTTTTGCAAATGAATTGATTTCTCGCGACGAAGGATTACATACAGAAACTGCTGTTGCTCTATTCCATCATTTGAATAACAAACCTTCTCAAGAAACAATTCATCAAATTGTGAAAGGAGCTGTTGATCAAGAAAAAATATTCATAATCGAAAGTTTGAAGACAAGGATGATTGGTATGAACGACGAACTCATGAGTAGATACATTGAATTTGTCGCAGACAGATTGCTTTCACAACTTGGATATCAGAAAATATATAACAGCGAAAATCCGTTTGATTGGATGGAAAATATTAGTTTGAATGGAAAAACTAACTTCTTTGAGAAACGTGTAGGCGAATATGCAAAGGCTGGTGTCATGGGTAGTATCGAACGAGTTTTTGAAATGGATACCGATTTTTAATATTATAAAAGGGTATTTTTCTTCTTTTTCGCTCCCGATTTTTTTACGTTTACAGCTATAGAATTCTTCTTTCTTAATAAACTATTAGGGTCTATGGTCGATATTTGTGTATCGTCGTGATCAGGATTGTATCGTTTATTGTGACACGCCCAAAATTTAGGCGAACCCACTCTAAACGATCCAGAAGGGCGTATTTTTGCCTTATACCAAAATACGACATCCTCTATTTTATTACTCTTACTCGTATTGTCTAAGACGAGACATTCGTAATTTTCTGTACACGAATTCAGTACCTGCGAGAACATCTCATAGTTGGGAAAAATGCCAAAGAAATGTTTGAATATTTTCTCTCTATTTTGAATGATATTTTCCCTAAGGATAAATACGTAATCTACGTTCGCGCGAAGGTCTGGGCTCAGGTCCATGCAATACTGCATCGTAAGCATAAAAAATATATTCCAATGACGACCATTCATGAATATAGCTCTTGTTCCCTTATCTCGCACAAGTCGTTTGTCGTACATACAATCATCTAAAAGTACAAATACATTTGAGTTATCTTTATTTTTCTTCACGATCCCTTTTTGTCTGCTAATAACTTTATCAACAACTTCGGGGTCATACTCGTTGTACACGAAAAGATCGGGGATGAATTGCTGATAATAGCTATTCCCTTCTTCTGTCCCTGACATGACAATTCCAACTGGGAGATGTTTTTTATGATATAGAATGTCCGTTACAAGAGTAGTTTTTCCAGTACCACGTTTTCCGATGAAGACAAGTACTCTGTTATCTCCGATTGTAGACGGATCAAATTTTTTTATGTTAACATTCATCTGCTGTTATGTGTGGATATATTTTTCATGGAAATTAAACATGACTTTCAGAGCATATGACGTAAAATTTCCCTGAAATTTTTTTCTATGTATAAAGTACAAACAACAATGGGAGGCGGTTTAATGCAACTCGTAGCCTATGGCGCTCAAGACGTTTACCTTACTGGTGACCCCGAAATTACTTTCTTCAAGGCGATTTACCGTCGTCACACCAACTTCTCAGTTGAGTCCATTGCTCAAGTATTCAACGGTACCACTGGTTTCGGCCGCAAAGCGACCGTCACCGTAAGCCGTAACGGTGATCTTATCACTAACACTGTTCTGGAAGTCAAGCTTCCCGCGCTTCCCGTCGGTTATAAGTGGAACAACAACATCGGTCACAACCTTATCGAAGAGGTCGAACTTGAAATCGGTGGCCAACGCATCGACCGTCACTACGGTGAATGGCTCGACATCTGGTCTGAACTCAGCACCCCTGAAGCCAAGAAGGGTATGTTCGACTCTGAAATGATCCGTCGTGTCTCCGACCTCAGCAGCACTACATCCGAAGCAACGACCCTTTACATCCCCCTTCAATTCTTCTTCAACCGCAACCACGGTCTTGCTCTTCCCCTCATCGCCCTTCAATACCACGAAGTCAAGATTAACTTCACCTTCGCCAAGATTTCCGATCTCTGCCATGGTAGTGGTGCTCTCTCTGTTGATGATCCCTCTATGTCCCTCTACATCGATTACGTCTACCTCGACACCGATGAGCGCAAGCGTTTCGCCCAATCTCAACACGAACTCCTCATCGAACAACTCCAATTCACCGGTGATGAAACCCCCGTTGAAAACGGTTCCTACCGCCTGAACTTCAACCACCCCGTGAAGGAGCTTGTCTGGGTCGTCACACAACCCGTATCCGGTGACAAATTCGACTACGGTTCTAATGAGACTGTTGTCAGCGCGAACCTCCAACTCAATGGCCATGATCGTTTTGACACCCGCGAAGGTTCTTACTTCCGCCTTGTCCAACCCTTCCAACACCACACCCGCATCCCCGAGAAGAACATCTACGTGTACTCCTTCGCCGTCAAGCCCGAAGAGCACCAACCTTCCGGTACATGCAACTTCTCCCGCATCGACAACGCCACGCTCAAGCTTAAGCTCACCCCTGCGGCGGTTGCTCATGCTGACTCCAAGGTCAAGATCTTCGCTACGTCCGTCAACGTCCTCCGCATCCTCAGTGGTATGGGTGGCCTCGCGTATTCCAACTAAATGTGTTCGATAGATACATCGCGCGGTGTATTTAAAGAATAACATAATGTCATAAAAAAGACTCTCTACATCAAAAATAAAGGAATATATTCCTCCGGTTTTGTTGTATTCATACGTTTACATTTTTTGTTTATTCCACTCTTCGGCACAAGCCTTGCTTACTGCAATAAATCTAGCATTTCCTTTGTATTGCGCAAATTTGACATCATCCTTCAACTCTGCGTAACGCTTCTTTACAAACACTTGATACGCGCTTGGTTCGCGGGTTTCGCGGGTTTTCTTAGGCTTACCACCTTCAAGTGCTAGAACACGTTTTTCGAGAGCAGCAATCCGAACTTCAATAGAATCCATCGTAATTAAAGAATGTAACTAAATCTTTAAGTCTGTTGGAAATACTCAATCTCTGTACAAATTCTCGATTTAGTAAACACATCATCCTCGAAAATGTTATTCATGATGTTTTCTGTAAGAAACGAATTATATGCGGGGCCATATCTCGTTTTCATGTTACCTCGAATGAAACGTGCGAGGTCGTTTTTCTTATCAGTTGTATATATATCGTCAACAACCTTTTTGATTTCTTTCGCGCTGATCTTGTAAATTGATTTATCTTGTAAATATTGTTCATAATGCCACTTGGCAAATGTGAAGGATAGATCTTGAATTTGTTTGATGTACTCGCTCTTCATCTTGTTCATATATACGGTATTTTTATAAACCATTTACCGCGCATATACTTAAAAAATCATATATACAATGTATTAACGATGTTCATTATCCTTCGGTTTTTATTACTTCTATTATGGACACCTCTACTGTACATAGATTCATATATAACATACGAAGTATTTTTTACGATACTTCGTCTCAACGGACCATTCTTCATAAAACTTACACAACTGTATGCTTCTATCAACGAAAATAAACGATTAGAAGAAAGGGTATTTGATAACATTCATGAACATTCATACGAGAAAACAAAAGAAGTGTATAAACTCTCTTTTGGTAGAAACATAGACGAACGGTATATCATGGATTCTCATCTACCTATTGCATCTGGTAGTATCGGTCAAGTATACAAGGCATATGACAATATTACAGAACAATACGTTGCGATCAAGGTTAGACACCCAGGTATATTTCAATTTTCTATGAAACAAATAACATGTTTCAAACGATTTCTCACGTGGTTATCAAAAACGCTTTCAATTGTAGATGTAGACGCATTCATATTATCATATTCTAATCAAATAGATATGAGAATAGAAGCAAATAATATGATGCGATTCAATAGTATCTTTAAGGATACACCATTTGTGACATTCCCAATACCAGTTGAATATTCAGAAGAGGTGATCGTCATGACTTATCTCGAAGGTCTTCAAAAAAATGAAGTGATGGAAAATCCATATTTGTATAATAAAGTTGCTTTATTCCTATTTACAATAGTTCGAAGTATGTCAATAGAACACGGATTTCTTCACTGTGATTTACATCATGGCAATTGGGCATACGACCCTAAAACCCAAGGCATAATAATCTACGATACTGGTTGTGCGGTGGAATTGGATAATGAACTCGTCCGAAAAGTATGTACGCATGTATATACACAAGAAATCAAAGAAGGATTGCGATTATTTATGAAGCGCATGTTGGTATATGAAATTCCTGATCGTATGATACAAGATTTCATAGAAAATAATAACAATTTTATACTAGATTTGGAAAAAGATTGTAGCGCACACAATGTTCTGAATACATTCAAGAGTTGTGCAAAAATATTAAAGACACCGATAAAAAATGAAATGTTATTTCTATTCTTGTCGAGTATAGTCATAGAAAACATATTACGTGAGAATTCTTTAATGGGTGTATCAAAAAATGAAAGTATTGATGTGATGAAAAGTGAATTAAGTTTATTGAATCAATATAGAATTTTCCCAAAATACAAGAATTTTCTGAAAGATTGTCTATCAGAAAGTAAAACTATTAAAACATATGACACTGATATGGTAGCTGCATTTTACAATTTAAAAGAATGTGAGTCTTAAAGAAATATGCCGATCATATCAGACTCGCGTACAACGTTAGAAGCAAAGCATAAATCAGTCGTTAAAAATATTATGACGCTTGACAACATACAAGAAAAAATGAAAAAGAAAGATGCGTTGAAAAAGCGACTACAAGAAGCTATATCTTGGAATGAAAAATGTGATGTAGATGCGCAAATAGAAACCATCGAACGAGAAATTTCATATGAACATAATAACATTGACTATATGCTTTCGGTTGCTCCAATCATTCAACGATATACATCAGAATCAAATACGTCTAATAACGATGGACATTCTGTTATGAATGGATCAATTGTTCACACAAAAGGTAATAATGATAGAGGAAAAATGTACGATGAATACTTATGTATTACAGAAAATGCACCAACACAATCAGAATCACATTGTACGTATACATGCAAGAGGTGCGTCGAACCAAGAATTATGTCATTGGCTGAAGCGACTATGATATGCCCAAGTTGTGGTGATGCAGAAATAAATTTCGAAATGGGCGCACATAACATGAGTTACGACCAAGAAGTTAATTCAGATGTCAACATTTGTTTTGCATATAAAAGAATCAACCATTTCAACGAATGGATGGCTCAATTCCAAGCAAAAGAATCGACATACATCCCATCGGATATTCTCGATGCATTGCGTTTAGAATTGAAGAAGGTTCGAATTGCTGACATGACACAAATAACACAAAAGAAGGTAAAAGACCTTCTAAAAAAGTTAAAATACAACAAGTTTTACGAACACGTTCCTCAAATTACAAACATGTTAAGTGGAATATCTCCTCCTACTATGACTCCGCATTTAGAAGAAAAACTTCGTAATATGTTTAGAGACATTCAGGAACCATTCGAAAAACATAAACCAAAAGGTAGGTCAAACTTTTTATCATATGGATATTGTCTATACAAGTTCTGTGAATTGTTGGGTCACGACGAGTTTTTAGATAGTTTCCCGTTGCTCAAAAGCAGAGAAAAATTATATCAACAAGATTGTATATTCAAAAAAATATGCACAGACCTTCAATGGGAGTTCATCCCAACGGTTTAAAGATTACAATCAGAGATATATATAATGGATACCAAGACAGACCATCTCGACGCCGACCCTATTACGATTCCTGGTCAAAACTATGCATTGATCAGTATTGTCAGTGACGAAAGCAATCAGAAGCATGATAAGTGCGGGGTGAAAATTCGTGGTGTGTTTAACACGAAGGAAGACGCACAGCACCACGCAAAGAAACTTCAGAGTCTTGATAAAACGTTTGATGTGTTCTTGGTTGAAATGTATAAGTGGCTTTTAGTACCACCTGATATCAGCAAAATTGACGAACAACATCATGCAGATGATGTTCTTAATAATATTGTTCATACACACAAGGAAGAACAAATCAAGGCTATGCAGCTTTATGAAGAACGCAAGACTGAAGTGAAGAAGGGTGACGAAGATCCAATTGATAGCGTCACAGAAAAGTAAATTTCTAATTTTTTTTGTATATTACGATTGTAATAATGAGTTTTACAATACCTACATTGCTTCAAGTAAGAGGCGTTGATGACGATAACCAAGAATGTATATGGTACGCGGAAGCGGTTGGACGTATTAAAAAACACGACGAACATTATTACGAAGGATATTACCTTGTTCCATCGAAAACGAAACCATCATATTTGGTTTACGATGAAACATATGAACATATACCAGAAGACAGTGTGATAGCTAAGCTCGGTGTAAAGAGTGAAGGATATGCGCTAGCTTGGGGAAAAATGGGTATACTCATGAATGAATCGGGACATTTCATAAAAGTGGGCGAACCCGAATTTGAATTTTCAGAAAGCGACGATGACGATGACGATGAAGATGACATAGGTTCGATTGATTCTTACAGCACAGAATCTGATGACGGCATAAGTAATATAAGTGATTTAATAGATGATTCAGAAGAAGCAATACCATCTTCAAACGACGAAGAAACGCGAACACTTAATGTTCAATTTAGGAATTGGGTACCGAAAGATGAAAAGGAGAATAGAGTGAAAAGTTTTATTGAATCTCTCGAGCATAAGACAGCTCAACAACAAGACGAACGTGCATTTTAATTCAATAATATATCGAAATTATTATAACACATCATGTCCACTGAGATAGATGCTATTAAAGATATAGGGGAGGAAGAATACATCATCATGAATTTAGATTCAAGACAGATGGATACGGATGGTACAAATTGGTTTGTGAAAAATATGAAGGGGGAGAAGGGGTTCGATGAACCAATTCCATATGTCACAAGTATAGAATTAGTTGATTCATACATCCCCAATACATTCTATAACGTAGAAGAGTACAATAATGTGTTTGTATTTGGAACACAACTAGAGCATTATGTCATTAATGATTCTGGCATGGAACCCAGCTTAACGAGACCAGTGTATTCAATAAATGGCGACAACCCTAAACTCGATGAAATAACTTCTATGTCGGTAATTCCATCTGATAATTTCAAAAGAGAATATACAAAATTTAATCCTGTTCCTGATATATTAAGTTCATATGTTATAAGTCATCAAATATTTTTCGAAAACCCATCTACGCCAGATGAAACTTTTACAGATAGGTTTATTTTGAGATTTACAATCAATACATCTAATACAACAGTACCAAATGTAAAATATTTTTTGTTACGTCTCACTGATAGCGATGGATCTGAAATAAAGAGGGAAGTTTTGGATAAAAATGGTTATGTAGATGTTATAGTGGGAAGGAGGGTTCGAAATAGCATTTCCGGTGACTGGGTTAAACCATCTGGTCAGTTTGATATGTTTACTGCGGAAGATGGTGTAGATGATATACCCGCTGATATCCAATTGAAGGTTTATTCATATTCAAGAGTCGAGTATCCTATACAAAATTACACATCGGATCAACTCAAGGAGTCAACCAATGGATACATAATGTCGCATTTGCGCGTTCTATTTGACTATAGACGGGATGATATAGTCGAACACATGCCATACGAAACGTTTTTGGATCTACACCTCAAACTCGAAAGAAACGATATGTCAAAGCGTTTTTCATTTACATCAAAGCATAATCACCAATTTTTCATAGATTTAACAGAACCTCGTTCTATTACACAGGAGCTTGGGTTTTCACACAGTTTTTATACATCGAATCATGTTGTTGAAAAATATAATCAAAAAATGTCATCAAATGATGATGTAACATCCATAACAGTGAAAGAACTTAGAAGTATAAACGTAGAGAACACCGATAAAAATAATACGATGTTATATCAAGCCTTCAGTCGATTGTTCTTTTCTACGCGACCAGTTAACTCAGAGTTGATATCAGAGAATCTAATAACGATTGAGCCTAAATTCGTGAACGATTTTCCGTTCAAAAGAGGCAATCTGTTATCTCTGGAAATATTTGGAAACATAAACGGTACTTTAATTTCATATTATGGCGTACTCATGCAATCAAATGATTATTATATTTTGCCATTCAAATCATCGTTTTATAATATTTTCTCTACAAACACTTCCGAATCAAATGCATTTACTTTACAATCCACCGATCAAGCTTTTTATGGCGATGAATACGCAGATTTTCTAAATGACAAGACATTCGTAGATTCTTTTGAATATGAAATTAGTACACAAAGTATAGAAAGTGAAAACATGATTAACTTATCCGGAGAAAGATATGTCGATATGATATGTGTTGAAATACAGAATGAATTAAAAAGATATAATGCTGGGTACAACAAGTTATACCGATACTACTTTGACGATATATCTGATTTATATGTTACATCGACAAAGGGTAATGTGACTGATCTAGTTTTGAGAAATCCCAGAGATTTCGGACCTGTAGCAAGATTAAATAGATTAACGATTCAGTTCATACGTTCGGATGGAAACCCTTATAACTTCAAAACCATCCCATTTTTTGTAACAATCGCGATTAAATATCTAAAACCTGTACTTCGTACAACGGAAGTGGAATCATAAAATAAAATCGCATGAAAAATGTATAAATAAAGACGTTTACGGTTAGTATGGCTATTTGAAAAGTAATCTCGACTGCATCTAGCGAAATTACTGGCAATAACCCAAATAAGATCAGTTTTGCAATAATGACAAATGATTGATATATATTGTATACAAGGATGTAACTCCTATTAAATCTACTTGCCCCGCGGTATCCTAATAACGAAAAAAACCCTAGCAACATTGCTGGATATACACCAATTGTAATGTATAGAATTGACATAAATAGGTCGACACCCGAAAAGAATTTCGCATAAAATGACATTTTTTGAAGTTGTGTAGCCATTTCTAAATGTTCATGAGCCACAACTAATTGATTTTGAGACTTTTGGACGTAAGGGTTATATTCTGATATGCTTTCAGACATTGTATTATATTACATTCAGAAATGATATATAAAGTTTTAAACACGTATATATGTAGACAATGAGTCTTAATCATTACAAGACCGAAACCCTGAAAATTTGTTTCCAGAAAGGATGGGAAAATGTAAGCATTCCATTACTATGGATGTTAATCACGGAGGAAGTTGGTGAATTGGCAAGCGCGATCCGGAGGACGACAAATAATTTTACAGATAAGAAGAAAGTGTATATAGAAGGAGAAATCATGGATGTCATGAGTTATCTCTTTCAACTAGCAGACAGATTTCAAGTGGATTTGGATAGTGCATGGAAAAAGCATGTCGATTCAAAGAACTATAACAGAGTATACCATAATATTAAAAACGCGAATAATGTATAAAGATTATATGTCTATTCAATAATAATGTCTTCAAGTGCTGATTCCTTCAAAAACATGTACAAAGATTTTCTCAACGAACTGATTAAAGAATATCCTGATATTGACAAAATTAAACATGAGAAACTCGATTGTTTCAAGTATAAAGGGAATCATATGAAACGATTCATTAAACGATTGCGAGTTCCAAATGATTATTCAGTCATGATCAACGAACGAAACGCAACAATTTTCACGTCTGATTGCAAACTTATCAAAGACATTGGTTTGGATATTATTTGGCCTCGGGCATCTCAAGAAAATAAAGACATCATATGGCAATATCTATCTACGATGTTCATGCTTACTAATACGGTAAGTGCGATTCCTCCTAAAATGCTTAATAATATCGAAAAGATGGCATCCAAGCTAGCCGATGAAATGAAAGGTACGGATGATTTGGATTTTGGAAAGATAATGGCGAGCGTTCAAAACATGATGAAAGGAAGTGATTTTGAGAAGATGATGAAACAACAAACCAAACCTAATGTATAATAAGGTATATGATTATATATGTTCTCATCATTGTACTGGTCATGAAACATGTATATGATTTGAGGAAAGAGCAGATGTATGAAGTCGACGGATATAAAGTGAGAAATCCGTCAGACACTGAATCGATTAGACGATTAAAATTACTTTCAAAAGTTACTGTATCGTTACAAAAAATCATCCGTAAAAACACAAAACACGCATCCCATGCTGGATGTAAAAAATTATTAGAAAGATTTGAATGTCCAGATGGCGTGTGCCGTATACAAGAAAAAAGCCACGAGTTCGATCATCTTGCTGCATATTCTGTCGATAAAGGTAAATTGATTGGCATGTGTACAAATCATGACGGAGAATATACGGATGAGAACACTATGATATTTGTATATTTACACGAATTGGCTCATATCATGTCCGAAGAGTACGCCCATGATGTTGAATTTTGGAATAATTTCTCCGATTTGCTAGAAATAGCTATATCTCATAATCTTTATGTATACCAACCATTTCATGTTCATAATATTAATTATTGTGGAGAAAATATAGAATTCACACCGTATACTCCTAAAAATAAAATTTAAAAATCATTTATTATAATGACTCGTCTTTGGATTGAAGACTTACGTGAATTATTTATATTCGATATATGGCCGTGCCCCGACGACACATATATTGAAAAAGTGAATACAGTTTCGAGATTCGTACTCATGTCATCAAGCATACTTGCGGTTCATAGAAAATCGGCAAGATTATTAATCGCAGGTGTTTTATTGAGTGTTGCGATCGCTTTACGAGTACCACCAGAAGAACAAAAAGACAAGGATATAATTGAGGCAGAAGTACAAAACGCAGAAGTACGTAATACAGAAGAACCACAAATTCATAATGTGGCAGAACCGGTTGTAGAATATACAGACGGCGTTGATTCATTTGCGCATTTTCTATATGGCGATATAAACCGGAACAACAAGCAAAAATAATGTCGTGTGTATAATTAATGTATAAGCAGACAAGGGGTATAAATGATGCCTCTTATATGAATCAACAAACTGTCGTACAGACCCGACCATTACGTTATATGACAGAAGCTGTAAGAGGTGATAGAGGTTATAAATTTGCTCATCCGGAAAGCATTGACGATAATACTTTATTAAGAATGCAACCAACAAGATTAAACTCACTCGACAGGGACCAATGTGAGTTATTCGGAACTGCCCCGCTGAAGTTAGGGCGCGTCGCAAACGATGTTGACACGGAATCAGCTCTTCGATTTTCTGATCACCAAAGGACTAATGCGGTGGAAAAAGTATTAACTGAACGTTCATTTCAATTCGTTGATGATGTACATGTTTCTGCTTTTACAAACACAGTTGATAATGAAGTAAGAAGTCGTTCAACACGCGTTGATCAACGCAATCAACGTGCCCAGAATATGAACTGTTAAATTTTTGTTATTATGTGATTATATTATAATATGAATACTGCTCTAAAGAACGATTCTGTTCTTTCTGCACAACCGAAACGATCTGGAGGCTATCAAACAACCAACTTGTTTCGTTTATCTGATACAGCAATCGATGTAGAATCTGTACTAAAAGGATTAGATACGAAGTTACATAAATACGACGTACCTCCTGTCCCTCTTATAAAAGTTGCGAATCCTACATCTGCTAATAGAAATTCTATGCAGATTGAAGGGAACGAATCTCGCACGAGACGCGCTGTCAATAGCATTACACATCAAGAAACCGCTCGATATGAATTCCCTCTCGTTGAACATCAAAATTTTGCTGTATTTACGGAACTTCAACGAGGTGGATTCCACACTCGGAATAACGCTAAAGATGAATATGCCTCAAAATGTAATATTGGTAATAAGTAAATGGATATAGCCGCAATTGGTCTATTGTCTCTCGCTGGATATGAGTTATCAAGAAAGAAAAAGAAGACTGAAGTCAAAGAAGATAAACCGATAGTAAAAGAAGAAACGAAATTTATAGATGGTAGTGAAGGACACATAAACATGCAACATCATTTTTCTGGGACACAAGCCCCTGGGTTACCAATGAGCCATAATAAACTAAGCATACACACAGGATCAAACCTGATGGAACACGCAAGTCGTAATTGTCGCCCAGAACCCGATAATATATTTGCCCCCCTTAAAAATCTTGTGCATGTCAACGGTGCGCCAAATGCTGATCTTACGGACAGATATGAACCTTCTTTAAAAATGCATAACGTATTACCATTTGAACAAAAACGTGTAGGTCATGGACTGAACACTAATTCTGAATCAAAAGGGGGTTTTCATCAATATTTAAGAGTCAAACCCAAGAATGTTGATGGTTATAGAAAAAATACATTACCTCAGCGAATTGTACCCGGAAAACAGCAAATATCAGCAAGAGAACAACTCCCGGTTGTGGATGCTCCTAAAATCGCAAGACATTATACGATGGAAGAACATCCTATGGAACAGCAGAAATTTAGTACTCAAGGTGCTACAAAACGCCCGGTTGCAGATCACCGACCCATGACAGATACAGTAAATGAAGTTTATTTTGGTGGAGCACATCAAAAAGGATCAAATTCTTCGTCTGCTCAGACATCTCGTGATAAGGACTCAACAATTGGGGGCAGAGAAGGTCAAGTTACCGGACATACATACAAACCTTCAAACACTGTGAATTCTTACATTGTACAAGAAACAGATAGAGAAGATTGCGGAAATCAACCATTAAATCCCAGAGGAAATGTTGACGGTACATATACACGCGACGTTGACGTATCCATAGAACCAACTACCCGAAGTACAATAAACAGTACACATGTGTTGAACACAACGGGAAATCAACATACGACATATTCAAATAATTATGATGTAGCGCAGGCAACCAATAGAAATAATACATCAGCATCTTATCATGGTGTTGCGCACGGTTATGAGCGTTCTGGTGAAAACAGAGAGTATGTAGCAAATGATACTCAACGTGAATCAACGAGCCATTCTTACATCGGTCCATCTAAATATTTTACAAGCGAACAAACAGATACGAGAAGTAGTCAAGAGCAATATACAATGAAAGAAGACACAGTTAGAGGATATACACCAGGTGCAAAAGGGACTCAAGCATCCATAAACCCCGAAAATATGAATGTTGAATTTAAAAGTGATAGTAACGCTGGAACTAGGGTAAATGTACCCAAGGTTGGTATCGTAACTACACAGAAAAATATGATGGGGCGTATAGAACACGAACAAAAGATTCCATCGGAAAATTCTAGAAATTTCTTTAGCGTTGCAAATGTTATATTACAAGATAATCCGCTCGCTATAAAGATTAATTAAAATTATAAACATTAAATAACTTATGCAGATTGATATGAAGAAAACATTAGAATTACCTGTATCCCGATTGAAGGAAGAATTGGCAACAATGGGGATGGAAACAGATGGGTGTAGAAGCGATCTTGTGAACAGATTGCATCAAGCAGGGATTTATGAAATAAACACAAGCATAAAATACCCCGCGATGTATAAAAATGTTTATGATCCTTCGAGTATATATATTGGTTCTCGGCCAAAGGATACACAAATGAATCGTTTTCAGATCGCTAATACAAATCAGACTATCATGTCTGGGGATTTTAAACAAAAAATTGTTCAAATACACGACTGTTTACACATTACTGAGACGAAAGAGTTATCTTGTGATACACCAGGAGTGGAAGGTGATATGAGGTTAAAAGGAGGGATTCTATATATGTACAGGGATACAGATGTTGATCCCGGGTGGTATGGAATATCATTTGGAAGACCTTTATTGTTTTAATTTATTGTATCATTCATGTTCATTATGATCGCCCTGATGATATTAGGTGTTCTTTCCGGATCTATAGATGACAAGTAATCAAAGAACTCAAATACCCCATGTAATATATTTGGATGCGTCAACCATTCATATATATGAACATGTGCATAATATTTCATATATTCTAACAATTCTGCCGCGATATTATCTCCGAACTCATAATATTGAACACACGCATATTCTACACCTGTCAAAAAAATGTCCAGTCCTAATCTAGGTTCAGACGATTGGAGTGTTGTTGTTAATTTCACAGTATATAAATCATCACATAAGTTTTCAAATCTAAAAAACTCTTTTGTTTGCTCTGGTACGTTGCCTGATGATGTCGGAAGACTTTTCGTATCACGGACGTCTTTTATGAGGGACTTTACGTATGTCATATTATACATATTGTCATATAGTTCGGGATCTTCAGCATTCTGTATACCAGAAGCAACATCAGTTACCCAGGGATTCATTTGATGACCCGAATCTATAAGTGAACGTATGCTTGTTTTTCTTGCAATAAACCTTTTGTTATTCTGCCACCATATTACTTGTTCAGCTAATGGTATTTGTCCTATTGGTTCTAGTGTTATTGGATCTGTTGAATTGTAAGTCATCTTACATTTTAACATTTCGCATAACAGTGTCCTGTTTTTATATTTTGTATAATCCACTTCAAGATGCACCGACAAAGGAATGAGAATATTCTTTTTGTGAAGCAATTCTGGGCGTTCTGTATGTACGAACTTCAAAAGATGTTCCATATGTCTTATTATGGTTTACAAAACTTTATGTTTATAAGAAAAGGGGTTTTAAATTTATTTGATATAAATAACGTATGGGATGGGATACTTACACATTTTTAGCAAACAATGTTGATATTATATATAGTTCAGCTATCATAAGGAGAAAATATAAAACGAAACTACCATACACCGTGTTGTTTGTTCATGAAGGTAAAAAGTTTAAAATATATGACAGAGGTACAATTTGTAATAATGTACTAAAAGACTTATATTTCAAATTCAAAAGATTCAGACAGACTCAATTCGATTGGAGATTGTATTACGCTATCTACCACGAATCGATTAATATCAAGTATGGAGATACACATATGAATGACGAAGAGAGAACAGTTGTTTATTATATAAAATACGGATATTGGTTTGACATGCACATTCCCGATATAACAATAGACAGAGTTAAAGAATACAGAGCATCATATGAAGATACTAAACAATTATCTATGGTAGAAACGCGAGGGCATCTTCTTACGTTTAAGAGACCCATATTATTCTCAAAGTGGATCTATGCCGCATCAGAGTATGCGCGTATAAAACATATTCAGGAAAACGAATGGATAGATCATTACACCACGAACGATAATATAGATGTTTCATTTGATCATATGTTATTTTTGAGTCAGTATCCCGGGGCCATATCCTATATTTTACAGAAAGAGTACGATCTTAGCTTATTAACTAAAATAAAAGTTGCAGAATTTTATATAAAACACATACACATGTTAGATAGGTTTAAAGGAACAATAGAATTTGATCCTTATGGATTTGTGAAGGAATTTTTAAAAGATAACAGAATCAACAGAGAGAAAAAAATGTCTGTATACAATGCACATCAGTATTTCGTAAAAGGGTTCGTAGAACACAGGGACATAAGAGAACACGTAAAGCGCGTATACGTCGTGAAGAGATTTGCCAAGAAACGACTTCGCGATGCATTGAAGCAAGTGCCATTCGGATTGTTGCGTTATATTATAGAATTCAAGATATACATGTGAAATTAGGGAGGAGAATTCTTTTCAAATTTATTGATTCCTTCCATAATTTTCGAAGCTTCCGCGAGAGAATAAGCTCCGCGACGTTGTGCGATTTGAAGGAATCCCGCCATTAGATTAAGAGCATCACCTTCATTTTCAATTTTCATTTCCATAAGATTCACTTGTTCTTCTTGAGTAGGCTTTTGTTGTTTTTCTTCAGAATCAACGATTTCGGTAGTCTTTGTAGAATCAGACATTGTATGTACTATATACAGATATGTATTCTTTAAATATTTTATAATTATAAGTAAAGAATGCAATCTAACAATTCTCTATTATCATCGAATGATATCGAAAAATTAATGAGTTCAAAAAACAAGGGGACAAAATTAAACATGCGTAAATCTAAAAACAACGTAACATTCAAAAGCGGATACGCGTTAACCGTAAAGTATAAGCCTATGCACATTCAAATACATGACCCATCGTCACACACATACGTGATGTATTTTCAACTTATTCCAATTGTATCTCGAAGAGAAAACAAAGCAACGAGTCGTAAAATGATATAACAAATTACAACCCTGGTTGAAATTCATGAATGTGTTTTCCTCTTGACGATGTAGAAATTCCTAAAGGAATGGGCTCCCTTGGTTTTGATATATATTGTATGTATTTCATTTGAGATGATGCATTGCCTCCCACCATAGGAACAGCTGTATGTAGTACGTGTGTATTAAGTTCACTTACAGCTGTATTCGCGGGTTTATGAAGTACCGACAATTTATTATTTTCAAACATGAATACCATCATGTTCAACAGTTCTTCATCGGATTGTCTCGATATTGTAATACCGGTATCTCTTTTGACCCCTTTGATTATTTCATTTTGAAGATTATCAACATTCTTTTCAGCAAAATATTTTTCCAATATAGGATCTGGTTCTACTCTCAGAATGCTCAGCGCGCTCTGTATGTATTTATGCGATCTTGTACCAATCGGTTTATCTTCGCTTTTCATTACTATTCCACAGAGAAAAATTACCTAAAGAAGCATGTGTTCATGTGTATATAAACAAAATGGTTGACATTGATGCATTGTTTTCAGTCTTCGATAAACATCGTGTAATACAAGAGGAAGAAGAATGTGATAATTCTTTGTGCAAAAATTGTAAATCGACGTCTATTGTTGATGATTTTTCAAATGGAACTACTGTATGTATCGATTGTGGTCTCATAAAAGAAGAAATTTTGATAGATGAGAAAGCGGAGTGGAATTTTGGGGGCGAAGAAGCAGCTTATAGCAAAGACCCTTCAAGATGCGGAGGTCCTACAAATGCCCTACTTGAGAAAAGTAGTCTTAGTACTATGATAAACACCTCCCGAGCGAAAGGTAACAATTATACGATGGCTAAAATTCATCAACAGCAATCTATGAATTATGTAGAGAGAAGTTTGTATCATGTATTTGAAGGTATTCAAAAAATGGCCGGTGATAGGGGCAGTCTTTCACAGGCTATAATCGAACAATCGAAAGCATACTATAAAAAGATTTCAGAAAAAAGACTTTCTCGCGGAGCTGTGAGAAAAGGGTTGATTGCGTGTTGTATATTGTATGCGTGCAAAGCACATAATGTACCACGTAGCGTAAAAGAGATCGGAGAAATGTGCGAAATTTCGGTTGGAATTCTCAATAAAACTACAAAGATTTTTTCATTGTTAATGAAGGACGAGATTAATAACACTAATGGAATTAATGTTGACGATCTGATATCAAGATTCTGCAACGTGTTCCAGTTTGAACACAGAGTACATCATTCTATTTTGAGGGACGTCAGAAAAGTCCACGATTACGTATTGGAGCATAACATTCTTCATGGAAAAACTCCGACAAGTGTAGCATCGGGTATCATATACTTTGTTCTTCAAAACAAAGGGTACGAAGTTGATAAAAACCTTATCGCAACACAACACAAAGTGTCGTTTGTTACGATAAATAAAATTCAAACAATATTGGGACAACATGATTTTAAGAAAATACTTGTGTAATTTCTCCGTTTGAAAAGCGTATCAAATTATAGCATATTCCATAGGTTTTAATATATTTCATTTCATATATTTCATCGTTATATGTGTCAGTCGTTACTCTCATTATATCTTTGTCAAAATAGATTTGTCCACTCGGGTGACCTGATGATGGATCAAGCGACGGACACAATGAGTACACCCTAGGTATGGACGTGTATCCCTTTAAATACGGAGTCATATATTCAAGTTCTGTCGGTACTACATCTTTATCACCTATTTTACACGTTTTCATCTCCTCGAATCCTAGAAATCCTTCATCTGTTTTTATCACAAAGAAAAGCAGTTTACACGCAAGATGAAATGAACTTAATGATGGATAAACGACACCAGCAGTCCCCTTACCATCTTGGTGTTGTTTCAGTTTAAACGAGTCTTGCATAGTAAATAATTGAGGTACAATGTATTCTTGCGCACGATCGTCTTTTATCATACTCAGTTCATTCTCTGTTGGTATTTTGTACTCAACTATAAGCTCGGCCAAATTTCCTTTTTCCCCTTCGTATGTATTATTTATCGTACTTTCATCCGAATAAAATATTTCCATGTCAAGTTTTACACCCAGTTGATATTCTGTTAACGTAATCGATATGCGAAAGTCGTCATCTGTCTTTTCCTCAATTATGTCTTTACCTTTATTAAAGTCGACTTTTACTCGCAGTGGTTCTTCCAAAATACATAACGGAAACAACTGAGCGTGTGATTTGGAAAACCATAATGGAATTGGCAAATATATATGCTGTGATGCAACTTTTGAAACAAGTCTAGGATCTTCAATACTGTAATCACCAATCATTGTTTTGAATCCTGGTTTATCAGAATAGAAAGAATGTAGTAATATGTATAATCCGTCACTATCGATATCGCATAAAGTATACTTGTTTGTGTATACTTTGATGCGTTTTATACAACGTAAACCGATGTTATTTTTTAAGAAATATGGTATTTTTTTACCATTTATATTAATTGCTGATGATAAAAACCTAGATATATCGATGTGTATGTACATGTTTGATATGAAGGCATCTCCACTTTCAGGGATCTCTACGATTGATGACGTGTCAGAGTTGTATGACAAGTTTAGATTCGTGAATGGTATAGTCTTTTCTTCTGAAGCCATGTGAGAATGTCTCTTATGCTTTACTGAAAACAATGGATGTATTTCATCTTCTGGTTCTCCGTACAACTCTTCATCTTCTGGTCCTTTTGCAAACATCTGTATCTGAACACCTCCTCCAATAACATCCTCCTCGGGTATTTGGGTGTTCATTCTTATTTTACTTTACTTTTAATATTCTTCATTTTCTTCCTCCTTAGAGGGCTGCGTTTCTTCAACCGGTTCATACATGGTTGAAGGGATGGTGTCGGGGGTTGGTGTCCCGCCTGTAATAAGACAACGCATGTCCAAAAGCTCCTTGTACGAAAATATAGAAATGAGAAGGGCTACAAGAGCAACTCCAAGCACAATTCGTTGATCAATTTCCATTACTAAAGTATTTTTCTTTTTATCATAGGATGAACGCAAATCATTTAAGAAAAGGGTGTGTAGTATATGTATACAAAACACAATGGAACAACTCGATACTTTTGAGAAAGCTTGGGGTGTAAGCCCCGAGAATCCTTTCACTTTCCCACGAGTAAACGATATTTATTTCTTGTCTTCTAAAAATGTCGGCTTTCATAGCACAATGTGCGCCGAAGCAATACATACAAAATTTTCTGAATATATTCAACAAATTGTCGATGTGTATAACGAATTACAAAAAGATGGTCATATGACACTTGATGACGAGACTTGTGAATCTCTTCAAATGAAATCGCGTATCAATCGCGTGATGGAAATCGCATATTATGCTCGTACTATTGCGACCGCTTTCAAGCGCGTCACGGAAGCAGCTGATCTGTCAAAGGATTACAGAGACAACACTGATGTTTCTTTGTTTAGATTCAGAGCAATCGATACATCTGATATCACCCCTTATCAAAACCTGTTGTTGTATGTATTGAGTTACATGTATGACAATGGTTATAAAAGGTATAACTCGGATGTGTATCAACCAATAATGACAGCAGATGGTCATAATACCCATGCTTGGAAAAACGTGGGAACCATTAGTAACATCGTGTACGGTTGCGCGCAAAAAGAAGTCAATTTTGACCAATTTCTTAATTTTACGCACAGATCTGATTCCAGTCGCGCCGTAACCGAGTATTTAACAAATTGTAAAGATTCTCAGTTTGATGGCATTCAAAAAGATCGTCATGTGTTTTCATTCCAGAATGGCATTTATGATGCATTAACCAATACGTTTACGCCGTATGGTCAACACATCAAAAGTTCAATCATTTCTTCAAAGTTTTTCGATATCCCGTTTGATACGCAGCACTCAAAAAAATATGAGGAGATTTCCACTCCTTTGTTTGATTCTATTCTCTCTTATCAAGATATCACAGACGATGTGATGTATTGGGTATACGCGTTCATGGGTCGTTTGTTATACGAAGTGAATGAGAAAGATGGTTGGCAAGTCATCTTCTTTTTCCAGGGACAGGCGGGAACTGGAAAGTCTACAATCGCAAATGTGTGTAAAGCATTTTACAGCGACGAAGACGTTGGTATTCTATCCAACAATATTCAAAGAAAGTTCGGATTGGCTGATATCGTTGATAAGAAAATGTTTATCGCTCCAGAAATCAAACGCGATTTCTGTTTAGAACAGGCGGAGTTTCAATCGATGGTAAGCGGTGACACCATGTCGATCGCTGAAAAATTCAAGAAATCCAAGTTTGTGACGTGGAACATTCCAGGTGTTCTTGCGGGCAATGAAACACCCGACTTCATTGACAATTATGGAAGTATTCAGCGTCGTATTGTTAGCCTCAGGTTTTCGAAAAAGGTTACGAATGGTGACATGATGCTTGGGAAGAAACTCAACGAAGAATTGGGTAGAATTCTACACAAGTGTAACCTTGCGTACATTGATGCCTATACAAAGTATTCAAAAGATGACATTTGGAATCACATCCCATCTTACTTTGTCGATAATAGGAATGCCATGGCGGCAGCCACTAACCCGCTCATTCATTTCCTCGCGTCTGGTAAAATGAAATTTGACCCAGAATGTGTTCTTCCAGAAAAGGAATTTATTCAGCAATTTAATCAGCATTGCATTGAGAACAACTACGCAAAGCCTCGGTTCAATCCTGATTTCTACACTGGTCCATTCACACAATTCGGTATTACATTGAAAAAGAATCATGAATTTCACTGGCCACCGAAGGGACATCAAGGGTCGAGGAAGAGAACAGAGAATGCTTGTATCGGGGTTGGTGTTATCCACGATGAAGACGAAGAGCTTGAATTTGAATAAATTCGTGCGGGGTGCAGTGAATACGATAGCAGGAACTGAAATGAACACGACGGGTGGTGTGGGGGTATTAAATGTTTAAAGATATTGTATGATAATAATATACATGGACCCTGAAACAGTTCTGGACAAATTAAATATAATAAAAGACGGTACAATAGTTTCAAATGAAAAATACTTAAATTGTAATCTGAAAATTGATCTTAAACAACATCAAGTATCTATGATTCATGCTATGAAAAAAATGGAAGTATCATCAATCCCAATAAATGAGGATGATATGTATATAGACACAAATGTCGGTATTTGTGGCGATGATGTGGGCACTGGTAAGTCTTTGAGTATATTGGGTCTCATTTCAGATAATATAAAGATCAAACAACGAACAAATTATGATGTTACTACTAACTATTTTACAGTCTATAGAAGCACGTGTAATCAACCACTTCCTACAAATGTCATTGTTGTTCCACATACGGTTATAAAGCAATGGGTGAAATATATAGAGACACAAACATATTTAACGTTTTATACCGTATCAAAAAAAATACATTTGAAATGCGTACACGACATCGTAGATAAACCAGATATTATTCTAATATCTTCGTCCATGTACAATATGTTCGCTGGGTTTAACATTGACGTATACTTCAAACGTCTTATATTTGACGAAGCGGACACAATACGCATTCCTGCTTGCAAAACTATGCATGCTCAATTCATATGGCTACTGACATCATCGTTGGAGAATATTCTGTTTCCTAATGGATACTACTACGTGTATTCTCAGCAATTTCCTAGAATAGTGCGTAAAAATGTCATGGGTATTAAAAGGAATGGATTCATTAATGACATTGCTCGTACAATTTCTTTCTCTTCTGTACCGGTCCTGAAGAAATTGATTCTAAAGAATAATCCAGAATTCGCAAAGGAATCTTTAGGAATACAACCACCTCTAAAAAACTATATCTTGTGCAAAACACCTGCATATATGCGAATTGTTACATCGGGTGTACAATCACAGGTATTAGGTTATCTTAACATGGGGGATGTAGAAGCTGCTCTGCAACATCTCGGATGCAAAAGTACTACCACCGATCAGCTCATTCCAGCTATTACTGAGGATATCAGAGAACGAATTGAAGATGTTTCTGCCGAAATATCTTTTGTAGACGGACTAAGAAATCTTAATCAAAGGCAAAAGGAATCTCGTTTGAAGGATCTCAACGATAAGCTTGCTCGTTTGAATGAAAGGTATACGTCTATACAAGAAGATCTAGCACATCATGAAGAAAAAACATGTCCTGTATGTTGGGATGAATTTGAAAATCCGTCATGTACACTTGGGTGTTGCAATAAAATGTTTTGTTTAAGTTGTGTTATGAAGTGCAAATCAGTATGCCCATTATGTCGATCTGTATTTACGAAAGAGACTATTACGGTTATAAATGATAAAGAAACTATCGAAGATAAAAATGTAAGCGATACAAAGTCAAAGATTGATACTCTCAGAGAAGTCTTAATCAATAAACCACATGGAAAGTTTTTAATCTTTTCAAATTCGGATGCAACTTTCGATAAATTATCAGAAGTTATTACCAGTTTAAATATGTCTCATAAAAAACTGTACGGAAACGCAGGGGCAATTGCCAATAGAATACAGTCGTTCAATGAAGGGAAAACGCAAGTTCTTCTACTCAATCCGCAACATTATGGTTGTGGATTGAATCTTGAACAAACTACAGATGTCATATTCTTTCATCGTTTTGAAAGTGATATGGAAAGACAAATCATCGGGAGGGCACAACGATATGGCAGGACAGATATCTTAAATATTTCTTATTTATTCTACGAGAATGAATTCAATAATACTTAAAATAAAGATTTGTGTAATAATCAAATGGGAGTACCGAGTCTTTACCGAACACTTGTTTCGCATTATTCGACCATTCAAGATGTATCTACTGAACAGACAGAGTGTTTATTTCTTGATTTCAATTCTCTTATCCACCATTGTTTGCGTGTAGTGAAGGGTATGGATATAAGCATGAGAGAAATGGAAGAAGAAGTCATAACTGAGATTCTTCGATACGCAATTTATATTATTACAAAAGTTGTTAAGCCCACCCGTCTTGTGTACATTTCTATAGATGGTCCTGTTCCCGTGGCTAAGATGGAACGCCAGCGTTCAAGACGTTTCAAGAAAATCCAAGATTCTGCCTTTGCGCAGAAGACGCGCCGAAAATACAATATGGATGATGAGAAATCATTCGACTCTAACCGCGTTACGCCAGGAACAATGTTCATGTCAAAACTTAATTCGCGAATTAAAAACTATATCACAGTTGGAGCGTTTGCTACCCATACTAAGAAGTCAATTCGAGTAGTGTTTAGCGACAGTAACGTCGCAGGAGAAGGAGAGTATAAGATTTTCGAGTATATCCGGAACTGCCAAACGCAACACAAGATTCATATTTACGGAATGGACGCCGATCTTATCATGTTATCTATGGCTGTAAACAGACCAAACATTCGATTGATGCGCGAAGCATCCACGGTTGATTCTACGACTGATGCAGAATTTTCATATCTTGACGTGGATATGTGCAAAACAGTATTATACAATGATTACATTTCAGATGATATGAAAAGTTCTCTGTCTCTGGATGCGTTTATTCGGGATTTCATCTTGTACTCCAAGATGGGCGGAAATGACTTTGTAAACCCTTTACCACATTGTAAGATGAGAACAGGGGGGCTTGAAAAATTGACTAGAGTGTACGTTATTGTATACAGTCTACTCAATACAACATTATTATCCCCAGATGGTTTAATTAATTATACATTTATGAAACATTTTCTATCTCGTCTATCCGAGTCGGAAGACCTTGGTATGAAGAGGTCTTCTGGATATAGAAATTCTCCGCACGAGCAATTAACATTCGAACGAGAAATTGAAGTGTATGAACATTCGGAATACGCGAATCCCAAAAATCCATTTCATCTTTTTTACAAAGATACAATGAAGGAAGTTGATTACAAAAAGGGGTATGACGAATGGGTACATGAATACAATTCTCATTTTTTCAAAGATACCGATTTGTCGGATGTTGTGAAGGAGTACTTCAGAAGTCTTACTTGGTCGTATAGATATTATCATGGTGAAATCCCTTCTTGGACATACTATTATCCATACAGAACAAGTCCATCAATCAAGACTCTCGTGGATCATTTTGACGCATCACATTTACATGTTCAATTCGAAAAAGACATAGTTCTTTCTCCTTTTGAACAACTCATGTATGTCATGCCCGCACAAAGTTGTCGGTTGCTACCATATGGTCTTCAAGATATGATGACTGATTCGGAATCTCCAATTGCTGAATATTATCCGTCTCGATTTAAACTTGATGTAGTTGCTGGAGGAAAGAACATCTATTCAGAAGCATTGCTACCCCATGTAAATATTGCACATATAAGATGCGCCGTTGCAAATATACCATTAAATGATCACGAAGTTATGCGCAACACGGTCGTTGAACAACCATTTCATAAAACGTGTCACTGATTAAAATCGCATCCTCATCCCCTTTTTCAGCAATAGAGGGTTTTTATAAATCGGTGCCTTAGGTTTCAAAACCTTTTCAATCTTGGGCTTATTTTGAATCATTTTAGGATTCAATTTTTCATCTATACGTTTACATAAATCAACTTTTTTCCCTTTCATATCTAATTTCAAGAGTTCTTTCCCCACTCTCTTTATATCATCTACATTATGTTTGTCACAAACCCATGGTTTGTAGATTATGTCATCCCCCTTTTTCAAGGCAACACGGAGTGTATTCTTCTTTGTTTTCTCGTCTTTATATTTCTCAACTTTCCACATCGCGTCCTTGTATTTTTCGTATATTTTTGGAAGTGTTTTATTTAATCGGATAAATTCTTGTACATATTTTTTAGCTTTTCCAGGAAATAAAGTTTCATTGTAACAACACACATTCCCTTTTGAAACTTTTGGTATTCTCCCACCTGTACATGTACCATCTGCTTTCATTTCAGGTGTATTTTTTCTACAGTGTGTTATTGTTGTCGCGCGAAGTTTCGGCGATACAAGAAGTGTTGGAAAAATTATGTCTGTTGATGCATCTTCAAACGCATCTACGAACGTTTTTAAAATGGTTCGAAGTTGAGACAATGTATATTTTCCAGTTGCCTGGACACGCATTGTATTGAATACATTAATTGTGGGTCTGGACTTAGAATCGTTGATTGTACCATTCTGTAAAACTGGTTTGAAGAATTTACCAGACAACTTCTTTCCATTTTTTTGATTTGTGACCTTATCATAAGAATATCCTTTTTTTGATACAATTTCGTCTATTTTTTTGAAAAGTCTTTGTAGTTTCTGATACGGAAGTGCCAATTCTCCCAACACTTTGCCATCTTTGGGTGACAGCAAACTCATCTCGGTGACAAACATTGCATCTATCCTATGTTTTAATGTAGGGGTTTGTCCTAAAACGTTGTTTAGGTGTTTTGAAACGTAGTCGATATATTTATTTATCTGTTCATCCGTTTTCACTAACGCGCCCACTTTGTCATTGTTTTTAAAACTAAACCTACAAGAAATCACGCTGTGATTCCCCGAACCTTTTCTCCCCTTTTTTGGCTTTGCTGGTTCAAATATGCGAATATGAACATTACCTTCAAGATCACCTAAAGAATATCTACCCTTCATTATCATTGTAACAACCTTTCTATCTATATTTTTGAATAGTTGGTCGTCTTTATAAAATACTAACGCATCTTTTTCGTTATTCTTTTTTTGAAGGTGCTGTGTTCCAAACCCCTCAATAGAAGTGATTTCAAAACGTTCTTTATTCTGTACCTTTTTATATAAGGGCGCATCAGAAACTCTTTCAATAAACGATTTAAAACTAATAGGTCTATATAACGTAGAAGTGTTAACCCAACTCACTGTATAGTGCATTATTTATTGTATATTTTATAAATAATGGGATATGAAAGCGAGATTCCTGTGTATGAAAACGAACAACATACACATGTCGTCTTCAATGACTACAAGTTACTGTATCTCAATGAAGAAGACAATGAATCAGAAGACGAAGAATACCTTCAGCTCTATGAAGAACTTTGGGAAGAAACATCTTGTGATGTAGAATATGATTGGTATCAAGAGGATCTGGAACATCCAAGTCTTCTCCCGGTTCAATCAAAAATATATAGAAATAAGCCTTGGGTGTGGTATCACCAATATTACTCTCGTATGTAATACATTACACCATTATATTCAAAAACTATCTCAAAACGAGACACGGTAGAACCGGGGGCGTTTAGCGTACCAATCGTTTCTAGTGGTGTTGGATCTTTTAAATTCTCAACGTATATACATTTTTCATTTTGGACACACATCCAATTTTGTCCGAGCGAAAAAGTAACTGTATTAGGTGTATTCAGATGAACAAGTATACCTAATATTTTTCCTCTCACAATGTCATTGTCTATGATAATGTTTTTACCAGCAATACCAATGGGTTTTTTTGATGCCTCGGCTATTTGTAGAACATTCAAGGTATCAGATAAATCTATTTTGCCATTCATATTGAAGTCGCTTAACAACAGTTCGTCTGTAGATGGCGTACTTTTACCAACGACATATTCTAAACATTTCTTCACGGATTCCATATTTGTTTTCCCATTTTTAAGAACATCGCCTGCAACGAATGTATACATTAATATTATCATGAAATTTGTATTACGTTACCTCTTTTAGATTTACGATGTAAATATGATGCATTTTCGTCCGGATGTATCATAATATACTTAAACTTTGATGGTTTTCTGAAAAAATTGTCTTTTTGAATAATCCCCTTTTCTGTTATGTATCTTTCGTTTGCGTATGAAATATCCATCATATTGATACCAGGTCCCTTAAGTATGTATCGAGTATCGAAGTTCATCGTAAGTAATGGATTTTTTCCAGTACCGTTATCTGTATATATATTGTCGTTGTCAGCAGTTACATGTATGATTTTATCAGAAAATGTTGGTATTTTGACATCCATAGGGAGTTCAAACCCGTCTACATCTATACATTTACATTCTAAAACTTTCATATTGCGATTCAAAAAATGCGCAGACAGGATTTTTTTGGGCATATAGAAAACCTTGCTATCAAATGTCAATGCAATTGTTAAAATGGCATTATCTACATGCGAATCATAGATGCGAGCATCATATGTATGTAATGTTTCTTGTGCAAATAATGCATTTTCTTCGTCTATTGCGTCAATTGCTATTTTCAATAATCTTACGTTCACTTTCTCGCTCGGTACTACAATTATATCAGTCATGTACATATCACTGTACTCAACTTCTAAACCGTTTGTAGAAATACGCGAATGAGCGAGTTCATGTTCAATTGTCAGTACATCATCATTTGTAAACATGTTCCAATTCCCGACTTTCAATCGATTGGTAAATGCTTTTCCTTGAAGAAGTGATATTATTTCATTATCATGATGATCAAATATGAGGTCTTGCCCCTCTGTATACATTTTATATTCAGGCAAACGCACTACATTAGACTGAATGTCACCATAATATTGCTTAGACGAATCAATATGTTGCATTTCGTCGCCAATGTTGAATGAGTTTATTGAAATGCTTTTTACAGAAAACATATTATAATAAGGTATATTAAATATGGAGTTAACTATATCCCTAGAAGGTGTCACAAGCGAACGTGTTTACAAATATGTAAGCCTATTTATGATGGGCACCGCATACATTCCACAGATAAGACTTAACGCGAAAAACGGAACACCTATGAATGATTTTTCATATGTCTCTCTTGGTATGTTAATAACATCGGGTCTTTTATGGACACTTTATACATACGAACAAGGAAATGTGAAGGAAGCTATAGCATCTTTTTTCGTAACATTAAATATCATCATAATTGTATCCCTAAAAATAAAATACTACATTCGATCTGTAAGAGAACATTATAAAACTTTTGGAGACCCATCAGATGCTGACCCTACAAAAATCGCAGTTGCTGAAATTATGTCAAAAGCGCTTAATCAAAATACCGAGAAACATCTTGAAGTGAATCAAAACAATGTTTAAATACTGATTTTTAAAATTTCACAAATTTGTCTTAATTTTTGTTTGTCATCGTGTTTTGAAATGATATGTGCTTGAGGTATTTCATCAGATAAACACCACGAATCTATAAAACATATATCATCTTCGTTTTCTGGTTTCACATTTATGTATACTTTTACCCTTGTGTCGTCTTCGTTGGCATCATTAACATATGACACATTGATGTGCTCGTTTCTCTTGCTTATTGTATTAAAAAGTGTATAATGTTTCTCGTCGTTCACGATGAAGAGCATACTTATACTATGCGAGTAATTGTATTCTGCCTCTTGTCCGCATCACAGGCACATCTAGTTCTTTTGGATAGTCCAACATAGTTATGGTGGTGAACCTTATGTTGTGATCCCAATGTGGTTTATCTTTCTTGGGAATATGTTTATAATATCCTATTTTCACGGTGTCTCCTGGATTCTTCATATACATGAACCATTCTAAAGAATGCGAACAAATTCCAACACGAACGTTATCGATTGTAGATATTATATCATATTTTTGCATTTTATCAGTAGATATTATATTTGAAAAAATCCTATATACGAACATCCCGTGCATATTATCAAAAAGAAAGTGTATATTGAAATGTATTATATCTTGTGCGAGGATGGGACGCGTTCGCATACCAAAGAACCCCTTTCTATAATCTGTTCTAGTGGTTATGATGTTCTGAACAACTTTCTTCAACAAGGTACATGAAGCTCCTCCGCATGTTTTTTCCGAAAACCAGTTTGATATTCCAATTATTTTACCTTGACCATTTAAGATAGGGCTTCCTGATATCCCTTTTGTTATTCTTATGTTAGTAGCTATACTATCTATGATATCTTCTGTAACAAAGTTTATTCTTTCTATGTATCCCTCGTGAAATGAATGAATGCCATAATCTTCCATACATCCAAAAATATAACATTTCCCCCCCATTCGCATTGTCGGCGCAAAATCTAAAAATCCTTCCGTACGTATGTTACCATCTAATTTTAAAACACAAACATCGGCTCGTCTGTCTAAGCCTACAACAAACGCTTTTACAATACGTGACAATTCAAAACAGACGTGTATAGCTTTACAACATTCTGAATCACCTACGTACTTATTCTTTAGAACATTGTGAGCGGATGTAACAATGTGCCCTTTCTCTGATACTATGAACCCGGTACCTACAACGTACGTATCATCTGATATATGCGCAACAATTGAAACGATGCTTTGTTTCACGCGTTGATACACGTCAAACATTACATGATATTACTCTTTTAATTATACAAAATTATCGAAGTGTATTCATAAAAACGGTGTACATTCCTTTATTCATCTTCATCTACCTCGATTTTTCTTACTATGGATGTATACCCAGCCATTGTCATCGAACCAATTTGTACCTGAGATACCCAATCTTGTGCAACATCTTCTCTGAACCAAAACTTAATCCCTTCGTCTACATTTGTTGTCAATGCCCAATATGCATCTTCATAACTTCCCGATACACTGAAATACATGACGGCTTCTATGAGGTTTCTTATGACAGAATCCGATAACATGGGCGACATCAACCCTTGTGGGTTGCCCTTATATAAGAATTGAAGCTCCATTTGTGTATATTCGGTTACCTTTTGTTTAGGGAACATTATTTTCCAGTCGTATGTTAAATTCAATAATGCACAATGAGCTGGAACTTCAATTGGTTCTTCATCTACACCTAATTCAGGCATGATTTCTATCAAAATATCCCCGTTTCTTGTAAAATATAGAATAGATAGTTCATCATTAGCATGTAATTCAAAACCGTTGCTCAGTACACGTCTGTATACATCAGAAACTTGATTTGTCGGTGTTGGTGTTGAATTTTGATACGTTCCAAAAATAATCTTCAACATTAATTGAATATCAGTGATGTTTACTATTGAATCTTGATTGATATCTGCCGCATTTCTTTGTTCGGGTGTAAGTGTACCCGGAGAAAATATTTCAGTAATAGTTATCTGAATATCAGCAATATTGCACACACCATCGCCGTTTACATCACCGAGGACATTTCCAACAGATACAGATTTTACCATTTGTCTACTAGTTCCCTTTATTGATGTCATATTCAAGTCATTCCCATCTTTGTCTGTCAAATATGTACCCGTAGGTTGAAGTATAGCGGTTGTGTTTGTTGCTATTGGTATTTGTAAGAATAAAGTAGGTGTGTCTAATCTAATCTCTACTGGGGATGCCGACATTTGCATACCAAGAACCGTTGTTGTACCAGCTGACACAATGAATGCGTTTCTATTCGTTACATCTTGAGGGATGGAGGGGTTTCCAGAAATTGAAGCACCCGCTTTGAAGCTTACCTGGAATCCAGCAAATCCGGAAGTTTGCCCAAATGTATTAATATACACATTTATCATGTTTCCATCTTGAATCGTTTGAATAATTGGCGCGGTGGTGTCCAATACTAAAGATGGTTGTTCGTCACCACTCGGCGTAGGGGTAAATGTTTCTGTTATTGTAGGTGTCGGTGTTAAAGATGGTGTAAATGTCGGTGTCTGTGCAACAACTATTGTTGGTGTAGGTGTCATCGGAGTCATCTGAATACTTGACATATCCAATGGTTGGCCATTTTTATCAGTCAATAAAGTGCTTTGGTGATTCAGAGCACCCTGCATATTGTACGATGTATTAATCGTCATCAGACGTTGTGTAACATTTGTAGACAGTTCAACAGGTGACGCAGAAAGCTGCATCCCAATTATGATATTGGTATTCGTACTTAAAGTAAATCCACTCGACCCTTCTAATTCAGGATTCATAGTTACACCAGTAATATTCATAGGTTCCAAGAAGTGTAATTCAAATCCACCTATTCCGCTAGCTTGCCCAGATGTGTTAAAATATACATCCATAGACGACGCGTTGCGTACAAATTGGAGTACGGGTGCATTAGGACCGTAGATAAGTGTCGATGTAGACGTTGGAGTGGGAGTACTTGGTAGGTTCACTACAACATTCTTAGTACTTGTGAACGGAAATGTGAATCTTGTAAATTCACTCAACCACGTAGGATCACCATAACTTGATGTCAATGGATCAATAACACCAATTGTCGCATAGAAATCAACATAACCGTTCATCGCGAGCGTGTATTCGCCATTGAACAAATCTAAAGTATAGCTCATCACGATCTTTACTTTTGAAATAGTTATTGGTTTGTTATCTTCTGTCATGTTAGTTACGATGGGTGTACTTAAAGTACCTTCTACCTTTGTGGGGGCTAACGATACGAAATCGTTATCCATCCAACTGTTTGTATCCGAATTACTCGAAGTGTCAAAGAATATTTGATGTGTATCGTTTCCTATCTGAACCGACATAGTTGCCTCTGTTGTATTTAATATATCAAAATCCATCTCATCGTAATTGAACGGGATGTCATCCACTTGAAGTGTGTAATGTCCTGAAACAACATTATTATTAATTTTCGTGAATTGAAGAGACGAATTTGGATATTTCATCTCAGAATCTTCTGGTAAATTCTTAACGTTTACTATATAACCCTTGTTTGGTTTGAATTCGTTAAGTGTACCGTACCACCCACCATTTGATCCCTTAATGAGAATCCCGTTCTGCGACATAACTTCTGTAACATATGGCGCAAACAATGAAATGTATTCTGTGACGAAAGTGCTTACATTTGTCTCATAACTCAACGGGTACGCAACCCAGTTGTATCCATTTGTAATCTTGGGCTGGTCGATTTCTGTGATAAGTTTTGCATCAAACTTCCATTCATATGGTCCAGTACCATCTGTTTTCACCACATAAAATTCATTAGTCAATATATCTGTAATATTGCCAATCCATACATTTCCAACTCTGTATACAACAGTTGTCTTGTTTCTTATGGCCTGTATTTTGTTAATGAACGTTCCGAACACATTCAAGAAACTCATATTATCAGTTTCGACATTTACAGATAACCAATCATATGGACCATTTACCTGTCTTTCAATTACACCGAAATTAAACACGAGTGGGGATGCTTGTGTATATGTTGTATTGTAGTCAGTGGTAATCGTGGTACCGTTCAAAAATACACTATCTAATTCATACAAACGCCCGCTCTTTATTTGCACAGAATCTTGGTTTTTCATGAAGGAAAATCTAATATTTTCATAAGAGCCACCTGATACATTGGAATATACTTGCATTGCAAACATTGGGACACCACTTGTTGTAATCACGGTAGAGCTTACACCTCTTACTCTATTGAGGGAGTCAGTCGCAATAAGTACGTCACCAAGTTCTACAATGAAATCGCCGTCGTTTTTTATAGTTGTATACAAGATCGTATGATAGGCGAATTCTTCGAAATTTACTTCAAATGCAATACTTGGATCTCGGATAATAATAGGCGTGTTTCCTTCTACATTAACAGACCCCGCATATGTCATGGTTCGACTTGTTGCGTCAAGAATTACAGGGTCGTATATGTCAGAAACGTGTAGGTGCATCCAACCGTGTGAGCTTGTTACATCAGGCAATGTTTCAGGAAGGAATGAAATTGTTTCGTTTGATTCAACGTTCTCTAATTTATTTTCAATTTTCCTTGTATATCCATTTTCATCAACATGAATAAATGTTATATCTAACGGTTGACGATCGAGTGATATCATAACGGTGTAATAAGATCCCCAAGTAATCGGCTGAGTTATACCTTGTGAGTCCATAAACGTTCGTGTTGCGTCACCTTTCCCAACGCAATAATATAATGTATCATCCATATATACAGCATATTTTGCATTCGGAATTACTTTACTTGATAGTGCATACACGTGACCCCCTACATATTGAGAATCATTGACAACCGCACATTGTACAATGAGCATTTTCGTACCAGACGACAAAGATGGTTCGTAAATATCGCTTACAGACACATCATTCAATCCAGTGAGAGGTGGTTTGTAAGACTCGCTGTAACGCAATTTATTTAGACCACCCATATACCCATGAATTAAACAATGGTAACTACCCATGTGGAACGGTTTCTTAACCTTTACCTCAATGTCACTATTATAATATTGAACTGGATACATGACACCACCCACATTTACGTTCTCTGTAATGATTGATTTCGCCATTGTACGAGAATAGGCCATGCGGCTGCTTCTGGAAACAAGCTTTTTATTGGATACAGGGGGTGTAAGTGGTGTGATCTCTAAAGCATCTGGTAAGAATCCTCCATTCACATCGAATGTTAGGAAGCCTAATGGATGTCCCCCGGTGATACCTCTAAATGTATACGTATTTTGATACAAGCCAAATCTTACAGTGTCACTATAATACCCATCGAATTTGTATTTACCATCCGAAACTGTCACTGCAATTTCATCCGGTAATACATGAACTTCATCTACAAATGTTTTTGTATCAGTTGGAGAAAATGTTGGTGTATCCGTTGGAGAAACTGTTGGTGTAGATGTTGGTGTAGGGCTCACCGTTGGAGTATTTGTTGGTGTTGGACTCATAGTAGGTGTACCAGTCGGGGTTGGACTTACAGTTGGTGTGGATGTCGGGGTTGGGGTACCGGTTGGTGTTGTTGATGGCGTAGGTGTTTCTTCTGGTGTTGGTGTCGGCCACGCGCCGTCTAAAAAATATGGATTAAACACTTGTTTATTTCCATATGATATAAGTAGTGGTTCTATGATACCACCGCCTATATCTATGTATATTGCACCTCCTAATATTGAAGCATCAGATAAACATGCATCTGGTACCCTCATTACAATAGAAGCGAGAAAATTATTGTTTTAAGTCCGGGTTAATTTGCCAGTTACCGTCGATTTTTTTGAGTACAGGCTTAGATTCACCATTAACTTTGATGAAAAGGCATTCGGTTGCTGTTGCGTTTGGTGAAATCGTCATATTCGAAAATTTGGCGTCAGGAAGAATCATTACTCTATATCATATTTTTTTTTCATGACGTACCCATTGTTGCCGCGAATATCACTTAACCATGACATCTCCGGTTCGTCGCCTGTAAAATCGTCAACATCACCCATGTGCACGTACATATCCAAAAACCCGCTTACGTTCGTATCATATATATCAATCGAATGAGACAAAGTAAAACTTAATACACCCTTTATTTTTATTGCTGTATACTCTCCTATATCTACTTCAACATCATTTGTACTTTCGAATAATGTGGGAACAACTGTAAGTAAATTGGAATCATAATATGAATATTCTTGTTTAGATTCACATTGGAATTGAACACCGTAAATATTTACGTGTACATGTGTTGTGTCTAAAATCGTAATCTCTGCGGGAATATCATCTAATAAAATATTGAATTGTGTTCTGATTTGAACAGGAATCGTAGAATAGTGTCGTAATGTACTGACTATATCATAGGATCGTTCACTGGTCACGATATACCCTTCATTTGGTTCTATAACAGAAATATCTCCACCCCAGTTACCAGAATCATACGTCATCATACTTTTTTGAGACTTCACGTTATTCAAATGTGGAAATATTTCAGTAAAATGACTAAATGATTTGTTTTCTATGTCTGGATGAGATATCCAGTTTTCACCTTCTTCTATAGTGTAAGATATATCGGAATTGAGTAAAGGAGTGCCTACATACTCCCAAATTACGTCTTGACTCAGATTTAAAATGTAAAAAGTATTTACAGATAACGTATAGGACACACTCTTCTTTCCTAAAGTACCCACAAATCCATTGCCCGTTTTTATTAAAACCCCGTATTGTGACCTGATCGACTTAAGCTCTTGAATAATAGTTTTCAGATATGTTCCCATCATAGCGCGAGTAGAACCACTATTAATCGATATGTAATCATATGGAGCCTTTAATTCTTTCCTCGTATACCCTACTCTGAAGACATGCGAACCCCCTTCTATATTAATGTACAATCCACCCAATGTATACATGAAAATATTTGTATGTTTTAATAATTTGAACGTTATGTATTCATCTTCCATTGTGTTCGTGTGCACTTGAACGGCTATACGAGATGGGCTAGACGTACTTCTAATAGACGAAACGCCAACGACTCTATCTCCATTCATTGCGATAATCACATCATTCTTTGTTATCATGTCGATCTCTATATTATCAGTACCATGAGTTACACTTATATAAAACACGTATGTGTACGCATAATCGTTTGTATTTATGGCAAAACCAATCTGCGGCACTACTTCTTCTACGCTTTGAACTATTCGCGATTCGCGTTGTTTTAACAATCTATACCCGTATATTTGTATTTCAGTCTTCATGCTAAATTCTATGTACGTATTTATATTCGACGGATCATGATTGGTCGGAATAATATCAACATCATTATTGTAGACTTGCTCATTACCACTATATTCCAATTCAAAAAACGAATCGTTATGAAATAAAATATACTTGTCTATTTCTGTATTCTTTGGAATGAGTAAGCTATTATTCTTGAAAAATGATACTTGGGTAGTGCTCTCACCGTCTTCTTGTAAAACATTTTTAGAGAATGATGTATAATTTGAAACTATTTCATACCATTCACCATCTACCACCAAGGTTTTGTTTGCCCGATCCTTATCATATATCTTCAGCGCAAATACATGTGTATTTTCTACAGCTCCTTCCACAACACAAGGACAAACAACAAATTCAACTTGTGTTCCACCCAATGGTTGTACAAATTCTTCTACGTTATTTAAAAACTCTTGATACACTGTCCAAGTTTGGGTCATAGTACTAGTTACCGTTGGTGTACTTGTTGGTGTGATACTCGTAGTTGGTGTAAATGTTGGGGTTGGTGTACTTGTTGGTGTGATACTCGTAGTTGGTGTAAATGTTGGGGTTGGGGTATTTGGCGGAACATGATCATATTTTTCATTTACTATGTCTATATATTGCGTTGCTTCTTCTGCTGAGTTCGTTGTGACATCAGCCATTACTTATACTGTAAAAAGTTGTTTATATGTTGATAGTGATTTTCAATCTTTGTATCATTACATCTTAGCGACTGCATTCGTAGTTTTTCAATTTTCTTCATCTTTTCTTTGCGTTTTATGTGCTTTTTCGCTTCCGTTTCTGTCATTTCATAAGAAACGTTCTCTCTATCATCCATGAGTTCGCCGATGTTCGTGTACTCTCTTCTTCTCGAGTGAACTTCTTGTACTTCTACATGAGCCCTCATGTAATCAAACCCAGATGTTGTCGATCTATCTTTTGAATCCTTGCCAAGACGTTCATAATCTTTCAAAAAATGAGCTTCTGCGGCATCGGGAATCCTGTGTTTAACTATAGCTGTTTTGAAAGTTTTTCCGACTGGTTTCTTATATATATCTTCGTCAGCCTCTCTATTTCCAGATGATTGCATATATTGCCCATATCCCATTCTTTCATCATTCATAGAATTCTTTTCAAAATATGTATTAAACTTTGAATGGCTAAAACTATGTATCGGACTTTGTTTTGGCATTACATGATGATATGGAGTATACGATTGCTTAGTTGTAGGACACGAACTTTCACCACGACGTTCTCTTTTTATAGTATTGTATGCTGTTTGAATTATTTTAAATAACCCTTCATTCCCTTTGTTTTTATCAGGATGTGTCTTCATCGCAAGATGTTTATATGCATCCTTGATTTCTCTATTTGAAGCTACAGACGACAAACCTAATACATCATATGGGTCCATTATCTTTTGCGACATTTATGTATAATCATTTTATGCGTATACATTACAATGTATAAGAACTATAAGATGATGAAAAGAAAATTTATACCTGAAAAAAAAGTAAAAACATTGGGTTCGCAGTCAACATTCCAAGAAAAATTGGATGCAATGGAATCTATTAGAAACGATCTTGGCACAGACGGAATAGAAGTCCCAGGTGTTGTAGTCGCAGGCTCACAATCAAGTGGGAAAAGCTCTGTACTAGAATCGCTGTCTGGTATTCGTCTTCCAAGCGGAACATCCATTACGACACGTGTACCTCTCATTTTACGTCTAGAGCGTCGACCGGTTCAAAAATCGTTTGCAATAATTCATCTTACAGCAGACTTGACACACGGAGAACACATAGATGAATTAGATGACATACCATCTAAAATAGAAGAATATACAAAGAAAATAGCAGGAGATGGTGGTTCGGTTTTAGATGAACCAATTCACTTGAAAGTTATTCAACCTGATGGGCCAACAATTACAATCATTGACTTACCCGGTATTACTCATATGTCTATTGATGATGTACAAAAAGATATTCATGCGCAGACAGTAAACTTAGTAAAGAAATATATACAAAATGAACACATGATCATATTATGTGTAATTCCCGCTCTCGATGATTTTGCCAACTCGGAAGCTATAAAGTTGTCTAAGGAAATTGATGTACACGGTAAACGAACGATTGGTGTCATCACTAAAATAGATCTATGTCCAGATGATATTACAGATAAAATTAAAGGAACCGGGCGCAATGTTCCACTTTCTCTTGGATATGTTGCCGTTCGAAATAGATCGCCAAAAGAAACAGACATTTCTACGAAAGAGTTGCGGAAATTAGAAAGTCTTTTCTTTCAACAAAGCGGATTTTATAGCACTCTTGAACATTCATCGTGGGGAATGGATACCCTCATAGATCAGATTATAGATCTACAAGCTGCGTCAATTGATACTTATATACCAAAAGTAGTAGATACATTGAACAATAAAATAATTACACTAAAAAAAGAATTATTATCAGATCAATATCATTTCGCAACAGCACAGGACAAGTACAGATACATTACAAAATGTGTACTGAAAATTTCAGAAAATATGACTGCTTTAAGAAGTGACAAAACTTTATACACGATGTTCACTATGTATGGTCAAAATATCAAATCTGCTCGACCCCGCTTTTTCGAAGACGAATTCTATGAACGATTAAAGAAAGAAGTGAAAGATATTGCTGGAGTAAGCTTACCAAACTTTTTATCTCAACCTCTATTCGAAAACATTATGAAGGATACTAGAAATGATGTCATTGATATTTCTAACAGACTTGCTATCGATGTTTACGTACACATGAAACAGATGATTAAAAGCGAAGCCAAGCACATTACAGGAGAAATTTCACAGTTCATTTGTAATACGATGATTCAAGATCTTGAAGAATTGCGCGAGCAAATGACAAGTGTTATGAACACATTTTTGGAAGCAGAAAATATGGTGTTCACACAAAATAATGGATATATCAATGATATCAAATGTATCAGGGCCATGGCTGTAAATAATGATAATGATACTTCCGATATTCCAGATAAATTTCTGAAACGTTACGCTTCAAGTACAATAGGGAACGAAACGCATATGGTATGCGAGTTACAAGCATCTTTATATTCTTATACGAATGTCTATATAAATCGTCTAGGTGATACAATACCTATGTTATTTATGCATTTCATACGTCTTTTTGTAAATAGAATTTCACAAAAAACAATGGAACCGGTAAATGATGAAGTTATAGAAAAATATATGGCCGACGACGAAAAGCAATTGAAGGAACGAGAGAAAAAAGAAGGGCAATTATCCCGATTTGAAAGGGCGTTGAAACTTTTATATTCGTTGTAATGATTTAAAAAAAGTATTACTTACATTACTACTATGGTGTCGCAAGTTCAAACATTTAAGGCGCTTTTTGAAAAACATTCCATTGAGAATGTTTCTGCGCAAATTGAAGAAATAACTGGTGAAAAGATCAAAGAACATAATCCAACGCAAATCCCATCATCCGATGATCATCCCGCACAAGCAGAAGAGGAAGAACCTGTACAAACCGAAGATGAAGCCGAATCTGAAGAACCTGTACAAGCCGCCGAATCTGAAGAACCTGTAAAAGCCGAAGAGGAAGCCGTCGAATCTGAAGAACCTGTACAAGCCGAAGAGGAAGCCACCGAAGCTGAAGAACCTGTAAAAGCCGAAGAGGAATCTGAAGAACCTGTACAAGCCGAAGAGGAAGCCACCGAAGCTGAAGAACCTGTAAAAGCCGAAGAGGAAGCCACCGAAGCTGAAGAACCTGTAAAAGCCGAAGAGGAATCTGAAGAACCTGTACAAGCCGAAGAGGAACATGTACAAGCCGAAGAGGAAGCCGTCGAATCTGAAGAACCTGTACAAGCCGAAGAGGAACCTGTACAAGCCGAAGAGGAACCTGTACAAGCCGAAGAGGAACCTGTACAAGCCGAAGAGGAAGCCACCGAAGCTGAAGAACCTGTAAAAGCCGAAGAGGAATCTGAAGAACCTGTACAAGCCGAAGAGGAAGCCGTCGAATCTGAAGAACCTGTACAAGCCGAAGAGGAACCTGTACAAGCCGAAGAGGAAGCCGTCGAATCTGAAGAACCTGTACAAGCCGAAGAGGAACATGTACAAGCCGAAGGGGAAGCTACCGAATCTGAAGAACCTGTAAAAGCCGAAGAGGAATCTGCAAAACTTGTACAAGCCGAAGAGGAATCTGAAGAACCTGTCAAAGCCGAAGAGGAATCTGAAAAACTTGTACAAGCCGAAGAGGAATCTGAAAAACTTGTACAAGCCGAAGAGGAATCTGAAGAACCTGTAAAAGCCGAAGAGGAATCTGAAAAACTTGTACAAGCCGAAGAGGAATCTGAAGAACCCGTACAAGCCGAAGAGGAAGCCACCGAAGCTGAAGAACCTGTAAAAGCCGAAGAGGAATCTGAAGAACTTGTACAAGCCGAAGAGGAATCTGAAGAACCTGTACAAGCCGAAGAGGAAGCCGTCGAATCTGAAGAACCTGTACAAGCCGAATCTGTTCAAGATGAAGAGACTATTGAGAAAGAATCCATCTCAAATGAACGATATATCGACGGACAAACGAGTACCAACGCGGTTCAAGAAACTACTATTGAAGACGCTCTAAAGGAAACTAAGGTTGAACTTGAATCACCCGAAGTCCTACCAGAACCTAAGAGGGGGTCAATCGAAGTTGATCCAACGATCAAGTTGAACATTTTTGAAAATGCATTTGACGAAGAAGTATGTGATAAATTGAGGGGTATTATTACAAAAAATATGATTGACTCTACAATTACTACAACGGTTGATAATTTCAGAAAGAGTAAAACTTCTATCATCGATATCAACGAACCTCTCATTCACATCGTTAACAAGAAAATTTGTGACATCATCGGGGCTGACATTGTACGAGGAGAACCCATCCAAGGAATTCATTACGAAGAAGGTGGATTTTTCAAACCCCATACGGACTATTTTGAAGCAAATGAACTTCATCTGTGTGGTAAAAGTGGTAACAGAGAAATGACGGCTATTTTATACGTGGATGATGTTACAGAAGAACAGGAAGGTGAACTAGTATTTCCAATTCTTACGAAACGAATCAAGCCCCGTAAAGGTATGTTAGTATTCTGGAATAATATGAGAGGTGCTTCTCCTCTCTATACGACTCTTAACGAAGAGCGTATTTTGAAAAGTGGGTTTAAATCTTGTTTGATTAAATACATCAGAGAGAAGCCATTTTTCTAATAAAATCTAAACATTTATCTATGTTTATAGGTGCTTTTTCTGCATCAATTTTACTTTTCATTGTTGAAATATCATGTTCTACACTTTGAAAATGAAAATGCTTAACCTCGAAAAAATGACATAAAACATCATATCGCTTCCTATAACATTTGTCAATTTCAATACAACATGTCCCAGGTTTCATAAACATAACGTTTGTTAATCCTGAACCATATTGCCCTATAACAATCTTTGCCCTAGAAAAAGTATCAACTTGTTCTTGGACAGACATCGTTTCTACAGACACACAGTTTACATTATACGGTTCAAGCACCTTCATGAATTCTTCTTCGTTGTCTATATATCTTTTTGTTCGCGGTCGTTTTATATATATAATATCTGTTGGTTCTTTATCTTTCCATGATGCAATATTTCGAACCTTTTCAATGAGATTTTTATCCCATATCGTGAATTTAGGATTTTTTCCTTGTACGATTATACCACTTTCATCGTATGTCATATGAGCATCTATTCCAAACATTTTCAGAACTTTTACCGAATGATTGGTAATCAATTGTTCTTTATTACATAGTTTAACTTTCAGCATAGCGTGCGCGTGACAATGCTCAACTATTGAGATGATGTGATCTACCCAAAAATGATGATAATTATTAAAGTTTCCGGCTCTGAATGGTCTGGATGTTATACATGGTATAACATCTTTGATACGTCTTGGTGTTTCTGAAACAGGTCTCGTCATTTCATTTTCATAATCATTAGTGATGATTACGTTATCTAGCATCAGATGAACACGTTCATTGTGAATTCTTTGAATATCAGAAGTTGGTATATTCATTACACATTTGGTTTCACAATTAGGCTCTATATGCGCTAGTACATCTTGATGTTCTCTCGAAAAGGAATGTTCAAATACTCTGACATCATTGTACAAGTCTTTATTGTTTGTATCAAGAAATGAAGGAGCATCGATTGCTATAATAATCGTAGCGTTACACATCATGCCAAATAAAAGAGCTGCAAACCCATGAATACCGCGACCAGTGTATACAGTTTTGTCATTTTGAATATCATCGAATAATAGTCTTTTTCTTATAGCAACAACGTCTGAATAGTGTACAAAAGTTATCTTATCAGAATAATCAACAATACTTGGACCAAATTCAACAATCCTCATTTATCCTTATGAAATAAATTTAATGTTCATCTTTTACGATACAAAGTTCACAATCACACATTCTTCTAAATTTTGGATATCGATTATGGCGGTCTATGAGTTTGCACATAGAATGTACATTCATGAGATATGAGTACTTTTTCATAGCTCTGTTACTCCATTGAACATCCGTGGGTCTTCCTAATCCTACCATTTTTTCATTAAACATAAATTCATCAAACACGTATTTTTTTGCAATTGTAAAGGCACCTGGTGCGAACATTCTAGGATGCTCAATCGTGTCGTATGGTACATTTCTACCATCTCCAACTCTTGGATTCTCCCATATCCAATCAAGATACCTTCTATCATTATGGTCTACTATTTTATTCATGAGTATGTCAAAGCATTCTCCAAATTCTAAAAGTCCTTTATACCAATCACTGGACAACCTTAAATAATCCTTCATGATAACAATAGTTTCATACTTTGCATTTCGAATGATATCGTTCTTTTTCTTTGTTATATGATTTTTGTTATTATCAATATCATCTTGAATGATATGTACATTTTCTTTGTTCCAGACATCATCTACGTCTCCTATTATGAATATTTCATATGATGGTATATTTTGATATGCTATACTTTCAACAATTATGTTGACATTTTTTTGATTGCTTTTAGTTAAAACCCCGAAAGTAATATTCATACTTTTCACATTAAAATTTATACAAGACTTCTACGTGTACATTGACATTTATACAGGACTTATACGTGTCATACATTGTTCGCAGAGTCTAACAGTAATCATCCTGTATCAATATATACAATTTATACAATTTATACATTTTATACATACAATTTATAAGTATAGATAAACTGAAAAACAATCATTATCAGCACGAATCATACACGAGTATTCGAATGGAACACAACACAAAAACCCGTCTATTATGATTTTTTCTATTCTAAAAACAGTCTCCTTGTGCGCAAGAGCTTTAATGTGTTTCATGCTCATTTCGTATCTACACGATTCGTGTAATATATCATACAATGATTTTCCTACTACCATCGAACTTCTCATCGGAGTACCTTGTTTCAAATAATCTTTGATACGACCATCGAGTGTACATTCAATAGTTATTTCTGCATCGCGCTGCATCTTGAATTGGGAAGATGACATTGATATACATTTGCTGCTATTCATGTGATATTGTAATGATTGCCTTGAACTTAAAATCTTCTTACAAGTTGAACAGGCGAACATTATATTCATGAATTTATATGTTTTTATCGCTTAACGCGTAGACACTTTTTAGAATTTCTAGAAATTTCTAGAACTTTCTAGATTCATAAGATGATTATGCATTCATTTTTAAACGTGTATTCGGGAATCATCTCTATCCGCGAACCAATGAATCTATTGTTATTTGATCTTACAACTATACCGTTGTCAATTTCACACATTGTGAGTTTACAATGATCATACATCTTTCTTAGGATGCCGTAGTCAGGATAATCCCTCTCTATCACACCACATTGCATTTCGTGCAATTGAAGTTGTAGTTTAGTGTCAAGCTTTTGACTACATATCATACAAGCCCACGTACCACATTTATACTTTTTATTTAAGTGATACGACAATGCTTGCTCTGAACTTAAACGTTTCCCACATCTTGGGCATATTGGCATTATTAATATTATTATCCTTGGTATTTTAGTAAGTATAAGAATAAAAATAATATAATTATTTAATTATTTAATTATTTAATCAAAAAGAACACGTTGTTCAAGAATATCTTTTGCGCCGAGATACACAAATAGTGAGACACCGATTGCTACTGCGATGTTAAAGATAAGACGTAATAGGTTGAGTACACTGAATTGACTCGATATTTCTTGGAATACGAAGGGGTTCGAAGACGAAAGTGGAGATAATCCTAAAAATAAAGCTAATGACGTGTATACCATGAGAATTATGGAGACGACTACGAATGTCACAATAGTCGTCTTTAAATACGGGTTGTAAGATGTTTCCATAACATTATTTAAGGGTTTGTTCATGTTATTATACTATATATAATATGCCAGATTTCAGAGACATCCTCGCTAAAGATACTATTGTACAAAGAACGGAGGAATGGTTCGCATTGCGCGAAAAAATGCTTACAGCAAGCGATGTAGCGACAGCCATTGGGAAAAATCCATACAGTTCACCCAAACAACTACTTATCAATAAGCGTAAACCATCTGGAGGACCTCGTTTTGAAACAGAAGCAACAGCGCATGGCACTAAGTATGAAGATGTAGCAATCAAAAAATTTGAAGAAATCACAGGTCACAAGGTTCATGACGTTGGTATATTCGTTCACCCCGAACACACTTGGTTAGGCGGAAGTCCAGATGGACTTACAGAAACATGTGAACTTATTGAGGTTAAATGTCCTTTAAAACGCGAAATAAAACATGAGGTACCTGTATATTATTATCCACAAGTGCAAGTGTGCATGGAAACGTTGAATATTGATAAATGTTACTTCGTACAATATCGACCCATAATGGAACCAGGTGATACAGAAATATTGGACATTATTGAGGTACCCAGAAATAAAGAATGGTTTGCTGAAAATTTCCCAGTGATGCGCTCATTTTGGGATGATGTACTATCATACCGCGCAAATCCTTCTTGGTCTACAGCTTTGTATGGCATAGATCCATCAAAGGTTGTTGACTTTTCTGATATTCCGGTTACAAATGACTATGCATTCATCGACGATAACGATGATTTGACAAGACTCATTTTATAAATAATATAAAATAGTACGACAAACATAAGACATAATAAGATACTTACTGTAAGAATATATGGCCATAATTGTTGTCCCAGATATACAACAATGGGGTCAAGGATATTTTTTTCAACTTTGTCTTTATTTTCCTTTTTATTGTATTCTGAGATGATCATATCAATTGTATCTTTGAATAGATGTGTAAAATCGTCCATATGATGTATGCGTCGAAAATTAATTTAAAGAATATACAAGTACTATAATTACGACAATGCCTCCTAAATCCAAAGCCGAACCCAAGAAAGTGAAAGCCACCAAATCCACTCATCCCGTTGTTCAAGAACCCGAACCCGTAAAGGATGAACAACAAGAAAAAAAGGTTGTTACTGTCGAATCTGTTATGGACGAGCTTGCTAAGATGAAGGAACTTCATGCGCAAGTTGGTAAAATGATCCAAGCGACTACTCAAATGGTCAAGAAGCTCAGCAAAACTATGCAACCCAAGAAGAAGCGTACCCGCAAAGCTCAAACTGCTCCTAGTGGGTTCGCTCGCCCAGGTCCTATTACTCACGAACTCTCTACATTCCTTGGTATTCCCAAAGGTGAACCTGTTGCCCGCACGACTGTAACCAAGCAAATGTCTGCGTACATCAAAGAAAAGGGTCTCCAAAACCCCGAGCGTAAGCGTGAAATTGTTCTCGATGACAATCTCGCCAAGCTTTTCAAGATGAAGATCAGCGACACTATCGAATACTTCGAAATTCAAAAGCTTCTCAAAAACCATTATATCAAGACCACTGCCTAAGTGCATTGACAAAGTAGTTGTATACCTGTTTACTCACATCATATATGAGCGACCAGATATATTCTTTATTCTTCAGATACATATTCATAATCTAACATAGTTCCCCTTGACGTATCTTTCCACTCCTTTATATGAAGCAAACCGTGATGCTCGTCATCATGGCACTTCTTGCATAATACAACTAAATTCCCTTTCATATTCTTTATATTTCCATGCGCATCACATTGATAATTGATATGATGTGTATCTAATTGTTCATTTTTACATCCGCATATTTGACAAGATTCTTTCAAGACTCTTGCGTTGTATTTGGATTTCTTAGGAGGCTTTTTCTTCAATAACGCATTTCTTGTTTCTAACGCAAGCGAAGCAAAGTCTTTATTTCCAAGAATATGTGTCGCAATTTCTAATCCATACAAGTGTTCACCCTGTCCATCTTTAATGTGTCTGTCATATGTCACATTCCCATTTTCTATGGTCACACCAATGTGTTTAATCTGAATTGTATCTATAACCTGCTTGATTGGTTCAAGTTCGACAAGACCATGAAGATGTGTGGCGAATACAAATGTTGCTCCAATTTTTGAAATCATGTTACACATTGATGCTACGATGCTAACCGCTGAAGTGTGCTCGGTTCCCTTACATATTTCATCTCCGATGATAAGACTTTTCTTATTCGCAAAACGAAGAATGGTGTCCATTTCCATCATTTCTACATAAAATGAACTTTGTCCCTTGTGAATATTATCTTCTGAAGAAATCCTGGTAAATATACGATCATATGGACAAAATTCAAATGATTCTGCTGGAACAAACATACCCATTTGGGCCATGATGATACACATACCTACAGACTTTGAGAAACATGATTTGCCACTACCATTTACACCATACAATAACATCCCTTTTTCTTTTGAAAAGTCAACATCATTTCCCGTGTATAACGTGTTTCCATCCAAGCGTTCCACAATAGCGTGGCGTATATTTTTACCCGTAACATATGATTCCTCTCCTTCTTTAACTATCGGCTTTGTGTAATTGAACGCCTTTGCAACCAAATAGTGAGACTGTAACACGTCTACTCGCGCAATGTATGATCCAAATGTACAGATGATTTCATGGTACGAATACAATACCTCGATGAATTCCTTCATCTTTTCTTCCACGCATTCGTCGTATGCATCTATAGCGCTATGAAGTTTGTGAACAAGTGATTGTATATCGGGAGTATAAACAATGACCTTCTGTTTACCGTCTGCTTGAAACACCACATTATTACCCACACGATTTTTCAATGTTTTTGCCCTCCCTTGGGTGGTCACAAGACAGTATGACCCCTTATGTTGTTCAAATTTCACACCATCATTCACCCCAAGCGTTTTGGAAAATCTTTTTGCGTGTCCATCCATTGTTTGCATAATTGTATCTCGTTCTTTTTTCAGTATGTCTACATCACTATATACTCCCTCGCGAAACACATCTTTCTCCATATCAATCGTTGAATGCCAGGCAATGTAACAACGTTTGACATCACTCTTTGAAATCATTTCGTGTACAGATAATCCAGATGTCTGTTCAATAATAGCAATGCCATATTCAAAACACATGATGAGATGTCTAATATCTTCCAGTTGAATTGATTTATTTGCGATACATCTTGCGAGTCTATCGACGTTCCCTACATTCTTCGTCAGCTGTTTTACAACGTCAATGTTTATATTAGACATATGGTCTATATCATCATACATAGCGGTTAATGTATCTACATCAGTATACGGATTGAACAGTGTTTGTTTCAATAATTTTTTACCCATAGATGTATTCGTTTTATTTATGATGTCAAATAAACACTTCTTATCTTGACTTATGAGCTGAAGTTGGTGTACGGATGTGTTATGCAACGCAAGGCTTTTCTTGTTGATTTGTTCTGGAATTCTGATTCGTTGAATTAAACTCTTATGATGGTCCTCTACCCATTCGATGAGAAGCGTAAGACTTACACGCGCAATATGAAACATTTCCATATCTATAGACTCAACAGGGCTCATTATACTATCATTTGGGTATGCTCGTGATATAACATCATTTTGATGAGACACATGCTCATATATATTAGAAAACGAAATCTCTCGCGCACCTGAATACGTAAGTCCATTTTTTGACATGCAAATAATTTCCTTGCACCCACATGTTTCTATGATTCTAGTCAACTCTTCTTTCCTATATGCTTCGTTGTCGTTATAAATTTCTTCAAACATCACTTTACCGGATGCAAGATCTATCCATGACACTGCAATACATGTATCATCCGCATATATACTCGCGACAATACTTGAATCACAATCATCAACGCAAGTACCGGGGCTAAAAATTTGAACTACCGTTCTTTTTTCCTTCACTAACTCGTCTTGTTTTACAATCACAGACGTATACCCTTCTCTACTTAAAAAAATCACATATCTTTGCAAAGACGGTAAAGGCATGCCACACATTTGCGGATTTGTAATACTTATCTCCTTGTTTTTGTCCTTTGCTGTTAACATCATATTACACACATTTGACACAACGTCAGCCTTTCCATATCCTTCATATGAATACACTTCGTAAAATCCGCCGACTTGCATGATAACTACTGTTTTATCACCGTATTTATTTTCATACTCTTCTTGTAACTTAAAATAATTCTTCGTAAGACTCATAATACTATAAACATATTAAGTCTTTATGTCGTCATCGCCACAATCATCGTGTAATTCATTGAAGGGAGATTCTTTAAAAACCCCTTTTTCTTGAATTTGCACTTGTTTGGTTTCATGAGGATTGTCAAAAAAGTCCTTAGATTCTTGAGGTTGCTGTATCCCTTCTACTGGGGCGTCACAAGCTTCTTCGCCAAACCCTTCATCTTGTGGTTCATTCATACCTTCCGCTTCATCGAAATCATCTTGAGGTGTATCATCGCCTTCATCTGCGAACCCATCAGGTGGGGGCATATCATTTTCATCTTCTTCGGCAGCGGGTTCGTCTGCGTCAGACTCTGAATCGGAATCAGAATCAGCCATATAGTTCTGAAGTATGTGCTGTAAGGGTAAGAGCGTACGGATCGCGCTGTGAATAGCGTCGTGGATCATGATATACATTTCTTTCTTGAGTGCGATAGATTCCTTCTTCAAAATACGAGGATTTTCAAATATTTCCTCTGCGATTTTGACAAACGCATTATGAATAAAATGCTCGTTTGTAGGCATTTTGATTTGTACTCGCTTACTCTTTGACATGCGAATGGATGTCAATATTTTCACGTTACTCACAAAAACTGCCGCAAGTAGATCCGAAAAATACGAGCAGTTCTTTGTTACATCTCGTGATAAAGTTTCAATATTGTATTGATTCCAGTTAGGAACTTCTTGCATCCTTTTTTGCATTTCGACGAGTGTATTTTGTTTTTCTTCATCTGGTGTCTCTTCACAAACATTATACATAGATATTACTTTAGAATACAACGCTTCCGTCATAATAGATTGTAGCTGTTTAGTGTACTCAGCCTTCGCTTCAACGATACTGTTTACGTTTAGGTTCTTCATTATTATCACCAGATGCTTTCTTTTTTCGTTTACACCGCAACGGACTCCAGTCTATATATAAATCCATCGTTACTTGTTCAACATGAAACCCTCCTTTACTTAGTTGTGTCTTTACATATTTAATAGCATGTTCATGATTATATATTGAATATCCAAGTACAAAAGGAGGCACTTGAAATGTCATACTACTATACCCCATTGAATTACGTAGATTGATTCTGTTATGACACGTATCGAGAAACTTTTTATATATCTCTTCCTGTCTCTTCTTTTTTTCTCTCTGTGATTTTTGTAGACTCTGAACTGTTGTAGCCATATATCATTTGCCAATGTATTTTTTCTGCATTTAATACAAGGAATCCATCATGGGAGTTGGGTCATCAATGAATAATAGAATGTTCGTGGTTGATCGAAAAGTACGCCCAACACTTGAGAGATTGGATACTTCATTCAATAGAACAGCATCACAACTTAAGACAATATTAAATGAAGAAATTCAACTTGTCAAAAAAATAGATCCAAAAAACACCAAAGCTTTGAGTGAAGCTCTCGATACACTCATTATCCTTAGAGAGCGTTCTGTCGTGTATCGTGTGCGTATTCGTAAAATGATCCCACTGACAGACGCCCATAGACTTGTATTAAAAGACTTGCGTAGATATCTTAGACGTATTCGATATCACACATCTAAAATAGGAAGGTTATTGGGCAAGTCTAATAAGAAATTTAATGCGTACATAGGGAAATTACCACAAGATATTGTTCCTATTAGAAAAAGACGGAATTATAGAAATATATTTACAAAACCCATAACAAAAGACGGGCTGGTGCAAAGAGTAAACAAGCTTCCAAATAACAAAGGAAATGCCCCGTATGTTGAAGTAGTTACTAACGTCGAACCACGGAACAAAGAAGCTTTACTTGAAATGTCACACGTCGTAGAAGAGTTAGAAGAACGGAATAATAACGTTCGTTCACAAGAAATTAAATTGAATCAAAATGAAAGCGATAAAAACAACACGGCTGTGAAAATGGCTCGGGTTAAAAGTAAAGAGGTGACGCAAAGAGAAGAAATACGTTCACAAGAACGAATTGAAAAAAGTAAAATTGGTTTAGAACGTCAAAAATTACAAACCGAACAAAAAAAGGATGAAGGACAAGCGAGTATTGAGAGTCAGAAAATACGCGCGGCTGACAGAGAAAGGCAAAATGCTCGTGACAAAGAAGCCACGAATAGAAGATTACAGGCCGAAAAAGAACGTCGTGAGATGAGCCTAGCCAACAGAGAAAGACAATATACAATGACAGAAAAAGCAGCAAATAGAAGATTAGAAATTCAGAAACAACGCGAAGAACTACGGGCTACGAAAGAAAGAGAATCTGGTGAGAAACGTCTACAAGGGCAAAAATTGTCTTTAGAAGAAGTGAAACAGAGAAGATTAAATAAACAACGGATCCTTTCCGAATCGAGAGAAGGAAGATTGATGGAAAAAGAAAGGCGTCAACGTGGTTCGCCTATGTCTCGTTCAATGAGTCAAAGAGAACAACGTGGATCATTACCGATGAGTCAAAGAGAACAACGCGAAGAACTACGGGCTACGAAAGAAAGAGAATCTGGTGAGAAACGTGGTTCGCCTATGTCTCGTTCAATGAGTCAAAGAGAACGTGGATCATTCCCGATGAGTCAAATGGGTCAAACTCCAAGTCAACCAAATGGGTTTGAGTCAATAGAAGCACTTAAATTGAAACAAAAGTCTGCTGATTCGCAATCTAAACGCGAAATTGAACTCGATAAACTAAAATCGAAACGCGATTTCGAAATAGAAAGCAAGAGGCTCAAGGCAACTCAAAATATGAAATTAGCCGAACTCAAATCAAACAAAATTACGAAATTAGCCGAACTCAAATCAAACAAAAATAGTAAAATAGCTGAACAAAAAACGAGTAAACAGGTATCAAAAAATGATATAACAGTAAAATTAGCACAAATACGAAAGAATGAGCGAATCGGGATGAAAGAAACAAATGAAACAACATCAGAACGAAAAGGAAGACAATCATTAGATAAAAGACAATTTGAAGAAGGAGTACGAAAAGCAAAGGTTAACGAGGGTAAAAATAGACGCGGTGAAATGAGGGTAAATAAAGATAAAAAGAATGAAAAGGCAAACAAAAAGCAAGCAGCGAAAGAAACCAAGCGCGAAGCGAAAAATACAAAACGCGAGGTTGAAAAAGCAAAAGAAAAAGAAGAAACAAAAGAATTAAAAGATAATATTTCTAAATTACTAGGCGCATTCACACAATTCCGGAAAGATGGAAACTCAAAGATCAAAAATGATCTTAAAATTCAATTAGATGCAATTGCCGCACTCGTGGACGATAGACAAGTAAAAGATTACATCTTTAGTAAACGTATCACGGAACCAAGTATCATGAAAACAAGCGAAAAAGTATACACCACCGTCGCAAAAATGTACATGCAATCGTCTGCGTTTGAGGATGAACAGGTTGAAAAGTTGATTCCTCTCCTCGATACCATGTCTCTCGAAGAGTTAGAGACACTCAGATATCATTTCAATGTTAAACTATTCGCACTCAGCAACGAACCGACTTACGTTAAGAATGTGAAAGAATTATACATATCTAATTCCCGCGTACAAAAATATATGAGTGAAGTATTGCCAACGAATTCGGAAATATACAGATGGTATCAGAAATATTCTACAAAGAATCAAAATAATACGTTATGGGGTCCTCCAAACAGATACGTAAAAGTTCGTGGGAATTACAAGGTTATGTTTGACAGAATGTTGAGTGGTGTGAAAGAATATGAAGCTAAATACGATAATATATCAACCGGTCTGATTAAAACCACACCCTACATCAAAAAGATATTCGAAACAAATACGAATAAAGAAATTAACAGGGAATACGACAAGATCGAGCGATACATATTGAGGCAAGAAATAAGCAAAATTAAAGATCGATTAGCATGCGGACCTCTGACTGTTCAGTTCGTAAAATACTTTAATGTTAATAACAATCCGAATGGTACGATCCCTGACAATAAAAATAAAAATATCAAAGTGGAATCATTCAAGAAGATGAAAGACTTCATAAACAACGCATCTATAGATACGCTTCATGATATTCGTCAAGAACGGGGGACGCATGTATCAAAACGAGAAAATACCTACATGAACAAACTTTCTAAAAATGAACGTTGTGTCGTGCGAACGTTTTTGAAACAGACATTCCCTGTTGCATCACAGGCGTATGCCATGTACTTAAACCCAAATAATAGAAACAATGATAAATATTACACAGACAGAATGAACGATAGTTTTAGAATTCTTGATACTTGGTTCAAACAAGTGGATCTAAAAACTATTATTTCAATACCTGCTGATATTAAATTTTGGTTGTATAACGGAAAATCTATAAAGAATCAAGATCTTGGGAGTTTCGCAGTATCAGTGTTGAAGACAATAGTTACCAAGCACGTGAAAACAATGATTGGAAAAGAAGAAACGCTCGAATGGGTGATTGCTACTCTAACCAAGCAACAGAACATTCCCGAGAAACTTGCGGGTGTTTTCAGACGTTTCAGAGACGCCCATCCAGAGTTCGAAACAGAACCTATGTTGTATAGGCAAAAAATAGGCTACGCTCTTGGGTTGAATAATCCTCCTCTGTATGAATCCAGTAATCATTCCGGAAAGAAGCAAATTGTGCCGTCACCTGTGAAATTATCATTACCGAAGGCATTATCCATACCTGGGTTGAATAATCCTCCTCCGTCTGACCAAAATAAACAACAAAATAATCATAAAACCCAAAAGAAACTTAATACACCGCCATCTGTGAAATTATCATTACCGAAGGCATTATCCATACCTGGGGTGAATGCGCCGAAATTGACATTACCTAAAACGGCCATACAGTTCACCTTATTGCGGACAGTCGTACAATTAAAAACACCAACTCGTAAATTGAAAAGCATACCGATACCACATGGAGCTATCACACTATCGGTTGATAAGAAAAAATTAAGCATTCCAAAACATATAGGTACATCTATTCGATTAACACCGGGTGAAAAGCATGTCATGCGATTTTACGCACCAAAACCTCCAATTCTTCGTAACACACGTCCAGCGTTGAAGAATCTTAATGGTCTGGTGAACAACGCAGAGAAAAAAAAAGCCAATTTTGAAATAGAAAAGGAAAGGAAAGCTGAAGAAGCAGCTAGGAAATCAGCGAATGCAGAAGAGGCAGCAGCTAAAGAGAAAGCAGCAGCAGCTAAGAAAGCGGCAGAAGCGAAAAGGATAGAAAATGCAGCAGTAGCTAAGAAAGCAGAAAAAGCAGAAGCAAATGCAGCAGCAGAAGCGAAAAGGATAGAAAATGCAGCAGTAGCTAATAAAGCAGCAGCTAATAAAGCAGCAGCTAATAAAGCAGCAGTAGAAGCGAAAAGGAAAGCAGTAGCTGAAGAAGCAGCTCAGAAATCAGCGACTGCAGAAGCGAAAAGGAAAGAAAATGCAGTAGCAGCTAAGAAAGCAGCAGAAAATGCAGAAGCAAATGCAGCAGCAGAAGCGAAAAGGATAGAAAATGCAGCAGCGGCTGAGATAGCAAAAGAAAAAGCTGCTCTCGAGAGTACATTAAAGGTAAAAATGTCCAGTATGTCAAATAACTTTCAATCCCTATACGAAAAGAAGATCATTAATGCACAAACAAACGATGATTTGAAAAATATTGAGAAACAGATAAATAAAAACATGGAAATGAATATTGAAAAAATAATGGTGACTAAGTTTATACCAAAAATATACAATAGACGGAATGGATTTTTGGATTTCAGAAGTAAAGCTAAAACACCCGAAGAGAAAGAATTTTTAGAACTGTATTACGAAGCACACAAAGCATTGAATGAAAAAACAACATGCACGCCGATTTGTAAAAGAATATTGGAACACATTGATTCTATTTTTGACATGACACGGCTAAAAAATAAAGATATTGCTGCTGTTCGAATAATAACAGGAAATGAAATAAAGTGTTTGCAACAAACAACATCAGACATACGCTCACTGAAAAATGAAAGTGATTATAAGCCGTCTTGTGATGGTCTAATGGATAAAATACATAGAGAGAATTTAGTAAAGGATGAGAAGGTTTTAATGAAAGCAATAGAAATTGTGGATAATAATAGTCAAATCTTTAATAAACTTACAAGGAGTATCAGACAAGTAACACAAGATGAATTTAGCAATCTATTATTGAAGCAAGTCAATCGTGGAGCTGTTCAAAAAGTTAAAAGTCTGTCGGTACATCACGTAAGGGTTCTCTTCGATTTCATTGACACGAATATAATTAACAAAGATAAGGCATCCAGAAATTATTTGGTTTCTGCTCAAGAGATGGATAATTTTATGAAGGTTGAAAAGAGAACTGAGAAATTGTTACAATTAATAAACAATAATGGTGAAGAAATACCAGAACTCATAGGAGAGAAAGAAAACAAGCCAAGACGTCAAGGCAGTCCAATTACGTCATCCTTCACCCGACGAAAACCAGCGTAAGCGTAAGAACATAAAGAATAAAATACGTAACATATGTAATGTTTGATTCATCCATTGATTACTCAAAGATTACATTTTCATCTCCCGTTGTCCAAGGTGACAGATATTTCATCCAAGCGCTTCACGAGACCGAACCTATTGTGTCTCAATTCAACCGATGGATGCACAGTAAAACCGATTTAGTCGACGCCGACGGTAAAGTCTCCTCCCAAATTGACGTACACGTCGGTGGAACTGAGTCAGGTGTAAGCCCATTTATCGAATTTACCTCGGATTTCGAGGACGCCATGCTCAAAGCCGCAAAAGAAAAGAAGGGAGAATGGTTCCCAGGTAAGGAAATTTCCGACGAATGGCTCGATAGCGCATTCCATTCCGGATTCAAACAAGTCAAGAAATCGAATGATGTCGTCATGCGATTGCGTATATCGAAAGACATTCACGTGTACACATCCGATCGCGAAGAAACTGAACTAGGTGACATCAAGGACGGTTCCACCATCGCGCTTATTATCTTAATGGACGGTCTTTGGTTCACCAAGAGCCGTTTTGGATTGACTTGGAAGGTTGTCCAGGCGAAGATCAAGAAAGAAAAAGCACCATCCCGAAAATACATGTTCGACGATGATGCCACACCCGAACCCGAGCTTGACAACGTATTTCCAGATGAAGTAAATTAAATCTCGCTAATTTTTTTTAGGTCGTACAATAATGTCAACTAACAAGACTGTAAATCTCATGAAAAAGGTAAAGCCCACAGATATCATTGTATTTTGCTTGGTCGCCTATGTGGCCTATTTATTCATCAACGATTCCATGTGCAAAAAGGATAAAACTGAAGGGTTCGAAGACACCGCGCCTGCTGTACCTATGCCCGAACAAGGTGCGCCCGCTGCGATGGCCTCAAAGAAATCTGGGGGTGTTTCCGGATACGAGGATGAGCCTCTCGCCCCTATAGGATACAACAAGGAAATTTCCAAATCTTCTGGCGATGGATGTGACAATCTTAAGTTCGTAAGTACAAACCTTCTCCCAAAGGGTGACACGAATCTCGATGATACATTCGCCGAATTCAGCCCCGCGAATCTCGAAGGTCAAAACTTCCTCGATTCTCGTAACTTTACAATTGGTATGCAATCCCAGGTCCTCCGCAACGCCAACCTCCAGCTTCGTTCTGAACCCCAGAACCCCACCGAAAACCCATGCGCATGGAACCAAACAACAATTTCCCCTGAAACTCGTCGGGAAATGGACATTGGTGCACAGGTCGTAGATGAAGTCGCTTAAATGATTTGATTTACTTTTTTAACAAAAGATTTAGCAAGATATTCTGATGAATACCCAAGTGCCTTTTTCGTGTCATTCAATTCTATTTCAATTTCGTAAACATCTTTATTAGCTGTTGTGACATGTGTGAGATCATATCTCCATATGCCTTTAAAGTAGCTCCAACGTTCTTTATGTCGTATAAACGACGTTGGTTGTACATCCACTGGTTCGCATTTTATTTCTTCGCATACGGATATGCGAACATTATCGAAATCTTTTGAGGCAATTTTTTGTTTTTTAGTACACGTGACAAGGGTATTTTCATGATGATGATTTCTATATTTGCCTGTGATTACATCACGGGTTTTTTCTGATGATGTCTTATCCCACGCACTTGAAACATCCATTCGAGATTTTAATTTGTAAAAGGTACTTTTATGTACACCGGGTACAAACCCTTGATGTGTAAATGTACCTAAGCGAGCTTCAATTTCATGCGTTGGGCTAAGTTGACTTGTATATTGAGAAACAAATGATTCCATGTTAATATACCTAAAGACCTACGTTTTAAATGATATAAACGTAACGATTATATAAAGTATAATGGATGGTCAAGCTAAAACGCTTCGCGCATTTCATAATAAACTCAAAGCAGAAATAATTCAGCGAGTATGTAACATGACAAAAGTTCAAACCCTTCTCGACGTTGGTGTTGGGAGAGGGGGTGATATTATGAAATGGCATAATAATCAAATTCCTAAAGTTATCGGTGTTGATATAGAATACACGTATATCCGCGAAGCTATAAGGAGGTTTAATCAAGCACATCTCAGGAATGTAAGGGATTATAGATTCTATGTGATAAAAAATGGTGATTCATTTTTTACTACGCTAGAAAAACGAAATTTGGATACGTTATATGACATGATTTCTTGTCAATTCTGTCTTCACTACTTCGCAAGTTCAGAAGAATGTTTACATGAATTCTTCTCGAATATTTCAAAGGTTTTGAAACCAGGTGGTATATTCATCGGCACAGTACCAAATGGCGACAAAATTTTGAATATGCTTGGAAATGATAATGAATTTTCAAACGAGCAAGTATTGATCAAGAAAATGTTTGACACTCCATCTACATGTGGTGATGCAATTCAATTTAGTATGACAGGTACATTATATTTTGGAGAAAATATGATCAGTCATGAATATTTGGTATACGAAAATACACTACGAGATGTAGCTTGTAAGAACGGACTTGTACTCGTAGAATGGAAATCATTTGAAGATCATTACAAAGAGTATGATTTTTCACTTCATGAAGATACACAAAAAGCGAGTTTTGTCAACAACACGTTCATTTTCAAACGTGTACCATACGAGAATTTACATTAAATGAATCTAACAGATTCATCCCTTCTTCGTATGTAGTACTCACTAAATGACACAATTGTTTAATATCAGAGCAACTTAGCCCCAGGCATATCATTGCTATATCTTCAATCGTTTTCTCGTCTGTATCTATCGTTGAACGCAACATGTGTTGTATGGTATCAACGTCTGGAAGTGGTATTTCCACATGAATCGGGATGCGGCGCTTAAATGCGGGATCTATTGCGTCCATTCTATTTGTAGCCCCAATAAATGTAATCCCTTTTTCTGATGAAATACCATCCATATATGTCAAAAGAACAGATTTCATAGTATTTACATGTGATTGATCAAGCATATTACGGGTACCACAAATGCAATCAATTTCATCTATAAACAACATACATGGTTTCATTTTTTGTGCGAGCGTAAACAATGCTTGAACGGTTTTATTACTTTCTCCTAAAAGCTTATTTTCTATGTTTGAAATATTGAAACAAATAAGTGGAACTTGCGACTCGTTCGCAAGTGCTTGTGCCATCATAGTTTTTCCCGTTCCGGGTAACCCGTATAACAAAACACCATTTCCATTACCCTTTTGTACGTCTTTAAATATACTATGTGGTTTCCCAAAAAACGCACGTTGTATTTTATTTTTTTCTTCTTGAAGTCCATATATATCATTCATTTTCACCTTCAACTCGCTCGGTAAATACACGTCGTCTAAAAGCTGTTGCTCGTGGTGTGAAAACTGTACCCCTTCGCCAATGTAATTAGCCATATGTAATACCCGGGCATTGTTCACATGTGTATCTGAATGCATCAGATGTATAGATACGAGATATGTTATGTACCCACTCAACACAAGCAGAAATATCTTTTGCATGAAATCAACTGTATGCATTTATTTCATGAAAAAATTAAAAGTTTAAGAATTACACGCCTTGATAAAGATATACAATGGAGACCGGATTCAGTACTCTCGTAAGTCAAGACAATTCTGTAGACGAATTCGTCACGAATGCAAAAAGCATGTTACTTGTTCTTTTAGAAGAAGGTATGCGATCTGCTGGTGACTACGCAAAATCATCTGGCAGAGATGTGATAACACAAGAAGATATTTTGTATGGGTTGCAATATCAAGCACATCAATTTCAAAATATCGATAATATTCAATCGCGATCAAAAGAAGCAATTACCGCTTGGGATGCCACAGATGGTCTGAAAGAGTTCAAAAGCAAATCCCTTGTAATGACAGACGAAGATGAAAAATGGAATGTTTCGATTACAGATGGTAGTTTTGTTATGAATGATTACATTTGGAAGGGTATCCTTTCTAATGACTCACATACATACGAATTCAGATATACATATCAATATCTAGGTGAAGGGGAATGTGAACTGGATGGAGATATTCCAGATGATCTCGCAGAAAAAATAGAGGATTTTCTCTTTGATGAACTTGTAGACACATTTTCTGACGAAGATAACGATGAAGATGAAAACATGACCGTAGAAAATCACGACCCCTTCAAAAGGGCCCCTGATTCACATAGTGAACATATCGCACTCATGAACTTTTATCATGATCATTGGGATGAATGGGTACCAGAAAGTGATGTCGAAAAACTTCTTAAGGAGACAATCGATTCACGATTCAATGAAGCCCCTATTTCGGAGTGTCGTTGATTTTTTTAATGTATAATTCGGGGTATAACTTCATAGCTTCGCAATTTTTCTTGTCACGTTGATACATATTTACAACGTCGTATGGTCGGTATGACCCGATAACACCAATATCAGGTTTAATTTCTATTAATTCTTTCACCTCTCCAATTAGAGGTAATTTAAAAGCATCTTTAAGTGTGTACATTATTGATACACAACAAAAAATTCAAATAAATAATAATGGAAGACACGATAACAAAGTTGTACAATAAAATATTGAATCGTGATCCCGACCCGGATGGGTTAGAAACGTATACAAGTTTCTTATCGAAAAGAAAAGAGTGGGAGCTATCAAAGGTTCTTAAGATAAGTACAGAGTACAGAGATCGTATATCTAAAAAAAATTGGATTTATGTGTTTATGTGCGTTAGAAATAATGGAAGCGACCTTCCTAAAACATTGGAAACATTAGAGAAAATAAGACGTCAAGACGAGACACATGAATACGCGTATTTCATCTTCGAGAATGATTCTAGTGATAACACCGTTGATTTGTGTAAAGAATTCTTATATAGAAATCACGGCGCGTTTCAAAGTGATGTAATGAATATGAAACAATGGGACGACGTTAAGGACATTGACAGAGTTACTGATATGGCAATATACAGGAATACATGTAAGTCTCTTTGTCCAGATGTGTCGACATCCGAATTTTGTGTGCTTGTTGATACAAAAGTTACTTTCTCTGAAAATATTTTTGAGAAATTTAAGAGTACATTGAAAGATGAAACGATTGCGATGGTATCTCCATTCGGAAAAGTTGGTAAAAAACCGGTCTATTATGATACATATGCCCTTGAATTTAAAGGCAACCGACGAAAAACGATCAGAATGAATACAGGTATTATAGATGTTTTAAGTGCTTGTGGTGGAATATTCATGGTGAAATCCCTTGCTGTTGTTGGTGCTACTTGGGATGGAATAGATGGTAATAAAAGTGAACACAACGCTTTTTGTTATTCTGTAAGTGATTCCGGAAGGGTTGTCATAGACACCTCCATTCATGTCGAATGGGTTAAATAATATAAACATTACACTGTTCATATATATATTGACATGTTCGCTATCATTAACACCCTTCATACCAACTTCAATACTAAACCGAAGAAAAATAAATCTAAACATATAGATGACATGATACCGAAAAGCAAACCAAAGCATAAACACTTTAAAAGAAAGAGTCGTCATTCACATCAAGAAGATGATTACTCACTTGGTAAAAGAAATCGTTGATGGTCATTCTCGTGTAAGCTGGAATCAATATTTCATGTCACTCGCACTACTTGCTTCGAGTAGATCACAATGCAATCGTTTGCGCGTGGGTTGTGTTCTCGTAAAAAACAATAGAGTTGTTAGTACTGGGTATAATGGTTATATAGAAAATACCCCACACGAATCAGTTGTTCGTGATAACCACGAACAAGCAACGGTACACGCAGAACAGAATGCAATTTCGGACGCGGCAAAACGCGGTGTTTCAATAGGTGGTGCAACTGCGTATGTTACCCATTATCCATGTTTGAACTGTGCAAAACTTCTCGCGTCTTCTGGTGTTGATAAGATTATTTATAATCAATCATATCGAAATGATCCGCTTGTTGATCGGGTTGTTGGCCAAGTTGTTCAAATTGAGCCCATGGATATGGAGAATCCTTAGGTCCTGTAAAAAGAAAACCTTCTGTATAACTTGGTAAACCGTATAAATTATATATATTATCATCGATAAGCATGTCAATACCTAATGTCATGCATATATCAGATTTTTCAATTTTATCACCTAAAAGACTATGTGAATTACAATATATTATATCTGTAAACACACCGTTTCCGAAACACCTTGTTACTAAATCATATGTATACTTCCTGCTATATACTTGCCTAGAGGTAACTATATATAGGTCAAAACCAAGACGCTTCCAAAGTAAAACTGTTTCTTTGGTACCTTTTAACGGTTTAATTTTTTTGTGTTCATCAGAACCATAAAAACTATATACAAGCCATTGAGCCTCTCTGGGTGTGATATCAAAAATAGTTGAAAAATTATATTCAATTGCTTTCGATAAAGGAATTTTCACTTTTCTGTTATATTGTTTCTCATAGTGAACATTCAAGTGACTGAGCATAGGGACTAAAACCTCATCGAGGTCAAGAGCAATCTTCATTTACTTTGATTTTTTTTAAAATATCAATAATGTACCGAATAGTTCGGAATGATGGAATGGGGAATTGTTTGTTTTATGCTATGGCACAAGGTATAATTCACAAAAAGAATTTAAGTGATGATTACAAAACACTTGGAAAAACGCTAAGGCGAAATGCTATAGACTATATGAAGCAACGTTCGGAAAAAGACGAAACATACAAAATGCTTATCTCTGTTATGTATCCTTACGGAAACCCAGATAAAGATTGTTCGCAACAATATATACAATGGATGTCAAAAAACACATCTTGGGGAGGGGATATTGAAATAAAGGCAATTGAAAAGTATCTTCATAAAATTGGCATATCTGGGGCGAGAATTCATTACGCAGATGTAGAAAAAGGCTTCCAAAGATCTTTAAAAGTTATCAACGGGTTTGGTACAAACATAAGAAAAAATAAACACCCTACAATCAAGCTAATTTTACACCATGCGCAAACAGGAGGCTCGCATTACGAATATATATATAAAGTAAAGAATCTTAAGAGAAAGAAATGTTCTGTCAGCAATGGAGTATGACTAATCCTTTTCGTCGTCATCTGTTTATTCGTAGTCGGCGCAGTGTAATAAACACAACCGTTAGATGTGCTAATAATAAACCCCGTGTACATAAAAATGTATTGACAGAAGAAGAATGTAATGAATGTGTATATCTCGCAAACAAGTACAAAGAAAATACCGTCATAAATTTGACATCTACTCTTAACGGAGGCACTCTCGTGAAAAGCGATGATCAATTTATGAAAGTTGTGGATACAAAAATAAACGATATCATAAAAACTAAATATAATCGTGAATCAAATAGTTTTTGTCATATGAATGTATACGAACCATACGAGAAGTTTGTGCTTCATGTTGACGCATTGTATGCTTCTCAAATAGAAAATTACGGACCGCAGCGCATAGCATCGGCACTTGTGTATTTAAACGATATCGAAAATGGAGGTGAAACTGTATTCCCATGTCATGACATTTCTATCGTCCCTAAACGAGGAACAATGGTATACTGGGAGAATGTTTTAGATGGCGGAAGCATTGATTTTGACATGACGCACTTTACAACAGAATCACCAGAAGTCAAATATGTTCTTGTGAAAATGTTTCATCGTATTGTTTAATTCGTAGCATGAAAGAATCATCGTGTTGTACATCTCCTAGTATATCTAAAATAGAATCTTGTAATCTATCGCATTTTTTCCATAACGATACATATTTCGCAAATGATATCTAAAATTGTTTCGTTTTAATTTCGTCTGAATGGTTTTGTCACTAGGAATCATGCCGATACCAGTATAACACCAATTTTTATATTTTTCAAAATCTAATTTCAAAAGGTCATTAAGATATGACTCTTGGTGGGAGCGATGAAATTTACCAACTCCTATATGAACAATACCACTTATTCGCTTTTCTTCATATAGGGACTCACCATGTAGCGTAGGCAAAGAATGCATATTACATTTCCTAATGCATTTATTTCCAACCTCGAAAACCTTCGGGTTCATCGGGTTCATCGGGTTCATCGGGTTCAAAATCATCATCGGGTTCATCGGGTTCGTCGGGTTCATCGGGTTCATCGGGTTCAAAATCATCTTGGGGTCCATCGCCCGAAACTATGAATTGAATACCCCTATGTATTTTTGATTGTAACTCAGCAAGCGGATATAACTCTTCACTACCGGTGATAATCATTACATAAACGAACGTTTCGAATTCTTTCAATGTTTTCTTTTTCTTCATGAGATACTTCAACATCTTCTTGGACAAAGCATCCGTTCTTGCATCTTCATACAACGGCTTCCCAACGACTTCGGATGCATTGTCTGCGAATCCCGTGTCTACATTTATTGTTTTATCGACTACACTATTTATCATATTCTTAAGATCTTGTATTTCGACAAATAATTCATCGGTTGTTTTATGAAGCTTATCGTCCATGTATGCTAAGCTCACAATTTTTTCTTGATTGCTTATCCCCTGATTCACAATGTTTTGGATTTCACTCATCTGATTCACAATGTTTTGGATTTCCTCATCTCCTTTTCGTTGATTGGTCGAAATTTCGTTTAATTTCATTACTCTTACCCCCTGACTGAAACTAGGAGAAACTTTTTGTTGATTGCTTTGTCCCGTCGCAGATATAATTAATTCTTCCGAACCCTCTTCCACAGGTGGTATGTCAGGGTCAAAATCCCTAGCTGTTGGATCCAAATTATTTATGATGTATGACAAGGGATCAACATCCTTACCAGTCTTGAGCTTGTAGAATTGCTTAAAAAGGGTTTCGAGTTGTTCGGTATGTGTATCTAAATTCGTATTCTTATCAGGTAACTTTTCCCTAAACCCTTTGGCGAGATTCAACCTTTCCACGTTACCTCTCCGTCCAAACAGCTTTTTGAAATCGCCCCATTTAGCCATCACATCATCATCGAGTGAAGAAACGAAGGTTTCAGTTTTTTCTATCAAATTATCATCGAAAAGTTTCTTTACAGCAGGATCTGTTTCGTAAAAGTGAACGATTCTCCGGCGACGCTTCGGTTCGTACAATTTTAGAGCAGGGATCTTTTTTGCCAATTCTATGATCTGGCTAGAAGTTACTATATAATCCTTAGATACATCAATATCTACTACTTTTTTAAGTATACGTACGAACGATGCCTTTGTAAGTTTAGGGGTATTAAAAAGTGTGGCGAGCATAACCCCGACATCATCTTCGCTAAATACGATATTTCCATCACCGGACTTAACGATGAATGATTCAACTTGTTGTTTTTTACAATACCGAATGAATAAATATATAACACAAATACATATAATATAAATCTTATACTTGTCATACATCATATATTATTATACAATGATAATATAATAATGAACAGATCTTACCAATATAAACAAAGAAAACCGAATGATGACACACTGATGTACGCGTTCATTGGTATCGTATTGATAGGAGTTGGGATACAAATGAAGATTATAAAAATACCAGGTAGGAATGTGAAACAGACTACAAGAAGAAAATCACAACGGGTGACGTCGGACGAGGCATCTCCCGTTTCATCAGGTGAAACACCAGGTGAAACACCAGGTGACAAATTGGATGCGATTCCTTGTCCGTACGATTGCTCTAGCATTCCTGGTTCATCTTGTGTAAATGGAAAATGCACGGATCCATACTTACAGTTGTAATAATTCTAGATCCTTTTTGAAAATCCTGAAAATTTTATTCATGTGTTGTGTAGCTTTCGTTTTAATCAACCTACCATTTTCCATATCTCTGTATTCAGCCAATGGAATGCTACATCGTTTTGACATGTCATCCATCTTAAGCTTCAAATGTGTACGCAACGTGACGAGCTTTTTACGGCGTTGCGCGTCAATCTGCTCTGGTGGTACGGTATCATCAGACAGAACATTTTGTGTAGCTCGAGACACGTGTACTGCCTCCGTGATCAAAGGTGATTTCTTTTTCTGTTGACCTTTGCCATACAAAGTCACTTGTTCCCATTGTTGTTCGTTTACCATACCCCCTTGCATTATTTATCCATACTCATTATTTTTTTAAATCGCCTAAAGAACTATACACCAAACATTAAATAACATAATCATTCGTTTTTGAAACCACCTAAAGAAACGTCATTATACACATATACCTCATACGCAACAACCATGCAATTCCTCAAACCACACCAAAAAGAAGGCGTAGAATGGATGGTCAAGCGCGAAACGTGCGAAGCCGCAACATTTTACGACGAACACATGCCTAAAGGCGGCATTCTCGCAGATGAAGTCGGGCTTGGAAAAACAATTCAAACAATCGGACTTATTCAATCTATTCCCAAGAAGAGCCTCATCATCGCACCCAAGAGCCTTGTGCTCCAATGGATTGACGAAATTCATAAATTTGCTCCTGATATGATAGTCGTGAATCTTACCCGTCCTTTTGACAGAACACATCTCGACGATGATTGCGTATACATCATATCTTCTTCATATTTCAACAAATCCACATCTGTTGTTGGAGCCACTCCTCTTCATAGAATGAAATGGGGTCGCATCATCATCGATGAATCGCATAGTATTAAAAATAAAAAATCAAAACTTCATAAATCCGTATGCTGCTTAACAGCGGAATCAAAATGGTGCTTGACTGCTACACCTGTTATGAACAAAATGGATGACTTCATCAATCTCGCGACGTTCATTGGATTATCTAAATTTGTCACACAAGGATTCAGAGATGATGTTGTCAAAACATTTCTCAAGAGACGCACAAAGGATGACGTAAAGCATCAAGACGAAGCACTGCGACTCCCTAAGCTTGACATAGAAGTTTGCAGAATGCCTTTTGCGAGCGAAGAAGAAAAGAAGTTATACAAAAATGTATTCGATGATACGAACGAACAAATGCGTAAGAAAACAAACAATAACACAATTGAACTCCTAGAGATGCTACTTCGAGTTCGTCAAGTGTGTTCGTATCCTCAGTGCTATGTCGACGGCATGAAAAGAAAATTCAAAATAAATATGGATGACTGGTCGCATGAATCCACTAAAATTCCCAAGATTACAAATGATGTAATCAAGGTCCGCGAACAAAAAAGTATTATTTTTTGTCAGTTCAGGAGAGAAATGATGGCGTATAAGAAGGCTCTGGAACATAATGAAATGAAAACAGTATCAATTCACGGACTAATGACAATGGAGGAACGCGTTGAGAGCATAGAAACGTTCAAAAACACAAACACGAATGTCATCATCATTCAGATTCACACAGGGGGGCAAGGATATAACCTACAGGTCGCACAGAATGTTTTTATCACCAGCCCCACGTGGAATCCTTGCATAGAATATCAGGCGATTGGACGCGCTCACAGAACGGGACAGAAAAACGAAGTGAAGGTTAAGCGTTATATCATTTCTGATGAAGCTGACACTGACACTGTATACATTGAAGAAAACATGCTCGCAATTCACGATAAGAAAAGAAAAATCGCAGCAGAAACACTAAACGACGATCGTCTTGCATTTGATCCAGCGGTGTACAATACTCGAGCTCCGCTGAAATTTACTGATATCAGAAGTGTTATGAAAAAACATTAATATATCATAAGAATGACAGTTCGTTCATATCCATTGGGTAACACAGACCCAGTTTATGATGACAAGAAATATGCAAACAATATCGAGGGCTCAAATTGTTATAGTTACGCATTCAATCACTTTTCACTTAATGCCGGGAGACCACATAAATCAGTACCCGGATTTATAACAACTTTTGTATCAGGAAAACAATATCCAAGAACAGATTGGCAAATATGTAGGACAGATGTTATTCAGCGTGTCATAGACGATGGAAAAACGGCGTCAAAATTATATAATTTAGGTGTAGAGACTGTAAAAGAAGTATCTGGTAAAACTGTACTAGCTAAATTGAAGAGAAAACCAGAAGATAGGTATAGACGTGTTGTAATGGTAATCGCCCCAAATGGCGAACGTAAAGGTATTCCAACAGATTTCCACTTTTATGCGCAACAACCAGTAGCAATTCGCGATATTTACAAACTCGATCTTCACACGTATACTACGAACGTTATAGATAGATCGGGAAATCCATACAATGTAGCTGGAATTAATCCTATAACATCAAATCTTAGAATCAAACAAGAAGTCGACAGAGGAAACAAATCTTGTTATAAACTACTTAATACATCATCAGATCCTAATAAACGTGCAAAAACTAACATAGAGCTCCATGCGAAAATGTTCCCTAAGCATATGCAAAAGTTCGTACCCAACCCCTTTTGGTTACTAGACATTCCCGTATATCAACATAAAAAAGTAAATATACACGAAATAGTAACACTTAAAGCTCAAAATATTTCAAAAGAAATACCCCATTTCAAAAAAATTATAGAAGCAGCTAAAACAGCATGTCTTTCAAAAAAAGCATACAAAGGTAACGAACGAGTTGGTATTTGGACACATAAATTGGGTTGGGGTACTCGCCCTTTAAATACGGATGGAGATGGAAAATTGATCTTCGACCCAATTCAAGCAAATAAATGCCATGGTGGATATGATTACAAAATCGTATGTGGTGTGTTCGATGTCATGGTAGGTTATGGTATCACAAGCCCATGGCATGATATCGTCAAATTTAAGAAAAAGAATTCCTTGAATATGTAATAGGATGAAGTTGTTTTACAGTTTAAAATGTCATCATTCAAAAAATATAATCAAAATGATTCAAGAACATGAAAACATTGCAAAAGTGATTCAAGCAATATCCATAGATACCCAAGAATTCCCCCCATCTTTGACACATGTCCCAACACTTATTCACGAAAATGAACTCTATGTAGGTAAACAAGCTTTTGATTATATATTCGCGATGTCTAAACAGCAACCTACGCAACAAAATCAGAACGTTACACCTGGTAATAATCAAAAACAACAAAATCAGAACGTTACACCTGGTAATAATCAAAAGCAACAAAAAGATTTGACGGGGATGGAACTTGGATCGAGCTTTTCTTTTATAGGCGGTGGTTCGGATGGGTTTCGCTTCGATTCAGGTCTATCATCTTGTAGTATAAAAGATTCATTAGAAACAAGATATGGGGATGTAGAAGATAGTAGCGGAAAGGACAATAATAAACCAGATACTCCAAACCTTATGGATAAGCTTAAGACACAAAGAGATAGTGAAATTGTAATGCCTTTAAGACGTGTATGAATTTAAAAACAAAACTCCTTCTTTTTGGTAATGGTTAATATCCTCGAAATGCAAACCGTACAAAGCGGTGCTATCAGAAATCTTATTGATAACCTCAAGGATGTTTTAACGGACATCAATATGATTTTTGATGAAACTGGTATGAAAATTATGACTATGGATGGTACGAGAACGTCGTTGATTAATGTTAAACTCGAAGCTGATAAGTTTGAAACGTATATATGCAAGAAGAAGGTTGTTATTGGTATCAACATGACGAGCCTTTTCAGGCTTGTGAAAGTAGTTGATAATAATGATACTATTTCATTTTTCATCGACGAAAAGAATATACACGAATTGGGCATCAAACTAGAAAACAGCGATAAAAACTCAGTTACTGTATTTAAACTTCGTCTTCTAGACATCGACCAAGAAGAATACACTGTACCCCCAGTCGAATTTGAATCTATAATCACGATGCCAAGCAATACCTTTCATAGATTGTGTCGCGATATGATGTTCATCAGCGACACGCTTATTATCGAGTCGGGTGAGAATCTCAAGATGGTGTGCGAAGGGGATTTCGCTTGCCAAGAAACGATCATAGGTGAAGCTACCCACGGTATGATCCAACAAAGAAACAGTGACGATACGGTAGAGGGACGATATTCACTTAAGAGTCTCAATCTATTTACGAAAAGTGCGAGCAATTTATGCAACACAATAGAAATATTTATGAAGACAGATTACCCTCTCATCCTAAAATATAACGTCGCTAACCTAGGCGAAATAAGATATTGTCTTGCGCCAAAGATTGACGAATAGTTTAAGGATTAAATGTTTGATTAGGTTAACAGTATGTACGTTGTCAAGAGAAATGGAGAAATGCAAGGGGTAGATTTCAACAAGGTTACAGCCCGTATTAGAAAGCTGGCACCTTCTGATATTGACCCTATTGTAGTCTCACAAAAAGTATGCAGTGGTATCAGTGACGGTATTACCACCGAACAACTCGATACATTGACTGCTGACACCGCAATCGGTCTCGCAACTACTCATCCCGGATACGCAACACTTGCAGCAAACATACTTGTTAGCAATCTTCACAAACAAACACCTGTCGATATCTCCGAAAAAATGAACATACTGTTGAAAAATGAACGTATCAGCTCAAAAACATACGCAATGTTTGTGGGAAACAAAGAACGTATAACTAAAGAAATTAATTATGAAAAAGATTACGATTTTGATTATTTTGGGCTCAAAACGCTTCTCAAAGGATACCTCATGAAAGTTGATAACAAAGTCATAGAGCGCCCACAAGACTTATTCATGCGTGTTGCAATTGGAATCCATCAAGATGATATTGAAAATATTATCGAAACATATAAGTTGTTATCTGATAAACGTTTCACTCACGCAACACCAACACTTTACAACGCTGGAACAAATAGACCTCAAATGAGCAGTTGCTACCTTCTTGGTATGAAAGGTGATTCTATTTCTGGTATTTATGACACCCTACAACAATGTGCTCATATATCAAAATGGGCTGGCGGGATTGGTCTTCATGCGCATAATATTCGTGCTACAGGAAGTCCAATCAATGGAACAAATGGATTCTCAACCGGAATTGTACCAATGTTGAAGGTATTCAATTCCACCGCGAGATATGTTAATCAAGGTGGTAAAAGAAATGGTAGCATCGCGATTTATCTCCAAGTTGATCACCCGGATGTATTTGATTTCCTTGACCTCAGAAAAAATACAGGAGATGAAGAATATCGCTGTAGAGACCTTTTCCTCGCAGCTTGGATTCCCGACCTTTTCATGAAACGCGTGGAAAATAACGAAAAATGGTCACTGTTTTGTCCATACAAAGCACCCGGATTGTCTGATGTATACGGAGACGAATATGAGGCTCTGTATAAAAAATACGAAGAAGAAGGAAGGTATAACAAACAAATTCCAGCACAAGAACTATGGTTTGCCATATGCGAAGCGCAAATGGAAACAGGTAACCCATATATCCTGTACAAAGATGCTATCAATAACAAATCGAATCAAAAGAATCTTGGAACTATAAAAAGCAGTAACTTGTGCTGCGAAGTGACGTTGTACACTTCTCCAGAAGAAGTAGCTGTTTGCAATCTCGCTAGTCTTTCTCTTCCAAAATGTGTTGTTGAAGGAAAGTTTGATTTCAAGTCTCTAGAAGAAGTGTCTCGGGTTGCAACAAAGAACCTGAATAAAGTTATAGACCATAACTTCTACCCGATTCCAGAAGCCAAAGTTAGTAATATGAAGCATCGGCCTATTGGTATTGGTGTTCAAGGTCTCGCGGATGTATTCATGATACTCCGCATGCCATTTGAATCACCAGAAGCAAAAGCACTGAATAAAGATATCTTCGAAACTATTTATTATGCCGCACTCAAGGAATCTAATAGGCTTGCAAAGATTGAAGGACCGTACGAAACCTTCAAGGGTTCTCCGGCATCTCAAGGCATTCTACAGTTCGATATGTGGAATGTATCTCCTTCTGATAGATATAATTGGGATGATTTGCGCGAAAGTATTAAACAACACGGTCTGCAAAACAGTATGCTTATTAGCCCAATGCCCACTGCGAGTACATCACAAATTTTGGGAAACAACGAATGTTTCGAACCCTATACATCTAACTTGTACCTCCGACGTACGATCGCAGGAGAGTTTGTAGTTGTCAATAAACATCTTGTCAAAGATTTGATCGAACGTGGTATATGGTCCAAGAAAATCAAAGATCTCATTATTGCGCATGATGGAAGTGTCCAACGCATAGAATCAATTCCAGATGACATTAAAGAAATTTACAAGACTGTGTGGGAGATGAAGCAACGCACACTTATTGATATGTCAGCAGATCGCGCCCCGTATATCTGTCAGACACAGAGTCTCAATCTCTTTGTGGATGTACCAGAAATCAGAAAACTAAACGCAATGCATTTCTATTCATGGAAGAAGGGGCTAAAGACCGGTATTTATTATCTACGCACAAAGCCCGCAGCAAATGCTACAAAATTCACAATCGACCACGACATTTGCGATACGTGCTCCTCATGAGCTAATAGTATTCATTGATATTAATACTATGTTTGTTTGAAATATAATATCAGAAACATTATCATGCTCATACCTACCTATTTGTATCATCATACTTTCCCCTATCTTAGCCTTATACAGATCATTGTCTGCCTCTAAAATAGTCACATCGAATTCTTCTATCAATTGTCGTATTTCACATAACTTATTCAGTTCCAAATCCAATTCATAGAAATGATCGTAATACACACATGGTGTACCCGGATGAGTCATGATATACGCATACCCTGCGACAACTATGTCTTTGTCATGACTAAATTCCCATAGATGTTGTCCTAGTGTATCATGATTGTCTATGAATGTCACAGCATTCGATGCATACCAACCATTTATACCGGGTAATAAATTTCGTTCATCGCATAATCTCCAATATTCATGTTTATTTAAAGCCTCTTGTAGTACTCCCTTTAGAGTAAAATCGAACATATCAAACATTCCATGTGTTTTGTCAATATAATCTACTATTTCTTGGCGATGATTATTTTGATTATTCATTAAATAATCACCTTCATATTCCATCGCAGACCAATATTCTCCTATAAATTTCAAGTCTTGTACAGAATCTAATCTCGACATGTATAATCCCAGTTCATAACACTCCTTTGATTTTAAGAAATCCATCCTAATATCTGTAAATCCGACGTCTTTCATATGAAGCAAATATGCTTCGAATGCTTCGTACAAATGGGGCGAGTGTATGTCAATCTCTTCTCCTTTAAATATATACGGCTCTCTGTTATGCCCACCGAAATCGTACCAACATACGAGTTCACCCATTACATCAATATCATTCTCCCTACACGTATCCACCAACATATGTAATTCTTCTTTGTTTCCGTATGAAGAATCATGATCATAGTATTCTAATGGGTAATATCCTTCTGGATCCCTACTTATGGAACTCGGTGGCAGCCATATTTTCGTAATATTCATATGTTTCATTCTATCCATCATGGAATTTTTTATGTGCATATAATGCTTATTGTTATGGTGTGACGACCAATTAAACCCCTGCAAAACAATGGGTCGCGCAGACACCATTGTATATTTCTACTTATTTTATATTTAAAGGAAATTCGCAAATATTATTAACTTATATAAATTCGCAAATATATTAACATTCTGTATATGCATTTTTTTATTTATTCGAAACAAACATCTTCTTCTGAATCGTAGTTCATCAAAGGAATATGTATGTCATCCCCATCGATCGTAACATTTGATTTAATATCAATTTCGCAAGACACGTCGTTAAATATAATATGAATCGACCCATCACAGTCGGGGAAAAGCCAAGCAAAATTAATTGGATGATCATGGAAGTTACACTGAGGACCAGCGACTTGAATAAGTTTCTCGGTTACATCAATCGAATTGTCATCAATAACAACACGCGCTTTCGTGATGTACGGAGAATTATTTATATGTGTACAATGAAGTGAAATCGAGTCTTCATTTGGAAGTGTTTCAGAAACAATACAGTAATCATCACCCCCGTATCTATACCTCATTTCGAAAAACTCAAATTCGTTTAATTCAAGAAGAGTGTGTGTAAGATCGTATCTTTCACCTGTGTTACAATATGATCCTTCCACAGAAATGAGTAACGGCTTTTCGTATTGAATAAGATTCAAGAGTCCCTTCAGAATAAAGTATGACAAGAAAATAGATGACACTGCTATATAAATATACATCTTTCTATATATAATTATTATACTTTTAAGTCGATTTTATTCTACGTGTATTATAATGCAAGCATTAAAAGAAGTGCGTAAAGTCGCAAAGGCGTTAGGTATCTCAGGTTTCAAAATCCAGAGAGGAAAAGATGGTACAAAAAAATCAAAGTCGGTCGAAGTGTTACAAAGAGAAATACACAAAAAGATTGTCAAGCAACAAGCGCAAATTTCCAAAGATTTTATCAAAACATGTAAACAGGTTTTGAAAAGTGTTCGCTCTACTGGAACACGCAAGCCCAAACAACAACTTCGCGTCCCTCGATTTGAACCACAAATGATCGCTTTCGTACCTCCTCCGCCAAACCTACTTAAGAAAAAAACAAGTCCTCGTAAATCTATTAAGAAAGCACCACCACCACCACCTCCTCCTCCTCCACTACTGCTTAAGAAAAAAATAAGTCCTCGTAAATCTATGAAGAAATCACCACCCAAACTTGGATTGCGTGAGCAGCTCATTATAGAATTGAAAAATAAACTAGAAAAAGGTAGAATTAAACGACTAAGCTAATGTTACATCTTCCATCTGTTTTTACAATCGACACATGTAATGAAGTTTGTCATTGGTTCATCAGAACTTCTCGTCTGCAAACTATAATACGTAGTTTTCTTTGAACCACATTTCTTGCATTGGAAAATACCATCAACAACTTCTTGTGCGTCATCATCCATGTCAGTCTTCCATTTGTCAGGATTCAACTCTTGGGGAGGTAGTCTTGCGAGATCTTTTGACTCTACTTTATTTTCCATAATAAGATCTTTTAATGGACCTGTCCTCAAGTTCACTAAAATATCCATGTATTTTTGTGCGTATATATGACAAAATGTCGTTTCGTTCCAAGATGGATCAATATTCAATCGGTTCGCTTCATCTATCGTGAAGTTATAAATACTTTTTTCAATATTAACTACCTTACCTTCATTCGTAATAAACATGCTCATTGCGGTTCTTACAGTATCTCTGATCATGATAATACTACTATATTACCTTTTATACGTTTAAAAGTTTATCGCATTATATATTTGTATAATCGTGACACGATGCCTCGCTTCGGTATTCTCAAATTTTCTCTTCGTGAACGCATCAATAAGAAAGGTGTCCGTTTCCTATCTTTTCCTGATGGTACTACGTCTGTCGTAAACACCAAGTCTCTCAGTAAAATTGATAGATGGGCTAAGGTATCAGATGACGGAGAACTCATGGAACTTCTTGGACCGGTTGGTAGTAAGGAGACAGAAAGTAAAGTACTACACATCGCGTTGAATATTTATCCGTGTCATTACCCATCATATACATTATCTCCACGTGTATATCACCCAATCAATGAAGACGTCCATCGCGTGTTTTCTGTAGATAATGCAAGTACCAAAGATATCGATGATGCGTTAAGTGTTTCAGTCAATGGGAATAAAACAACCATCGGTATTCACATCACAGATGTTGCGCATACGTTATATAACAGACTTGACGAAAAAGATAAAACAGAACTTTTTACATTTGCAATGAAGCGCGCAAGCTCCGCATACACAGACATTGAAAACACACCCATGCTTCCACCATACCTGACATACAACGAATTGAGCCTTTCAAAAAATGATATCAGAAAAAGTATTACACTCTGGGTGACTTTTGATAACGTGTCTAGGGAAATCATCAATCATACATTTGAAAATTGTTACGTACAAAACATATCACCTGTGACATATGATACATTCAAAGAAAAACATTCACAAGAATTTAGCATTTTATCATCACTTGCCGCTACAAATGAACCTACTAATATCATCGCATGGACTATGTTACTGTATAACAAATACTTCGCAATTCTCGACAAAGACATTTTGATTAGACATCAAGAGGGAAATGATATGGCAAAATATTCGCATTCAATCGATAAAAAAATGCACCAGACGATTGGTTGTTTATATACACACGCCACATCCCCTATCCGCCGCTACGCAGATTTGTATAATCAATTAAAATGGCACGGATGGGATTCGTCCCTCGATTTGCACGAGCTAAACACGTCCAGTATGAATGTATCTCTTTTTCATAGAAAACATTCTATCCTTGATCTCTCCTATGCTTGTCGCCAGAAACCCCAAAAGGTAAAAGTACTACCGGATAAAACATACGGCGACACAGTAAGAGTCGAACTTAATCATTCTACGTACATTATTCCTCGACATGACACATTCTACGAAGGTGAACTGACGCCAAATACAGAATGTTATGTATGGGGTATCCTGAAAAAAGGTATCTCAACTCTTCGTGTACAAACAAACGACGTAGTAAAAGATCTGTCTCATGTACACAGTGTATTTATCGACGAAGAAATAGAACATATCGTACAACTCGTGGTGTGCAGCAAATGTCCAGTGCATGATATCAAAAATAAAATTGAAAATTCGCTCAATACCCTCCAGCTCGAATACACATTGCATATTGACAAAGTATTAGAAGCCCTCTATGAATTCAGAGATGAAGGAGGTAGCGATGGTGCTTTCGTAGAACATATTTTCATAAGACAAATCATCGATGGTATTCATTTCGGAAACGCATTAACATCTGAACGTAATTTCGAACAATTTGCAAAAGAAGACGTAGAGGGTGTATTGGGGCATCCACTCGATGAATTCCAAACTAAATGCTACGCGGTTATCAGCGGTGGTGATGACTTGTTCGGAGCCGCACCTACTGGTTCAGGAAAAACAGGGGTTGCTATGACGGCCATCCACCAAGCGTTTCATAATAACACTCGAGCTATTTACACATCTCCAATAAAGTCATTATCAAATGAAAAGTACGGAGATTTTTCAAAAAAGTTGGATTCCCGTGTATCTCTTCTCACAGGAGACATCAAGTTGCGATGCACACCACCAGGGGGTGATGGTGCGAGTGAACTCATCATCATGACTGCCGAAATTTTGAGAAATAAGCTATGCGCGCAACGCCCTGACCCTGATTTGACAGACGTGTCTGTTGTTATCATAGACGAATGTCATTATATCAACGACACAGACAGGGGCACTGTTTGGGAGGAGACATTCATGATGCTCCCGCCTCATATTCAAATAGTAGCTCTATCGGCGACACTTGATAAACCTGAACGTTTTTGTGAATGGCTGAGTAAACGTCGTCCCACAAAACTTGTTCAACGTTTTGACCGCCACGTTCCGCTATATTTCGGAACAATTCGTTCGGGTCAACTTGCGCTCATGGACAATAAAGATTCAAAAACATATGTATGGGATCAAGAACATTACAGACCATCATACGCAAAGCTTGTCAGAAGCCTTGTCGAACTGGAACTCTGTCCTGCTATAATATTCTGTATGGGAAGACGAAAATGTGTTATGGCAGCCGAATCAATTACAGACAATCTCGTACTACCAAAAAAACCGTTCAAACCGAAAGAATCTGCTAGTGATGCAGAACACGAAGCGTATACACTCGAACTCGAAGAATATAACAATCACGTTGTTGCATACAAACGAAAATTTGACGGTCTTCAACGTAAATACTTGGGAAAATTTAGAAAGCAACTTGAATCAATCCCAGGATATGACGAATTCATAACAATGCTTCAAAAAGGGGTCGCATACCATCACGCTGCCATGATCCCCATCCTCAGAGAGTTTGTAGAGGTGTTGTTTCGCGAAAAACTCATCATGGCTGTGTTTGCGACTGAAACTTTAGGATGTGGTATTGATATGCCGGCAAGAACTGTCGTCTTTACCGAACTCGACAAACCTTGTGGTGAACAAAGTAAACGATTATTAAAAACCGAAGAATTTATGCAAATGGCCGGCAGAGCAGGACGACGTGGTAGAGACATTAAAGGATATGTTCTGTACTACTCTACTAAAAACGTTAAAGTTCCGTATTCTACGTTTGCTGGCATCGCACTCTGTAAACCACCACAAGCTACTTCACAGCTGCAAATAACTCCAGATCTCGTACTGAGAAATTTCTCACAAGGTTGCGAATCAATGAGAAAAAGCCTGTACAGTGCAGAGTTGCTGAGTGAAGTTGAAGGGGTATCGAATGAATACGAAGCCATACAAAATAAGCTACCTTCTGAAACACTCGAACGCATTATAGAACTTGACCATAAACTCGCCGGAACCGGCTTCATTAAATTAACGCCCAAACAAACGAAACAAGCAAAAAATGAAATCAGAACCCTTCTTGGAACTTCGGATATTGTTCAAGCAAGAAAACAGTATGATTTGTATTATCAGATACAGCATTGTACATCAACCATCAATACGCTATGGTCTCGTTCTACATCTACTTTGAAAGGATATCACTTTTTGAATGAATCGGGAGAAATGACACGTATGGGGATTGCTTCTAGTCACATGTGTGATGGAATGCCCATGGTTAGAGCCAATGTCCTTGATTATATCAACTTTTCCAATTTGGATATCGAATCTTTGGCATCATGGTTGGCTATATTCGCAGGAGGACCATCTTTTGAACTTTACAATCCACCACAATTACCAAAAACTCTATGTGATATGATGAAACAGTCAATAGAACTATCTGAAGATTATTACAACGAGAAACTACACACAAACATTGCGTATATCATGTATGATTGGATGACGCACAGAGATATCTCTAGAATAATGCACTACATGGATATTGCTTCATTCGGTTCTTTCATTAAAGTCGTATTGAGAGTTTCGTCTTTTATTGAAGAAGTAAAGACTATTCTTCTAGGACTGGAATATTTCGAAGAATATAACAAATTGGAAAATTATGAAGAAAGATTGTTCTTTGGTCTTATAGGAAACGATTCTATTCATGTCTAGGAACCGTATTCGATGCAATACACGCCATCAAACATCTGGTGCAAACCTTCAAATTTGACCCACTTACTGTCGATACCACCGAACCAAGACTTATGCGCACGGTGACCACTGGTACGTTCAAAGTCGATGATGCATTCGACCACCTCAGAACAAGTCATTCGACCGTTGGGGCATTCAAAAGTCTTCTTGAAAAGCTTCTCTCCCACTTCATCGTATGTGAAAGTATCCGGGATTAACATCTTTGTCATACCGTGGACCAAATCCCAGTTATCATAACCAATCATCGGGCTATACATGAAAAGTTCAATGGTGTTTCCGATGTACGCAACCTTATCGTTATCCATTACCAGATTATCGGCTTCGATGCTCACTAACTCGGTTACAGTATGATTAATGTACATACTACCACCCAAAGGAGAAGGTAAAAGAACAGGAGGATATGTCGTTATGATCTTGAGGGAAAACATAACATCATCCATAGCACCTTCAACAAAACCAGACATTTTGATAAAAACGTGCCGACGTGCGTCGTAAAGTGACGAAGGTACTGCTGGTTGCACCGATTTTATAATCACAAAACGTGAAATACGCCACTTGTCTTTTTTCTCATTGGTACTTGTCATCGAAGTCCAGGTTTAGGTAGCATTCATGACACAATAACGTTATCTCGTATAATGACATTTCTTCGATAGTGTCCATGCGAGTGGTAACCTGTTATTGGTTTAAAAATGTGAACACTGTGTGAGTTATATTATGAACAACACATCTTACCACATGCTT